>JABAHQ010017966.1_pt2 | contig 25032 bp, 22 predicted proteins | sample 7062091 | NCBI WGS metagenome assembly JABAHQ01 (sample SAMN14534359, study PRJNA622989) | marine sediment metagenome | biome: marine biome [ENVO:00000428]; feature: marine pelagic biome [ENVO:01000023]; material: deep marine sediment [ENVO:00002113] | place: India: Gulf of Kutch | collected...
GCGGCGTAGAGCGACTCGTGCATGTAGGCGATGCCCTGGCTGGCCGAGAAGTTGGCCGCCCGGAGCCCCGACATGCTCATCCCGGCGGTCACGCCCGCCGCGGCGTGCTCGCCCTCGGGCTCGAAGAAGAGGAGCCTGCGGCCGAAGGCGTTGGTCTTGCCCCGGGCTGCGGCCGCGGACCATCCCTCGCCCATCTGGCTCGCGGGCGTGATCGGGTACGCCCCGGCGGCCTCGCTGGCCTCGGTCTCCACGGCGGCCACCGCCTCGCTCCCGTCCATGGCCACCGAGATCCCCGGGAAGGGGATCCCCGCCTCCGTCGCTTCAGCGGAGGGGGTCGCGTTCGCCCGGTCGTGCGTCTTCGTCCTCGACCAGATCATGGTTCACACTCCTATGGGATCCTCGGTGAGCTCCCGGTCCCCGGCGAACTGGGCGCCTTCCACCCACCGGATCGCCCCGGTGGGGCAGCGCGCCGTCGCCTCGGGGCCGGAAAGCTCGTCCCTCGAGTAGTCGATCACCGGGAGGCCGTCCTTCATCTCGATCAGGCCCGGGGCGGCGTCCACGGCGCAGCGGCCGCAGGCGTCGCACGCCACCGCGCAGAGGTCGGTGGCGGCCTCGCCCTCCAGCAGGCTCCGGCACTGGACGATGAGCTTCTGGCTGGTGGGCATGATCACGAAGAGGTCCAGGGGGCAGGCCACGACGCAGTCCTCGCACGCGGTGCACGCCCCGGGGTCCACCACGGGCAGGTCCACCTCGCTCATGCGGATCGCGTCGTAGTCGCACGCCACCGCGCAGTCCCCCAGGCCGATGCAACCCCACGGGCACGCCTTTCCGCCGCCGGTGACCGCCACCGCCGCGGCGCAGCTCACCAGGCCGTGGTAGTCGGCCTGCCGGGGGGCCACGTCCGAGCCCCCGGCGCACAGCAGGCGGGCCACCCGCTGCTCGGCCTCTCCCACGTCCATCCCCAGGTAGTCGGCCACCGCCTCCCGCTCGTCCTCCCCCATCACCGTGCACTCGGCGGGGGTCACCCGGCCGTCGACAAGGGCCTCGGCGAAGGCCCGGCACCCGGGCTCACCGCACGCGCCGCAGTTGGTCCCGGGCAGGCGCTCCTCGGCGCCGTCGACGCGGGGGTCTTCCCACACCCAGAACGCCCGGTTCACCGCGGCGATGGCGGCTCCCAGGAATATTCCGATCCCTCCCAGGATCGCGGCCGGGACGAGCACGGCGGAGAGCTCCATCAGGCGCCTCCGCCTCCCAGGTCCTCGAGGTTGGCTTGCCGGAGCAGCCACGCCGCCAGGCGATCGGCGGGCTGAACGTCGTCCTCGTCGCCGTCGTCGTCGGCCGGCGCGCCGTTGCGCGACGGAGTCGCCGCCGCGCCGGCGACGGCCAGGGCCCGGAGCTGGGCCAGCTCCTCGGCCTGCTGGTCCACGGTGATCGGGCCCACCGGCCGCAGGTCACCCTCCTCCGGGCTGTCGTCGAGCACCAGGCGATCGGCCGGGGTGGTGCCGGATCGGGGGTCGTGGACGAAGTGGGCCACGGCGGCGCCGCTCCCGAAGAGGGCGGCCACCGCCGGCCCCTCGAAGCCTTCCAGGGCCTCCAGGTCCGCCGGGTCGTCGGACTGGAGCACCAGGGCGCCGGGCGTCATGAGACGGACCAGCGACGCCGGGGGGGCGGGCCCCTCGACCAGGAGCACCAGCTTCTGTCCCCCGTCCAGGAACTCGGCCAGGGCCCCGGGTCTCAGGTCCGCGCCCCGGAGCCGCACCACCAGGGGCGGGGCGATCCGCCGCTCCGCCCTGTTCCACATGGTCGGAGGGAAGGCGTCGGCGTAACGGCCGTGGAGCTCCGCCCGAAAGCGGCCCGTCCGGGCCAGCTCCGCGGTCCGGGCCGCCCCGAAGGCTCGACCGAGGCGCCCCAGTGCGTGGGCCACCGCGTCCCGGAGGCCGGCCCCCTCCTCCATCCGGCAGACGAAGGCGTCGGGACCGGCGTCGTCCAACTCCTCCAGGACCCGGGCCGCCTCTCCCATGCGCTCGGCGGAATCGGGGTCCAGGGCCTCGGGCCGGGCGAGGACGGCGGCCCAGCGGTCGGGGTCGATGCGCCCGGCGGCCAGGGGACCCAGCGCCTCGTCCTCGCTCCGCCCTCCCACCGCGGCGGAACGGGCCTCGAGCTCGCCGGTCACCTCGTCCACCGCTCGGGCCACGGCCGAATGGAAGGCCTCCATGGGTCCCGTCAGCGCCCGCAGCGCGCGGTCCAGCCGCTGGTCAGATGGCATGGCGGTCCAGCTCCCGCTTCAGCGCTTCGACCCGGTCGTCTGCGGACCGGGTCGCCACGCGCCGGATCGTCTCGTAGGTGGGCCGGCTCTCGTCCCGGAAGAAGACGCCGAGGCGGATGCGGCCGCTGCCATCCCCGTCCTCTTCGGCCAGACGCCGGGCGAAGTCCAGGTCCCGTGGGTCGTGGCTCCGGCTGTGCTCGTAGATCTTCTCCAGCCCCTCCACCTGGATCCCGTCCCCGTGGACCAGGAGCTCGATCCGGGTCGGGTCCTTCACCGCCTCGTCGAAGAGGTCCTGGGTGTAGTGGGGGCAGCGCTGGAGGATGCGCACGAAGGCGAACCCCTCGTGGTGATAGGCCGCCTTCAGCGTGGCCTGGAGGTGCTGGGGCACCCACTCCGCCGTCTGGGCCACGAAGGAGGCGTTGGTCACGCCCAGGGTCGTGGTCAGGGGGTTCATGGGCGGAAGCCAGGTGCCGTGGGGCTGGGTGTTGGTTCGGTAGCCCAGGGGAGTCGTGGGCGAGGTCTGCTTCTTGGTCAGGCCGTAGATCTGGTTGTCCAGCATCAGCGCCACCATGTCCACGTTGTAGCGGATCGCGTGGATCCAGTGGCCGGCTCCGATGGAGACGCAGTCGCCGTCGCCCATGACCACGAAGACGTCCAGGTCAGGACGGTGCAGCTTCATCCCCGTGGCCAGGGGGAGGGCCCGGCCGTGGATTCCGTGGAAGCCGTACGTCTTCAGGTAGTGGGGGAAGCGGCCCGAGCAGCCGATGCCGGAGACGAAGACCGTCTGCTCCGGGGCGAGCTGCTCGTCCCGGAGCAGACGCTCGGTGGCGGCCAGCACCGAGTGGTCGCCGCAGCCCGGGCACCAGCGGGCGATGGGGCCGTCGTAGTCGTCCAGGTCGAAGATCCGGTCGTCCTCACGGGCCAGCCGGAGGAGGGAGCAGGCGGGTGTCGTCGTCACTCGGCACCTCCTTCCCCGCCGTCCGGTCCTGCGGGGGCGGTCCCGCCTCCGGCTCCCGGACTTCCGATCCTGTCCCGCACCACCTTCAAGATCCGGCCCGGGCGCAGCGGCTCGGCCATGACCCGGGTCCAGCAGTCCACGTCCACCAGGGTCTGCGCCCGGAGGAGCCAGGCGAGCTGACCCCGGCGACGGTTCTCCCCGGTGATGAAGGGGTCGCCGGGCTCGTCGCTGTAGTTGATCTCCACGGTCATGACCCGGCCGAAGCGCCCGAAGATCTCGCCGAGGCCCGGGGGCAGGGGCGAGAGAAATGTGAGGTGGAGAGAGGAGACCGAGAGGCCGTCCTTGCGGGCCCGGTCCACCGCCTCCTCGATCGCTCCCTTGGTCGAGCCCCATCCGACGATCAGCAGGTCTCCGCCATCCTCGCCGTAGACGTCGGGGGTCTCCAGGGTGCTCTGGAGCACGGCCATCTTGCGGCTCCGCGCCCGGGAGGACCGCTGGTTGACGTCCGCGTCGTAGGCCACCCGGCTCCCCTCGTCGTGTGCGAGGCCGGTGGCCGTGTAGGCGCCTCCCTCCTGTCCGGGGACGAAGCGACGGCTGAGCCCCGTGCGGGGATCCCAGTCGTAGGGACGGAGATCGTCGGGCACCGGGCTCTGGTCGGGGGGTGGGGCCTGCCACGCCGCCTCGGGCTCGGGCCGGGGAAAGGGCTGGACGCCCGTGGCCAGGTTGGCGTCGGAGAGGACGATGACCACGGTGCGGAAGGTCTCGGCGATCCGCCGGGCCGTGGTCATGACGTGGAAGCACTCCTCGATCGTGGCCGGGGCCAGGACCACATGGGGCGCGTCGCCGGGCTGGCCGAAGATCGAGGCCAGGAGATCGGACTGCTCCACCCGGGTCGGGAGCCCGGTGCTGGGCCCGCCCCGCTGCACGTCCACCACCACCAGGGGCGTCTCGGTCATGATCGCCAGGCCCAGGAACTCGGTCTTGAGGGCGAGCCCGGGACCCGAGGTCACGGTCATGGCGGGCTTGCCCGCCCACGAGGCTCCGATCGCCACGCCGGCGGCGGCGATCTCGTCCTCGGCCTGGTGCAGGACGCCCCCGTACTCCTCGAAGAGCTCGCCCAGATAGTGGGAGACCGAGGACGCGGGGGTGATCGGATACATGGAGACCAGCTCGAAGCCCGCCGCCACGGTCCCCAGGGCGATCGCCCGGTTCCCGTTCATGACGACCTTCTCCACGTCGTCGGCTGTGGGGGGGACCCTGACCCGGACGTCCAGGTTCTCCCGGGCCCACGCCTCGCCCCGGCGGAGCAGCTCCAGGTTCCGGTCGGTGATCTCCTGGGCCTTGCCCTGGAAGCGCCGGGCGATCGCCGCCTCCATGATCTCCAGATTCCGCTCGTAGAGGACGGCGAGGAGCCCCAGGACGAACATGTTCTTCCCTCGCCTCGGGTCGTCCACGACCTCGAGGCACTCCCGCTCCATGGGGACCCGGACGATCCGGTAGCCCGTGGAGGAGAGCTCCTCCATCGCCGCCGACCACTCCTCCCGGATCTCGGGATCGTCGTGGCTCTCCCACATCTCCTCCAGGAGGATCGTGGCGTCGGGAGCCAGGCCGCCCCCCCGATGACGGGAGAGGAGGACCTGCTCGTTGAAGGCGACCACCAGGTTGGTGTGGTCGCCCCAGTTCGTGATCTCCCTGGAGCCGATGCGGATGCGGTTGCCCGAGGCCCCCGCCGGGCTGCGGGCCGGGGGCTCGATCTCGGCGGGGATGATCTCCACGGTCCAGACCCCGTTGCCCATGCGGGCCGAGACCGCGGCGAAGATCGTGCCGCAGGTCTGGGCGCCCTCGCCCGGATCGGAGACGATGGTGACGGTGTGCTCGTCGACCTCGAGGGCACGGGGGCCCTCCATCGTCGACGACGCCCCGGGGGAAGCCCCGGAGGTGGGAAGCTTCGTGGCCATTGCGCCCTCTCCAGCGAACGGCTCTTGAATCGTCCTTCTTCCTTACATCTCCAATCTTTCCTTGAGGGGGGAGAGCCGCCGTCGGGAAAGGTCACCGGGACGGTGTGGGAGATACTCCTACGGGAAGGAAGGACGGCGCCGACGCCTCACGGACGGCCCCGCCCCGGCTTCGCCACCCGACATCGCACCCCCCGTGGCCCGGGGCGTGGGTCGTCCCCGAAGCCCGACTTGACGATATGGCGGCGTCTCGTCCCCTTGGGTGCGAGTGTGGCTGTGGCGGGCATCCCCACGCGGGGCCGTCCGCGAGGCCGCCGCGCTCCGCATCCGGGGCTGTCGATCTCACGGGGACGAGGAGTGGTGGAGGACATGGAACACGTATCGCAGATCGGGCCCCCGTCGGCCCGGAGGAGCGGGGCTCCCGGGGAGGTCAGCCTCACCCGTGTCTCGCCTCCCGGTGCGTGCGGCAACGCCCTCTCGACGGATGCGATCTGCGGGAAGGCGGGGTGGATGAAGGTCGCGCCGGATCCTCTCGAGCCGTGAGCGCTCCCCGTGTCGTCGTCGTGGGCGGGGGCGTCATCGGACTCTCCTGCGCCTATTACCTGGCACGGGGAGACGCCGAGGTGGTCGTCCTGGAGCGGGACCGCGTGGGAGCGGGGGCGTCGTCGGGGAACGCCGGCGTCGTCTCCGCCGGCCACCCCCCGCTGAACGGACCCGGCCGCATACGGTCCGCCATCGGGCAGGTGCTGGATCCCACCAGTCCCCTGTACCTCAAGCCCCGCTGGGATCCGGAGCTGTGGAAATGGCTGTGGGGCTTCGCCCGTCACTGCACGGAATCGCACGTCGACCACGCAATGCAGGTGATGGCCCCCCTGGGAAAGGATGCCCTGGACCTCTTCGGGACCCTCTTCGCCGAGGAGGGCATCGAGTGCTCATACCGGCCCGAGGGCTACCTCGACGTCTGCGCTACGGAGAAGGGGCTCGAGGCCGCCGGGCGCGAAGCCGCCATCGTCGAGCGCCACGGGTATCATCCCGAGATCCTGGACGGCGAGGAGCTCCGCCGCCGGGAGCCCCACCTCTCTCCGGACCTCGTCGGGGGCGTCTACTATCCCGAGGCGGCCTTCCTGGAGCCCGCTCGCTTTCTCCGGGGCCTGGCCGAGACGGCCCGAAGTCGTGGAGTGGAGATCCGGGAGGGAGTCCGGGTGTTGAGGGTGGAAGTCGGCGCCGGTCGCGTCCGGGGCCTTCAGTGCATGACGGCCGAAGGACCGAATCGCGGCATCCTGGTTTCGGCCGACGCCGCCGTGCTGGCCACGGGCCCTTTCAGCCGAGAGCTGGCCGGCCAGGTGGGCGTGGAGCTCCCGGTGCAGCCCGGGAAGGGCTATCACCGGGACATCGAGATCGGGCCTGACGGTGCTCCGAGGCTGAGGAGGGCGTGCGTGCTCCACGAATCGTCCGTCTTCTGCACGCCCATGGACTCCCTCGTCCGCCTCGCCGGGACGATGGAGTTCTCCGGCCTGAACCACGTGATGCGGCCGGCTCGCCTCCGCCAGCTGACCCGAGCCGCCCGGAAGGCGATTCCCGACCTGGGCCCGGCCCCTCCCGTGTCCGAGTGGGTGGGGCTCCGCCCCATGTCCGTGGACGGGATCCCCATCGTGGGTCCACTGGGCGACGTGACGGGGCTCAGCGTCGCCACCGGACACGGCATGCTGGGCCTCACGCTGGCCCCGGTCACCGGAGAGATGACGGCGAACCTGGTGCTGGCGGGAGGGGACCCTCGCCTCGAGCACCTCTCACCTTCGCGGTTCGGCTGAGGCCCGACCTCCACGGCCAGGATGGGGGAGAAGGCGGTGAAGCGCCCGTCATAGCCGCCGACGGGGCCGGCCGCGGGGCCGGCTCCTACCCCGACTGCACCGGCAGGGGGACGCCGTGCTTCAGCATGCGCTCCCGGAAGTACTCCGACACGGGAAGGGCTTCGCCGGCCTCGACCATGCGGCGGTACCTGAGCGGCACGTGGGCGCAGTAGGGCTCGGCCTCCAGGGGATCACCGGTGACGGCGTAGGCCCGGGCCCGGCTGCCCCCGCACAGGGGACGGTACTCGCACACCGAGCACTTGCCCTTGAGGAGCTCTCGATCGCGGAGCTCCCTGAAGAGGGTCGAGTCTCGGTACGTCTCCACCAGGTCGTGGGAGCGCACGTTGCCCGCCGAGAGGGGCAGGAATCCCGAGGGGAAGAACTCGCCGGTGTGGGAGACGAAGAGGAAGCCGTCCCCGTCGTTCACGTTCCGGGCCCGGCCGATCCCGTCGGCCATCGAATACCCGGCGCCCTCGGTGAGGACGTCGGTGTCCCCGGCGCGGCCCGCTCTGCGCTCCTCCACCTTTCGCTGGACCACGACCCGGTTGTACTGGGGCGCCGCCGTGGCCTTGATGTCGAAGGGGGCGGTCTTCGACAGCTCGTAGAGCCGGTGGAACACGTCCTCGAACGCTTCGGCGCCGGCCACGTCCTCGGGTCGAGCCCGTCCCACCGGCACCAGGAAGAAGACCTCCCAGAAGACGATTCCCACCTCGCTCATGAGATCGGCGAGGGCGTCGATGTCGTCCAGGTTGTGCCGGCCGATCACGGTGTTGACCTGGGTCGAGAGGCCCAGATCCCGGGCCTCCCGGAGGATCCGCAACCCGTGCTGGAAGGAGCCGTCCACCTGTCGGAAGGCGTCGTGGATGCCGGGATGGGAGCCGTCCAGGGAGACGGCGAGGCGGGCCAGCCCGGCGCCCTTCAGGTCGGCGATCGTCTCCCGGCTCGCCAGGGGCGTGGTGGCGGGGGTCGCCGCCATGCGCAGGCCGAGGTCGTGGCCGTAGCGGACCAGCTCGACGATGTCCGGGCGCTTGAGGCAGTCGCCCCCGCTGAAGACGAAGACGATGGGACCGAAGCGACGGACGTCGGCCAGGAGCTTCTTCGCCTCTGCGGTGGTGAGCTCGTCGGGGTCCCGGTCGGGCCGGGCCTCGGCCCGGCAGTGCTTGCACGCCAGGTCGCACGCCTGGGTGGTCTCCCAGATGACCAGGAAGGGCGCGAGGTCGAAATCCAGGGATCCCCAGGGCGGATCGCCGCCGTCACCGTGGGTGCGTTCGGGCTTCCGGGGGCTTCGGGGCGACGGCATCGATCGGACTCCCGGGCTGGCGTCGTGTGCGTCGTCGGCGGGGGCCGGAACCGGCCGCCCGACCCCGGGACCACGGCCCCGGGTGCCTCGTTCTGCACACAAGGGTAGCTCGACAGAAGGTCCGCGTCTGTCGGGGGAAGGCGGGCGTTTCCGTGGGGAAAGGCCCCACATCCGCCGCGGGGTCCCGCGTCTAGCCGATCCAGCCGTCCCGCTCCACCACGTCTCCGGTGCGGGGAATCCAGAGGGTGAAGCGGGACCCCTTTCCCTGCTCCGACTCCAGGGTGATCGTCCCGCCCATGAGGCGGGCGAGCTGGAGGGAGAGGGTCAGGCCGATACCGCTGCCGAAGACGGTGTCGGCGCCGTGCTCCTTCCGATCGTAGAGGCCGAAGATCCGGTCCTGGTCCTCCTTCCGGATCCCCGGTCCCCGGTCCTCGACGGCGATCCAGGCGCAAGCCCCGTCCCCCGCCTCCACGCGGCACTCCTCCGGCCCCCCGGCCCGGGTCCCGGTCTCTACCACGACCGATTCACCCCTGGGCGAGAACTTCACCGCGTTGGAGAGGAGGTTCGTGACGATCTGGAGGACCCGGTCGGGATCGGCGACGGCGCGGAGGTCCCGGGGGATCTCCTCCATCTCGATCTCGACCTCTCGGTGGGCGGCGTCCGGCGCCACCGCGTCGACTGCGGCTCCCACCGCGTCGGCCAGGACCACCGGACGGGGCCACACCTCCAGGCGCCCCGACTCGAGCCGGGAGAGGTCGAGGACGTCGCGGACCAGGCGGAGGGCGTGCTCGGATCCCCGGAGGATCTTCCGGGTCATCTCCTCGATCTCCTCCAGGTCCAGGGCGTCCCGGTCCAGTCGGCGCTCGAGGCGCTCCGCCCAAAGGGCGACCCCGCTGAGGGAGTTCCGCACGTCGTGGCTCACGAAGCTGGTGAGCCGTTGCTGGTGCCGCCGGGCCTCCTCCAGCGTGCCGATCAGCTCCTCCCTCTCCTGGCCGTGGCGGGACCGCTGGAGGGCCACGGCGGCGTGGGCGGCCAGCATCTCCACCACCACCGCGTCCCGGGCCGAGAACTCCCCTCCGTCCTCCCGGTTCGTGATGTAGAGGTTGCCGAATGTGGTTGCGCCGAGGCGGATCGGAACACCCAGGAAGGAGGTGACGTCGTGGTGTCCCTGGGGTGTCCCGTGGGACCGGTCGTCCTCACCGACATCACGGACACGGAGCGTCCGGCCCTCCTCGATCACGGCGCCCAGGAGCCCCTTCCCCGTCGGGGGATCCCCGTAGCGCGCCCGCTCTTCGGGGTCGAGACCGGCCGTGATGAAGCGGGAGATCCCGTCCCCCTCGGCGTTCAGGACGCCCACGGCCGCGTAGCGGGCCCCGGTGAGGAGCCGTGCCCGCTCGGCGACCGCCTCCAGGAGCTCGTCCAGGGGCAGCTCCCGGGCCAGGGCGAGGCTCGCCTGGTGGAGGAGGCGGAGCTGGCGCACCAGCTTCTCCCGCTGGTGCCGGTCGAGGGCCAGGGACCGTGCCCGGCGCCGCTCCTCGGCGAAGAGGCCCGCGGAGCGAATGGCGATGGCGGCCGGCACACCGAACGCCGAGAGGAGGCGGGCGTCCTCCTCGTCGAAGCCGCGCCCTCCGGCGTTGTCGACCACGGCCAGGGTGCCGACGGGATCCTCGGGATCGCCCAGCACCACGGCGATCGCCGCTGCGATCTCGATGTCCAGCCTGCGGGCCTCCCGGCCGATCTCCGAGCCCGGGAGAGCGTTGTCGAAGACCGGCCCCCCACGCCGGAGCGCGGAGCCGCTCACGCTGGCGTCCACCGTGAAGCGGGCGCCGACGTGGGTCGAGAGGCATCCCGTCGCCGCCCGGATCTCGAGCTCGTCGCCCGGGGGCAGGAGGCGGTTGACGCAGGCACCCTCCCCGCCGAGGAGCTCCTGGGCCTGGTGACAGATCGCCTCCAGGATCGCCTGAAGGGAATCGGCGTGGGTGACCGGCTCCGAGGCGCCGTGGGAGTCCCCCTCGGGGACGTCGTCCGTGGACCCGGATTCGGGGATCCGCGGAGCGGACGGGGCTGAGCTCACCGTCCGTCGGGGGCGAGGGTGGAACCGGACAAATCGACCATGGTGGGAAAAATACACGATTCCGCCCGGAGGGGGAATGCGTCCCACACAGGACGACGATCTGAGACAGATTGTCTCGCCTCGGGACGGCTCGGAGGAGCCGGGGAGGCGCCGATCCCGGACGGCTCTCCTTCCTTCGTGGCACCGCGACGCCGATTCGTGGGGAAGGCTCGCTCCGCTCGTCGATCCGGGCGGACGTGGCATCTCTCCTGCACCACTGCCTCGGAGTGCCGACCCCTCCACGGAGTGGCGATGCACGTTCGAGAGGTGATGACCCGCCACCCGGCCGTGGTCACCCGGGCCGATCCCATCGGGCAGGCCGCGGCTACCATGGCCGAGTTCGAGGTGGGGATCCTTCCGGTCGTGAAGGATCGGGAGACCCTCCGCCTCGAGGGAGTGCTCACCGACCGGGACATCACCGTGCGCCACGTGGCCTGGAATCACGACGGCGGATGCACCGTGGCGGACCACATGACCTCCCGGAAGCTGGTCACCGTCCGGGAAGACGACGACGTCCGGGACGTGATCGGCCGGATGCGGAAGACGGGTCTGCGGCGCCTTCCCGTGGTCGACGCGTCGCACCGGGTCGTGGGCATCGTCTCCCGGGCGGACCTCGAGGTGGAGCTCGGGGCACCGGGCACGGGGTCCGATCCCACCCACGCTTGACCGACGCCGGGGCGAGCCCCACCGTTCCCCAATCCACGAATCGCGAAGACCAGGAGATCCGATGGCAGGGTGGGCTGAGGTGGAACGATCCCGGAGCTCCGGCGCCGGCTCCCTGATCATGAGAATCGCCCTCCTGGTGCTGGTCGGAGGGCCCATGGTCTACGTCCTCTGGGAGGCGCTGAACCATCTCCTCTCCGGAGATCCCGGTGCCGTGCGCTGGGGCGTCGTCGTTCCCGTGTTCGTCCTCTTCTCGGCGCTCGTCTACGGGCTGTCCCGGATCGTCGTCCGCTGGGACGAGGGGGCTCGATGAGCGCGCACCCACCGGAAGGCGAGCGCCCTCCCGCCGGGGAGACGAGCGAACTCGGAGGGGATCGCCCTGGCGCCGGGGGAGCTCGAAGCGAGGAGCACGGCGCCGGCGAGGAGCCGGTGGCCACGGGCACCCTCTTCATCATGATCCTCTTCCTCATGGCCCTGGCCGGCATGTGGGGGATCATGTACCTGATCCTCCTGGAGCGCTGAGGCGATGAGAGTCCACGTCTACGAGAAGGCCTTCCTCTGGGTGGGCGCCGTGATGCTGGTGGTCTTCCTCCTGGCCCTCCTGTACACGTCGGTGGCCATGGGCATCCACCTGCCCGGGGAGGCCGGGAGGGTGGATCCCGCCACCGTGACGGCGTCGGCCCCCTTCGACGACCCCGGGACCCGGCGCCTGGGGGAGAATCGCTACGAGGTCGTGATGATCGCCCGGGCGTGGCAGTTCACCCCCGGGGAGATCCGGATCCCGGCCGGCTCCGAGGTCACCCTCATCGCCACCTCCACCGACGTGATCCACGGGATCCACGTGGAGGGGACGCGGATCAACATGATGCTGATTCCGGGACAGGTGGCCCGGAACACCTACACCTTCGGCCAGCCGGGCGAACACCTCCTGGTCTGCCACGAGTACTGCGGAGCCGGCCATCACTTCATGTTCGGAAGGGTGATCGTCGAATGAACCGGGCCGTCGTGCGGGACCCGTCGGGCTTCGAGATCCCGGCCGAGCAGCGCCGCCTGCTGCGGTGGACGCTCTACATCGGCTACTTCGCCCTGGGTGCGGGGGTGGCCCACGGGCTGGCCCAGGCCCTCTCCTACGCCGGGATCGACATCCTCCAGTACTTCCCGGCGCTGCGGAGCTACTACCAGGGCCTCACCGCCCACGGGGTGGCCAACGCCCTCTTCTTCACCTTCTCCTTCGGCAACGCGTTCCTTCCCCTTCTCACTTCCCGGGCCCTGAGCCGTCCCCTGAGCCGGTGGCTCACCCACGCCACCCTCTGGACCCTGGTTGCGGCGAACGTCCTGGTCATCTTCGCCGTGACCACGAACCGGGCCACGGTGCTCTACACCTCGTACGCCCCCCTCCAGGGACACTGGAGCTACTATCTGGGACTCGTGCTCCTGGTGGTGAGCACGTGGCTGGCCTCGGCGAACATGTTCTTGACCCTGGCCCGGTGGAAGGCGGACCACTCCGGCGAGCGGATCCCGCTCCTCGCCTTCGTCTCGGTGGTCTCCTACGCCATGTGGGACCTGGCCTCCCTGGGGGTGGCGGTCTCGTTCCTCGGCTTCCTCCTGCCCTGGTCCCTGGGGTGGATCGAGCGGGTGGACCCCCTCTTCAACCGGACGCTCTTCTGGTTCACGGGCCACGCCATCGTCTACGCCTGGCTCCTGCCGGCCTACGTCTCCTGGTACGCGCTCCTTCCCCGGGAGGCGGGCGGGAAGCTGGTGAGCGACCGGCTGACCCGGGTCGTCTTCATCCTCTTCCTGCTCCTGTCGATCCCCACGGGCTTCCATCACCAGTACACGGACCCCGGGATCGACACGAAGATGAAGGCGTTCCACGCGGTCCTCACCTTCGGCGTCTTCTATCCGAGCCTGGCCACCGCCTTCACCGTCGTCGCCAGCCTGGAGACGGGGGGACGGGCCCGGGGCGGCGGCGGGCTCCTGGGCTGGATCGGGAAGCTGCCCTGGGGCAACCCCTCGGTGGCGGCCCAGGTCCTGGCCATGTTCACCTTCGTCTTCGGCGGGATCACGGGGCTGATCAACGCCACCTACACCGTGAACCAGGTGGTGCACAACACCGCCTGGGTCCCCGGCCACTTCCACATGACCGTGGGGAGCGCGGTGGCCCTCACCCTCATGGGCGTGGCGTACTGGTTCATCCCCTACCTCAGCGGGAAGGCGCTCTGGGGTCGGCGCCTGGCGGTGGCTCAGTCGTGGATCTACACGGTGGGGGTCCTGATCTTCGCCCGGGGGATGATCTCGGGAGGGCTCGAGGGAATGCCGCGCCGCTCCTTCCTCGCCGAGGCCGCCTACAGCGATCCCGAATGGAGGCTCGCCGGCATCCTCACGGGCGTGGGAGGTTCCCTCATGACCCTGGGTGCGGTGCTCTTCTTCGTCGTGATCCTCATGACGATCTTCTTGGGACGGAAGGGAGAGGGGCCTCGGGACATCCCCTTCGCCCAGACCCTCACGCCGGCCACGGAGGACGGCTGGGAGGTCGGGCTGGACCGGATCGGCTGGTGGGTGGTGGCCGCCGCGGTGCTGATCGTGATCGCCTACGGACCGTTCTTCGTGGCGTACTTCCCCCTCCACCTGATCTCGCCGGGCTACACCTTCTTCTAGCTCCCGGGGTTCGGACGAAGGCACCGCTCGCCGTACCCGGCGGAGCGGGGGCCGTGACCACCTCCTCCCCCGGCGGGGAACCCCACGACGGCGGGGCCCCTGTGTGGGTCACCTCATCGCCGGACGTACGATCGGTAGAGGGGATTCAGGATGAAGAGCTCGATCTCCTCGCCCGGATTCACCGTCATCGGACGGGTCGTGTAGCGCCCCCCGGCCAGCAGGTCCACCCGGAGCTCGAGCCGGTCGTTGGCCGACCAGGGGATCCGGAAGCTCTGGCTCTGATTCCCTCCCACGGTGCCGAGCGTCGTGCGCCCCCCCGGGCGAATGGCGGACACCCGCGCGTCGTTGAACTGCCGGTTCGTCACCGAGATCCGGATCACCTGGGCCGCTCCGCCCTCCTCGAAGGGGTTGGCCCGGGAGGTCGTGGCGCATCCGACCAGGAGAGCCGGGGCGAGGGCGCAGGAGAGGAGCAGGGTCCATCGGCCCATCTCCCACCGCGTTGGCGTCCGAATCGAGACCGCGGAACGACGGGAACTCGCTGGCTCGGTGATCATGCGTCGCCCATGGATGAGGGACGGGAGGCGTCGAATGCGGCGCCGGCATGCCGGGACACGCCCCCACATTGCGGTTCCGGCGTCGCTCCGGCAACGGGGAGCAGCCGAACGACGTGCGCCCCTCCCCCCCGGGGTCGGCTCGTTCCTCAGCGTGGCACGAGCCCGAGGGGAATCAGGCTCGAGATGGTTCCGTCATCCCCTCCTCCGCTGGAGGAGCTTCCACTACCTCCTCCGGTCAGGCTCGCGATCAGACCCACCACGGCCCCGGCTCCGGCGAGTACGGCCAGGGAGGTCTTCGTGGTCGAAAGGGTCCGCGTCTCGAGGGCGGAGACATACGTGCGGGGAACCGACAACGTGCTGCGCAGCGTCCTGCGGCCGTCGAACTGCGACTGGGGACGGGAGCGAAGGAGGGAGATCCTCACGGTGTCCTCTCCCGCGCCCACGAGCTGCCCCTCGTACGCCCGCCTCGCCTGGTCGGTGACCTCGCTCAGCTCGAGGGCCCCGGGGGCGGTCAGGCGCACCCGCACCTGGGCCCCGGGGGAGGGGGTCTCGATGACGGGCTGATAGCTGTAGCAGCTCGCCGGAAGGGCCGCCAGGAGCGCGGCCGCTGTCCCCCGGATCAGCGCGGTGCGCCGCATCATAGCACCTCCAGGTCGTCGGTCCTGAGGACCCGTCGGTTGAAGAGGAAGAGGAACTGGAGAAACTCCTCCCTGAGATCCCTGCTCTCGTCGTACTCCGGGTCGCCGTCCACGAAGACCTGCATCCGAACATTCGTCGCCACCGTGGTGTCGGCGGCGGTGGCCCGGGCGAAGAACTGCTGTTCCTCCCGGATGTCGAAGGTCTCGTCGAAGGGGGGCGAGACCGCCAGGGTGTCGGCGCCGATGATCTGGAGGCGTAGGTCACCGACCTCGTTTCGCGCCGTGAGGAAGACCTTGGAGACCAGGAGCTCCACCTGGGCGTCGGCGTCCCCCTCGAGGACGAGACGGGCCTCGTCCGGAGTGGGATCGCCGGTGATCAAATCGCAGCCGCCCAGGGCCGGAAGAGCCAGCATCCCTGCGAGGACGAGAGCTGCGGTGCTGTAGCGGATCGTTGCCATGGGGACGCGCGGTTGTAGGTCGGTCGTTCGGGGCCCTCCGCCGTGGGCTTCCGGGGCCCCGTCAAGATAACATACTCGGGGACTTGTCGGTTTCTTACCGATGACGGAACGGAGAAGATCCGTCCCGAACGCAGACGCGGGCCGTGTTCAGGGAACACGGCCCGCGTCCTCGATCGGCCGCCGTCACGCCCGGGGCGGCTGGGCGCCCCGGACGTCCGGCGGGTTCAGGTGGTCAGCATCCCTCTGCGCTGAGGTTCTCGTTCGCGCGGATCTCGATGCACGTGATGGGAAGCATCACGTCCATATTGCTCGCCGCGACGGAGGTGGCGTCCCACTCCGGCGAGGGCGTGCCGAAGCGATAGTGGTCGGCCAGGCGCCGGTTCTGCAGGTAGAGATTCGCCCGGCGCTCGTGCTCCAGCATGACCATGGGGGCGAGCTGACCCGGCCCCGTGTAGGGATCCTCGTCGGTGATCTCGACCCGCACGTGGTTGATGTGCGCCATGAAGCCGCCGGCCCCTGTCACGTTGCCGTTGGCCAGCTGCTCCTCGGCCAGGATGAGGTGCATCTCCCGGTTCGACACCTGGATCATCGACGGGAAATCCCCGCCGGCCAGGAACGCGGTGGCCAACCCGCGCATGCGCACATCCACTTCGCCCGTGATCGGGTCCATGAAGATGTACTCGTCGATCGAGTCATCCACGTTCCGGGTCACGTACGCGGTGCCGAGCTGCAGCTCGCCGCGGTTGTTGACCTGGAAGCCGAGGTCGGAAGCGACGGTGGCCGCGCTGAACTCCGCGTCGAACGTCCAGTCCGAGAAGCCCTGGTCGGCCACCACGGTCGCCGCGTCGGCCGCGCCGGCTGTGACCAGCGGACCGGCACCCATGCCGTGCAGGTAGTTCCAGACCGCCTGGGCGTGGAGCGCCCGGGCCCGCAGCGCCGTCGCGCGCAGCTCGTGCACGTCCGCGTCCTCGATCACGTCGGGGTCGAGGCTCTGGGCCACCGTGATCGCCTCACCGAGGGCGTCGATCGCCGGCTGGTAGACGGCCGTGCCCATGTTGCCGGGTCCGACCGCGGGGCCCGCCTCCATCCGGTCGGAGAACGCGTAGTCCTCCATCATGTCCCCGATCGCGATGTACTGAATCCCCTTCCAGATCAGGGCCCGGACCAGGTTCTCCTGCATCTCGGGCGTGGACTCGTCGGAGAGGTGCCCCCGAACGAGGTCCACCGCCTCGTCGATCATCCAGCGTCCCTCGGAGAACCAGGTGAACGCGTCGTCGACGAACTCGTTGGCCGGGTCGTCGATATTGCCGCGGTCGAGCTGGCTCCATGCGTCCCGGGAGCCGATCCAGGTCAGCTCGTCGGTGAGCGTGGAGTACGGTGCGGACATCTCACCGAGCCCCCGGGTCACGGTCGCGATGCCGCCGTTGACCGCCGAGGTGGCCGCGGTGCGCTCATTCAACTGTTCCTGGGTCAGGTTGTTGGGGTTGTCCACGTCGAGGATGTCGCACCCCGCCGCGGGAACCATGAAGGCCAGGACAAGGGCCCAGCGGGCGAGTCGCCCGCGGGCCCGGCCCGAGCCCGTTCTCGTGTCGTGGTTTGTCATCGTCATCCTCCTCAGAAGCCTACGCGCAGCGAGAGCGAGTAGCGCCGGGGGATCGGAACGCCCCAGCCCTCGACCGAGCTCAGGAAGTTGCAGTCGAGGTCCGCCTCGGCGCAGCGTCCGAGGATGTTCACCTCCGGATCCATGCCCGTGTAGTCATCGTTCAGGAAGAGCGCCAGGTTGCGGACGCCGAACGTCACGGTGGCGTTGTCCAGGCGCAGCTGATTCACGAAGTCGCTGGGCACGCGGTAGGTGAGAGAGAGCTCCCTGAACCGGAGCCAGTCGGCGTCGTGGATCCCGTTCATCCCAGACATGGGAGCCAGGGCGCGCAGCTCGTTCGCCCACTCGAGGGCCGCTTCGAGGCGCTCCTCGGCCGAGCTGGCGGGATTCTCGATCGTCGACTCCACCCGCGCCGAGGCCGGCGTGTTCCGGCCGATGACGGGGTTGGACTGACGGAACATGCCGGAGAGGTCCTGCACCTTGTAGTTCCCGTACTTGTACTCGAGCAGCGTGCTCAGCTCGAAGTTGCTCAGGAAGGTGAAGTTGAAGCCGAACGAGCCCTGCCAGTCCGGCGTCGGCTTCCCGAGGGGGTTGGCCAGGAAGTTCCCGGGGCAGCCGGGTCCACCCGGCGGTCCGACCGTGTTGGTGTCGAGGTCGAAGGTCTGAGAGAGGACCTCGAACTCGCCCAGCTTCCGGGGGTTCTCGAAGAACGCGAGCGCCTCCTCCCGGGTCGGCTCGTTGCAGAGCCCGGCCCCGGCCATGTCGGCCGCCTGGAGGGGGATCGCCACGTCCGCGGGCGTGGAGCCGAAGAAGGCGCCCGGCGCGTAGCCTTCCCGGATGAAGTTCCGGTAGCGCGGGTAGCTGCCGCCCGTCTTCAGCGGCGGCGCCTCGCCCAGGTCCGTCACCTCCTCGTCGAGCCACGAGGCGTTCGCGAAGAGGCTCAGGTCGTAGTCCCGGGTCTCGTAGACGGTCCCGTTGACGGCGATCTCGACGCCCTGGCCCGTCACCTGACCGATATTGACCAGCTGCTCGTCCCGGAAGCCGCCGGTGAGCGGGAACTGACGCGACACCAGGGCGTCGTTCACCGTCCGGTTCCAGTAGGTCACGTCGACCCCGGCCCGGTCGTTCCAGAGGCCGACCTCGGCGCCGACCTCCCACTCGGTGGACACCTCGGGCTTGAGCGCGTCGTTGCCCAGGTTGTCCGGGGCCACGCCCGCGCCGTCCTGACCCGACAGCGACTCGAAGGTGGTCAGCTTGTCGAAGGCGCCGGGCTGCAGGCCCGACTGGCCCACGGCGGCCCGCACCCGGAACGTCGAGACGAGCTCGCTGTCCCAGGCGTCGAAGTCGGAGGGCACGACCGAGAGGCTCCCCTTCGGATAGTAGGCCACGTCGAAGTCTTCACCGAAGGCGGAGTTCGCGTCGGCCCGAATGCCCATGGTCAGGAAGGCCCAGTCCCTGTAACCGATCTGCTCCTGGGCGAAGAGGCCGGCGTTCACTTCCCTGAGGAAGTCCTCGAAGACCTCCTGGTTCGCCGCCGCTCCGAGGACCTCGAAGCCGGGGCCGGGGAAGCTGTCCACGAAACCGCCCGACTGGGTCAGCTGGCGCAGGAATCCCTGGGCGCCCACGACCAGCGAGCTGGAGAACTCGTCGGTGAACTGTTCCTGATAGGACAGCTTGAAGTCACCGGTGACCTCGCGGCGGTTCCGGTCGTTCAGATTCCGGAAGCCTTCGGTGTCGTTGGTCGTGAAGCCGTCCACGTCCCAACCGAAGGGGGCGAACTCCACGCTCTGCTGGTTGGTGACGTCGATCCCGAAGGTGCCGTCGAAGACGATCCCCTCGGAGAGCGTCCAGTTCGCGTTGACGCTACCGGCGAAGTGCTCGGTGTCCTGGGTCGTGATCTGCTGACCGAACTCCTTCGTCGTCCCGAACGCCAGGGAGCCGAACCGGTTTCCGTCGGTGGCCAGGCGCGGGTGGCCCGAGAAGACCGACGCGAAGAACCCGAAGATGTTGTTCGAGTTGTTCGGCGTCTCGTGGTTGACCTCGGAGTAGAGCCCGCTCACGCGGAGCCGCAGGTCGTCGGTCGGGAAGATGTTGATGTTCGCCGTGGCCTGGCGCTTCACATTCGTGTCGCGGACCGGGACTTCCTCCTCAAAGCCCTGCACCCCGTCCTCGTTCGAGTACCGGCCCGAGGCGAAGTAGGTGATCAGGTCACCTCCGCCCTGGACGGAACCCGAGTAGGTCTGGGAGTAGCCCGTCTCGAGGACCTCGGGGAACATGTTCACCGTGTGGACCTCGAAGGGCTGGAGCGTGACGCCGAAGCGGCCCTGCATGCGGGCGATCTGCTCGTCCGCGTCAACCACGTCGAAGGTGGTGGGATCGTCGTCGTCCAGCTGATCGAGGCGACCCGGGAAGCCGGCGTGGGGGGTCATCTTGCCGAGGGGCGTGTCGAGAAGGGCCTGATCCGTCTGGAAGGTCCAGCGCGGCTCGCCCTGGCGCCCCCTCTTCGTGAAGATCTGGATCACGCCGTTGGAGGCCTCCGTGCCGTACAGCGTGGCCGCGGCGGCGCCCTTGAGGACCTCGATCCGCTCGATCGCGTCGGGCGGGATGTCGTCGAGACGGGAGGGCGATCCCTGTCCCCCGGCGCTCACGGCGTTGTTGTTGCCGTCGAAGCCGAAGCCGCCGCCGTTGTCCACCCGAACCCCGTCGACGTAGACGATGGGCTCGTTGGACATCGAGAGGCTGGAGGAGCCGCGGATCCGGATCCGGGCGCCCTCACCGGTGGTGCCCGACGAGGGCAGACCCACGAGGCCGGGCTCCCGGCCCTGGATCAGGTCCGAGAAGTTGGTGATCGGCGCGTTTTCCATCGTCTCGGTGCTGATCGTGGAGATCGTGTTCCCGAGACGCTTCTTCTCGGTCGCGACGCCCGCCCCCGTGACCACGATCTGGTCGAGGGCGATCGCCTGCTGCGCGAGCGCGAGGTTCGCCACCGCCGACTCTCCGGCGGATACGGAGACGGTCTGGCTGGCGGAGCGGTAGCCCACCAGCTCGGCCGTCACGGTGTGCTCGCCCACGGGCACGTTCACCAGAAGGAAGCGTCCCGAGGCGTTGGTGAGGGTGCCGATCCCGGTCCCTTCGATAAAGACCTGGGCCGACTCGAGAGGCCGTTCGGAGGCGGCTTCCGTGACCGTTCCCACGATCGTGCCCGTCTGTGCCGCCGCCGGTGCCGGCGTCGACAAGAGGCCGATCGCGGCGAACGCCGCGAATGCCATGCTCCAGGCCCCTCTCCTGAGGCGTACAAACGATGGATGATTCATCTTCCATCCTCCCAAGAATGGGTTGGAGAGAGGGAGATCCTGCTGCGAAGCCCTCCGGATCTCCGGAAGCCGTCTCCGGCGGGGGGCTCTCTTCGCCCCACCGGACCCGTGCCTCCCAGCAGGTGGGCCCGTAGGGGTCGAAGGCGATATGAGGCGAGGGTCTGATGCACGGTTCGGGCGTGGGACGCCGTCACGGACATCCATTCGCCTCCCTCGATGGTGAAGTCGGTGGATTGTGGGTCCGCGCGACGGCGGGCTTCCGGCCGAGACCGGGTGCTCGCGAGTGCGCAGATCGATAACGGCTTGGTTTGATGCGAGTATCGCGTCGAATGTTCATTTACGGGTTCATCGGCCTCGTGTCAAGGAACCGAGGGCCCTACGAACCGGGGAAAGCGCCCGGCCGCAGAGGCTTCCGATCCCTCGTGGGGCGGGGACGGGGGGAGGCCGATCGTTCGCGCCGGTCACCCGCGGATTCCGGATCAGCCCAGGTAGGCCACGACCTCGATCTCCACGGCCACGTCCTTGGGGAGGCGCCCGGCCTCCACCGTGGCCCGGGCGGGGCGGTGATCGGCCAGGTGTCGGCCGTAGACCTCGTTCATCGCCGAGAAGTCTCCCATGTCCGCCAGGAACACCGTGGTCTTCACCACTCGGGAGAGGGAGGCCCCGGCGGCTTCGAGCACCGCGCTCAGGTTTCGCATCACGCGGTCGGTCTGGGCGGCCACGTCGCCGCCGATCAGCTCCCCGCTCTCGGGGTCGATGGCGATCTGGCCCGAGCAGAAGACCCACTCCCCTGCCCGGATCGCCTGGGAGTAGGGCCCGATCGCCGAGGGGGCGTCGTCGGTGCGGATCACGTCGAGTGCGCTCACTGCATTCTCCTCTCTGCATTGGAGGGTTCGTAGGACTTCGCTCTTTGCTGCGGGGGACCTCCGCGGGCGGGGGCGCCTCTCCCCTCCGGCGACCCGAAGCGGTCGAGGATCTCCTCGGGGTCGACGGTCGCGACCCCAGCCTTCACCACTTCGAGCGCCGCCGCGTGATTGGCCAGGATCGCCGCCTCCAGCGGCCGGGCCCCCGAGGCCAGGGCGNNCAGGGCGGTGGCGAGGACGGCGGTGACCGTGTCCCCGGCTCCCGACACGTCGTAGACGGAGCGCGCCGCCGCGGCGATCCGAATCAGCTCTCGATCCCCGACCTGGAGCGCCATTCCGAGCTCTCCCAGGGTCAGGAGGAGGTTCTCGCAGCCGAGACGGCGACGGATCCTCCCCATCCACTCCGGATCGTCCGGGCGCAGGCGCTCGCCTGCGGCCTCTTCCAGCTCCTTGGCGTTGGGCTTGAAAAGGCTGCACCCGCCGTATTCGAAGAACCGGATCCGCTTGGGATCCACCACCGAGGGGATCCCCGCGGCCCGGGCCCCGTCGAGACCGGCCCGGATCACCGGCTGGACGAGCACTCCCTTGTTGTAGTCCTCGAGTACGACCGCGTCGCAGCCGGGGATCCCCTCGCGTACCATCTCTTCCAGGCTCCGGGCCAGGTTCGGGCTCACGTCGCCCTCGACCTCCCGATCCACCCGCACCACCTGCTGGCGTCGGGCCAGGATCCGCGTCTTCACCGTCGTGGGTCGGTCCGGGGCCGTCCGAACGCCTTCGGCTTCGACCCCGACCTCCTCCAGGGCTTCCCGGACCGCGGCTCCCTGGGCGTCGTCGCCCACGATTCCCACGAGACGGCAGCGCGCGCCGAGCGCCGTCACGTTGGCGGCCACGTTTCCGGCCCCACCGACCGCCGCGGACTCGTCCTCGTAATGCAGCACCGGCACCGGAGCCTCGGGGGAGATCCGGTCCACTCGCCCCGTCACGTAGCGGTCGAGCATGACGTCGCCGACCACGAGGACCCGGACCGAGCGGGCCGCGTCGAAGATCTCCCGGGCCCTGGCGCGGGTGAGCCGGTTCATCGCCCCTACCGCCTCTCCCCTTCCCCGGCCGCCCGGAGGAGGAGGAATCCCCGGTCGAGACCGATCCGCAGCGCCTCGTCGCCGTCGGTCTCGACCGACTCCATGCTGCGGGGCCCCGTCACCGTGTGGGTGAGCCCCGGCGCCCCCGGTTCCTCCCGTCCGAGAACGACCACGAAGCGGTCCCTGCGCGCGTCGTAGTCGAGCCCGCTCAGGGGCAGGCCCGAGCTGCTGTGCTGTGCGCCCAGCTCCGGATCGTGGAGCTCTACGCGGACCGGGCGTCCGGCGTGACGACGCCGGAAGGCGTCCAGGCGCCGGAGCCACTCCCGCTCCTCCGGCGTCACCGGGTCTTCCTCGATCTCCTCAGGCGGCTCCGGAGGCGGCGCCACGAGGACCGCGCACTCCGCGGCGCGCAGGATCCGCGTCGAGACGCTGCCGAGGACGAGGCGTCCCACGAAGGAGTGGCCGTGACTCCCGGCGACGATCAGGTCGGCGTCCACCTCCCCGGCGTAGCGCGCTACCTCCTCGGACGGCTGGCCGTTGCGGACGGCGGTCGTCACGGTCCAGCCCCGGGGCAGGTCCAGCTCCTTCTCCAGCTCCGCCAGGCGCTCCTCGACCTCGCGGTCGTAGGCGTGGCGCCACTCATCGTTCTGGAAGGGGAGGGATTCCACCCCGGAGGTGACGTGGACGAGATGCAGCCCGGCTGGAGTCTTGAGGAGGGACAGCGCGGCCCGAACGGCCCGGACGCTGAACGCGCTGAAGTCGACCGCGGCCACGCCGGTCCTCGGAAGGCGATCCGTCCCGCCCGGGACCGCCACCACGGGGCGATCGGCGAGACGAACGACCCGGAGCGCGGTCTCGGTCCCCAGGAAGCGTTCCATGATCCCGTGCCGTCCGAGGCCCAGAAGGATCCGCCGGGCCCGGAGCTCCCGGGCCTTTCGGACGATCGACGGCGCGGGAAGTCCCTCCATCACGTGGAGGGTCCAGGCTCCCTCGCTATCCCGGATCTCCCGGATCTGGCCGAGGGTCCGCTCCTCGAGGGTCCCACGACGGCTCTCGTAGACCTGGGCCTCCGGCAGGGAGACGCCGAAGCCCGCGTCGAAGATCGGGATCGGCTCCACGACCGTGACCACGGCCACCGGCACCCCGTCCCGGAGCTCGAGGAGCCGGGCGAGGCGGAGAGCTCCGGTGGCCGCGGGCGTGCCGTCGGTGGCCACGAGGACGGGCCCGCGCTCCGTGTCGGCTCCGGGCGCGGCGTTCATACGATCTCCTCCAGGGCATCCAGAAATTCCTGGTCGGTCTCCAGGATCGGCCCGATGCGCACGAACCGGATCGTCCCGTCCCGATCCAGGAGATAGGTGGCCGGAAGGCCCAGGACGGAGAAGACGTCCATCCCCCGGGCCGACGCGTCGTGGAGGATCGTGTAGGTCACGCCCGTGCGCTCGGCGAAGCTCCGGACCTCCTTCACCGAGGCTCGGGAGTCCATGCTCACGCCCACGACCCGGAGGCCCTGGTCCCGATGGTCCTCGTAGAGCTTCTGGAGGAACGGCATCTCGCGGCGGCACGGAGTGCACCAGGTGGCCCAGAAGTTGAGAAGGACCGGGGATCCCTCGAGATCCTGGAGCGACACCTCCTCCCCCTCGAGGGTCGTGGCCGAGTAGCGGGGGGCGGCGTCGCCTACCCGGGGCGGCCCGCTCCGGCCCTGGCCCCCGCAGGCGATCAGAGCGAGGAGAGAGAGGAGGCAAAGAAGCGGCGTCCGCCCGCAGGGATCGGGCGGGCGCGCGGGCGAGCCGTCGGTCACCGGCCGCTCGCGGAGGAGGGAGCGGGCCGCAGCCGACCCCCAGCCACCCGGATCCGAGGCTCCGGGCCAGTGTCGTCGGTCCACGCGAAGACGACGTTCCCGGCGCCGTCGAGGACCATGCGGGGGAAGCCGCTCGATCGGGCGCCGCTGGAGGCGCCGACCGTCGTTCCCTCGCCCCGCCGCCCGTCGGGCCGGATCCTTCGCACCCGAATGCGGGCGGTGCCTTCCTCCCGCTCCAGCCAGCTCACCAGGGCGGATCCGTCGTCCAGGACCTCCACGTCCACGCGTCCGGCCGGGTCTCCGTCGTCCACCCGGACCGGCCGGGAGAAGCTGTCTCCCGCGTCCGAGGAGAAGGCCACCCGGACCCGCGGCTCGTCCTCCGCTCCCGTGAACCAGGCGACCGCGAGCCGGGATCCCCGGGCCGCGACCGCAGGGCCGTTCACGGGACACGCGGGGAAGACCCAGCCGTCCTCGTGGACCAGCGCTGGGTCGGTCCACCCGTCGGGCTCCAGGCGGGTCAGGCGGATGTCGCGCACCTCCTCGGAGCTTCGGTCGCGGTAGACGAGGACCGGCCCCCGGGCGGTGACGGCGGCGTCGGTCTGACAGCAGTCGCACGTCCGACCGTCGACGAGCACTTCGGGCCCCGGCGCGCCGTCGGTCGAGGCGCCGCGGAAGCGGACCGACATCTCCGGTCCGTCTCCGTCCCTCCGGGAGTCGTCCCCGGCGGCCGGTGGGGCCGCGAAGTCCCGTCCGTCCAGCCAGGCCAGTCCGACCCGGCCGTCGTCCAGGGGAAAGACGGACACGAAGCCGTGCTCGGTGGGGGTCCCGTCCTCGTGGGGGACCCACGGCTCGCTCCAGCTCCGGCCGCCGTCCCGGGAGAAGGCGACGCGGATCCCGTAGTCGTAGCCTCCGCTCTCTCCCCGAACGAGCCAGTGGGCGGTGAGGATCCCCCCGGCCACAGGCGT
>JABAHQ010013689.1_pt1 | contig 25026 bp, 17 predicted proteins | sample 7062091 | NCBI WGS metagenome assembly JABAHQ01 (sample SAMN14534359, study PRJNA622989) | marine sediment metagenome | biome: marine biome [ENVO:00000428]; feature: marine pelagic biome [ENVO:01000023]; material: deep marine sediment [ENVO:00002113] | place: India: Gulf of Kutch | collected...
GTTTTGCCCACCTGCCTAACTGCTTGGCAGGTAATAGTTTTGCAATTTTTCTAATTGGAAATAACAAGTTTTTTACTCCGTTCCTAAGTGATAATCAAGCAGGTACGAATGATTAACTGATGATTATTGCTACAATGCAAAACCTCTGCGCAACTCTGCGCGCTCCGCGTCTTCCTGCCTGCTGCAGGCAGCTGCGTTAAAAAAGAGAAAAATGATCAACGCAGAGGCGCCTGCCTGCAGCAGGCAGGCTGCGGTCGCAGAGAGAAGAAAGAATCATATTGTTTGTTAAGGCAAAATTAAAAAATTTCAACTTTGATTGATTGGCTTTTATAATCGGTAAAAGGCACCACCGCCTGGAAAGTGAATTCCCCCGGTTGCATTGGCCAGTTGAGTTTGTAGGGATAATCCTCAATTTTGTATTCTTTGCCATTGATAAGCCACAAAACTTCGGAAACGCGCGGCTCAACCATACAATTCAAGGATAACTCACTGGCGTTTTCCGGCATTTCCGGGTCGATATAAAAACGCGAATTTTGGAGAGGTGAGGTAATTTGAATCTGATAATGATCAACGATACGCCCGCTACCACAGCGAGAACAATATTCCAATGGCGGGGTGTTTAAGCCCTGGGAAATTGCCCAATCTTTAAAAATGGATTTCAGGAAAACAAATTTCTTGTAAATCACCCGGTCAGAAGGACAATTCGGTGTCGCCAATTGTCCGCTGCCCTGGTCAATCGCGATCAATTTCAAAACATCGCTGTATTCCGTCGGTTCGGTTCCGGGTTTAACGTATTCAACAGTGGTATAAGGCGTGTTTTGATCGGCTAACTTTCCGCTTAACCGACAAATGTTGACCGGCTTATAATTGGATGGCGGTGGAAAGGCGTGGTTATCCAGGCCTTCCTTGCGGTCCTGATGCAACAGAGAAAAAATTTCTTTGACGACCGGTGCCGCATGTTCGTATCCGTTAACCTGCTTCATGGGCAGGTGATCGTGATGCCCGATCCATATACCCACCAGATAGGTATCCGACCATCCAATTGTCCAGGCGTCCCGGTATCCCTGCGAAGTGCCGCTTTTGATGCCTACCGGGTAAGGATATTCCATAAAGCCCCCCCGGGGAAAAGTAGGCAGCCGGGCTAAGGGATCGGAAAGAAATCGTTGCAGTTGTAGGGAGATGTCAGGTCGAATTACCTGGGATCGAGTAACTTTCAGATCAGGATTCGCCATCCAGCTTTGAGGTGTCTCCTTACCCTGATTCGCCAACGCCAAATAAGCCTGACATTGTTGCCAGAGGCTGGTATATAAGCCGCCAATGGCCAGGCCGAGGCCGTAATAATTGGCTTTACCATCGTCAGGGGTTAAGCCCAATTCCACCAAATGCTGGTAAGTTCTTTCCACCCCCACTTCTTTGAGTACCTGTATCGCGGGAATATTACGGCTGTTCGCCAACGCGGTCTTATAGAGCACCGGCCCTAAAAATTTTTGGTCGTAATTTTCGGGGATGTAAACGCTGTTTGCGTCCGTGAAGTTTAAGCCAACATCGGTCAGTTGGGTGACGGCGGTATAACCATTCCACTCCATTCCCAATCCGTATATAAACGGTTTAAGCAGGCTACCTGTGGATCGATCCACTTGCACAAAATCTATCGATCCGGCATAGTGATCGTCGTAGTAACTGCCGGAGCCAATGTAGGACAGCACTTCCCCGGTACTGGTCTTTGTTACCAAAACCGCCATATTGGAAGCGCCTGACTGACGCAAATGCGGTAGCCGCTCTCTCACGATGTCCAATATCTTTTCCTGCAGATTCAAATCGAGGCTGGTTTGGATGGAAAAATTTAAATCGTTCTCAATTCGATTGGATATTTTTTTTCTTTTATGAAAATAGTTTTCCATTTCCAATACAGCATGAAGCGTGGAATAATGCCGTCTCTCCTTTGCCGGCAATTGCAGTGAGGCTAATTCCTCCCTGGAATAACTATACTCCCCATCGCTTATCCACTGATGTTGGTGAGCCCGTTCCAAAATCACTTTTGCTCGTTTTTTTGCTTGACGTAATCCTTGCTTATCAAAAAGATTCATATCTCCGGGCGCCTTGGGGAGTGCGGCTACTAGCGCTGCCTCAGCCCAACTGAGATCAACCAGCGGTTTTTGAAAATAGCGCCTGGCAGCATAATTGACGCCATGAATGGAATTCCCATAAGGTGCGATGGTAAGGTAATGACGCAACACGCTTTCCTTCCCATATCTTAAGGTAAGCCAGACAGCGGTAAAACTCTCCCTGACTTTAGCATACCAGTGCCGCGCAGCAGGCGTTTGCAGACGGGCTACCTGCATGGCAATGGTTGAGGCGCCCGAATATCCTGCTCGGGCGATGTAATTCTGCCAAAACGCCCGGACTGCGGCGACTGCATCCACGCCGGGGTGTGAATAAAAACGGTGATCTTCAGCGGCTAAGGTCAGGGTAGTAATCCGCCGGGGCAAGGTGTCTGTTAGGCGCCAGTAACCGTATTTTTCATCTGCAGTAGGCATCTCTGCCAGGTAATTCAATTGTCGGTCTAACAGCAACAGAGAAGGTGGGGGGCTTTCCAGGGAGATGTAAAATAAACTATGAATAAAAGCGGTGCAAAGGAATCCACTGACAAAAAAAAGACAGGGTATAAGAAAAATTTTAGATATTTGCTTTCTGGTGTATGGGAAGAATGGCATTTAGGCTGTATGAGAAATTTTGTTTATTCAGAAGACTATTTAATTCGGATTACCTGACTTTTCCATAGTTTATAGACTCCCTCGGAGAATCTTCGATAGTCCCCTTGAGGTGGCGTAAATTAGGGAGATACTTAAACAACACGCTGAAGCGTGGTAATCTACATAATAATTGACGATTACCGGACTTTAGTCCGACTGGCAACTATGCAGACAAGCCATTTGCTTAAAACGCAGGCCAAATCCTGGTAATCTATTGTTAATATCCTAAGTAAATTGAAACATTCCAAAAAGTCAATAAAAATTCAGGGATTTGAACTTGCCATACCTGCCTGAGCAAGTATGACAAAAATCATTTTTAAAGCTAAGCAAGCTCATTGTTTTTATTGATGATCAATGCCAATTTAGTATTGTCACTGCGACGGGGTTAAATGAGTTTTAATATTGTAACTTTTTGAAAAAGATTGTATAATGGTTAATGCCATGATTGTCATAATTAAAACAAATTAATACATAAGGAATCACAAGATGGCTAACAAATCGTTCAATCCGTATGAAATGGCTCAAAAGCAATTTGATCACGTGGCAAATTTACTTCAATTGGATGATGCCACCAGAAATTTATTGCGTGAACCTCTCCGAGAATATCAATTTGCAATCCCGGTGCGCATGGATGATGGGAAGGTTAAAGTTTTTCGCGGTTTCCGGGTTCAACATAATGATGCTCGCGGGCCCGGCAAAGGAGGTATTCGGTTCCATCCCCAGGAGACCATCGACACAGTTCGGGCCCTGGCCATGTGGATGACCTGGAAATGCGCCGTGGTGGATATTCCATTGGGCGGCAGTAAAGGCGGTGTGGTCTGCGATCCGCATAATTTAAGCCGTCGCGAGCAGGAACAAATCTGCCGCGGTTGGGTCCGTCAAATTGCTAAAAATGTCGGACCGCTCTCCGACGTACCCGCCCCGGATGTAATGACCAGTGCTCAACACATGCTGTGGATGCTCGATGAATATGAAGCTATTTACGGGGAGAAATCGCCCGGTTTTATTACCGGAAAACCGGTTGGAATGGGTGGTTCCCTGGGCCGAAAAGAAGCGACCGGCTACGGCGTCATTTTTACGGTGCGAGAGGCGTTAAAAGAAATGGGGATTCGTCCTGAAGACACAACCGCCAGCATTCAGGGATTTGGCAATGTCTCCCAATATGCAATCCGCCTTTATGAGCAATTAGGAGGCAAAGTTATCTGCGTCTCCTGCTGGGATCAAAATGATGAAACCTCGTATTCATTCTACAAAAAAGATGGAATCAATAGTGATGATTTAATACCCATAACCGATCCCTTCGGTGGCATTGATAAAGAGAAAGCTCAGGATTTGGGTTATGAAATACAGGACGGAGATGCCTGGTTGCAGCAGGATGTGGAGATATTGATTCCCGGAGCAATTGAAAATCAGATTACCAAAGAAAATGTAGAGATGATCGGCCAACAGGTTAAAATTATCGCCGAGGGAGCGAATGGCCCGACGACACCGGAGGCAGATGAGGTCATCAATAAACGCGATATTTTTATGATACCGGATTTCCTGGCGAATGCGGGAGGTGTAACTTGCAGTTATTTCGAGCAAGTACAGAGCAATATCAACTACTTCTGGGAAAAAGACGACGTCCTGGGCAGACTTGATGTAAAGATGACATCCGCATTTATTTCCGTTAGCGAAATGGCAAAGAAGAGAAAGCTTAATATGCGAGATGCCGCTTACGTTATTGCTGTCAATCGAGTGGCACAGGCTTGTAAGGACCGCGGCTGGGTTTAATTGAGTTTGCAAAGAAACGCTTTGATAATGAAGAAAAACGCTGATATTTCTTCTCTGCAAAATATCGCCCCGTTCAATCGAGTATTTTTCGATGAAAATCAAAGATTTACCTACATCGGTGCAGGCTCTCTGGGTGGAAAAGCCAGTGGGCTTGCATTGATGAATGACGTCCTTGCCGCGGATTTTAATTCTGCCAGTTTCCCACAAATTGAAGTCAGCATCCCTTCATTAACGGTCATCCGCACCTCGGTTTTCGACTCATTTATGAGACAGAACAATCTATATGATATTGCTTATTCAGACATGACTGATGATCGGATTGCACACGCCTTTCAGCGGGCATCCTTACCGGTTGAAGTCCTGGGGGATTTACGTGAACTCATCAGGCAGGTACATACTCCCCTGGCCATCCGTTCATCAAGTATGTTGGAAGATACGCTTTATACCCCCTTTGCCGGCATTTATGAGACCAAGATGATTCCCAACAATCAATCGGATACCAATACCCGGTTTCATAAATTGATTGAAGCAATCAAGTTCGTCTACGCTTCTACTTTTTTCCAGACGGCGAAAAGCTATATGCATGCGACCGAGCATACCATAGAAGAAGAAAAAATGGCGGTCATTATTCAGGAAGTGGTGGGGATGGGTCAGGATGAGTTATATTATCCACAGGTTTCAGGGGTGGCCAGATCTTATAATTTTTATTCTATCGGACGGGCTAAGCCAGAACAGGGTGTAGTTGAACTGGCTTTGGGGCTCGGTAAAACCATTGTTGACGGCGGCCTTTGCTGGAATTACTCACCGGCCTACCCAAAATTAAATCCGCCGTTTAGTTCGGTGGGTGAATTTCTGAAACAAACTCAGACGGAATTTTGGGCAGTGAATATGGGCAGGCCTCCCGCCTACGACCCCATTAAAGAAACGGAATACCTGAGCAAACTTAATATTTCTGAGGCTCACCCCAATAAAACATTGCGTTATGTGGCTTCCACAGTTGATCCGCAATCGGGAAGACTGAATATCGGTATCGGACGCCAGGGACCCCGGGTGATTTCATTTGCGCCTCTATTGATATTAAAAGAACTCCCACTCAATGAGGTGACAAAATCCATACTTAAATTAGGTGAAGCGACATTGCAGTTACCGGTAGAAATTGAATTCGCCTTAACCATAAATCCCAATCGATTCGGTTTGTTACAAGTCAGGCCGATGGTAGTCTCTGAAGAGGAGGTGCAGATTTTGGAAGGGGATATGAAGGGAGAAAACATATTAGTGGCCTCAGAAAATGTGCTTGGAAACGGCATCGTCGAGGATATTAAGGATGTTGTATATGTAAAGCCCGACACATTCGATGCCAAGTTTACTCCAAAGATCGCCACTGAATTGGAAGCCGTTAACAAACAATTAGTGGCAAGAAAGCAGCCCTATTTGCTGATCGGATTCGGACGATGGGGCAGCAGTGATCCCTGGCTGGGCACTCCGGTTAACTGGGGACAGGTATGTGGAGCAAAGGTAATTGTGGAGGCAACTTTACCAAAAATGAATGTCGACCTTAGCCAGGGCTCTCATTTCTTTCATAATATCAATAGTTTTCAGGTCAGTTACTTTTCCGTCTCTCATTCCGGTCCCTATTCAATAGACTGGGATTGGCTAAATCAGCAAAAACGAATAGCGGAAAAAGAGTTGGTTCGCCATGTGCAACTCTCCTCTCCGCTAACAGTTAAAGTAGATGGACGGAAAACGCGAGGGGTTATATTAAAGTGTTAAAGTGCCGTTGTGCTCTGGTGTTTGAGTGTTCAGGTTTTCGAGTACGTCGATATTAAGGCTGCTGAACCTGGAGTATTGGATGACTGGAGGAATGGAGAATTGAATAGCGGCTCTTCCATTACTCCAACGATTTGGGCACTATGTGCCACTACTCCAAATAATCCATCACTCCAAAAGGACTCTCCAGAACACTCGAACACTTGACCACTAAAAACATAAGTGAGGTAATTGTCGATTTTGAAGGCCATTCTCATTAAATTAAGACGTCTTAAGCGAACAATTTTGGGAGAAACCCCATGACAGAGCAGGAGAGACCTCTTGATAATTTAATCACAGCGCTCAAAGAACGGGCGAAGGAATTAAACTGTCTTTACCAGGTAGAGGAACTTTTCACCAAATCGGAAACGACTCTTGACGAAATTTGTTGGGGAATAATTGAAGCTATTCCTCCCGGCTGGCAATTCCCGGAAATTTGTCAGGCCAAGATTATCCTGGGTGATGAGGAATATGCGACACCGGAACTGACGGAAACTCCCTGGGTCCAAACCGCCGATATTATTATACAAGACGAGAAAGTCGGAGAAATTCAAGTTTACTACACCGAAGAAAGGCCCAAAGAAGACGAAGGACCCTTTTTGAAAGAAGAAAGAAGACTGATCAACACCATCGCCTATCGGCTTGGACGCCGGTTTCTTCATCAAAAATTAAAAGAAGTTTTCGAGAAAGAAAAATCTACCAAGAAAGAAAAAGAGGAATGGCAAATCATTCTGGACTTGCTCAGAAGAACCGATCCGCAATTGTTGGTGCGTATTTCCCGGAAGATGACCAACTATTTGGGGTGGAGCGGAATAGCCGAAGCCAAAGCGCTTTTAGGCCATTTTGCACCATTTTCCTATTTGGAAGAAATTGAACCGGTTGATGAGGCAAATCGTCCCCAAAAAAAGAAGCAATTGCAAAATTTTATCGCCATTAGTGAGGAAATCTTCAAAATTGCCAATCAGCATCTAAACGAGCAGGACATTCTCGCACTGGTGCAGAAGTGGATTAAAGAAGATAAATCCGGTTTTTTGGTAAATATTCTGGAGAATCCCGGCACCTCACTGGAAGAAATTTTCGAAGCGATTGAACGCTATCACCATCTACTCCCGCAGGGAATGGAACTGACCGAACCCCGTGAAAAAGGCTTTCGGGTGGCGTTGATTCGCCGGTTGTTAACCGATCAGCCTCATTTCATTAACATTGCCAAAAATTTTATTAACGTAAATGAATTTAATACATTGCTGCATCGGATTGTTTTTCCGCCACAGAGCCACGGAAAATTAGGAGGCAAAACATCCGGATTATTCCTCGCGAATCAAATATTGAAGAAGACCGCCCACGACCATGAATTACTAAAGAATGTGAAAATACCCAAGACCTGGTATCTCACTTCCGATTGTATTCTACATTTTCTCCACCATAATAATTTAGAAGAGGTGATTGAGCAAAAATATAAAGAAATATGGCAAGTACGTCAGGAGTATCCCTACATCGTTCAGGTTTTTAAAAACTCTTCCATGCCGCCGGAAATTATCAAAGGCCTTTCATTAGCATTGGACGATTTCGCAGAAACACCGTTAATCGTGCGCAGTTCCAGTCTTCTGGAAGACCGCATGGGCACTGCCTTTGCCGGAAAGTATCGCAGTTTATTTATCGCCAACCAGGGGAGCAAAGAAGAGCGTCTCTCCGCTTTAATCGACGCCATTGCCGAGGTATATGCATCCACTTTTGGGCCGGACCCCATCGAATACCGGGTCGAACGCGGCCTGGTGGATTATCATGAGGAAATGGGCATCATGATTCAGGAAGTAGTGGGCAATGAAATTGGTGATTATTTTATTCCTGCGTTTGCCGGGGTGGCATTCAGCAAAAATGAATTTCGCTGGTCCAGCCGTATTAAACAGAGCGATGGCCTGGTGCGAATGGTCGCCGGTTTGGGAACCCGGGCTGTTGATCGCTTAAGCGATGACTATCCTACTCTTATTGCTCCGGGGCAACCGGGCTTACGAGTTAATGTTCAACTGGACGAAATCTTGCGTTATTCCCAGCGAAAAATTGATGTGATCAACCTCAAGCAAAATACCTTTGAGACCATAAATCTTCACCAGTTGTTCAGAGAAGTTGGAAGCGAATATCCCGCTGTAGAAAAGATCATTTCTGTTCTCGATCACGATCATGTTCATCAACCTTCGCTCTTTAACATTGATTTTGAGAATGATCGTTTTGTGGTCAACTTTGAAGGGCTGCTGAACGATACGCCGTTTGTCAACTATATCCATACCATTCTGAGAACCCTGGAAGAAAAATTGGATACTCCTGTAGACATTGAATTCGCGCATGACGGACGGGACTTTTACCTATTGCAATGTCGCCCCCAAAGTTATCACGAAAGCAGCATACCCGCCACCATTCCCAGCGACCTGGGTAGAGACAAGGTGATTTTTTCGGCGAATCGGTTTATATCCAACGGCACCGTATCAGACATCACTCACATTGTATATGTCGATCCTCAAAAATATAGTGAGCTCAGTACCAAAGAAGATCTAATGGCTGTCGGCAGGGCAGTCGGTAAGCTCAATCAACTTTTACCCAAGCGGCAGTTTATTTTAATGGGACCGGGCCGATGGGGAAGTCGCGGAGACATAAAATTAGGCGTTAATGTCACCTACTCGGATATTAACAACGCGGCGGTGTTAAGCGAAATTGCCCGCAAAAAAGGCAATTATTTGCCCGATCTCTCTTTTGGCACCCATTTCTTTCAAGACCTTGTAGAATCGCACATCCGTTATTTGCCACTATATCCGGATGAAGAAACAAACATTTTTAATGAAGAATTTTTCCAGGAAGCGCCCAATATCCTCCCCGAACTTTTGCCGGATTTTGCCTATTTATCAGATACAATTAAGGTTATCGACGTACCAAAGGCTGCCGGGGATAAGGCCCTGCGCATCTTAATGAACGCCGACGTTGAACGAGCAGTGGCAATTTTAACCGAATCCAGATTATCATTTAAAATGCCGACTTCCGCTAAACCTAAATTGATGGTTCCGCATCGACGGCATGAAGAGGATCACTGGCGCTGGCGGTTGCGAATTGCCGAAAAGATTGCTTCCGAGCTGGATATTAAGCGTTTTGGTGTAAAAGGGTGTTATGTTTTTGGCAGCGCCAAAAATGCCACCGCCGGTCCCGCCAGCGACATCGATTTGCTTATTCATTTTCAGGGAAATGAACAGCAACAGAAAGACCTTACGCTATGGTTGGAAGGCTGGAGTTTATGCGTTGGAGAAATAAATTTTATGCACACCGGGCATAAATCGGATGGTTTATTAGACGTTCATATTATCACCGATGAGGATATTAAAAAAGGCAATAGCTACGCTCTCAAAATTAATGCCGTGACTGACGCCGCCCGTCCGCTGCCGATAAAGAAATAGGATTCTCGAATTCGGCAATTATCTGTATTATCATCGAGCTCTGCCTGCCTTTCACATTTTCCAACCTCAATCAGAATCGGGGAAGCGAGGGAAGTTGATTTATGCCAAAAAGCTGTTTACATTGACAAATATCTTCTTTAAGAAGTGGATAGTAAATTGGTTAACTTAGTTTCAGGTGTTAAACAAAACAGGTTTTCCGTATAAACAAAAATGTTTTTATTATTATTCTATTTATTTCTGGCTTTGGGGGTCTCCTTTTTATGCTCAATCATGGAAGCGGTGCTGCTATCAATTACACCAAGTTATGCCGCCGCCAAAGAGAAGACGTCCCCAAGAATCGGAGCCAAATTACGTTATCTAAAATCTAACGTCGACAGACCATTATCCGCCATTTTAAGCCTGAACACTATTGCCCATACCGTTGGGGCCGCCGGAGTGGGGGCACAGGCAATGGTGGTTTTTGGGAGCTCCTACGTCGCAATTACCTCTGCAGTTCTAACCTTTTTAATTTTAGTACTTTCGGAAATCATACCCAAAACCCTGGGGGCTCGCTACTGGCGACAACTCTCGGCTTTAACAACCTATACTCTGGACATCCTCATTGGGCTGTTGTATCCCCTGGTATGGTTGTCCCAAATAATTACCAAATTACTTTCCAAAGAGAACAATGAATATTCCATCAGCCGGGAAGAAATCAGGGCTATGGCGGACGTGGGGTTTGAAGAAGGATTGTTCTTAGAAAAAGAATCCAAAGTTATCAAAAATTTAACTCGCCTGCGATCGTTGAAAGCTGAGGATATCATGACGCCGCGCCCGGTAGTGTTTATGCTGTCTGCGGATATGACAATAAGAGAAGTTTTCCAGGACGGCTCGGAATTGAAATTCTCCAGAATCCCAATTTTTGAAAACCACACTGATAATGTCCAACGATACGTTTTACGCAATGATATCTTGTTGCACATGGCCCGGAATGAACTGGACAAAAAGTTGTCACAATTAAGCAGGAAAATTTTAGTCGTTCCGGAAACGGTCACACTAATACAATTATTTGAACAGCTTTTGGACCGTCGCGACCATATTGCGCTGGCAGTGGATGAATATGGTGGTGTGGCCGGAATCGTAACCCTGGAAGATGTGGTCGAAACGCTGCTGGGGATTGAAATTGTAGACGAAACCGATACCAGCGAAGATATGCAGCTGCTGGCACGGGAACAATGGTATAAACGTGCCAAGTCACTGGGACTGGTTTCTGATCAGGATGAATTTGAATTTCTCAAAAAACGCAAGTCTGAGTAAGTTAAAAATGATAAAAATCAGCTTCAATCCTGACAATCACTATTCTTTTTTTCTCAGCAAACCAGTATATTCTCACCTGAAATTTTAATTGCGAAATCTCAATTCAATCTAAACACAGGGAGTATTTCTGATGTATTCATCCAAAAACGTTAGGTTTCTTATCTCAGTGAAGCAATTGCTTATTTCTATGTTCCTGTTAAATTTCATACTCCTGGCCCAATCCTCCAATATGGAAACTAAGGACAGGGCCGATTGGGTGGACGGTTTCCCGGACGGCTGCACCACCATCACTGTGGGGAAGGACGCGACTGCTGACGGCTCAGTAATTACCTCCCACACCTGTGACAGTCATCGAACCCGGGGCTGGCTGGACATTATGCCGCATAAAAGCCATCAAGATGGGGCGATGGATACCATGGTCAAGCGGGTGAATAATGATTCGCTCGCCATGCCCACTTATAAGTATATTCCGGTAGGTGAAATTCCGCAAGGTGAGGAAACCTATGGGTACATCAATACAGCTTATCCCTGTATGAATGAACATCAGTTAGCGATTGGGGAATCTACTTTCGGAGGACGTGAGAGTCTGCAATCGGAGGAAGGGTTGATTGACTGCCAGCAATTGGTTCGTTTGATGGTAGAGCGATGCAAGACTGCCCGGGAGGCCATTCAAATGGCTGACGAGTTAACCAAAAGGTACGGATGGAATGATGCAGGTGAATGTTTAACCATAGCCGATCCACAGGAGGTTTGGCATTTTGAAATTGTTGGTCCCGGAAAGGGTCGGGTCGGAGCGATTTGGGCAGCACGCCGTGTTCCGGATGGCCATATTTCTGTCAATGCCAATGCCAGTCGCATTCGGGAAATTGATCCTGATAACCCTGACTACTTCATGGCTTCCGATAACGTGTATCAGGTAGCCCGGGATAGCGGGTGGTGGAATCCCGATCAAGGTCAATTTGAATTCTGCTATGCCTACGATCCCGACGGTCGTACTTCCTTTGCCGCCCGTCGTCGTGAATGGCGTGTCTTCGATCTGGTCGCGCCTTCCCTCAACCTCCATCCCAATTCGGAAAATTATCCCTTTTCGGTCAAACCGGATACACTGGTTACCATGTCAAAATTAGTCACCATCTTTCAGGATTACTACCAGGGCACCGAATACAATTTTGTCAAAAATATTACCTGGGTAAACGATGAGGGCAAAACCGAGATATCCCCCCTGGCCAATCCCTTTATGCCTTACGATATGAACAAAATATTTGATATCAACGGCGGTTGGGGCTGGCGAGGCGAACGAACCATTGCCCGCTGGTACACCATGTATGCAACCATAACCCAATCGCGTAGCTGGCTTCCCGATGAGATTGGCGGGGTGGTCTGGCTGGCCTTTGACAATGTTGCTTCCTCCATTTACGTGCCGCTCTACAACAGCATCTCTGACGTGCCGAAATCTTTCAAGACACCGGGACGGATAAATGGATATAACCGGGAGTCCGCCTGGTGGGCATTTAACCGGCTGGGCACCTTAACCGCGCAACGATGGGGAGATATGTGCAAGGATGTGGAAGCTGTCTGGCATCCCTGGCAAGCAAAGATGTTTGCCGAACAAAGCCGGATAGAAGCCAAGGCTGTGGAATTGTTTAAGCAAAACCCGCAAAAAGCAAAAGACCATTTAACCAAATATAGTAATGATTGGGGAGAAAAAGTCGTACAGCGTGCCTGGAAACTGGGCGATGAGCTATGGACCAAATACGATGAAAAATTTTAGCGGGAATATAGAAGCGATCATTATTAGTGATGGCTGTGGTTGGTGAGTGGTGAGTGGTTGGTGCCTGTGTCTAACGGTGAGTCAGTGGGCAATCCTAACCTATCAATCACTAATCACCAAAACCATAAGTCAGCTCGCATCTTTTTTGCATTTAAAACTACACCTCTAACAGCGACTTGATTTCGCGAATTTCCAGTTTTATTTCCGCCAAGAGGCGTTTCAGATAAATGCTCTCATTCGCCTGATTTTCGCTCCGACGCCTTCTTAAACGATGCTGAATCTCCTCCACGCTGAGCTTCTGCTCAATGAGGAGTTCTTTAATCAAAAAAAGCAGATTCAAATCCTTGTCAGTGTAATAGCGGTTACCGGCCCGATTGCGAGAGGGTTGGAGTTGCGTATAATCTTTTTCCCAGCTTTTAATAGTGGTGGGCTGCACTCCAACCATTTCCGATGCCTGCCGAAGTGAATAATAAAGTTTTGCCGGTGGTTTTTGAATGCTCATGATGCCTTCCTCATCCCTGTTTTTTGACAATATACCAAATCCGAAACCTACCATTCAATAAATAATTTTCGTTTAACTAGAAATTGATAACATGGTGTCAAAATAGCCGGCCAGCTCAGCATCATTAATTTGAGTCTTTCCGGTAATGATATCCCGGGGAAAGAGAGTTTTTTAAGCACGGAACGGTTCTTCTCGAATTGATATACCGGAATTCTGGTCAGCTTATGCAAATCTGTATTCCGGCTTTGACCGCGAATTCCTTTACACCCAAATACATACCCGGCCTGCTTTACCATTTCCCGAATTCGCCGATTCTGCCGTCCGAATGGATAGGCAATACTGACAATCGGCTTAAGGCTGATAGGTTCTAATATGCGGCGGGATTCGCTTAATTCCCGTTCCAGGGTTTTGCGTTTCAGTTGGGGAAATGATCGATGGGTCATCCCATGAGCGCCAATTTCCCAACCAGCCTGACTGATTTCACGCAATTGCTCAGCAGACATGTGACGAAAGCGCGCCGCGCCGAAATTTGCATCCCACTCATTCATCTTATTGATAAATCCGGCCACAACAAACACCACCGCCCGGAATCCGAATTCGGATAAAATCGGAAATGCATTTTGATGAACACATTGATAAGCATCATCAAAAGTTACGATGATTGACTTTTCCGGTATATTATGGTCAGATAACAGCTCTTGAAACGTAATTGTGCGATAACCCATGCTATGGAACAAGGCAACCTGTTGGCGAAATCGCTGGGGTGACAGCACATTAATACCAAATTCTGTCCAAGGTGCAATTTTATGATACGTTAATATCGGAATACGGGAAAGAAGATTGCACCGAAAATTAGCCTTATCGATTTCATTGATCATCATCAGTTAGATGAAAAAGCGATACATTGAGTTCTTTCGCTAACCGTGGATGGGTGACACGTCCCTCATATATGGTCAGTCCACTGGCAAAGTATTTATCATTTTTTAATGTTTCCAAAAAACCATTTTCCATAAATCTCACCAGCAAGGGCAATAAGGCGCTACTCAACGCCTCCGAAGCAGTTCCCGGTACTGCACCGGCTAAATTCGGCACACAATAATGGATAATACCATCTATGGTGAAGGTCGGATTTTCATGGGTGGTGGGTTTGCTGGTTTCCGCACTGCCACCATAGTCAATTGCCAGATCTACCAAGACCGCACCTTTGGGCAACAATTTGACTGTTTCCCTGGTCAACACCAACGCAGCTTTGTCTTCTTTTTTCTGGATGGCGCTAATTAACAGATCCGTCGTGGAAAACTTTTTTTTATAATTTTGTTCGTGACTGATGAACGTGTTCACATTAGCAGGCAGTTTTTCTTTGGCATTTTGCAAAGTCTGGTAATCTTCATCGAACAGGGCCACATTTGCTCCCAGGGTTGCAGCATAAGAGGCGGCACTCATTCCGGCAGGGGTCGCTCCTAAAATGGTTACCTGTACCGGTGAAACCCCGGAAACACTGCCCAACAAGACACCGCGTCCGCCTTTCGGAGATTGCAAATAATACGCTCCCTGCTGAACGCCCATCTGTCCGATAATTTGCTCTTCCATATTCAGCATTGGAGAAATGCCGTCCTTGTTTTTATACAACTCATACGCATAACAACTACATCCCCGGGCTAGTAGCGATCGGCTCATTTCCACATTACTCAGGATCAGATGAAAGTAAGCAAAGATAACATGTTCGGGACGAATTAGGTCATATTCAACCGGCATCGGTTCTCTGACTTTCAAAATGAATTCAGCCTGGGAATACAGTTTCTCCGGGGAAGGCACAATGGTTGCCCCGGAAAGTTCGTATGCTTCATCCAGATAATAACTCATCTCCCCTGCTTTGGTCTCTACCAGCACCTCATGCCCACGTTTGACCAGTTCTTCAACTAAAAAAGGTGCAGCGCCCACCCGATTTTCATGATTGCGTATTTCCAGGGGAATACCAAATTTCATAAAATACTCCTGTTAATTTTGAGGCATTAAAATAACCCGTAAGAGTCTGTCTCCGTCCAACAACAATCGTGCAGTTTCCAGCAGGCTTTCCTGGCTGACATTTTCAATTTGTTCGATGACCGCATCAATGGAGTGGAAATTTTGCAGATACATTTCCAGCATAGCCAGGCGATTCATCCGTTGAGCGGTGTTTTCCAATCCCAAAACCAAATTCCCTTTAAGTTGTGATTTGGCCTCTTGCAATTCTCTTTTGGATACGGGTTTTTGCCACAATTTCACCACCTCCCGTTCCAACAATTTAATCGCTCGCGACAAATTTTTCTTATCAGTTCCCAAATACATCCCAAATACACCATTATCGAAGAAAAAATCAATAAATGAATAAATTCCATAGGCAAGGCCGTGACGTTCACGGATATTCTGGAAAAGGCGCGAGCTCATTCCACTTCCCAGAATGGTATTGAGCACCAATAGATCGTATCGTCGGGGATGGTCAAAAGAAAAGCCGGAAACTCCCATACACAGATGAGCTTGTTGAACCGAATTTTTAAACACATACTCCCCGTTGTTAATTAGCTGTGGATTTTGTAATGGCTGTCGATGGCTTCCGTTCAAAAAGATAAATTTCTTGTCGCATAAATTGATTAATTCCTGATGATGAACATTTCCGGCGGCAGCGATAATAATATTCTGGTTCCGATAATGCCTTCGATAAAACGCGATTAAGTCCTCTCGTTGGAGCTTTTCCACCGTCTCTGCTGTCCCCAAAATCGGAAATCCCAGGCCATGATCGGGAAAAAGTTTTTCTACAAAGTAATCCTGGATCATTTCGTCCGGGGTTTCTTCCACAGACTTAATCTCATCGAGAATAATCCCGCGTTCTTTCTCAATTTCTCTCTCAGTCAGAATTGAATAGCACAAAATATCGGCCAACACATTAATGGCTTTCTTGAGATGTTCGTCTAAAATTTCTACATAAAAACAAGTTTGCTCTTTACTGGTAAAGGCATTGATATTCCCGCCGAGTGATTCCAGACTACGAGCGATCTGGCGTGGAGTTCGCTTTTGGGTACCTTTAAACATCATGTGTTCCAGAAAATGAGCCACACCTTTTTTTTCTTTCTCTTCATAACGAGTGCCACTCTTAATCCAAACACCGAGAGAGATTGATCGTACCGCAGGAATATATTCGGAAACTACGGTTATTCCGTTGGAAAGGCGGGTTTTATGATAGTTTTGATATGTCATGGCTAAAGTTAAATCCTGAAATAATTCGTAATGCTTTTCCTCTTTATCCTAAATACATCCTTTGAGAAGTATTTGAAAGGTTTTTAAGCATGGGCGGTATACCGAAAGAGGAAGGCTTTAATGGCCAGTTTACGAAAGTTCCCGTAGTTCTTATAATCCTACAATTTCTCATGAAAAAGCCTACTGAATTCTTTAGTTACAAGACCATTACTCTTTCTGCATAACGTTGTTGCGACTTGTATGCGATTCGAAACCCCTTATCCGACTTGACCGAAAAAAAATTCTATAGACCAACCCAAACAGAACTATAGCAGCTGAAAAGTCAAGAAGAAATATAAAAACCGTTCACTCTTTTAGTCGACCTTAATTTAATACGCCAAACGTTTAAATGATCGCTTTTTTTGTATTGATTTTTAGGATAAACTGAGCGAATCAGGTATTTTCCAGGCAAAGGGATTGGATTGTAGTCGGTTACAAAAAATCCGACATAAATGACAGAGGAATTATTTCTTTCTCATTGTTTATCTGCCATTGTTCTGCGCGGGCTCCCATAAAACTCACTTGCATCACCTATTCGCTCACCCTAAATTAGCCACCAAAAAAGCACTGATGAATCAATTTAATTTAGTTTCCAGTTATAAACCAACCGGGGATCAACCCCAGGCAATCGGCGAGTTAACTAATCGATTGAAGCAGGGAGAGCAATATCAAACCTTGCTGGGCGTCACGGGAAGTGGTAAAACCTACACCATGGCAAATGTCATTGCGAAGCTCAATCGCCCGGCGTTGATCATTTCTCATAACAAAACCTTAGCCGCTCAGTTGTATGGCGAATTTAAACAGTACTTTCCCGATAATGCGGTGGAGTTCTTTATCAGTTACTACGACTATTATCAACCGGAAGCATACGTCCCCCAAAGTGATACCTATATTGAAAAAGACAGCTCCATCAACGAAGAAATCGACCGGCTGCGGTTAAAGGCAACTGCCTCCATTATGTCGCGACGGGATGTGATCATTGTCGCCAGCGTTTCCTGTATTTATGGAATCGGTTCACCGGAAGATTACAAAGATATGGTGGTGTTGCTGCAAAAGGGGCAGGAAATTCATCGCGCCGACCTGTTTGGCAGACTGATTGATATTCACTATAATCGCAACGATGTCAGCCGGGAACGCGGCACTTTTCGGGTAAAGGGTGACGTTCTTGAAATTTTTCCTGCGTATGACCGACACGCCATCCGCCTCGATACATTCGGCGATGAAATTGAAAAAATTCAATATATCGATACAACCACCGGTGACGTTTTCGAGGAAGTGGAACAAATTGCCGTTTTTCCTGCCAGTCACTTTGTCACCAAAGAAGAAAAACTGAAACGCGCGATTGAAGCCATCCAGGTTGAATTGGCAGAACGATTGGAAGAATTGCGCAAACAAAACAAACTTCTGGAGGCGCAACGGTTAGAACAACGGACTCATTTTGATATTGAAATGATGCAGGAGTTGGGCTATTGTAACGGGATTGAAAACTATTCTCGCCACATTTCCCAACGTAAGCCCGGACAACCGCCTTACACCCTGCTCGATTTCTTCCCCAAAGATTTTATCTGCTTCGTGGATGAATCTCATCAAACACTCCCTCAAATCAGGGGGATGTATGAAGGCGACCGTTCCCGCAAAACCACCCTGTTGGATTACGGATTTCGCCTTCCCAGTGCGCTAGATAACCGCCCTTTAAAGTTTGACGAGTTCATGGAACGGGTGAATCAAACCGTGTTTGTCTCCGCAACGCCGGCTTCCTATGAAATCGAACTCAGCAAGGGCGTTGTTGTCGAACAGATCATTCGCCCCACCGGGCTGATGGACCCGGAAATTGAAGTTCGTCCAACCAAAGGCCAAATTGACGATTTGATCGATCTGATTCGCAGGCAAATCGAAAACAATGAGCGCACCCTGGTGCTTACCCTGACCAAGCGAATGTCGGAAGACTTAACCGACTATTTGCAAGGATTAAACATCAAGGTTTCATACATTCACTCGGAGATCGATTCTCTTGAGCGTGTAGACATTTTGCGCGATTTACGTCTGGCCGAGCATAACGTGCTGGTGGGTATCAATCTGTTGCGGGAAGGATTGGACTTGCCGGAAGTCTCGCTGGTCGCCATCCTGGATGCGGATAAGGAAGGCTTTTTGCGCTCGGAAGTCTCCCTGATGCAGATCGCCGGACGAGCTGCACGAAACGTGCACGGTAAAGTGATTCTGTATGCGGATCGGATCACCAAAGCCATGCAAAACACCATTGAAGAAACCAATCGCCGGCGGGAAAAGCAAAAAACATTTAACAGGCACATGGGGATTATCCCGCAGACCATATATAAATCTGCCGATGATATCCGACGCGCTACCGCTGTAGCTGACATTCGCGCCCGTTACCGAACCAAAAAAGCACCCCGAGAGTATGAGTTTATGGACCAATTGACCGGCCAGGAATTAATCGGTCGTCTGGAAAAAGAGATGAAAGAGGCCGCTTCTAATTTGGAGTTTGAAAAAGCAGCCGAGCTGCGGGATGAAATCTTGAAATTGAAAGGCGAGATAGCGCATAAAAAATAACCCGCATAGCGATTCAAAAAATCATAAATCCATAATTTCGAGAGACAATGCTCAGATGCATTATTTTATCATATAAATTGCTTCAGTCTTTTATCTATCTGTTACTTTTATTTGGATCATCCATTTTCGCTCAATCCATTCCGGCGGGGTTGGATAGCCTGATTGTCACCGGAAAAGAGCAAATGTATAACCTTCACTTTGAACAGGCGGAAAAGACATTTGTTGAGGCGCAGAGTGAATTCCCGGACTATCCCCACGGGTATGTTTATCAGGCTTATATAGCCGCAATCGTTTACTCCATGGATCGTAAGGATGACTCACTGGAACAGATTTTGAATCGTCATATTGAGCAGGCAAGTGAGGTTGCAGAAGATTATAAAGATCGTATGGAGGAAACTGCGGACAGCCATTTTTATCTGGGCTTGCTGCGGGGCATCAAAGCGCTGGCACATGCCACCAACCGGAGTTACATCAAGGCCTATTGGGACGGTCGGAAGGCAAAAAGCGATCTGGAAAAGACAGTAGACTTAAATCCTGAATATTATGATGCATATTTAGGGCTGGGACTTTTCCAGTACTATGTGGCCCTGTTACCCGGTGTGTTAAAGTTTTTCGCAAAATTGCTCGGATTTGAAGGAGACCGCTACAAAGCCATGCAGCAGATTGAACTATCTGCCGAAGAGGGACAATATTTTCGAGTCGAGGCTGAATTTCTAACCCATTCGACCCGGTATTTTTTAGAGGGAGATACCACTACGACAATCCCTGCCCTAAAAAAGATGTATGAAGAATATCCGGAAAACCAGGCCATCGGATTGCTGTTAGCTTATCATTATCGTCGCTACGGATTCATCCAAAAATGTATTGATTATTGCAAGAGCTTTACTGATGAACACGGCAGGATACTGCCGCTGATTACCAATCTTAAGTATTATAACCTGGCTGTCTCATATTACGATTTAAATCAATTTCAACGAGCCGATTCATTGCTGGAGGTGATGATCGAATTGCCCACCCGAAAATCCCGCTACTACGAAGCGGCAATTNNTCTGGCAGACCTTCATTTTAAGCGCGATACCGCTCTGGCGTATTATCAAAAAATCAAAAAATCCAAGCGTACCAAATACTGGTTCAATATCTCCAGAATGCTGATTAAACATCCAACCGATTCATTAATGTACAAGTATTTTGTGGCAAAAAATCTCCTGGATAGTCGTCAACATAGAAAGAGCCTCCGCAAAACAAAACAATTGGTTGAAGCGATTAAGGCGGGTAAAACCAGTGTAAATCCCAATTTTAAATATTTGGTGTATAGTTTACTGGGACGTAACTATCATAGCATAAATCATTTGCAAAAAGCAGAGGAAGCCTTCGCCAGGGTAATTCCCGATTTGGATGACATGGAGGATGAATTCCGGCGAGCCTGGGTTTACATCCACTACAACCGATACCTGCGCTCAGCAAAAAAATACGACCGGGCGGAGGAAATGCTTGACCGGGCCGACGACTTTGATGATGAATACAGTCGCATTATCATCGAGAGAGAGCGATTTATTTTAAATAAAAAGCGTAAGACAAAAGATAGTTGATAACCAATTCTACTTTTCTTAATTTCTTAACAGATTTGTTAAGAAACAAGGAAAACCATAATGCTTTCACAAGCAGAAGTAAACCGATTATCTGCCGAATTAAAAATTGATCGGGAACGTATTACCAGGGAATTCTATGAAATTCTCATCCTCAACGATATGTCCAAATTGTCATGGAGTCAGAATCTAATTTTTAAAGGAGGAACAGCGCTCCGTCTCGCCTATAATTCCCCCCGATTTTCTGATGATCTGGATTTTTCAGTTATTCAAAAAATTTCAGCAAAAGAAGTCTTTAAGTTCGCAGTAACCACTTCCCGGAAATACGGGATCAAGATCAGAGATCAATGGGAAAAAAAAGAGACAATTGTAGTAGAGTTTTCAATAACAGAAGCCATCATACCTCAACCATTTGGACTGAAGATTGAGATTTCCAAGCGAAAAGCGGTTGATATAAATTTTGAGCTCAAGATTTTAACCAGTCCGGTATCTCCACATGAAGTTTTATTCAACGTTCAAACACTTGAATCCGTAAGNNCCGTAAGGCAAGACAAGCTTTCTGCAATCAGAGAACGAGACGAACCGCGAGATTTATTCGATCTTTGGTTTATTTCACAAAGACTTGGAACAGACTTTTTTGTAGATAAGGATACAATTGATAATAAAAGAATGAAACAAGTGCTGCATAAATATTTACCACAACACTGGCACAGGGCAATCGATGAAATTTCTAAAAAAACTTAAAGAAATTAATAAGCTTTATTACACTACCAGCGATCTGTTAGCAATCAGCGATTATGAAGTGAATTCGCTTTATGTTATCTTAAACAGACTGGTGAAAAACAGTGAATTGATCCGCTTGGCAACCGGTATATATATACTACCGGAACGATACGGGGAGATTGAGCGAATTGCTAATTCCATTTACTTTCCTTCTTATCTTTCCTTCGATACCGCACTGGCAAAATATGGAGTTCTCTCGCAATTACCTTATACACTGATGTTTTCTACTCCCTTAAAAACAAAATCGATACAATTAGGCGAGTACAGAATTGAATATCGAAGCATTCGAAGAACGCTGTTTTGGGGATATACAATTAATAAAGAAGGATTGTACATCGCGACGCCGGAAAAAGCATTATTTGATATGTACTATCTATCGTCTTACGGGAAGATAGATTTTGATTTTCAATCCATTGACAAAAATAGAGTTGACATGGAAGTCGTTGACTCGCTGCGTGAGCGATATTTATCAACATCGAGATCAAGAAGCAGTGAACCAGCAAATGTAAAACGTTAAAGAAAAGCATCCAAACTTCCTGATAGCAGACTTAGTGCATCGCATAAAGGCGATGCACTCCTTCTTACTATACCCGTGAGTGAAAGCCTATTTTTGGGCTTACACCACGTTTCCCGCTTCATCATACTCCATGAACGGATTATAGGCGATTTCCCACAGATTGTCTTCCGGGTCGGCGATGTAACCGCTATACCCGCCCCAGAACACTTTGCGAGGATGTTTCACGATTTTCGCCCCTTTCGATTCCAATTCGCTAAACAACTGATCCACCTCTTCTTCGGATCGCAAATTATGCGCGAGGGTAAATCCCTTAAAACCTGATCCAACGGAAGAAACTTCAGCGTCTTCTGCCAGGGCCTCCCGACCATATAAGGACAATAAGATGCCGTTGAGTTGAAAGAACACAATCTGGTCGCTGCTATTTTCCAGCGGTTTCCAGCCAAACGTATTTTGATAGAAGGACCGCATCTTTTCCAAATTATTAATGCCGAGTGTAATCAGGGTGAGTCGTTGTTGCATCATCATAGCCTTTTGTTTTTGGTCTCTGTTCATTAACTACAGGGATAAGTTTAAAAAAGGATATTATAGTATGGATGAATACCTATGCTTCGAGATGGTGTTTTTCCAGGATTAACCGGATAGGAAGTTATCTCCGATTCTCCCTGCCTGCGATGCTAATCAGGCAGGCAAGTCCCTTATGCTATACAGCATTCTCTCAACATCTTTATCTTTTTATCCCTTCTTAAAAATATCCCTGTAGCACTCCCAACCGCAGCCTACTTCAGCAACATCATCTTCTTCGTTTCTGAAAATTGCCCCACAGACAACCGGTAGAAATACACGCCGCTGGCAACCTGGGAGGCATCAAATTCAATGGAATAGTCGCCGGGCGTCATTTGTTCGCTGACCAGCGTCTTAACTTCCCGACCGAGGATGTCAAACACTTTTAGTTTCACCAGACCGCTTCTGGGGATCGAAAAGTTAATCGTAGTGGTCGGATTGAACGGATTGGGATAGTTTTGCTGCAACAAAAATCGCTGCGGCGTGCGGTCCGATTGAATTCGGGGAATCGATACCATGCCACCCTGGGAATGGGCGGAATCCACCGCCGCTTCATAATCCACGATATACATCCACCAGTTGTTGAGCACGCTATCGGTCACCCCGGTATACCGCGGCAAATGATTGAACCACCAGCGCATATAACCGAGGTGGGAACAATTCCATTCCTGGCAATTGATGGAACGGGTTTCATCGAGCAAATAGGGATACCGCTTCCAATTATCCGCATAAGTAATCACATTGCTTGTATTCGAATAGTCATAATCCGATTGCCCGTTGGGCGGATAATGAATATTGCCAATGTGCGCCTCGCCGGGTAAGTCCCGATCAATGCGGGTAAATATTTCCCAATTGTTGGGATCGGAGGCATGCACATTCCAGCGACCATAAGCCTGCACCATAGCGCTTTCTGCCCGGTGTCCCAGGCTATGCATGGCTTCCGCCACACCACGTTCGTAATTCCAGCCCATCATGGACATCAGTTTCTGACAACTGGTGCCGGTTAAGGGAGGCGAATTATACCAGAAGGCATTAGGCCCGGCCAGTCGGGATTCATACATCGCTGCATAGGGATGCGCATATACCCACACTTCATCGATCTCACCCTGGTTTCGCCGCGTACATAGATTGTAGTAATTGATCATCTCCTGATAATCGAATTGCAGCTGTCCGGCCTGTAGTGCATTTACTAACTTTGGCCAGCCCGGCTGGCTGTAATAGGCAACCAGTGAATCGAGACTAATCAGATCACCATAATAACGGGTAAACAGGATCGGGTCATTGAGGGTATCGACCACGTCGAAGTGAATGACACCTTCACTGGCGTTATCAAATTCGGTAATCAGATTCTCAACCAATACCAGGGGATTGGCCCATCCAAAGCGGCGATGCAATTTCATCCCGTTATCGGTAACCGGATCCTGCAACACCAATGCAACCTTTACTGTTTTTGACGACGCTTTGGTGGATTGAAAATCCTGTTCCACGCTGGCAATAGCGCTGCCGGACAACTGGTGCGTCTCGGTTCTTACCGTGATCTCCGCCGTTCCGATAGCATGGCCATGAATAATGCCTGCTCCTGCTGACGCCACAGAGGGATTATTGGATGACCACATTAAGGGATCATTGAGATTGTAGGGATGCAGCCGGTTGTTTTCGTCCAGCAACTTGACATTCACCCGCAAATTTGTGCCCGGTATCAAGCGCGGTGGGTTGGGGGTGATATAGAGCGAGGTGATCATAAAGGTAGTTTCCAATCCCCATTCGCCGACATACATATCTCCCGGCCAGGAGTTAGTTGCGGTCAAACGCACGTAGGAGGGGCTTTGCTCGGAAAATCCCACCGAGTCCCAGGCCATTGCCGGATAAGCGCGATAATTGACCAACCGCTGATAAGTCCCGGTTTGATTGTTGAGATCGTTCAGCGAATTAGCAACCTCCAGCTTCCAATTGCCCTGGTTCAGGAAAAAGACTTTGCTTTCCGTAAAAGAAACCGGATCCTCAAACCAGAGCGTGATGGTCAAGGAATCGGCATTGGTAAACGTCGCATCGGTGAACGGATTGTTATCGAAAATTTTTTCCACTTCCGATGCCGGTATCGCCGGATCGATGGTCGCAGTAATACTGCTATCATTAAGTCCCTGCAGAATGGGAACATTCCGGGTCTGGGTTAATTGCCCCCACGCCTGTGACAGGATAAAAAAGGGCACTAACAGCAATAAAATTTTTGAGTTTAAAATATGGGAAATTGTATAACGCATCCCGATTACCTCCTGATTGGATGTTGGATATTTGATGTTTGATATTAGACTTTCGGTCTTTCAATTCTTGATACTACTGAGAATTTTGGAAATCACTCTCAATAAATAGTGTCATTCTGAGCGATAGCGGCACACAGTG
>JABAHQ010006728.1_pt1 | contig 24997 bp, 19 predicted proteins | sample 7062091 | NCBI WGS metagenome assembly JABAHQ01 (sample SAMN14534359, study PRJNA622989) | marine sediment metagenome | biome: marine biome [ENVO:00000428]; feature: marine pelagic biome [ENVO:01000023]; material: deep marine sediment [ENVO:00002113] | place: India: Gulf of Kutch | collected...
TGGCAAATAACTTTTATGTGCCTACTTAGAGGATTTTGACATACCTGTAGAATGATTTAATATGAAGAACTCAGATTTGCTTCAATAGATGTATGGGACTATGCACAAACCCAACATACATGGCGGAAAATACTAGCCTATGAAAATTTTGCCAAATATAAAAAAATCTCGCAGATGTTATGAACAATACCACGAGCGGCGAACATGTTGGTGGTACTTGCCGGAGCCATTATTTTTATTAGAATAGAGATAATCCCGTTCACTGAGAAGCCCTTTGATCTGCGATTCTTCTTTCAAGTACTCCGCAGCGACATGCCAATGTTCATTACACAGAATCAGTTCAAATGCGTCTGCATTTCCATTCGATAATTTCATTCGTTATAAATTTTTATACAACACGTCCACAAAATTTTACTTCCATTATGTTATCTTTATAAGAAATAGTATCACATAACCTACTGATAACAAACAGCTTACCCATATTTTAAAAAGCCTGGCATTTTTATTGTTTGTTTTAGTAAAAATGTTAAATTAATTCAATCACTCAATTCAAAGGAGGTTGTCATGAGATACAATAGTTTCCCTATTGCTATAATAGTATCCGCACTCTTTTTCCTGTTTTCCTGTACGGAAAAAAATTTTCTTTCGCCGGAGTCAATTGAAAATGATTCGGTTGAATCTCAGGAATTTTTGAAAGGCGGCAAGGGACGGGGACAGGTCACTGTAATGACCTGGAATATATACGTAGGCACGGATGTGGATAGAGTTCTGCAGGCGCAAAATTTCCCCGATCTTGCCGCCCGGGTAGCCGTTGCTTATCAAGAGCTTCTCTCCACCAATTTTTCGGAGCGGGCAGAGACCATTGTGGAACAGATCGCCAGTAAAAGGCCGCACCTGATCGGGCTTCAGGAAGTATCCATTATCAGGCGACTTTTACCAACAAACCCGCCAACGCCAGTGGAAGAATTTGATTATCTATCCATCCTCATGGATGCACTCACCGCTCAGGGGCTGGATTATAAAATTGCCGGAATGATCGAAAATGCCAACGTTACTGTTCCCCGGCTCATCAACCCAAATCCCTTCGAATATGATCTGGTGCAGCTTGTTGATTTTGATGTTATCCTGGCTCGGCATGATGTGGACATCTCCGATCAAGCGGCAGCAAATTACACCGCAAAACTGACCGTAACAGTTCCAGGGGCTCCTTCAATAGACATCCCACGCGGTTATGTTGCTGTGGATGCTAAAGTGGGCCAAAAGACTTACCGGTTTGTCAACACACACCTGGAGGCCTTTACAGAGCAAATCCGGTTCCCTCAGGCCCAGCAATTGGTTGGTGTCTTAGCCGGAGAGACCCTGCCCATCATCCTGGTCGGTGATTTTAACACCAGGGCGCCCAGTTCCGTACATCCCAATGGTGGTCAAACCTACCAATTTCTGGTTGGAGAAAATGCAGGCTATAAGGACATCTGGCCGCACAATCTGATTGGTAACGAAGGGGAAGGATTTACGTCTCCTCACGATTCCGATCTGCGCAACCCGGTTCCCAATCTCACTCAGCGCATTGACCTGATCTTTGTGCGTAATCAGGGTTCTCCGGCCGGCCAGAATGAAATTGGCCCGGTGCAGGCCAGGGTTGTGGGTGACGAATTGGACGAACGCACTTCATCCGGATTGTGGCCTTCTGATCATGCCGGGGTCATTGCCAAACTGCACATTCAACAACCCGCTCAATATGCGGGCAGAACTATGGAGTTAAGCAGCGAAAAAGCGGCTCATTGAAATACGAAAGCAGTTACATTATGATATTTTAATTCAGGAATGGTGTGATATGTTTCTATAACTCACGAATAAGACCGTGGCCTGCGTGCGTGGTGGTGGTTGCCGGAGCCATTATTGGAATAGACATAATCTCTTTCTTTAAGAAGCCCTTTGATGAGGGCTTCTTTTTTATAATAAAAATGCCGGGCCAGGGGAATGTCATCAGCACCGTTGGTCAGCGCTTCCCAATCATAACGGCTGGTCATCAGGGGGTGAAAAAGCTGGTTTAAAAACAATCCGAAGGTGTGCCATTTGTCTTCGGGAATCTCTTCTTCTTCAGGAAGTCTGCGCAAAATGGCCCGTCCTACTTCGCGAACGCTGCCCACCGAATATACTTTATCCCCCACGTAATAAGCCCGGTCCTGGGACGGCTGGTAGCCAAAGTTGGCCGGATCGATATCCAGAGACTTTTTGGATTCCTGAATGACTTTGAGACTGAGCAAAAACATGTGTCCCCACCAATACAACTTTTTCTTCCAATCACCCAGTTCACTGAGCATGGTCAGTTGAGGACAGGCGCTACAGGGCCAGTATTTGCCATCTGCGCGTAAAATGAACCAGTATTTATCCGCATGCCAGGCGTTAACCGACTCCACTGCCGCAAGATATTGTTGGAGGTTGGAAGAGACATTGTTAAGGTAATCTTCAGCGCGTGATATATCGGTTTTTAACACCCAGCCCTGGCTGAATAGCAACCGGGTAGTGCTCCTGATCTTAATCTGCGGAGCCGCTATAATTTCCGGTCGTTGGTGGACATCTATTGCAGCAGGATCGCATAAGTGCGAATAGGTTTTGAGCGAGCTGTATCCCCTATTTATATATGGGTTAGCAATGAATATATCCGCTGCGGTTTTAGGTCTTGGAAATGTCAGAACAGCTTGCAATATCAACCATCCTCTAATAAAATAATACTTTCAACTCTATACTTTAGTTAATTCTTTAACATAAAACATTCAAAGCTGTTGGAATTATATGAATAAAATTTCATTACAAGGTGACAAATTTCACGATTTATCTTCATCAAAATTTTTGCTAAGTTTATGAAATAATTGTATATCGCAGGTTTTTTCCTGAAATACTCACTTAGAACTGCGTTAAAAATATTAAGAAGCAGTTATAACGCCCTCGCCTTTCAGGGACACAGGAGTGTAGGACACTGATTTTCTTGCTTTCACTCAAAGTCTTAAAGTAGAATCATTTACTAAAAAAATTATTTGATAAGGCCGGAAAAATATTTTATTTTTTAGGTTTGATAATTGCGCCCCGGGTTACCTGATAACTTAAAAAAGTGTAAGGCGCATGAAACAAATTTAATTTTTGGTCATTGGATATTATCTGAAAACAGAAAATACAGTCGTCAAATAAAAAAAGTTGTCGTTAAATCCTGGTTTAAAAAGACAGCAGCCAATTTAAATAAGTTGTAAGTTAAATTGATGAGGAGAGCTATGGCTGGAAACACACCAAAAACAATGATTGAATCAAAGGGGCTATCCAAGTATTACGGACAATTTGTCGCTATCGAGGATGTGACGTTCTCAATCCCGGAGGGGCAAATCGCCGCTTTTCTGGGGCCCAACGGCGCCGGAAAATCCACTACCATGAAAATTCTGACCGGATTTTTGGCTCCCAGTGCCGGCAAAGCCGCTATTGCCGGATATGATATTACCACACAACGTCTGGAAGCTGCCAAACAAGTAGGCTACTTACCGGAAAACGGGCCGCTTTATTTAGATATGACACCACTGGAACTGCTCCAGTTTTTTGGCGAGGCCCGGGGAATGGAACCGGATTATTTGGCGAAGCGCATTGACAAGGTGATCGAACAATGTTCCTTATACCAGGTGATGGAAAAACCAATCGGGAAATTATCCCGCGGATACAAGCAACGGGTTGGCCTGGCCCATGCGCTTTTGCACGATCCCGCCGTCCTGATTATGGATGAACCGACAGCAGGGCTAGATCCCAACCAAATTCGCGAATTTCGTGACAATATCAAAGAATTAGCCAAAAAGAAGACGGTCTTATTGTCCACGCATATTTTACAAGAGGTGGAAGCCGTGGCAGACCGGGTGATTTTCATTCATTCCGGAAAATTGACGTTCGATGGCAAGGCCGAGGAATTAAAAGAAAACGGTTCGCTGGAATTGCCATTCTATCGTCTGACGAATTACGGTCGTCCCACACAAGCTGAGGAAACAGAGGAGGAAAACCAATGAATATAAATTTTAAAATGGTCCTGTCAATTTTCAAGCGGGACATACGTCTTTATTTTACCAATCCGACCGGCTATGTATTTATCACCCTGTTTATTGCCTTAAGTGCCTTTGCCGCATTCTGGCCGGATCGATTCTTTCTTAACAACTTGGCCAATCTCGATCAATTAAATAATGTCTTCCCTTATTTGCTTCTGTTCTTTATCCCCGCTTTAACTATGGGAGTCTGGGCAGAAGAACACAAACAAGGCACTGACGAATTGTTGCTAACCCTACCTGCTACCGATTTGGAAATTGTGCTCGGCAAATACTTAGCAACAGTTGGCGTTTACACTGCATCGATCATCCTTTCGCTCAGTCATGTGATCGTGTTGCTCTTTTTAGGGACTCCCGATCTGGGATTAATGTTCGGTAACTACCTGGGCTACTGGTTGATTGGCAATGCGTTCATTGCGGTGGGAATGCTGGCATCCCTGCTGACTTCCAATACCACAATCTCCTACATTTTGGGTGCACTATTTCTGGCCTTTTTTGTGTTCATACAAGACCTGGGCGGATTGTTAGGCCAGGGGATAAGGGACTTGGTAGCACCGCTGGGCGTGACCGGCCATTTTGAAGACTTCGCCAGCGGAGTGGTGAGCTTATCCGGATTGCTCTATTTTATTACACTGGCCGGATTGTTTGTGTATGCCAACGTCTTGTTATTGAGCCGACGGCATTGGCCGCTGGAAGCGGATGGATTCAAAATGTCATATCATCACTCGGCACGCACCGCGGCGTTGCTAATTGGGGTTATCAGTCTGAATGTGTTATTCGGTCGTTTAAATTGGCGTCTCGATGTCACGGCCGAACAACTGCACTCTCTTTCTTCCGAAACCCATCACTTACTCGAACAACTTCCCGAAGATCGCCCGGTTTTCATTCAGGCTTACATCAGTAAAGAAGTTCCCCAGCAATATGTGCAGACCCGGGAAAATTTAGTCGGATTTTTAAAAGAAATTGACGCAACTGCCGGTAATCAGGTGCAGTTGTTAATCCACGATACGGAACCTTACAGCGACCAAGCCCGTGACGCCAGAGAAAAGTTTGATATTCAACCACGGGATATTCCGGTGCCGGGCAGCGCTCGTGCCGGGATGGAAAAGGTCTTTATGGGTGTGGCCTTTACCAGCGGTGCGGAAGAAGAAGTGATCCAATTTTTTGACCGCGGGTTACCTGCGGAGTACGAGCTGATGCGCAGTATCCGCATGGTCGCCAAAACCGACCGCAAGCGAGTTGGCGTGGCGATAACGGAAGCAAAACTTTTTGGCGGATTCGACTTTCAGAGCGGCTCGACCAGCCCCGCCTGGCAGGTGGTTGATGAATTGAAAAAGCAATACGAAGTGGTGCGAATCGCTCCCACTTCTCCCATCGAAGAAGAATTGGATGGTTTGCTGGTGCCGATGCCATCCACATTGCCCCAAAAACAAATGGATAATCTCCTGGATTTCATCAAAACCGGTGTACCCACCTTGCTATTAATCGATCCCTTACCGGTGGTGAATATCGGTCTGTCCCCGTCGGAACGCGCCGGCGCCAATCAAAATCCGTTTATGAGAAACCAAAGACGGCAACCGGAACCGAAGGGGAATATTAACCAGTTTTTACAGGAACTGGGTGTTGCCTGGAACAAAGGACAAATTATCTGGGATGCCTATAATCCGCACCCCGATTTTGCCAATCTGCCACCGGAAGTAGTTTTTGTAGGCCAGGGAAATCAAAATGAAGAATCGTTTAATCAAAAACACAGCGCCAGCAGGGATATGCAGGAATTGGTATTTATGTTCCCCGGGTCTATTAATAAAGCATCCGGAGTTGGTGTTGAATTCACACCACTCTTAAAATCAGGTCGGGTATCGGGAACTCAGAATTATGCCAATATGGTTCGACGCAGTTTCTTTGGTGTCCAACTGGTTTCGCAAGGATTACCGCATCGACCGAACAGCATTGATTACACCATTGCCGCCCACATTCGCAGCAATGAAAATCCCGATACAACCGGAACGGATACAACCCAACTGAACGTTGCCGTCATTTCCGATCTGGATTTTATCTCCGAACAATTTTTTGAAATTCGCAAGCAAGGGATTGCCAACTTGAATTTTGACAACGTGAATTTCTTCCTCAATTGTATGGACGTTTTGGTTGGTGATACATCCTTTGTCGCTTTACGAAGTCGGCGAGTTAAGCACCGTACGCTGGAATCAGTCGAAGCCAGAATGCAAGAATACATTAAACAAAAGGCGCAGGATGAACAGAAAGCAGAAGCGGAAGCTCAGGCAGCACTGAATAAAGCTCAACAGCGGTTGAATGAAAAAGTGGCCGAGGTAAAACAACGGACTGACCTTGACGAACAGACCAAACAAATTATGGCTCGCAATCTACAGGAGGTGGAAAATCGAAAATTCGAGGCTTTAAAATCCAATATTGAAGCGGAAAAAGAAGCCAAAATTGCAGCCGCCAAAGCGGAAATGGAAAGTCAGATCCGCGCCATTCAGAACGGTATCAAAACCCTTGCCGTATTGATACCGCCAATTCCGGTATTAGGAGTTGGTATCGTCATCTTTATTCGTCGTAAAAAACGTGAAGCAGAAGGTGCAGCAGCAGCAAGAAGATTAAGGAGTTAAGCCATGAGTGAAACAAAAAAAACAATCATATTCGGTGGAGTTGCTGTGCTATTGGCCTTACTGGCTATTGTAACAGCACCCAGTAAAGTAACCCCAAATGCATTCTTAGATCAGGGAGAACCATTTTTCCCCAATTTTGAAGACCCTAACCGAGCGGCTTCATTAGAGGTAATTAACTTTGATGAAGAAACCGGTGAGCCGGTTCCCTTTAAAGTGGTTTTTGAAGAAGGACGGTGGACCATTCCGTCTCATCACAATTATCCGGCGGATGGCAAAGACCGCCTGGCAAAAACTGCGGCGGCGGTGATCAATCTTAAAAAGGATGATTTTCGTTCGGACAATGTTGCCGATCACGAGGCCTGCGGCGTCATCGATCCGCTGGATGAAACAGCCACCTCATTAGAAGGACGCGGAAAACGGGTGACAATTAAAGGAAAAAATGGGAATGTTCTGGCGGATATTATTATCGGTGACAAAATTGAAGGACGAGAAGGATTTCGTTTTGTACGGATTCCCGAACAAAAACGGGTTTACGCGGCAAAAGCCGATATTGAAATTTCCACCAAGTTCAGCGACTGGATTGATGCGGATCTGATGCAAGTTGAGAAGGACGCTATCACTCAAGTCACGCTTAAGGACTATTCCATAAATGAGCGGACCGGTTCGGTAAATCAACGAGACGTGGTCAGGCTGACCCAAAATGGCTCTGACTGGTCCATGAACAGAATGCCACCTGGCAAAGAGGTCGATAAAACCAAGGTAGATCAGTTGGTGAAGAATCTGGATGAGCTTAAGATAGTAGGTGTGCGACCAAAGCCGGAGGGATTATCCGCCAACTTAAAGACAGAAGAAGGCAGCATCCAGGTGTCCCAACAGGATATGCTTTCTTTACAAAGCAAAGGATTTTATTTTTCTCGTGATGGATCATTGCTTTCCAATGAAGGCGAGCTGGACGCTCGCACCAAAGACGGTCTGACCTACACACTCCGGTTTGGAGAAGTCGCCTATGGAAGCGGTTTTGATGTCAGCGCAGGGACAGACAATGAGGAGAAGCAGCAGAAAGGTCCGGCGGAAAATCGCTATTTGTTTATCACCACCAAATTCAATCCAGAGCTATTTGAAGAACCGCCTGAACCGAACAATACCAATTTCCAGGATAAACCGGACACCCTCTGGACCGATGCGGATCGCCGCAATAAGGAATTGTTTGATAAACATGAAGCGTGGAAGGAAAAGATTGAAAAAGGTAAGCAAACTTCCCAGGAATTGAACGAACGATTCGCTAACTGGTATTACGTTATCTCCTCGGAAAGCTTTGAAAAACTGCACCTGAAGCGCGACGATCTGTTACGGGACAAGAAACAAGCAAGCTGATTGTTGAGCAAGCTTGCATCGTGTCAAGAACATAAGATAATAACACACTAAAGTGTGGTGATCGTATTAATATATTTATAGAGATTGCCACACTTTAGTGTGCATTTTAAATCATGAACACCCCACCCATCCAAATCATAGCCGATCATCGCGAAGCAAAAAGTAGTGTGTTAGACACATTGCGGTCAATGGAAGAAGTGGCAGTTAAAATCGAGACCTTACCACTTGGAGACTACAATGTAGACAACAAATTGTTGTTCGAGAGAAAGACATTAGTGGATTTTGTCGCCTAAATTATGGATGGACGACTTGTCCGCCAGGCATGTCGCCTGGTAACATCTCCGCTGCCAAGTGTTTTAATTTTAGAAGGCACCGGGGCGGACTTGAAAAACAGCGGCATGCGTCGTGAGGCAATTCAAGGCGCGATTATCAATATAAACCTCATTTTAGGCATTCCTATTCTAAGAGCGAGCCATACAAAAGAGAGTGCAAAGCTTATGGTATATGCTGCTAAACAGGTAGGTAGCTTAATAAACGCTTCGACCCCTCGACACGGCAGACGGCCGAGGAGCAAGCGTAAAGCACAATTGTATATTCTTCAAGGCTTACCGGGAATTGGTCCTGATAGAGCACAACAGCTTCTGGATAAATTTGGCAGTATCGAGGCGGTACTAACAGCCAATCATAGATGAATTACTCACCGTATCGGGAATCGGTCAAACTACTGCAGAGAAGATCCGTTGGGCGGTGAGTGAAAACAGATGGTGGTATTTGCCTGATGAAGAGAAGTTGTTCAATATTTGATATGCAAACTTCGGAAATATTTTAGTTCCCAAGTTGAACTTGTAACGAACAATAACACACTAAAGTGTGGTAATCTTATTTGAAATTAATATTTCAGATTACCACACTTTAGTGTGCATTTTAAACCATGAATAGTCCAATTCAGAATTCGATATTCTATTGTTCGAAATTCTTAATTTGAGATCCCCTGCATGACCCATACCTATCTACCACCTCAAACCGTCTTCACCCCCTCCCCTAACATTTCGGTTACATCAGAGGCAATCACAAACGCGTGGGGATCGTACTCGCGAATAATGTCGCGCAGTTGTTTGAATTGGTCGTAGCGAATGACGATCATCAGGAGATTCTGCTCTTCTTCCCGGGCCGCATTTTGCGCGATCAAAACACTGGAATTTTCGGAAATCTCCCTGGTTAACCGATTCTTGATATGATCCAGCTCCGGCGAAACGATCAGTACTTGTTTATACTGATACATGCCATAGGTAATCGATTGCACCATTTTGCTCAGCAGATAGAGCGCAATTGCCGAAACCATGGCCTGCTCGATGCCTATCACCAGCGTTCCCACAACAATCACCCCGGATTCGACCATCAGAATGCCTTTACCGGGAGAGACCTCTAACTTCTTGGTGATGATTTCCGCCAATCCGATGGTGCCAATAAAACTATAGCCGTTACTCAAGATTAAGCCAATCCCCAGACCGGCCAGAATGCTGCCGCCAATGGCCATCAGGATGAGGTTATCGGATATGTGTATATCCCTGGTAAATCCGGTGGTAAGCTGTACTAAGGAGATAAAGGTTGCCGAGGTGATCATTGCTTTGAACACTTTTTGTTTACCGAGATAATTTAACTGGATCACAAAGAAAATGACCGAGATTGCCAGAATGATGTATCCCAGGTAATCATAAAACTCACTCCCCAAAAAATTCATTATGATAATCGCCAATCCCGGAACCCCACCGGCAAAAATTGCCGCAGGTTTATAGAACAAGTTTATGGCCATGGTGAGAAAAAATGCCCCGGCTAACATACCTGAAAACTCGAATATTTTTCGATTCATATTTTCTTTCCTCAATCAAGATTCACTAACAAAATTCATCAATGAAAATAGATGAAATCAACGATTAAAAAATGTTTGAAATCGGATTGTTTATCTATTATATATATAAGTGTATTGTAAAGTAAAACAATGGTTTTCGTTTTGCGTTTTTAATAATGTAGAAAAATTTTCCTTAACAATCTGGCTTAGCTTCAATTAATCTAATCCATCAAAATTAGTAATTGTTTAATCAAATATGGAGGTGCTATGCGGCATACTTACAGATTAATCAACATAATCATTACTACTCTACTATTCGTCACCATTCAGGGATTTTCTCAATCCGGGTGGACCAGCCTCAATTCCGGGACGACCAGCGATCTATTCGGAGTCCAATTTACTAATGCAGATATTGGATTTGCAGTCGGCTCTGCCGGAACAGTACTTAAAACCACCGATGGCGGTAGTGTATGGCAATTGATCAGCACGCCGGTTTCAGTCGATCTGAATGATGTTGCGATATTGGACGCTGATACGGTGGTTGCTGTGGGCGGAAGCGGCACCATTATTCGCAGCACAGATGGCGGCATCAACTGGTCAAGTGTCACCAGCGGTATCGGTGATGAAATACTATCGGTATCTTTTGCCGGGGACATCGGGATTGCCGGGGCATTATCCCAATCGATCATTTACTCTTCTGATGGCAGCGCATCCTGGAATGTGGCCCAGTCCGGATTTTTTGGTGGCGGATTTTACGGCACAAAAATGTTGAGTCCCTCAATAGGTTTTGTTGGCGGAGAAAACTCCATTTTTCAGCCCCTGTTTGGTAGGTCAACTGATGGGGGTGCCAACTGGGGTTTTACTGCGTTCTATTTGAATAGCAATGAAGGGGAAATTCACGGCATTGATTTTACCGACGACAGTACCGGCTACGCGGCATCCGCAGTGTGGGATGGCCGTGGCGCAATCTCCAGGACTACCGATGGTGGCATTAATTGGACTACCACTTTTTTTAGCCAGGCTCTAAACGATGTAAACTTTCCGATTAGCAATACCGGATTAGTTGGCTATGCAGTGGGAAGGTCCGGGCAGATTTTAAAAACTCAGGATGCCGGTAATAACTGGCAACTGCAGAACAGCGGCAGCGCAATTCATTTACAAGCTGTTCATTTCGTGGATTTCGACACAGGTTATGCAGTTGGCAATAGCGGAACTATCCTTAAAACTACCTCAGGTGGGGAACCCCCAACGAGGATTGGTGGAGGACAAAATCCTTCTCAAAAGCCCACGACTTTTGAACTGTCGCAAAACTATCCCAACCCCTTTAATCCCGCAACGACCATTCGCTATGAGCTTGCGCAAGAATCATCTGTGCGATTGACCATCTACAACGCCAACGGTCAAAAAGTCCGCACATTGGTCGATGCCGTTCAGTCGGCCGGTCATAAATCGGTGGTATGGGATGGAGAAGATAATGCAGGCAACCCGGTCAGCTCCGGAATATACCTGTATCGATTGGAAGCGTCGAATTGGGCGGACAGTAAAAAGATGATCTTATTGCGTTAAGACACAATTGGCACAGCGGAGATGGCAGTTTAGAAAGTGTACTATTAAAAACCTTATTTTAGGGGTGTAATAGAATATCCATTACTTTATTATTTATAAGTTAAGTGAATACAAACGATGAATTTGATAAATTAATATCTTATTTTATTGCACCTTCTTAATCTTGTACACCTTAATAGCCTGTCTGCCGTGGCACAAGCAGGCTATTAAGGTTAGTACTACACTGAGAGATAGTATCTGTAAGCCGTTTGCCAAAGGCACCACTGTGTGGAAAACGGCTATTTGGATTTAACTTTTTTTATTATTACGAATGAAGAAACACTTATAATCCTCTGCTTAGGCTGCCTGCATAGCCAGTGCAATCGCCCCGCGCAGGGCTGACTCATACCCCAATTTGCTTAAACAAATTTCAGGAATGGGTACAATCTTTACTTTATCTACCATAACCTTACGTGCCGGTTGAAGCAGCTTTTCTTTTGCGCCTGTGGCGATGCCACCTCCTAATACAAATAATTCCGGCACCAGAATAGTTGCCAAATTGCGTAACCCCTGTCCCAAATTGTAGCCCACCTCTTCCCATTCATCATCAGTCAGCTGTTCCGCTGGTTTTTGATAAATACGGCGAATCCCATTGCCGGATACCAATGCTTCCAGACAATCGGATGCGCCGCATTCACAATTCACGAGCTGGGGATATCGGCATCGATAATTGACCGCCTGATGGGCAACTTCCGGATGGGCACCATCTTCACCGCGATAAATCTGACCGTCGATGATAAACCCGCCGCCCATTCCGGTGCTGATGGTCAAATACATCAGTCTCCGCGCGGACACATCGGTAAATTGATATTCACCCAATGCGCCCACATTAGTATCAACATCCACGTAAAACGGACACTTAAACTCATCTTCCATGATTGTTTTTAAAGGCACATTTCGCCATTGAGGTTGGTGAAGCGGGGAGACAATACCTTCTTGCCAGTCCAATGGGCCGCCAATTGCGGCACCGAGAGCCATGATTTCCTCATCAGATGACAGGCGCCGCACTAAACGTTTAACCAAGTCAAGCCCTTCGTTCAAGTCAACCGGCGTGTCCTCACGTAGCCGTTCGATAATCTCGCCATCCGAACCGGCGGAAGCCGCCATAATTTTGGTGCCGCCGATATCCAGGCCAACATAAACAGACATCAGTCGGAGATGATCTTCAACAAGCCATTTCTCTCAACCGAATCGGTGAGTTTCATGCCATTGAGCAGCGCGGTTTGCTCTAATTTATCATCGGGAACACCGAAGGAGGTCAGCGCATCCTGCACTGTAGTCCGGCGATTTACTTTTTTAATTTGAACTCGCTTGGGACTCACATTGATTTTTTGGGGATCATTGAGTTTATTGAATCCATTCATAGTTCCCTGAAAAGTGGATTGGTAACTTCCGAAATTGGCCTGGCCGGTATAGCCGTGAAAAACATAGGTATTCTGACCATAATGAATAAAATAGGACAGTACTCTCAGGACACCCTGTTGGGTATTCAAATCAGAGATAACCCTTCGGGTGGAGAACCCATGAACATCGATGTTTTGTGAATTGACTACCGTCGCTTTGGATTCTGACAGGAATTTTTGGGATGTCTGGGCCGGGGTTTTTCCGCTTGCCAATGTAAACAGAATCGCCGCACTGCCTTCTTCGGTGCCGATTTGAACCTGGGAGGGAGTGTTATTGACTTTCCAACCGCCAGGAACCGGAAACTGAAATCTTAACTGCGGATGATAAAAGACATTGCCTTCAACGTATCCCTGCCGGGGATCGTTACCGTATACTAATCCGCTAATCCGGCGCAAATAGACATCCCGATTGACTTCCAGATTCCTAGTCTGAACTTTGGCTTGCCATTCTTGGGCAAGCGTTCCAATATTCTCTACGCGCTCCTCCGGAGCAGGGTGGGTGGAGAACCATCCGGGTAACCCGCCTTCATCTCCGGGAGACATCCGGTCGAGTGTTTCAAAGAAACTGGCCATCTTTCGCGCATCGTAACCAACTTTGGTGGAATACTCAACCCCCAATCGATCGGACTGCCTTTCCGCATCACGACTGAATTTCAAAAACAATAGCGCCAGGCCGGTTTGTGCCAACCCGGCATACTGAGCGAAATCTTCAGACAGAATACTGCCAACTCCTAAACCCAGTTGCGCAAGCTGGGCTTTACTATACTGTTTGGCAGAATGGCGCGCCGTCACGTGGCCGATCTCGTGTCCCATAACTCCGGCAAATTCGGCCTCGCTGTTCAAATAGGCTAAAATGCCTCTGGTGACATACACAAATCCACCCGGCACTGCGAAGGCATTGATAACCGGGGTATCCAGTATTTTAAACTCGTACGGCAAATTGGGACGGTGAGAAATTTTTGCCATTCGCTGTCCCAGATCGGATACAAATTGATTCAATCCCTGATCATCATAAATACCGTATTGCTGAACAATTTGGGCATCAGCATTTTTTCCCAATTCAATTTCTTCCTGTTCGGATAGCAACATTAGCTCCCGTTCTCCGGTGACCGGATTGACCGCACAGGAGACCAACCAAATCATGGTACTTAGCATGGAGATAAGCATTGACAGTCGTTTCATTGCATCTTTCATGACCAAATTCCTATGCTTTTGTGGTTAACACATTTAATGTAATTAACTCAAAAAATAAAAGAGACAAAATGACTATGAGCAAAACGATTATTTTTAGGAATTAGAATTTTTCTTCTCCTTCCCAGCTCCGGCTTCCAAGTGCACCTGCTCACTCAAGATCGCAGTGTTGCTTTAAGGCGCAACGGATTTTGCAGTAATTCTAAGCCGGAAAGAATATCCGGAACAACCACATCAGCCGCTGACAAGGTTTCGTAGGCTGTACCTTCTTTTTGCATTACTGCAATACCCAATGCACTTTCTTCCAACATCAACCGGTCATTTCGTCCGTTGCCAATGGAAACGGTTGCTTCAGGATTGAGCTCTCGTATGTAATCTCGTTTGGCCTCCGCTTGATCTCGCTGTTTCAAAATATGCAAGTTCAGAGGCAGACCACCAATTTGCATCTGCACTTTCCCAAAGGTATCTGCAGTGAGTACATGTATACTGAGTTGTTTGGCCAGTTTAAACAGTCGCTCGGTAACCCCGTCAATAAGGTTTCCGTCAATGGCCATAGTGCCATTAAAATCTAACACCAGATGTTCTAAATCAAATGAGTTGAAACCGGGTATGGTTATATGGATCATTAAAATGCTTCCTTTGCAGAGCTTTTTGTTGCGTACTCAATTAATACCGGCGGTGCGAGTTCCTCATTTTCCAAAATAGTTAATGCGAATTGAATCACATCACTTTGTTCTTTTGCATCTCCGGGGTGTCCTAAGGGATAGCCATGCCGGAATGGCACCCATAGCGCCCGGGGCGGAGTTACTTTGAGAGCAACTTCCCGTAATAATTGGATTGCGATAGTGGTAATACCTTGCCGTTCAAGTGCTGCTGCGACCAAACCAACGGTTTGATTGCACAGCGGTCAGACCGGTATTAACAACACAACATCAACCCCATCTTCTACAAGCAACCTGGCAGCCTTCGGCGCAATATCTCGCACTAATTTGCCCGGAGCCGTTATTGACCCCATAAAGGAAAGATGCCGATGATTTACCGATCCAATTCGTCCCGATGATTTTAATTCCCGCAATCGATCAATCGGTAAAGCCAGATTGGGGTCCTGACGAACGCCATCATGGTCGTAGGAACGACTACCGTGCGAATCAACCAAGGACGCCATATCGACAGAATTCGGAATTTCCCTGAAACTGGGATCTCCGGATCGTATAGAATGATCAAACGGAGCTTGTTGTGGCGTAACCAATCCGGCACTGGACACGATAGCCATTTTGCATTGAGAGAGCGGCTTGCTCAAGAATTTCCAGGGAATCGGATGAATCTTTCGCCAGGAATAGGTTTTGAGAAACATTCGCAGAGGCAACGAAAACTCGCTTAGCTGTCCCAAAAATTGACCTTTATTTCTGTAACACGTCCACTACTTCGCCCCGCAAAACATTGGGCGTGGCTTCCCTAATCCGCACTTTTAAAAATTGCCCTTTGTGATACTCCCCTTTGGCAAAAATTACAAGTTTATTGCCGTCATTGCGTCCCTGATATTCATCGACAGACTTTTTGGTACTTTCCTGTTCCACCAGAACTTCGTGTATTTCACCCATATGTGCCAGGTTCTTCCAATACGAAATGCGCTTTTGCAAGTCGTTCAATTTCACAATCCGTTCGGTTTTGATCTCATTGGGCACATCATCGGGGAATTGGCGTTTGGCAATGGTTTGCGGACGTTCCGAATATTTGAAAATAAATGCCGAATCAAAGCCAACTTTTTCCATCACGGCCACGGTATCTTCAAATTCTTCATTAGATTCGGTAGGAAATCCGATAATAATATCTGTTGACAACGCTATATTCGGACAGAGGGTTCGAATTTCCGCCACCAAATCCAGAAATTCCTTTTGCGTGTAGGTTCGATTCATCATTTCCAAAATGCGGTCGTTACCTGATTGCAAGGGCAAATGAATTTGTTTGCAGACTTTGGGATTTTCGGCAATTACCTTCAGCAATAATTTGGGGAAATCTTTGGGATGCGGGGAAGTGAATCGAATCCGCTCAATCCCCTCTACTTCGCTAACTTTGTCCAGTAGATAAGCAAAATCGTATCCCTCATAATGATAAGAATTGACATTCTGTCCCAACAAAGTCACCTGCCGGTAGCCCAGATCGCTCAATCGTCGAACCTCTTCAACCACATTTTCGGGAGAACGGCTACGCTCCCGGCCGCGGGTATAGGGGACCACACAAAAGGTGCAGAAATTATCACACCCGCGCATCACTGCTATCCAGGCATTGACGCCATCGGACTGGGAGGGATAAACATCGGAATAGGTCTCAAATTCGGAGAGAGTCACATCAAAGTTCTTTGACTCCGCACCATTACCATTCACTTCACCAATCAGTTGGGGCAGTCTTTTGTAGCTATCCGGCCCGGCGATGAAATCAATCGGCAAATTGGGATTTTCCAACAACTGCTTGCGAAAATTAGTCGCCATACATCCCAAAATACCGATGGTCACTTTGCTGCCATCGGTCCGTCCCTGCTGTATGTTATGAATCCGATTATACACTTTTCGGTTGGCGTTTTCCCGCACCGAACAGGTATTGAGCAGGACAATGTCCGCTTCGTTTTCCGAATCGGTAATTTCATAGCCGCTCTTTCCCAATACCGATTTAACGATATCGGAATCATACACATTCATCTGACAGCCGTATGTTTCCAGAAAGACTTTCTTCATTTATATTAAGTCCCGTTGTTTTCTTAATCTTTTTTCATGTCATATAAAGAAATCACCATATAAGGAAACAGTTCCGCCTCCATGCAAAAACGAGAAGTTTATGCCACAAAGACACAAAGTCACCAGGAAAAACACAACGAACTAATAGAATTTGTGAAATCTTCGTGACTTAGTGTCTTTGTGGCCTGCCTGACCTGTATCGCCCGCAGAGTGGGAAATCCTATAATTCTTAATACCAACCCAAGATATAAATTAAAAATAGAACGCGCGAAACAAAAACAGGATTTTTAAATTTTACAACACTTGATCGTTCTTATGGCGCTCATAAAGCAGGTGAACGACGCCATCGGCCAATCCGATTTGCGGAACATACATATGCTTGATCTTGCCCCACTTCATTACCGAGAGATAAATCCTGGAAGCCGGAACAATAACATCAGCGCGGTCTGCTCGCAAATTTAATTTGCGTATCCGCTCCTCAAATGTATAGGAATTGAGCAGTTTGTCGATTTTTTTGATTTTCTTGTAACTGATCGGTTTGCTTTCTTTTTTACGGGCTAATCGGAAAATTTTATTAATGTTGCCACCGCTGCCCACCCCGACAATTGACAGTAAATCTTTTGCATTTTCCTTGAGCCAGCCTTTCATCTCTTTCCAATAGGCGTCAGGCACCTTGTTTTCTAAAAGCCTCACTGTGCCAATATTAAAGGAACGCGACGATTGGCTTTTCCCTTCAGCAAATAAAGTCAATTCGGTGCTCCCACCGCCCACATCCACATAAAGGTATGAATCACCGCTGTTCTTTTTTGTCTCGAAGTGATTTGAATAAATGATTTCCGCTTCAATTTTACCGTCGATGATCTCCAGATCGATCCCGCTTTGATTTTTAACCGCTTCAACGATCTTCTCTCCGTTTTGGGCTTCACGCATCGCAGATGTGGCAAAAGCTTTGTAAGATAGCGGTTGATACGCATCGATTAAATGCTTGAAACCGGTCATGGTGTTCAGTAACATGTCCACCTTTTCAGCGGAGATCAGATTTTTGTTGAAGGCATCATCCCCCAGGCGAAGCGGAATACGAATCAGCGATTCCTTTTTAAAGAAAGGCTGATCGCCGTTTTCAAAAACTCGCGTGAATAATAACCGAACTGCGTTAGAGCCGATGTCAATTGCTGCAAATTTCAATAATTAAGTCCTCTCTTTTGTCTATGATACCTGTGTTTTTCAGCTTTACTAAGCCTTAACGTGCTGATAACAAAATGCAAACTAGCAGAAAAATTGATGATTTATTTTCAATAACGCCCTTAGTAGAGGGCTTAGTAAAACTTCTCCACCTCTTCCCTCTCCCTCTCACCGAATAATTTCCCATTATGGGCTAAATCAAATCTTGATCCGTTTAACTGGGCTTTGCAATAGTCATACAACACTTCTTGAGCCCGGAATTTGCATCTTGAATTGCTGCTCACATACTGATTATCCAGCGTTGGATTTAATATGCGCGCCTTTACATTGTCCTGCCACTGGATGTTTATAAATTCTTTGATCTCCTGCTGAATTGACGGATCGTAAATTGGAAACGTCACCTCCACGCGATTGTCCAAATTACGGGGCATCCAATCAGCGGAGGTTAAATAGTACTTATTCTCTCCCCCGTTACAAAACACGAAAAAGCGAGAATGTTCCAGGAACTTATCAACGATACTAATCGCATCAATATTCTCACTGACGTTCTCTTCACCAGGGATTAACGAAAACATGCTCCGCACCATCAGGTGAATTTTCACCCCAACCTGACCGGCTTCATACAGCTTTTTGATCAGTTTGGGATCAGTCAAATTGTTTAATTTGGCAATAATATAAGCCGGTTTACCTTTATTGGCATTTTTAATTTCGCTGTTAATTAATTTGACCAGGCGCTGACGAATGTTAAATGGCGAAACCAGTAGATGCCTGAAGGTCTCTCGCTTATAATTTTTTTCCAGAAATTCAAAAACTTTCTCCACCTCTCGGGTCAGGCGACGGTCAGCGGTGAAGAGGGCATGATCGCTATAAATTTTTGCCGTTGACTCATTATAGTTACCGGTGCCCAGATTGGCAAACAAACTGATACCCTTTTTGGTTTGCCGGGTTACTAAAATCATCTTCGCATGAACTTTGAGTCCCGGAACCCCGTGAATAACGCGCACGCCCTCGTCTCGTAAAATATTCGACCAATAGATATTGGCCGCTTCATCAAAGCGCGCCTGTAACTCCATCACCACTGTCACCGACTTTCCGTTCTTCACTGCATTAATTAAGGCATTAACCACCTTTGAATTTTTCGCTACCCGGTAAAGGGATATTTTGATGGAAGTAACTTTGGGGTCCATGGCCGCTTCGCGCAAAAAATCAATTACATAATCGAAAGTTTGATAGGGATAGTGCAGCAATATATCCTGTTTCTTGATGGTCTTCAACAAACTCTTTCGACTTTCGATAACTTTGTGAGTCAGCGGAACGATCTGCTCATAACGCAGCCTTTTAGCACCGATTCGCGGAAAATTGATAAAATCTTTAAAATTATGATAGCGCGCCCCGGGAATTAAATTGCTGTCAGCCTTTCTTAATTGTAGCTGTTTAATGAAAAAATTTAGCAGGCTATCGGGAATGTGTTCATCATATACAAATCGAACCGGAGTTCCCAATTTTCGCTTGGCCAGACTTTTGGAAACCTTGCGGATAAAGCTCTCCGAAAAATCTTCATCGATATCCAATTCCGCATCTCTGGTAACTTTGATAGTGTAGGCTTTTGCTTCATCAAAATTGAACATGGAAAATATCTCTTTCAACGAATAGCGGATAACATCATCCAGCAAAATGATGTATTTATTTTTGCCTCTTTCCGGCAGAATCAGAAACCGGGGAAGCTCATCGGTCGGGACTTCTATCAAGGCAAATTTTTCTTTTTCAGACCCTTTTTGAGAAGACAAACAAACCGCCAGGTAAATGGAATGGTCTTTTAGTTCAGGGAAGCTACTCAGTTGATCGATCATAATCGGAATTAACGCCGGCCGGACTTTTTGTTTAAAATAGGATTCCACAAATTTGGCCTGCTCGTCATTTAACTGCGTCTCATCGATAATGAATATTTTTTCGCTTTCCAGTTCTCTCAAAATCCCCTGATAAATGTTCTCGAACTCATCCTGCTGCGCTAATACGGTTTCATGGAGCTGATCCAATACTTCGCCGGGATCGTGCCCTATGATGGAAATAGCTTTCTTTCCCAATTTCTCAAGCCTCTTTAACGTGGCGACCCGCACCCGAAAAAATTCATCTAAATTGGACGAAAAAATGCCTAAAAACTTAATCCGCTCTAGCAGTGGGACCTTTGGATCACTTGCCTCCTGTAGCACCCGGGCATTGAATGATAGCCAGCTTATCTCTTTATTGGTAATTTTCATTGGGGTCAAAATTGCACTCCTTCCTGCACATCTCTACTTTCTTACGGAAGTAGATTCAGTCTCCTGATTAGGTTGTTTCGTAGCGCTTAACCTGGTAGTGGATTCTTCGTGTGGCAAGGATTTCAATCGTTTGATAAATTTCTGGGTCAGTTTTTCGCTCGCCTTTTTGATCGGTTTTCCCATTGTGTTAGCCGCCTCACCGTTCAGCTCCTGAAAAGTGTTGGTCAGTTGTTGAACAATCCGGTCTTCTAATTGGGCGCTCATTTTTTGCCATTTCTTCTTTTCTTTGTTTGGATAATCATAAAAAACAACCTGCCCCCTGCTTTTGGAGATTTTCCCCCATGAATTGTTATTGAGTTTAAATCCAACCACAGCACTTTTGGACATGCTGTCCTGAAAATCTTTAGCCAGAAACCGGGCAAACTCGCTAAATCCGGGATCGTGCCCGAACACCATGACTGAATCATACTTGTCATCTACGGAACGGACAACATCTAAAAGAGATTCCGCAGAATTGTGGGAATATATTTTCTCCTCCAGCTGAATTTCCCTGGATGGATACTTGAGAGTTTTGGCAAAAATTTTGGCTGTGCTGAGGGCTCTTTTGGCCGGACTGGACACCAGCAGCTCCACCTCCGAATTATGGTTGATAAAATTCTCCGCCATTTTCTGAGCGTCATTCTTCCCTTTTTTCACCAGCGCGCGATCAAAATCCTTTAAATTTAAATCGCGGCTCACTGCCTTTGCATGACGAACTAAATAAAGCATTTTCATGATGTTTTCCTCTATTAATCATTTGTCAAAAAACAATTTATTCTCTTGCCTGTTTGTTTTTTCAATTAAACAACTATAGGGTGTTTGAGTTTTTTTGTGTTGTGGTATTTGAGTGATATCAAAAAAATGGAACACTATCGCACTCGAATACTTGAATACTGAAACACTGCTTTCAACAATGCCACGAATTTGTTTAAGTAAGTAAGTCACTGATTGAATCATTTCATGTAGCCGGAAATTGAGTTGAACTGCATTTTCATTTCATCCCACAACTGCTGATAGGCCAACGAGGCTTTGGATTGCGGCGTTACCGCAGAGACCGGTTCACAATTTACGCCCATTCGTTCAATTTCTGACAAAAACGGAATGTAACTTTTCATCACCCGCTCGGCAGATAAGTCTTTCATCATCTCTAAATGGAGCTTTTTGCGTTTTTCTACCATGGAGAAAAATACCATAATTTTGCTCTTGTTATATTTCTTGTTGTCAAAAAAATTCTCCAGTTGTCGGTAGGTTCTCACCGCCAGCGGCGTGGGGATGACGGGTATCATCAGGTAGTCGGCAGCGCTAATTATATTTTCCGCAACGATATTGAGATTGGGTGGACTATCAAGAAAAAGGTAGTCATATTCAGCTTGGAACGGCTCCAGAATTTTAACGAGTTGCTGCTTAGATTTCTTGGTTTTGTTTAGCCGGATATCCAGATTCCGAAATGATAGCTCGGCCGGAAGCAGGTCTAAATTCTCATAGTCCGTTCCTTTAATATTGGCCTCAAATCGCTTTCCGCCTTTGACAAATCCTTTCACTCCTGATTTAAATTTGGGCTGAATTCGAAAGTAGAATGTCGTGGAACTCTGGGGATCCAGGTCACAAATCAAACATTTGGCTCCCTGCTGAGCTGCAATAAAGGAAAGATTTACGAGTGTTGCAGTCTTTCCCACACCACCTTTGATGTGGTAAAATGCAAGTGTTGTCAATTCTTCGCCCCGTCGGTATTGAATAGCTGCTCAAATATCTTTTGGTTTTTCTTGGAATTAAACTCCGCAAATAAATCATAAAACCTGGCTTTCTCTTCCCTTTTTTGCTGATCCAATCTGCCGATCAAACTACCGATAGCTAAGAACGTCCGGTTATGATGATTATTCTGCCCGGCAAATTCTTCAGCCAATTCCTGTAATTCTGCGATTTGAACGGTTAAATCATTATAGGTCCCCAGGTTATCCTGTAATCTTTTTATCTGTTTTATCAGGCGTTGAATTTTCTTATCGGGGAATAAGCTGGAAAAAAATTCCATCAGATAGCGAAGTTTTTTATAATCAATGCGTAGTTTGTGTAAGTGCGCATCTGCCGTATTCTCGCTAATATTTTTAACAGATTTTAACACCCGTTTGTATCGTTTATAGATACGACGACAGGCCAGCTCGTATATCGGTATAGCAGCATTCGGCGCAGGTGAGGATGATTCCGTGTGGTTGGTAATAAAATCTTCCCAATCTTTGATGATGGTTGAAAATTTGGAAGAATTTAATAACTTGAAGACTTTTTTAAATTGCGCGTTTCTTTTTTGCTTCAACGAAACAAATAGCGGATCGATATCTGATTTCAAAATATCCGGCAACATGGCGCGATAATCTTCCGCATTGAGAAGATAAACATCCAGATCGCGTAACTGATTGGTTGCCTTGCCCAACATTTTGAACTCATCTTTAAAAGGATCCGTAACATCCTGTGGAAACACATTTTTTATCTGACTGAGGGCGGAGCGGGTACGGCGGATCGCCACTCGATAATCATGTAAAAACTCCGTATCAATATCTTGTTTGATGCCTTCGATATTCGCTTTGATCACACTTAGTAAAAATCGCAAAATCTCTTTGGCTGCCTGGTCGGAGCGTTGCCCAGGATTTAATTGGACATTCAATTTGGATGAATACTGGCCCGGCTTTTTGCCATTAGCTTCAAGCAATTGATAGTAGACATTATCAGATACAGCCTTGTATCCCTGTTCCCGGCACCAATCGGCTAAATTCTTGAACTCGTCATCATAGCCCCGAACCGGCTTTGCCCACAGGTAATTTGCAAAGGGTGATGAATCGTTTTTGCCGGGAGATTTAATTGCTTCACAGATACAATACGCTACCGTCTTTTCATTCTGATTCAGCACACGAATTTGCTTCGATTGAAAATTGATCTCTGCCTGAGGGATCAGTGCGCGCATTTCTAAAATTGGTGCCAATCGTTTTCTCTGCACACCCTGGGGAAGGTCCTCCACGAACTTCGGCGGCGTCTCATTGGGTACGCTTTGCAATGCATGTTCCTCCGGTAACTGTTGCAAGGTCAATCGATTATTAGCAAAGGTCAGCACCAGAGATTTCTTGTATAGCCGCCAATCGAATGTATCGTAAAAGGTCTTCTTTCCGGCATCATTCGTATCTTCCTTGATGGAAAATTGCTCGGCCAGATTTTTAATAAACAGCCGTTCGTCATAGTCTTGTGGCAAAGCGAACTTTATGGGATGAACCTCCATATTTTTTTTCTCCTCTCACCTGTTATGACAAGTGAAATTAGTCGAATGACATTTAACAAATATAATATAGTTTGAAACCATCAAAATGTCATTAATAAAACTTACACACAGTGTGAATTCAGAGCAAATGAAATCAGAGCTTTCCCTCGCCTGTGACACAGTAGAACTATGTCACGGGGTTGCGACCTAAAATATCAATTGGGTTGCCGGACTTTAGTCCGCTGAGGGGCGCCAATTTACAGCTCGTTTAAACATACATGCTAAAGCATGGTCATCGATTATAAATATTCAGAAAGCCTTAATCGCCTCCATAACAGGAGATTACACCAAAGCTTATCCATTTCATCTCGTAGTCTGACAAAAATCATTTATTTTTGAGGTTAGCTTCCTTACATTAACTTTTAGCAGAATAAATTTAGGGAGCATTCGGAACGAATTCTTTGGGGAGAGAAAATTCACCTTCCCTTATCCTTCCGAAAATGAATTCACAGGACGTGGCCATGTGAAATTGACTTTTGCGCCTGGCAACTTAAAATTTAGGGATAGGGAGAGATTTGACAAATGGTCTTCAAGGAAGGAGAGGAGGAAATATGGCGCTTGCAGTACAAAGATCTTTATCATTAAAAGCCACCTTCCCACCGGAATATCCTCGCCCCCCACCTCATTCTTCCCTATCTTAACGATTGAACCAATAATGAGGAGATTTAACATGAAAATTAAGATAAAAAACTATCTCTTTCACCTTTTGCCTTTTGAGCCAGGAAGGCGAAATCCCGATTTATTCCCAAGCATGGGAATGTTTTTAGTCGGGATTGCCTTTTTCCTTTTTTTTGCCTGTGAGAAGGACTTCTCAGCCATTAATAAAAATCCGAATCCCCCACCCGCCAACGGGCCGGATACCACCAGCCACAACTTTACCTGGCAGATCGATACCTTTGGCGTAGACGGAAGAGGCAGTTCCTACCTGCTGGATGTGGCCATTGTGAATGAAAACGACCTGTCTGCCTCAGGCGGCAGCCAGGCAGGCATCTGGGCAGTAGGCGAGATCCATACTGCAGAAACCGATACTTTTGACAGCCAGGGCAACTGGGTGCCGCCTTATAATGCGGTGCATTGGAATGGGCAGGAGTGGAAATTGAAGCGGATTCTTTATCAAGGTGGTTTCTGGACAATCAGATCAATCTTTGCATTTTCTTCATATGATGTTTGGTTTAACGCCTTTGTTAAATGGAATGGTTTAAATTTTATTGAAATGCCAATACCAGGAATTTTTGCTGGGCACAGAATAAGTAAAATGTGGGGAACATCCGCTAATGATTTATATGCTGTGGGTACTAAAGGTCTAATCGCCCACTACAACGGCAGCGATTGGCAGGAGTTGAACAGCGGCACGGATATA
>JABAHQ010000550.1_pt6 | contig 24978 bp, 24 predicted proteins | sample 7062091 | NCBI WGS metagenome assembly JABAHQ01 (sample SAMN14534359, study PRJNA622989) | marine sediment metagenome | biome: marine biome [ENVO:00000428]; feature: marine pelagic biome [ENVO:01000023]; material: deep marine sediment [ENVO:00002113] | place: India: Gulf of Kutch | collected...
GTTGGACGTTGGACGTTGGATGTTCACCTGGTCAGGGCACCTCGACCGCCTCCAGCACGCGGCGGACGATCTCGTCCGCGGTCACTTCTTCGGCCTCCGCCTCGTAGGTCGTGATGATCCGATGCCGCATGACGTCCGGCGCCACGGCTTTCACATCGTCGGGGATCACGTAGCCCCTACCACGGAGGTACGCGTGAGCCCGGCTGGTCTGCGCCAGATATATGGTGGCGCGTGGGGACGCGCCGTACTCGATCAGCGGTACCAGCTCGGGTACGCCGTAGTCGGCAGGTTCGCGGGTGGCGTGCACGAGATCGACGATGTAGTCGGCGATCTTGTCGTCCATGTACAGCCGCACGATGTCGCCCCGCGCCTCGATGATCGCCTTCGGCTCTGTGACCGCCTCGACCGGGATCGCCTCGCCCGGAGCCATGCGTAGCATGATCTCCTTTTCCTCGTCCCGCGACGGATAACCGATCTTCAGCTTGAGCATGAAGCGGTCGACCTGCGCTTCGGGCAGCGGGTAGGTGCCCTCCTGCTCGATCGGGTTCTGGGTGGCGAGGACGAGGAACGGTTCGTCGAGCTTGAAGGTCTGGCCGCCGAAGGTGACCTGCTTCTCCTGCATCGCCTCGAGCAGCGCGGACTGCACCTTCGCCGGCGCCCGGTTGATCTCGTCGGCCAGGATGATGTTCGAGAAGATCGGGCCCGGCCGCGGCGCGAACTCGCCGGTCTTCTGATTGTAGATCATCGTGCCGACGACGTCGGCGGGAAGCAGGTCGGGTGTGAACTGGATGCGCTGAAAGCTGGTGCTGATGGTCTCGGCGATCGTCCGGATCGTCATCGTCTTCGCCAGCCCGGGCACGCCTTCCAGGAGGACGTGGCCGCCGGTGAGCAGTCCCAGCAGCATGCGCTCGACCATGTACTCCTGGCCGACGATGCGCTTGCGCACCTGTTCGGTGATCGCCTCGGCGAGCTCGAGACCGGCGGTGCTCACCACCGGGTCGAGGCTCAGCTGGTCGTTCTTGCCTTTCTTCTGCTTCTCCACCGTCACGTCATCGGTCATCCGGACTCGCAACCTCCGTTGAACGGTTCGCGATCAGACAAAGACACTACGCGGCGGCTCGACTCAGCGCTTCAGGCGCAGGCCGCCATCCTCGAACTTGAAGACCCAGGCGGCCGCCGCGCCGGGCCGCAGGCGATTGCTGCGGGTGGAGAGATCCGCATCGGCGACCGAGCCTTCGTCCGGGCCCGGCTGTGCCCTGACCTCGTCGAGGTACTTACGGATCCGTCCCCGCCAGGTCTCCCAGTTCTGCGAGCGAAGATCGACCCACCCCCGGGAGATAACACGCTCGTCCACCTCGGCCCCGGATTCGGGACGCGATTTGACGTCGGGCCCGCGCAGCACCGTCTTGCCGTCGGCGTTCAGGATCGGCAAGCCGATCGACAGTATGTTGATGCGTGCCTCATCGTTCTCACGCAGGAACGACTCCGCCGCGGCGGCCGTCTCGTCCGGGTCGAGATCGGCGGCGGCGGGCAGCGTCTCGTACAGCCTCTCGAGTATATACGCCTCGAACAGCAGCTTGCTCAAGCGGGGCGGACCGAGCATCTCGAAGGCGACGCTGCGGCTACCGGTCTCCTGCTCCAGCTCCTCCATGCGTTTCAGGGCGAGCTCACGCAGCACACCCCCCCGGTAGGTGGGGCCCATGGCCGCGCCGTCGATAGCCGAAACCACGTCGAGGCCCGTGGGCTGTCCGCGGATCTCGCGCAGCACCGCCGTCGCGATCTCCTCGGTGGTCACCAGCTCCATCAGACCCAGCGCCGATATCGTCTCGAACTCGTCCTTGCTGAACAGCCCGTTCTCGCCCATGTCGATGTACACCGCCTCCAGGCCGCCGCCCAGCTCCTTCCAGCTGCCGGCGCCATCGTGGAGGGCCCGCTCGAGGGGCACCGGATCGGTGGCGTCGAACCGGGGGATCTCCTGGCCACGCCAGCGCAACCGGCCTTTGCGGATCGCCTTCCAGGCGATCGCCGCGGTGGGCTTGATCTCCTTCACCGCCGGTGCGCCGGGCGTCCGGGCGGTGAGGAAGAGGAGCAGAGAGTGCGCGCCGGCCACGCTCGACTTCGCCAGCAGCATGTTGGACGGCCGCGCTTCGGAGTGCGTGAACGGGACATTGAGGCCCATGCCGCCGGTCCCCGAGGTCCCGACCTTGAGATAGAACTCGACCCCCGCGTCGCGCAGCGCCTCCAGCAGGATCCGCACATGGCGGATCAGCTGCGGCATGTAGAGAACCGTCAGGTGCCGCTCGACGATGTCCCCGACATCATCACCTTGCCCGATGGCCGCCCGGATCTCCTTGACGCTGGTGAAGACGTCCTGGTAGGCGATGGCGGTGGCGGTGTTGACGCAGTCGATGATGATGTCGGGCTTCTCATCCTGAAGGAGGCTGTAGAAGAAGGCGCGCCGCAGGCGCCCCTCGTCGAGCGCGCCGTAGACGTCGTCGAGCAGGCGGGTCCGCTTCTCGGCCGATTCTATCAGCTCGCGTCTCGGCGTGTCCTTGAACTCGGTGGCCACGAACAGGTCGCCCCAGGCCCGGGCCACCTCGGTCGCGTCCCCGGCTGCCTTCTGGAGCTCGGCGAACGGCTCTTCCGTCTCCTCTTCGGTGAGCGCGGTGATCGTGAGACGAGCCGGCTCGTGGGGCAGCATCTGGCGAGCGATCGCCATCCCGACCAGACCCGAGCCGCCGAGGATCAGGACCCGCGTATTACGTATTTCCATCGTCTTCCCCCATGCCGACCGCCGCACGAAGTGACCGGATCTCTCCGTCCGTGAGCTCGCGCCACGCACCCGGTGACAGGTCGCCGATCTCGATGGGGCCGAACGAGACGCGAACCAACCGTTTCACCGGCAGATCGAGAGCCTCCATCATGCGACGGACTTCCCGTTTGCGTCCCTCGCGCAACGTCAGGTGGATCTCGCTGTTACCGCGTCGGCCGGCGTCCGAATCGACCCGAACGTCCTCCGCCGCAGCCAATCCGTCATCGAGCGGCACGCCGCGCTCGAGGCGGCGGGCCTCCGCCGCGCCCACATCACCCTCGACCTCCACGCGATAGCGCCGCGGGATCTCGTACTTCGGGTGCAGCAAGCGGTGAGCCGTATCGCCTTCGTTGGTGAAGATCAGCAGACCTTCGGTCAGGCGATCGAGTCGACCCACGTAAAACAGGTCCTCGCAGCGATCCGGCAACAGCGAATAAACCGTCGGGCGACCGCGGTCGTCGCGGCGCGTCGTCAGGTAGCCGGCGGGCTTGTAGGTCGCGATCCAGCGGATCGGGTTGAGGCCGACTTCCGAGCCGTCGACGCGAACGACCTGCTGCCCGGGAACCACGCGGGTCCCGAGCTCGGTGACCACCGTGCCGTCCACCGACACGCGGCCTTCGCCGATGAGCCGCTCGGCGGCGCGTCGCGAGGCGACGCCCGCGCGCGACAGGTACTTCTGGAGCCGGACCGCCTCGCCGGAATCCGGCGTCTTCGCCGTCATTCCCCGGAACGCAGCGCGATCTGCAGCTCCTCCGGCCGGGGCAGATCCTCGAGCGAGCGGAGTCCGAAGTGGTCGAGGAAGCGCCCCGTCGTTCCGTAGAGGAGCGGGCGTCCCAATCCCTCGGCCCGGTCCACCACCTCGATCAGCCCCCGCTCCTGCAGGTTCCGCAGGACGCCGGCCGCGTTGACGCCGCGCAGATCCTCGATGTCCAGCCGGCTGACGGGCTGCCGATAGGCGATGATAGCCAGCGTCTCAAGCGCCGCACGCGACAGCTTGTTCGTTCGCGTTACCGAATCGAAGCGCTCCAGGTAGGGCGCGTACTCCGGGCGCGAGAGGATCTGGTAGCCGTCGCCGAGGGGATAGATCTGGAAGGCCCGGTCCTCTTCCTCGTACTCCTGGCACAGCTCGGCGATCGCCTGCTCCACCTCCTTCGCCGAGAGATCGCCGCTGGCCCGGGCGATCTCCGCCGGGGCCAGCGGTGTCTCGCTGGCGAAGAGGACCGCCTCAACTATCCTCGTCGCCTTCACCGCGATACACCCATAGAGTTCCGAAATGGCGCTCCTGGCGCAGCCGTATGCTCCCGCGTTTCGCCAGCTCGAGCGCGGCGAGGAAAGACATCACGGCATGGATCCGGGTGCGCCAGCGGCGCATGAACCACTCGAACGGTACCCGAGCCTTCTCCTTCAACGCACGAAGCCACAGGTCGACCTTCTCGTCCACCGTCACCGGCCGGACCGGTGCCCGATGCGGCGTGCGCACCGGCGGCGCAGGCAGCGAGACGGCCACGGCGAGGAAATCGTCGAGAGAGAGCTCGAGGGGAAGCTCGGACACATCGGGTGGTCGCCGCGGCTCGATATAGCCCTTGTTCCGATGCCGCGCGCGATCCGCCTCGGCGTCGGCGAGGGTATACGCCATCTCCCGGAAGAACTCGTACTCGAGCAGCCGCCGAACCAGCTCGGAGCGCGGATCCTCGTCCTCGAGCAGGTCATCCCGTCGCGGCAGCAGCATCTGAGCCTTGATCCGGACGAGGGTAGCGGCCATCTCGAGGAACTCACCAGCCTCCTCCAGGGACAGGCGCTCCTCGACCCCCTCGATCAAGCGGACGAACTGCTCGGTGATCTCGGCGATCGGTATGTCGAAGATGTCTATGTCTTGGGAGCGGATGAGATGGAGGAGAAGATCGAGCGGGCCCTGAAAGCGCTCGAGCTCGACGATAAATCGGTCATCCGCCTCGACGGCACGAGAACGGGACGGCGCTGGAAGCCTCATCCTCTCATCTCCCCCTTCAGCCCACCGGCCGCCGTCCGTCGGGCACGGCGGAAGGGCGAGCGCTGGTCAGCGGCCACGCGAGACGGGCCTGATGGCGAAACCAGGCTCGGCCTTTCGAACAGGAGTGTCGGACGTCCGCGGATCACTAGCCTAGAAACTATAGGTGGCCAAATCCCTTGTCAAAGCTGGGGTTTCGCGGGTTGACACCCCGAGGGGGACGGAATATCCTTCACCGGCCCATCATCTGGAGAGGCTAATCGCCGGCGGCGCCAACCGCGACCGTTGCGCCTTCCGGCACCGACAACCGGAACGAACTGGAGAAGTACGTGCCGAACACGAAGTCCGCGATCAAGCGTCTACGTCAGAGCGAGCGTCGCCGTGTCCAGAACAAGGCGGTGCGGAGCCGGCTGCGCACGGCGGTGAAGCGCGTGCGAACGGCGACCGACGCCGCCCAGGCCGCCGAGTACTACCGAGACGCGGCCAGCCTCCTGGACCGGGCGGCATCCCGTGGAATCATCCACGACAATACCGCGTCGCGCTCGAAGGCGCGGCTGGCGGCGCACGTGCATCGGCTGGGCGCGGAGAGCTGATCGGGCCGCAAGGGAGCACTGCGAGACCCGGCACAACGAGCGCCGCGAACGCGGCGCTCTTTTTTACGGGGATTGTCGAGGCACGACCCGTGGAGCGCGTCGATATCCCCGCTACGACATCATTCGGCCGGCAACTCTTCGCCGCACTCGGTGCAGTACCATTCCGCCGGCTCGTTGGCGGCAGAGCAGTGGGGGCAGATGATGGTCTGTGGCGTGCCGCTGCCGTGCTGCTCCAGAAACGAGAACGACGTTTCGCCCTCTTCCTCCCCACCGCCGCCACCCAAAGACAGCGATTCGAGGAACGCCAGCTCGTCGGTGACATCACCCTCACCGGAGCTCTCGGGTTCGTCCGATTCGGCGAACGGGTCCAGGTCGGTCCCGGCGAAAGGATCACTGTCCGGAGGCTCTGCGGAGCCCGCACCGGTCAGCGCTTCCTCGGGGTCCTTGTCCTCCAGCACCAGCTCCTCCAGGGAGAGGAAACCCTCCTCCTCGGCGGGCTCCGGGGGCGGAGGCGGTGGCGCCGGCTGGGGCTGAGGCGGCGCCGAAGGCTGGGGCTGAGGCTGTTGCGGCGCCGGCTGCTGAGGCGGCGGCGTGGCGCTTCCGCGCCCTGGACGCTGGCGACGATCTCTTGCAGACGCCCGATCTCGGAGCGGGCCGACTCGAGGTCGCGCTCGGTCTCGCGAAGCGAGGTGAGCATGCGGCTTTCGAGCTCGGACCACTCCTTGTCGTCAGGGTACTCGCCCACGTTGCGGCGTAACTGAGCCTCGTCGAGCTCTTCGGCTTGCTGTTCGCGCCGCGCCTCCAGCTGGCTGACCTTCGAACTCAGCTGCCGCAGTTTGCCCTGCAATGAGTTGCCGTGGGCTCCCAGCTTCTCTTCGACCTCCCGGAGTCGGCGCGCGTAGTCCCCTCGCACGCGCGCGTAGGCACGCTCGGTGGTCGTCGCCTTCTCCGACTCGAGCCGCTTGATGAAGGCCTCGTATTTTTCCCGCTCCTTGAGGAGCCCATCGACTTCGCGCTGTACGTCGTCAGCCATATCGTTCAACTCTTCTCGGCAGCTGCCGCGGCGACCCGGCCTCCACGGTCGAACACCGGTCGACCGCCTACGAGGGTGAGCGCCACCCTGCCCAGCAGTTCCTGGCCGGCGAACGGAGTGTTGCGGCTCAGGCTGAGGAACTTCTCGGGCTCGCAGACCCAGCGTTCCTCGGGATCACAAATCATGACGTCGGCGGCCGAGCCCTCGGAAAGCGTTCCGGCAGCCAACCCGGCGATCCGGGCGGGTCGGCACGACATTCGATCGATCAGCTCCGGGAGCGTCATGCGGCCCGACGTCACCATCTCGCGGATACATACAGCCAGGGCCGTCTCCAACCCGATGACGCCGAACGGCGCGTCATCGAACTCGCGCTCCTTGTCCTCGTAGTGGTGCGGCGCATGGTCGGTCGCTATGCAGTCGATCACGTCCTCGACGAGCCCGTCCCGCACAGCCTGAACATCGGCGGCCGACCGGAGGGGCGGGTTCATCTTGGCCTCGGTGCGGTAACCGCGGACGGCTTCGTCGGTCAGGGCCAGGTGGTGAGGCGTCACCTCGGCGGTGACCCTTACCCCACGCTCCCTGGCGGCCCGAATCAGCCGGACAGCGCCACGGGTGGAGACGTGTAAGATATGCAGATGGCCGCCGGTAAGTTCCGCGATCGCACAATCTCGGGCGACGGCGGCATCTTCGGCGGCGGCGGGGATCCCCCGCAAGCCCAGGCTGGTGGACACGGGGCCCTCGTTCATCACGCCGCCGGCGCTCAGGCCCAGGTCCTCGCTGTGGGAGAAGTAAGGGATCTCGAAGGTCTGGATGTACTCCAGGGTGCGGCGCAGCAGCCCCGAATCCCATACCGGTCGACCGTCGTCGGAGACCGCGATGGCGCCGGCCGCCACCAGCTCGCCGATCTCGGTCATCTCCTCACCCGCGAGCTGGACCGACACCGCGCCCACCGGATAGACGCGGGCGAAGCCGGCCCGCTCACCCTCCGCCCGGACGAAGCCGACGGCGGCCGGATCGTCGATCGGGGGCCGCGTGTTGGGCATGGCGCACACCGATGTGAAACCGCCGGCCGCGGCGGCCCGGGCGCCGGACGCGATCGTCTCCTTGTGCTCGTCGCCCGGCTCGCGGAGGTGCACGTGCAAGTCGACCAGACCCGGAGCGACCACCAGCCCGGCGCAGTCGATCACGGCGGTCCCGTCCGGCGGCCGGTCGCTGGCGCCCGCCACCCGACCGTCGACGATCAGCAGGTCGCGGACGGCGTCGAGCTGCTGCGACGGGTCGATCACCCGACCGCCCTTGAGCAGGATGGGCCGGCTCATGATCCCCGCTCCCGCTTCGCCAGCTCCGCCCGCTCGGGCTGGCCGCCGGCGAGCAGGTAGAGCACGGCCATGCGCACGGCCACACCGTTGGTCACCTGCTGCAGGATCACCGAATGCGGCCCGTCGGCGACGTGCGAGTCGATCTCCACCCCCCGGTTCATCGGGCCGGGGTGCAGGATGAGGATGTCGTGTGGCGCCCTCTCGAGGCGCGCCATCGATATGCCGAAGAAGCGGTTGTACTCGCGGAGCGATGGTATGTAGCCGGCCTTCATCCGCTCGAGCTGCAGGCGCAACACGTTGAGCACGTCCGCCCACTCGATCGCTTCCTCGATCCGCTTGAAGACCTGTACGCCCAGATCCTCTATGCCGTGTGGGATGAGCGTGCGCGGCCCGCAGACGGCGACTTCGGCGCCCAGCTTCAGCAGGCCGTAGATGTTCGAGCGCGCCACCCGGGAGTGGAGGATGTCCCCGACGATGCACACCTTGCGGCCGGCGATCCGCTCGCGGTGATCGCGGATGGTGAGCATGTCGAGGAGCGCCTGGGTCGGATGCTCGTGCTGACCGTCGCCGCCGTTGATCACGTTGGACGGGATGCGGTCGGCCAGGAACTGGGCGGCGCCGGACGAGCGGTGACGCATCACGACCATGTCGATGCGCATCGCCTCCAGGTTGCGCGCGGTGTCGACCAGGTTCTCGCCTTTGACCACCGATGACCCGGTGGCCGATATGTTCACCGTGTCTGCGGACAGCCGCTTCTCCGCGAACTCGAACGAGACGCGTGTACGAGTGGAAGGCTCGTAGAACAGGTTGACGATCGTCTTCCCGCGGAGCACGGGGACTTTCTTGATCGGGCGCTCGCTGATCTCCTTGAAGGGCTCTGCGACATCGAGGATCGTCTTGATCTGTTCGGCGCTGAGCTGCTCGAGCCCCGTGAGATCTTTCCCGAACGTTACCGTTGCGCTCACTCCCGCTCCGTCTTGCGAAGTTCAACGGCAAGTCGCCCGTCTTCGCCGGGGACCAGGACGGCGACATCCTCGGCCGGGGTGACCTCGAAGTGGCGACCGACGAAGTCCGGCTGGATCGGCAGTTCGCGACCGCCGCGGTCCACCAGCACGCTGAGGTAGATGCGGGCGGGCCGGCCGTAGTCGGCCAGGTGGTCCATCGCGGCCCGCGCCGTGCGCCCGGTGTAGCTGACGTCGTCGACGATGACCACCGCGCGATTATCGATGTTGGGAATGTCGCTGGAACCGATGACCGGTCGCGGACCGATCACGCTGAGGTCATCGCGGTAGAGCGTGATGTCGAGGGACCCGATGGGGATCTTACCACCCTCGCTCTTCTCGATCTCGTCGCCGAGCAGCTGGGCCAGGTCGACCCCACGGCGATGGATGCCGATCAGCACCAGTCCGCCGGTGCCGTTGTTGCGCTCGACGATCTCGCGTGCCATGCGAGCGATCGCGCGTCGCACGGCCCGCTCGTCCATCACGACCGAAGTCTGTCCAGTTTGCACGATTCCCCCTGCCACCCCGAACGGCCTGGCGGGCCCCCGCGAGTATAGCAACTTACTTGCCGCAGTGTCAACGTGTTAGCCCGTGCCGGGGACCGCCTCGGAAGCCTCTCTTTACAAGGCTGCCGTCCGGTCCCTATGATCCCGGATCCATCGAACCGGGAAAACCATCTACCTATGCGACTAACCCTGACATCAGCGCTGCTCTTGGTGGGCACGCTGGCGGCACCCGCCGGCGGCTTCGCCCAGGACGACTCGGTCCTCGAGCTCACCGGCCCGCGTACCGTGCTCACGCATGTGCCGTTCGGCATAGCGGTCGAGCTGCCCACCGACACCGCCGCATCCATCGAGTGGCGTCTGGTGCGGGTCCGGGACGGCGCGACGCTGGAGAGGGGTGCGGCGGCGCCGGGCGCGCTGCTGGAGATCACCGGGCTGACCGTAGCCCGGGGCGCCGACCTGCCGATCCGGGTCGAGGCCGCGGGACAGAGCGCCGAGTTCGGCGTGCCCGTGTTGCCGGGCTGGTTCAGCATCCTGCCGCCGTTGTTGGCGATCGTTCTCGCGCTGATCACCCACGAGGTGGTGGTGTCGCTCTTCGCCGGTATCTGGCTGGGCGCCTTCTTCTTCGCGGGGTTTAATCCGCTGGCCGCCCTGCTGCGTACGGTCGACGCCTTCATCGCGCCGGCGCTGGCCGATCCGGACCATGCGGCGATCGTGATCTTCAGCCTGATGCTGGGCGGCATGGTGGGGATCATGGGCCGGAGCGGCGGTACGCACGGTATCGTGGAGGCGGTCCGACCACTGGCGACCACACGGCGGCGCGGGCAGCTGGCCACCTACATGTCCGGCCTGTTCATATTCTTCGACGACTACGCCAACACGCTGATCGTGGGCAACACGCTGCGGCCGATCACCGATCGGCTGCGGATCTCACGGGAGAAGCTGTCGTACATCGTCGACTCGACGGCGGCGCCGGTGGCGGCGATCATCTTCGTCTCGACCTGGGCGGGTTACGAGATCTCGCTGATCGCCGATGGGCTGCAGGCGGCGGCGGCGCAGACGGCGGCGGCGGACCCGGCGCTGGCCGGCGAACTGGGCCGGGCGAATCCGTTCACGGTCTTCATTCACTCGATCCCCTACCTGTTCTATCCGATCCTCGCGCTGGCCATGGTGCTGCTGGTCTCGCTCACGCAGCGGGATTTCGGCCCGATGCTGAAAGCTGAACGACGGTCGGCGGCGGGCGACGGCCTCTACCGGGAGGACGCGCAGCTGATGGTCGATACGAGCGGGGGGCTGATGGAGCCGAAAGAGGGCGCGAAGCACCGCTGGTACAACGCGGCGATCCCGGTGATCACGGTCGTCGTGGTCGTGCTGCTGGGTCTGTATCTCGACGGCCGTTCGAGCCTGGGGCGCGCCGCCCCGCTGACCGAGATCCTCGGCGCGGCGAACGCCTTCCACGCGCTGCTCTGGGGCTCGCTGGCCGGGGTGATGGTCGCGTTCCTGCTGGTGACCGGTCAGCGGCTGCTGAAGATCCAGGAGACGATCGAGGCCTGGGCCGGTGGCCTGCGGGCGATGGTGCTCGCCATGGTGATCCTGGTACTGGCCTGGTCGCTGGGCGCGGTGACCGGGGCGGTCGGCACGGCGCAGTATCTCAGCCACCTGCTGCAGACGGCCGGCTTCCCCATGCACCTGCTGCCGGTGTCGGTGTTCGCCACGGCGGCGGCGATCGCGTTCGCCACCGGCACCTCGTGGGCGACCATGGCGATCCTGATCCCGCTGGTCATACCGCTGGCCGTCAGCCTGGGTGGCGGCATCGGGTTCACCGGCGACGTGCCGTACACCGTCATGCTGGGCACGATCAGCTCGGTGCTGGCCGGCGCCATTTTCGGCGATCACTGCTCGCCGATCTCCGACACCACGGTCCTGAGCTCGATGGCCTCGGCGTCGGATCACGTGGACCACGTGCGAACGCAGCTGCCCTACGCCCTGCTGGTCGGTGTGGTCGGCATGGCCGTCGGCGATGTCCCCACGGCCTACGGGATGCCGTGGGTCGTGTCGTATGTGCTGGGCATCGCCATACTGCTCGGCGTATTGTGGTTCGTCGGCTCCCCGATCGACCCATCCTCGAACTCCTCGCTCTAGGGGGAGGATGTTGACATGAGCATCGAAGCGCTGAATGCGGGCGACAGGGCTCCCGAGATCGTCAACGTCGTCGTCGAGATCCCCAAGGGGACGCGCAACAAGATCGAGTTCGATCACGAACTCGAAGTCTTCCGCCTGGACCGGGTTCTCCATTCGCCCGTCAGCTATCCCGGCGACTACGGCTTCATACCCGGTACGCTCTCCCCCGATGGCGACCCGCTGGACGCGCTGGTTCTCGTCACCGACCCCACGTTCACCGCCTGCGTCCTCTCGGCCCGACCCATCGCCATCCTCATGATGACCGATGAGAAAGGGCAGGACGAGAAGGTGCTGGCCGTGCCCGACGAGGATCCGCGCTTCGAGGAGGTCACCGACATCGATGACCTGCCGGCGCACCTGCTCAAAGAGGTGCAGTACTTCTTCGACAACTACAAAGCGCTGGAAGGGAAAGAGTCGGCGGTGCTGGGATGGGAGCACGTGGGTCGAGCCCGGGAGGTGATCGTCGATGCCATGCAGGCGTTCGAACATTGAACATCCAACCTCCAACGTCCAACATCGAAGTGCCCGTTCAATGTTGGACGTTGGAGGTTGGATGTTGGAGGTTCTCTCTACCTCACCCCGCCAAGTATCCCCTCTCTAATGCGCACCGCCTTCTCCGAGGCGTTCGGATCGATGCTCAGCGAGCGGCTGACGTCCTCCTGGATGCGGAGCTCCGTCTGCAGCGTCAGCTCCTCGTCGCCGCGCCGCACCACCAGCTCGTACGGCGTGCCTTCGGGTAGCTCGCTGAAGTGGGCGCGGAAAGCGTCGAAACTGTCGAAGTCTTCGATGGCCACGGGTCCGGCCCGGAGCAGGTAGTCGCCTTCGCGCACGCCGGCCTCGGCGGCCGCGCCGTCCTGGGCCAGGCCGGCGACCCGGATGCCGAGGCTGTCCTGGCCGGTGAAGATCCCGACCAGCGGTCTGCGGGTCGTGTCGACGGAGACCCGCAGCCCGGCCAGAGGGAGCACCTCGGCCCAGGGATACGGCTCACGTCCATCGACGTAGCGGTTGTAGAACTTCTCGAACGAGTCGCCGCCGGCCGCACGTCGTACCGCGTCCCACCAATCGTCCACGCTGAAGCCGGTGAAACGGCGCCGGTATGTCTCTTCGTACAGCTCGCGCATGACATCGTCCAGCGACGACCGGTTGTCGCTGGCGTCGCGGATCAGGATGTCGAGCAGCAGGCCTGCCGCCGCGCCCTTCGAATAGTAGATGCTGCCGGTCCCGTCGGTGGGGCCGATCCAGGTCGTGAGCGAGGCGTCCTCGAGGGCCACGGCGCCTGCCGCATCGACGCTGGCCATGTCACCCTCGGTGACCCTCAGGAAGAACTCGCGGTCGAACACAGCGCCGCGGACGAGCGAGACATCATCATAGTAGCTGGTGATGCCCTCGCTGACCCAGAGCAGCGTGGTGGGCTGGGGCTGGCCGTAATCGTAGGGGACCAGCTCGGCGGGGCGGAGCCGTTTGACGTTCCAGGCGTGGAAGATCTCGTGCGCCAGCACCGAGGCGATGAACGGGCTACCGAGGCCCTGGCGGATGTAGATCCCGAGGTGCGAGTTGCGGTGCTCGAGAGCCGATGCGCCGCCGAAAGCCTCGGGGAAAACCATGAGCGTCGTGTAGGTCTCGAACGGGGTCTCTCCGAAAACGGCAGCCATCGGCGGCATCATGCCGCGCAGCTGGTTCCAGAGGTTCTCGCGGGCCGGCCCCGCGACGAACCCCGCGGGATAGGTCGCGAGTCGATGGAGCACGCCATCGATCTCGGCACTGTCGACATCGAACCGACCCACGAAGGTCGGCATGTCGACCAGTTCGTGGAAGTCCTCGGCGGAGTACGCGCCCGGTCCCGAGGCCGCGGTCATGCCGGTCGCCACGCGCCAGTCCGGTTCGGTCCGGATCCGCACGCTGGACTCGAAGTCCAGGCTTCGCCCCTCCGGGTACATGAACAGGTTGGTGCCGTTGAAGAAGACGAAATCGGGGGCGGACCACGAGCTTCCCGTATCGAGCTGATCGGCTCGATAGTTGAAGCGGACCGTTACGGTGCCCGACCCCTCCGGAAACAGGCGCCACGTGTCGTAATCGACCTTGTCCCAATCGATCGGGCGGTCGTCCCGGGTCGCTGAAAAATCACGCACGTAGCGGGCGTAGTTGTCCAGCTCGTACGAGCCCGGGGTCCAGGCCGGGAGCGAGAGGAGGACGGGTCCCGAAGCGTCGGTCCGGAAGGACATGGCGACGCCGATCTGCCGGAAAACAGCAGTGCTCCGGTCATAGGTGATCTCGTAAGATACGTCGGAGATCGGGGCCGAGCGGGCCGCATCGCCGTCGGACTGGGCGATCAGCGCGGCGGGCATGAGCGTGCATAGTGCGGCGATCCACGCCAGCCTTCGTGGGCGTGTCATATCCTGGCGACTCCTTCCGGTTCGGTGACAGATGCGCTGAACCCCACTACGGCCGCTCGGGCCAGCTGGGTTTCGTCTCGTTTATTTGACGCGATCCGGCCGACAAAGGATGCATCGGCCACGCGGAGGGGTCGCGACGCGGTCGCGTGGGCCGCCTCGCTACGACGTCGGCTCGATCGGGGTCACCAGCGGCTGGCCCCGAATCCCCTTCATCAGGTTCGTCCAGGCCAGGCGGAACATCTCGCGCCGCGTTTCTTCCGTAGCGCTGCCGATATGGGGCAGCAGGACGACGCTGGACAGCCGCTTCAGGCAGCCGCGGATCCGGGGCTCCCCGTCGTAGACATCGAGCCCGGCGCCACGCAACCGGCCCGACTCCAGGGCGTCGCACAAAGCATCTTCATCCACGATGCCACCGCGGGCCGTGTTGATCAGGACGGCGTCGGGGCCCAGCCAGCCCAGCTGCTCGGCACCGATCAGGCCGGCGGTCTCGGGGCTGAGCTGCAGGTGGATGGAAGCCACGTCGGCCAACGTGAGGGCCTCAGCCAGCGACTCGACGCGTCGAGCCCCGACCTCGGCTTCGAACTCCGGTTTGCGGGCACGATCCCAGTAGCAGACGTCCATCCCGAAAGGCAGGGCGCGTCGGCCGACCGCCTGGCCGATCCGGCCGGCGCCCAACACGACCAGGGTCCGACCGCCCAGCCCCATCCCGAGGAGCAGCGTGGGCTCCCACGCCCAATCCCCATGGCGTGCCAGCTCTTCCGCCTCGTGCACTCTCCGGGTCACCGCCAGGATGAGCGTCCAGGTGAGATCCGCCGTCGCTTCCGTGAGAACATCCGGGGTGTTGGAGACCGCCACGCCGCGGGCGGTGAGCGCCTCCACGTCTATATTGTCGTAGCCCACCGCGTAGTTGGCGACGACCTTCAGGTCGGGCAGCCGCTCGAGCACCGACTCGTCGACCTCCCGTGACAGGAGCGGCAGCAGTCCCACGTGCCCGCCCTCGGGCAGCGGCTCCGAAGCCGACACCCATTCGATCTGAACGTCGTCCGGCCGCTCCACCGCGTCTATAAAAGGACGCAGCTCCGCCGCCACCACCACACGCTTCGTCTCCGCCATACGCTAGCGCTTCTCCCGGAAGAACTCCCGCAGCAACGCCGCGGCTTCCTCACCGGCCACGCCGGCCTCCACGGTCACCCGGTGATTCAGCCGCTCGTCCTGCACCAGGTTGCCCAGGCTGCCACACATCCCCGCCTTCGGGTCGGGCGTGGCGAACACCAGCCGCTCCAACCGCGCCAGCACGATGGCACCGGCGCACATCGCACACGGCTCCAGCGTGACGTACAGCGTGCACCCGGTCAGCCGCCAGTCGCCGGCGGCCACCGCGGCCTCCCGCAGCGTCAGAACCTCGGCGTGAGCGGTGGGATCGTTGTGATCGCGGGTCCGGTTGTGATCGCGGGCCAGCAGCCGGTCACCCCGCACGACGACCGCCCCCACCGGGACCTCGCCCGCCGCGGCGGCGGCCCGCGCCTCCTCCAGCGCGATCGCCATCCAGCGCGCATCAACCGTCATCCCGCTCTCCGCCCGGCGGCCAGGCGCGGCTGCCTGATCTTCCGATGTCCTCGATGTTTGATCTAGTTCTTCGGATAGCTGCGCATCACCGCTCGAACCACGCCGAGGAAGCGCACCGGCTTAGCGCCGTTGAACGCCTCCGGCGCGGCGGCCTTAACCTCGATCTCACCCTCCCGCTCGTACGCGGCCAGGTCCGAGCCGCTCACCTCGGCACACGGCTCCACGACCACGAGATCGCCATCGAGGATCCCGTGCTCGCTCAGCCTGTCGCCCGATACTCGAACCATGAAACAGTCGGCCGAGCAGGCGAGTGAGCGATCGAGGTCGAACCGAGCCTCCACCGCATCCTCTGATTCGTGAGCCCCATTACGATAAAGGGGGACCGTATAGGTGTCCGGCGAGAGGTTGAGGCCCAGGATCTTCAGCGCTCGGGAGCGGGACGGCGTGCGGTCCAGGTAGCCTTTTCGCTGCAGGGACTGGAGGTGCTCGGTCACGGTCTTGGTGGACCGGATTCCGAATCGGCTGCCAATCTCACGGACGCTCGGTTGAAAGGTCTCCCGCTTCAGGTAGTCGACGAGATAATTGTAGATCTGTCGTTCGACCGCCGTGAGCACTTCAGACATCGAAACCTCCTGAGATGCGACGAGAAGAAACGCCACCCCCGCCGCCTGCATCTGAATGCAGGAAGCCCCATCACCATCGGCCCGGCCACGAGAGACCGAGCCGCTAGAGCGTATTCCTCGGGAGGAAAGGAGTTCTTTCGCTAAGACGGCGAAGCATTTCGCCGTGTCCCCCGGTGTGAAAGAAAAGTATCCCGCGCAAACGAGAGTTTAGGATGGGATGCGCGCCGCGTCAAGAACCTCGAAGATGATCGATCGCGGCGTCGATGCGTCGCAGGACGACGTCCCGACCCAGGAGGTTCATCACTTCGAAGATGCCCGGGCTCACCGCCGAGCCGGTCAAGGCGACGCGCAGCGGGTGGATGAGCTTGCCGGCGCCGATCCCCATAACTTCAGCCAGGGCACGGAGTTGCGCTTCCAGCGCTTCCTCGTTCCAGGCCTCCAGACCTTCCAGCTCGTCTCGCAACCGGTCCAGTCGCTCCGCCGCCCCCGTCGGGTCCTTCCAGTGTTTCTTCACCGCGGCTGGATCGTATTCAACAGCCGGTACGAAGAAAGGACGAACCCGGTCGTAGAGTTCGTTCAACGTACGGGCGCGGGTCTTGACCAGATGTAGTACACTTTCGAACCAATCCTGTCGATCTTTCCATTCGATCTCGTCGCTGAGACCGCTGTCGATGAGCTTCGGGGCGATCCACTCGGCCAGCTTCGGATCGGGCGTGTTCGCGATGTGTTGTCCGTTCAGCCACTCGAGCTTTTCCAGGTCGAACACCGCCGGCTTCTTGTTGATGCGTTCGAGGCTGAAGCGGGTGACCAGCTCCGCTGGTTCCATGTACTCGGTGTCGTCGCCTGGCGACCAGCCGAGCAGGGCCAGGAAGTTTCGCATCCCGGCCGGGACGAACCCGGCCTCCCGATACTCGCCCACCGCGGTGGCCCCGTGTCGCTTCGACAGCCGCTTCCCGTCCGGGCCCATGATCAGCGGGACGTGGCAAAAGGCGGGCAGCTCGGCGCCGAGAGCGCGGTAAATCTGGATCTGCTTGGGGGTGTTGGAGATGTGATCTGCCCCACGTACGACATGGCTGATCCGCATCTCCAAATCGTCGGAGACGACCGCCAGATTGTAGGTCGGCGTGCGATCGGAGCGAAGGATGACGAAGTCCTCGATATCGCGGTTCTGGAAGCGGGTCACTCCCTGGACGAGGTCATCCCATTCGGTCAGACCGAGGGGCATGCGGAAGCGGACGGCGTGGGGCTCACCGCTGGCGGCGCGGCGCGCCGCCCCCTCGGGGGGTATCTCGCGACAACGTCCATCGTAGGCGGCGGCCCGGCCCTCTTCTTTCGCCGCGGCCCGCATCGTCTCGAGCTCTTCGGGGGTGCAGAAGCAACGATAGGCGGCCCCGCTTTCCAGCAACCGCTCGGCGTCGACACGGTGGCGCTCGATACCATCGGCCTGGTGGAGGGGCCCTTCGTCCCAGTCGAGGCCGAGCCATTCGAGGCCGGCGATGATCGCCTCGGTCAACTCGGGCTGGCTGCGCTGACGGTCGGTATCCTCGATGCGGAGTATGAAGGCGCCGCCCTGGTGCCGGGCGAAGAGCCAGTTGAACAGGGCGGTCCGTGCCCCGCCGACGTGGAGGTAGCCGGTGGGGCTGGGTGCGAATCGTACGCGCGGCGCATCGGCCATGTTCTCGACTTCCCACGCGAGTACGGGCTGTGCCCCGGAGGAGCGCAGCCCGTTGGTGAATCGGAATGGCGGAGAGGGTGGGATTCGAACCCACGAGGGGCAAACGCCCCCAACACCTTAGCAGGGTGCCGCCTTAAGCCACTCGGCCACCTCTCCCCTGGCGCCGGCGCGTTCGCCGCTGACCGGCATCTCTGTCCGGTAAGATAGTTATCGAGCCCGAGGGGTCCAGTGCAGTGCGCCAGTGGATCAGTCGGTCAGGTCCAGGCCCTCGTGCAGGAGGGCTGACCGACTGACGCACTGAGCCAACTGACCCACTCTATTCGTAGCGCAGGGCGATCATGGGATCCACCTTCGTGGCGCGACGCGCCGGTACGAAGGAGGCGATCATGCCGGTCCCGATCAGGATCACGATGATCGCGCCGAAGATCAGCGGATCGAAGGGCTGGACGTTGAACAGCGCCACCTCCAGGCCTTTCGAGAGCAGTGCCCCCAGACCGAGGCCCAGGATCACGCCGACCGTCAGCTGGATCAACCCCTGCCGGAGCACGAGCTTCAGCACGTCGTGCCCCTCGGCGCCGAGGGCCATACGCACACCCACCTCCTTGATGCGCTGCCCGACCGAGAACGACATGACGCCGTAGAGTCCGACCGAGGCGAGGAAGAGTGCCACGGCGCCGAAGATCATGAACAGGGCGCCGAACACACGGACGAACCAGGTGTTCTGGCGGATCCAGGAGTCGAGCGTGTCGATGAAGTAGATTGGCAGGTTGCCGTCGATCGCCGCGACCTCATCCCGAACCATCGTCGTCAGCTCCAACGGGTCGCCCGTCGCCCGGATCGCGATCCCGACGAACTCGTCCGGCATCTGCGCCAGCGGCCGATACAGCCCTTGCGGGTCCTCGTTGCTGGGTCCGTCGACGTACATGTCGGGCACGACCCCGACGATCGTCACCCAGGGCCGTTCGGACTCGGAGGCACCCAAACGCACGCGGCGACCCAGCGGGTTCTCGCCGGAGAAGTAGCGATCGGCGAAGCTCTGGTTGACCAGCGCCACATCAAGGGCGTCGGCCCGGTCACCCTCGGTGAAGCCGCGCCCCTGTAGCACGGAAACGTCGAACGTCTCGAAGAACGAGGGCGCCGCCGCGATCACGTGCGTGATCGGATAGTCCTGGTCGCGGTCGTACGTCTCGCCCTCGACGGCAAAGCGCCAGGAGCCCGAGCCGAGGCCTGGGAAGTCCGTGGTCAGCGTCACCGCCTCCACGCCCGGCCGTCCCTCGAGCCGAGCCAGCAGCTCGTCGTAGAAGCGGGTCTTGTGCGTGTCTTCCGGATAGTCCTCCTCGACCAGGCCGAAGCGGGCGGTGAAGACGTCCTCGGTGGCGAAGTTGTACTCCACATTCCCCGCCTCGATCACGCTCTTGATCATCAGGCCGGCCGCAACCAGCAGGCCGAACGACAGCGCGATCTCGGCCATCACGATCCCCTTGCTGAATTTGCCGATCCGCATCCCCGACGAGCCGCGGCTCTCGTCCTTCAGCACCTCATTGACGTTGCCACCCGACGCTTTCAGCGCCGGGATGACGCCCGCCAGCGTGGCAGCCACGAAGACCAGCGCCAGGGTGAACATGATGGCGACCGGGTCGANNCCGATCAGCGCGATCACGAACGCCTCGGCGAACATCTGCACCACCACGCGCAGTCGACTGGCGCCCAGCGCCGTGCGGATCGCCACCTCCTTGCTGCGGATCACCGCGCGCGACAGCAGCAGGTTCGCGACGTTGGCGCAGGCGATGAGCAGAACGCCGAATACGGCGGCGAGCATCGTGTGGAGAAGCTGGACCGGCTCGTCGCCGATGTACTCTTCGGTGTATGGCTTGAGGACCGTACTGATCCCCTCGTTCGACTCCGGGTACTCCAGCTCGAGACGCCGGGCGATGGCGGCCAGCTCGGCCCGCGCTTCATCCATGCTAACGCCGTCCTTCAGTCGCCCGAAGACTTCCAGCGTTTCACCCTCGCCGCGCTCGATCTCCAGCGGGTTCATGCGCAACGGCACCCACAAATCGTTGTTGAGCGGAAACACGAATCCTTCCGGCATCACGCCGACCACGGTCATCTGTTCGCCGTTCAGGCGCACGGTCCTCCCGATCACGTCGGGGTCGCCGCCGTAGCGGTTCTGCCAGATCTCGTGGCCCAGCACGATCACCGGCGGCGTCTCCGGCCGGTTGTCCTCCTCGCGCAGCGTTCGACCCAGCGCGGCTTGCACCCGGACCAGGCGGAAGGCGTTGCCGGAGATGAAGGCGCCGGTGTAGCGTTCGGGCCGATCTTCCGAATCCGCCAGGTAGCTCGATCGCGTGTAGAAGCCGGCGATCCCCTCGAAGCTGGTCTGCTGCTCGCGCCAGTCCACGAAGTCGTGGATCGTCACCTCCATGCTCTCGATGTCCTCGGCCAGGTTGTTGCGCTCCAGGTGGATCAGCCGGTCCGGCTCGGGGAACGGCAGTCCCCGATAGAGCGCGCCGTAAACAATGCTGAACATGGTGGTGGTGAGACCGATTCCCAGCGTGAGCGCGACGATCGCGATCAGCGCCAGCCCGGGGTTCTTGATCAACATGCGAACCCCGTAACGGATGTCTTTGAGGATCGACTCCATCGGTGCCTACCCAGCAATGGTTGGGGCTATACGGGCAGGGGATTTCCCATCCGCCCGTCATTGGATTGCCTTACGGCGGGGGCGCCGCAGGTGTTTCAGGAACAGCCGCGCGCTAGAGGCCGACGCGCGCTAACCGTGACGCCCCTGGAAGTCGTCCATGCCACGGGAAATGCCGAAGAAATCGACCAGCGCGTCGAACCAGCGGACGGGCAGGAGACGGAGCGGGAACGCGACGTAGGCGAACCAGGGAGTGATGAGGCGACGGTGGTCCTTCTCGATCGCGGCGACGATGCGGTCGGCGACGTACGCGGGCTCGGCCAGTGGTAGCAGCCAGGGGAAGCGGGTCTTCACGCCCTCGAACATGCCGGTCTTCACGTAGAAGGGGCAGACCAGGGTGGTCTTGATGCGGAGACCCTGCTGTCTCAGCTCGAGGCGCAGCGCCTCGTCGAAGCCGACGGCGGCGAACTTGCTGGCGGAATAGTCGCTGAGGCGGGGTGCGGCCACCAGGCCGCCCGCCGACGCGACGGTCACGATGTGGCCGCTGTCGCGCTCGATCATCGCCGGGAGGAAGGCGCGCACCGTCCAGAAGTGGGCCATGGCGTTGATGTCCAGCGTCCGCTCGATCTCCTCGTCCGACAGCTCGAGAAGCGGCTTGCCGGCGACGACCCCCGCGTTGTTGATCAGCACGTCGACGGCGCCGTGGTTATTGAGGACGTCCCGGGCGGTGGCGCGAACGGCGTGGCGATCGGACACGTCGACGCGGTGGACCGTGGCGCGACCACGAAGCCCCTCGACATCGCCGGCGAGCTCCTGCAGCCCGTCGGCGTCGACGTCCCAGAGCATGAGATCGGCGCCGCGCGCCGCGATCTTCTGGGCCAACAGCCGTCCGATCCCACTCGCGGCGCCCGTGATCAGAACCTTCTTCCCGGCAAGCTCGGTCATCGAGGTCCGTCGACGCGCTGGATCAGGGGAAGATCCCTCGCTTTTCATAGGCCACGGCGATCTTGTCGATGGCAGCGACCATGGCCGCGGTTCTCAGATCGACGTCGCTGTCCAGCCGCTCCCTGATTTCGCGGATCTCGTGGTAGGCGACGACCATCGTCTCTTCCAGTCCCGAGTTCACCAGGTCCTCCTCGTCGGCGCCGTGAGTCGCGATCTCCATGGCCCGGTTCGAGAACTCCTTTCCCGTCATGTCCTCCACGGCTTCCAGGATCCGCCGCGCCGCCTTCTCCTCGAACCGCTTCTCCATACGCCCGAACCGGACGTGCGACAGGTTCTTGACCCATTCGAAATACGAAACGGTCACGCCACCGGCGTTCAGGTACGTGTCCGGGATGATCAGCACGCCCCGCTCGTTGAGGATGGCGTCCGCGTCCGTCGTCGTGGGCCCGTTCGCGGCCTCCGCGACGATCGTCGCTTTGACCCGCGGCGCGTTTTCCGAGGTGATCTGGTTCTCGAGCGCCGCCGGCACCAGAATGTCGCAGTCGAGCTCCAGAGCCTCGGAATTGCTGGCGAGGTTCGTCGCGCCGGGAAAATCGAGGATCGAGCCGGTCTCCTCCCTGTGAGTCATGACCCTCTCCAGATCGAGGCCCTTCTCTCTGCCGATGGCGCCCTCGTATTCCGCCAGGCCGACCAGGGTCGCGCCCGCGTCCTGAAGGAACCGCGCGGCGTGATAGCCGACGTTCCCCAGCCCCTGGACGACCACCCGCTTCCCCTCGAGCCCGGTGTCGAGGCCCACCGCCTTCATGTCCTCGGCGATCCTGCACGCCTCGCGGATACCGAAGAAGACGCCGCGGCCCGTGGCCTCGAGACGTCCGCGGATGCCGCCCTGGGTCACCGGCTTGGCCGTCACGCACGCGTAGGAATCCAGCTCGCCGGTCTTCAGCGAGATGTAGGTATCGGCGATCCATGCCATCTCCTGGGGGCCCGTCCCGTAGTCGGGCGCCGGGACGTCGACGCCGGGGCCGATGAAGTTCTTCTTCACCAGCTCGAAGGTATAGCGCCGGGTGATGCGCTCCAGCTCGTCCTCCGAGCATTCGCGTCGACTGATCTGCACACCGCCTTTCGCGCCGCCGAACGGGACGTCCACCACCGCGCACTTGTAGCTCATCAGCGAGGCGAGCGCGATCACCTCCTCCTCGTTCACCGTCGTGCTGAAGCGGATCCCGCCCTTGGTCGGGAGCCGGTGATGGCTATGCTCGGCCCGCCAGGCGTTGACGACACGGATCGACCCATCGTCACGCTTTACGGGGAACGTGAAGTAGTAGACGCTGTTGCAGTTCTTGATTTGATCCAGCAGGTCGCGAGGATGCTGTGTATGCGTGGCGGCGCGGTCGAAAGTGCGATGAACCTGGTCGAGAAAGCTCGCCTTGCCGGACATGCGGGCATCCTGGTTGGGGTCCGGTGCATCTAGCGGGTTCCGTCGTCGGGTAAGGTAACCCGACCGGTTTAGGGACGCACCCGCGTCCGCAGTTCGTCGCGGGCCACATTGCCCCTACAACGCGCTGGCGATCAGATCCCCGATGAAATACCCGACGATCGCCACACCCAGGCCGACCAGGAACATGTCGAGGCCGCTGCGAAAGATGCCGCGGCCGGTGAACAGGCTGCGCGCGGCGCCGACGGCGAAGTGCGAGACCATGGACACCGCGAACGCGGTCCACACGGCCGCCACGCCGTCCATGAAGATGAAGGGAAAGACGGGGATGAGCGCGCCGAACGCGGTGGCTGTTCCGGTGATCAGGCCCTCTCTGAGGGGCGTGGTGTGCGCTCCACCGATCCCCAGTTCCTCGCGGACTTTCTCCTCCAGCGCACGCTCCGGATCGCGCATCACGTCCGCCGCCATGCTTCGCGCCCGCTCCGGCTCGATCCCCTTCAGCTCGTAGAGCAGGGCCAGCTCTTCCTGCTCGATCTCGGGCATCAGACGGATCTCATCGCGCTCGATCGCGATCTCGTGCTCGTAAACCTCCTCCTCGCTCTTCGCCGCCAGGTAGCCGGACGAGCCCATCGACAGGGCGTCGGCCACCAGACCGGCCACGCCGGACACCAAAACCACGTGGGGCTGCACCGCCGCGCCCACCACGCCGGCCACCAGCCCGAAGTTGGCGGTCAGGCCGTCGTTGAAGCCGTAGACCACGTTGCGCACGAAGCCGCCGGACTCGGTGCTGTGCCACGGCTCGCCTTCCGAGCCGGCCAGCTCGACCAGCGTCTGGGCATGCTCCGCCGACTCCCGGGCCAACGTACGCGCCGTATCCTGCGGCGCCCCCGACTCGCTGCGCCGGTAGAGATCCAGGTACCCTTTCACCTCCCGGCCTTCCTCGCGGATCAGCAGGGGCAACAGCAGGCCGGGGCCGAGCCACCGTCCCAAGCGGCCCATGACCTGGGCGCGGAGCGTAGGGCCAGGCTCCTCCGCCTCGACGCCGTGTCGGCGCAACAACTCGACCCAGAGCCCGGTGTGGCGGTCCTCCACCTCGGCCAGGCGCCGGTACACCTCGCGCTTCTTCGAGCTTTTCTCCAGCTCGGCCAGAACCCGGTACAGGTAGGCGGCGTCCGCTTCGTCCTGAAGATGGTGCTCCCAGACGGCGAGCGTTCGATCGTCGATGCGTTCATCGGATGGCATTCGGTGCCCCTCTCGAGACGCTCAGGCGGCCAGCAGCCGGGCGATAAGACCCCCCGCCAGCAGCGCGATGCAGAGATAGACCACGAGGCGTTTGATCCCGATCCCACCAGCTTCGCCGCCTTCCCGACCCGGTTCCAGGTGCTCGCGCACGTGCTGGCGGTGAAGATATACCATCAGCCCCGCCACCAGGACCATGGCGAGGTTCAGCCAGAAAGTGTAATCGAGCGCGAAGCGCGTCACCTGCTCCACCGCCCTGCCGCTCTCCGGCGTAATCCCGAGCGCTCCGAAGCCAACGTGCAGGGAGACGGCGGTGATGATGATGCTGACGAACATGACGGCGGCGATGTAGAGGGCGACGCGCCAGCCGTAGTACTTGGCGTTGATGGCGACCAGCGGCGGCACCATGAGGTCCGAGTAGATGAACCCCATGATGCCGGCGAACATCACGCCGTTGGCATTGAGGACCGTGGCCAGGGGAATGTTGCCCATCGACCCGATGAACGTGGCGGCCGCCACGAGCGGGGCGACCATGGCGTTCTCGATCACGATGATCCAGCCGGGCAGCGAATCGGTGGCGCCGCCCAGAAAGATCTTCGCCCAAAAGCTGGCGGGGACGAGCACGGCCACGAAGCCGGCCACGGTGAACCCGATCAGGATCTCCTCCCAGACCATCTTCCAGTCGGAAACGAACTTGTGGCCGACGAGGTGCCAGCCGTAGCGGCTGGTGATGCGTTTCCGCCAATCGAACTCCTCCTCCGCCGCGCTCGACTCGCTTTCGACCTTCTCCCGCGCCGCCTCCAGCCAGGCAGAGGGATAGGTGGCGCGCAGGATCAGGGAGCTGATCGCGATGAGCAGCAGGCCGCCGATAAGTTCCGCCGCCACGAACTGCCAGCCGAGGAAGATGAAGATCAGGATCCCGAGCTCGATGACCAGGTTGGTCGAGGCGAACATGAAGGCCACGGCAGCCACGAAATGCGCGCCCTTCAACACGAGCGAGCGGGCGGCGGCCAGCGCGGCGAAGGAACAGGA
>JABAHQ010004736.1_pt2 | contig 24976 bp, 18 predicted proteins | sample 7062091 | NCBI WGS metagenome assembly JABAHQ01 (sample SAMN14534359, study PRJNA622989) | marine sediment metagenome | biome: marine biome [ENVO:00000428]; feature: marine pelagic biome [ENVO:01000023]; material: deep marine sediment [ENVO:00002113] | place: India: Gulf of Kutch | collected...
CGGCGAAACGACCGGCGAAACGACCGGCGGGTCGGCCGCGCCGCTGTCCGGGGCCGCGCCCTTGGCGAGCATGTCCTCGACCACGGAGGCGATCTCGCTGCGGCGCAGGCCGATATCCTCCAGGGTGCGGTCGCTGAGCGCCCTCAGCTCGCGCATCGCGGCCCGCCGCCGGCGCGCCGCGCCGAGCCTGTCGCTCAACCGCCGGATGAGGCCGTGCAGGGCGTGCGGCGACACCCCGCCGGCGACCCCGCCGGCGAGTTGGCGCGTTGCTGCCAGGATGCTGCGCCGTTGATGCGCCCGCGGCGCGGGCGCGCGACGGCCGGCCGGTCCCGCCTTGCGGGTGGCCGCGGGGTTGAGACCGCGCTGCGGATCGGCTTCGATCCCGGCGGCCCGGGCGAGTGCCGTTATCCATATCTCCATGATAAGCTCTCCTTATGTTCGCGGGGCCGGACCGCCTCCGCTGTATTTGCGCGAAGACGAAGACTTGCAGCGGAAATAGGGGGACAGGGCCTTGCCGACAAACGATGAATTTTCATAATATGAATTAGCTGTATTTATTTTTTGGGAGGCCCGATATGCGCCGCCGCCTGCCCCCGCTCAACGCCCTGCGCGCCTTCGAGGCCGCGGCCCGCCACCTCAGCTTCACGCGCGCCGCCGAGGAGCTGCACGTGACCCAGGCCGCGGTCAGCCATCAGGTGAAGGTGCTCGAGGAGGACCTCGGGGTCCCGCTGTTCCGGCGCATGACCCGCAAGCTGGCGCTGACCGAGGAGGGCCGGGCCCTCATGCGCGTGGCCGGCGAGGCGTTCGACGCGCTGGCCGAGGCGGCCGAGGCGCTGCGCGCGGATCGCGGCGGGCGGGTGCTCTCGCTCAGCCTGACCCCGACCTTCGGCGTTCGCTGGCTGGCCCAGCGCTTGGGCCGGTTCTGGGCCGCCCACCCGGAGATCGACCTGCGCCTGCACCACTCGATCCAGCTGGTCGATTTCGCGCGCGACGAGGTGGACGCGGCGGTGCGCTGGGGCTCGGGCCATTGGCCGGGTCTGGCGGCGATCTACCTGATGCGTGCCGGCCTGGTGCCGGTGTGCGGCCCGGAGCTGTGCAAGGGCCCGGTTCCGTTGAACACGCCCGGCGACCTGCGTCATCACACGCTGCTGCACGCGCGCGACTACGTGGAATGGACGCAGTGGCTGACGCTGGCCGGCGCCGCGGAGGTGGATCCGCGGCGCGGCCCGATGATCGACGACCCCAGCGTGTTGCACCGGGCGGCCATCGACGGCCAGGGCGTGGCGCTCGCCTCGGAGACCATGGTCCGGGCGGACCTCGAGGCGGGGCGCCTGGTCAAGCCCTTCGACGTCGACCTCGACCGCGCCAACGCCTACTACCTGGTCGCGCCGCCGCGCGCCTTCGAGCGGCCCAAGATCCGGGCCTTCCGCGATTTCCTGCTTGCCGAGATCGCGGCCGAGCGCGAGCGCCCGGGCGCCGCCGAAGCCTCCGTGTCATCACGGAAATAGCGCCCCGGTGTGGTGGCGAACTCGCGTTTGAAGGGCCGCTTCGGGACGCCGAGCCGGGCCGCTTCGCCGCCCGGACATATGACGTCTTGGACAGGCTGGCCGCCGGGCCTTGTCCGCTCCTTGAGGCGGCGCCTGACGCCGGGCCATGTGCGGCGCGGCCCTCACGTCGGGGGCGAGCGCTGCGCGTTTTGGTTGCGGCGCATTGTCTTGACACCGGTTGCCGATGCCAGTGAAATCGGCCATGGAGAAGTTTCCCAAGAAAATGAGCCGGCTATAAGCTAAGTCGTGCGGGCGGCATGCGCTCGCGCCGTTCAAGCAGGGAGGAAAGCCATGCAAAGCGTTTTCAAGATCTTGTCGCTTGTCGTTGGCTTCGCGGTGTTGGGTGGCGGCGTTGCCCTGGCCGACAAGGAAGTCACGATCGGTTATCAGCTCATTTACAACCCGTGGAAAGTGGCCATCGTCAACGGCGAGTTCGAAAAGGCCACCGGCTACGAGATCGACTGGCGCAAGTTCGACTCGGGCGCCAAGGTGATCAACGCCATGGCCTCGGGCGACGTGCAGATCGCGTTGTCCGGATCGAGCCCGGCCGCCGCTGCGATCAGCCGCGGCGTGGACGTCGAGGTGGTCTGGATTTTCGAGGACATAGCCTCGGCCGAGGCGCTGGTCGTGCGCGACGGCTCGGGCATCGTGGCGCCGGAGGACCTCAAGGGCAAGAAGATCGGCGTGCCCTTCGCCTCGACCACCCACTTCCACACGCTGTTCGCCCTGGAGCAGTTCGGCATCAAGCCGAACGAGCTGACCATCCTCAACATGCAGCCGCCGCAGATTGCCGCAGCCTGGGAGCGGGGCGACATCGATGCCGCCTTCGTCTGGAACCCGGCGCTCGGCAGGATCAAGGAGAGCGGCAAGGTGCTGATCACCTCGGGGCTGCTGTCGAGCTGGGGCAAGGCGACCTTCGATGCGACCATCGCCAACCGGAAGTTTGCCGCGGAGAATCCGGACTTCATGTGCAAGTTCCTCAAGACCGTGGCGGCGGCGGACGAGTCCTACCGCAGCAACCCGGCCGCCTGGGGGCCGGACTCGGCGGAGGTCCGGGCGATCGTCAAGCTGATCGGCGGTACGCCCGAGGACGTGCCCGGCGTGCTTGCGCTCTATGACTTTCCGAGCCCGGAAGAGCAGGCTTCGGCCCGCTGGCTGGGCGGCGGCAAGGACGGCGGCGCGGCGCGGGCACTGACCTTCACCGCCGAGTTCCTGAAAGGCGAAAAGAAAATCCCCGCCGTGCTCGACGACTACAGCAAGTTCGTCAACCCGGCCTATGTCCAGATGGTGCTGGACGGCAAGTGCTGACGGGTTGAGCGCGGTCGATTGATGGGGACACCCCCGGCCCGGCCTCGGCCGGGCCGGGGGTGTTCACCGCCGCGGCGGCTGCAAATCATGAGTACGCTCGAAGTCAGGAATGTCTCGGTGCACTACCCGACCGCGTCCGGCGAGCCGGTCCACGCGATCGAGAACGTCTCGCTGACCATTCAGGGCACCGATTTCCTCGTCGCGCTGGGCGCCTCGGGCTGCGGCAAGACCACGCTGCTCAACCTCATGGCCGGCTTCATCGCGCCGACCAACGGCGAGATCCTGCTCGACAACCGGCCCATCCAGGGCCCGGGCGCCGATCGCGGGGTGGTGTTTCAGAAGCACGCCCTGCTTCCCTGGTTGAACGTCATGGAGAACACCGCGTTCGGCCTCAAGCTGCAGGGGGTGAAACGGGACAAACGACGCAGGATCGCCGCCGATAACCTCAAACTCGTCGAGCTGCAGGACTTCCACAACCATGCCATCTACCAGCTTTCCGGCGGCATGCAGCAGCGCGTCGGCATGGCCCGGGCGCTGACCAGCGACCCGCGCATCCTGCTGATGGACGAGCCGCTCGGGGCGCTCGACCAGCTGACCCGGGAGACGGTCCAGGAGATCATCCTCGATGTCTGGCACAAGACCGGCAAGATGTGCTTCTTCATCACGCATAGCGTGGAGGAGGCGGTGTTCATGGCGACGCGGCTCGTGGTCATGTCGCCGCGGCCCGGGCGCATCATCCATACCTACGATCTCGACTTCGGCCGCCGCTTCATCGAGACGCGCGATGCCCGCAAAATCAAGTCGATGCCCGAGTTCATCGCGGTGCGCGAGGAGGTTCTGTCCATCATTCGGGGCGACGAATTAAGCCAGGCGTAAGGAGCTCAACCATGTCGCTCGCCGACTTCGTCAAGCAGCCGTCGCTGCGCTCCCTTTCGGTGCTGTTCGGATCGGGACCGGCGAAGCCCGGCGACGCCTACGGCGCGCCCGGCACCGGGAGCAGCACGGGGGTTGCGGTCGTAACCAGCATCGCGCTCGTCGTAATCTGGTGGTACGTCACCGGCCAAGGCTGGATCAGACCGCTGTTCCTGCCCTCCCCCGGGGCGATCATCGACAAGTTCGTCGAGCTGTGGGTGGAGGGCTTCGGCGGCGCGACCTTGGGGCAGCACACCTGGGCCAGCCTGCAGCGCGTCTTCGGCGCCTTCCTGTTCGCCTGCGCGAGCGCCATACCCATCGGCGTCGCCATGGGCATGAACCGCCTGGTCAGGGGCGTGTTCGACCCGCCCATCGAGTTCTACCGGCCGATCCCGCCGCTCGCCTACCTGCCGCTCGTGATCATCTGGGCCGGAATCGGCGAGCTGGCCAAGATTCTGCTCATCTACCTGGCCATCTTCGCGCCCATGGCGCTGAGCGCGCGCGCCGGGGTCCGCTCGGTCTCGATCGAGCAGATCCACGCCGCCTACTCGCTGGGCGCCAGCCGGTCGCAGGTCATCGCCCAGGTCGTCCTCAAGGCCGCGATGCCGGAGATCCTGACCGGCATGCGCATCGGAATCGGCTTCGGCTGGACAACCCTGGTGGCGGCCGAGATGGTCGCCGCGGAGCGGGGCCTCGGCGTCATGGTGCTGAGCGCCGCCGAGTTCCTGGTCACCGACGTCGTGGTGACCGGGATCGTGATCATCGGCGTCATCGCCTATGCCTTCGACCTGCTCATGCGCCAGATCGAGCGCTGGCTGGTTCCCTGGAAGGGCAAGGTGTAGGCAGGTATGCCAGCGGCGGTCCGGCTCAGCTCCACGGGAACGGGCTGTGGCTGCTCGGGTGCAGGCGCCCCTCGGCGTAGCGCGAGAAGCGGAACGGCTCGAGCAGCGCGCTCGTCTCGCCGAGCAGCTCGTCGGCGACCAGCTTGCCCACGCCGATCATCTTGTAGCCGTGGTTCGAGTCCGCGATGACGTAGACGTTCTCGCGGAAGCGGTCGAAGACCGGGAAGCAGTCGGGCGTGAAGCAGCCCAGCCCGCCGGACGGCTCGTTCTTCTTGTAGTACCTGATCTTCCCCTCGAAGCGCTTCTGGCAGAAGGCCAGCGCCGAGCACCACATGTGGGCGAAGTTGTCGTCGACCACGAACTCGGGCGAGTCGGGGCCGTACGGGTCGACCGCGACCGCGTCGGCGTCGCGCTCCACCGCGACCGGCACGGCGCCGCCCTGGATGCCGCCGAAGTTGAAGTCGGGCTTGTAGTAGATGCCCCACATCTCGTCGGTGATCAGCGAGCCGTCGACGTCGGAGTAGAGCGGCGCGTCGGTGTCGACGTGGATGACCGGCGGCATGTTGCCGTCGTTCGTCCTCTGCAGGTCCGGGTCGACGCCCAGCGTGCCCTCCTCGAGCGCCAGGTAGTGCCACATGGGGATGTCGTGGTGCAGCTCGCCGCGGCCGTCCCGGATCGAGATCGTCTTGGGCAGAGCGAGCATGTTCCACAACGAGTTGATCCAGGGCCCGACCCCGACCACGACCTGCTCGCATTCGATGGCGCCGCGATCGGTCTCGACCGCGGTCACGGCCTCCGAGTTGTGGCCGGTGCGCAAGCCCGTCACTTTGACGCCGGTCAGGATCCGCACGCCGTGGCTCTCCGCCTTGCCTGCCAGGCCGTACATCGAGGCCGTGTTGTTGGCGTAGCCCCCCTTCTTCTCGTGCAGCACCGAGGTGATGCCCTTGGCCTGCCAGTCGTCGAACAGGCTCTTCATGTAGGCCGCGGACTGTGCCGCGCCGTCGATGAGGTCGGAGTCGTAGCCGATCGCCTTCTGCTGCTCGTGGATCGAGGCGACGTCGGCGCGCATGGCCTCGGGCGCGATCTGCATGTAGCCCACGGGATGGTAGCTGAAGGCCTTGGGGTCGCTCTCCCAGACCTCGACGCACTGGGCCATCAGTTCGCGCATGGCCGGCTGGAAGTAGTTGTTGCGTATGACGCCGCAGGCGATGCCGCTGGCGCCGGCGGCGATCGCGGTCTTGTCCACGACCAGCACGTCGCGGCCGCCGCCCCGCCCTTTGGCCTCGAGCCTCTCGGCCAGGTGCCAGGCGGTGGAGAGGCCGTGGATCCCGGCCCCGATGACGACGTACTTGACGTGGCGCGGCATGGCCATGGCGTGCTCCTCCGGCGGGCTCCGGGCTCAGGTGGCTGCGCACAATAGGGAGGGCAAGGGGGCCGGCGTAGCCCGCATGCGACCCCCAATGGCGACAATTCGACGGAGCGCGCTTTGATATCGCGCCCGCGATCGACGTCGCGGCGCCGGTGGCCGTGCGTGGAGCGTCCGCGCCCTTGAGGCGTCCGCCTTGCCCGACCCGATCCCGCGCCGACAGGTTTCGCGGTCGATCCCAGGACCAAGGAGCTGATCGCGGTAGCGAGGCGCTGGAGGCCTACCGGCGGCTCGCGGACGCCGGCTGGGCCTGATCCGCAGCGGACGTTCTGGTCGGTTCCGGCTTCGGCGGCAGAGCGAGCCGGGCATTGAGCCTCTCGATGTTCGGGAGTAGCATTCTTTCGTCTTGCTGCAAGTGCCCTTGGGAGGCGGGATGAGCGGGTCATCGGCCGGCCAGGGGAACGATGGGGCCGCGCCAAGGACGAGCCAGGGCCAGCGGCGCCAAGTCACCGTTCTGTTCGCCGACATGGCCGGCTACACTGCGCTCGCCGAGGCGCTCGGCGAGGAGCGCACTTACCTGCTGATGCAGCGCGTCCACCGGGCGCTGAGCGAGGCCGTCCACGCCCAGGATGGCACCGTCCAGGAGATCACCGGCGACGGAATCATGGCGCTGTTCGGCGCGCCGATCGCGGTCGAGGACGCGCCCCTGCGCGCCTGCCGCGCCGCGCTCGCCATCCAGGCGCGGATGGCCGCGCTGGCCGACGAAACCGAACGGGACGGCGGCCCGCGCTATGTCTTCCGGGTCGGACTCCACAGCGGTTCACTGGTGGTGGGCGAGGTCGGCGACGAGCGAAAATCGGGCATTACGGCGCTGGGCGATACGGTGAACCTGGCCTCGCGCATCGAATCCGAGGCCAAGGCGGGCGAAATCATGATGAGCGAAGCCACCCACACGCTGGTCGAGGGCTTCGTCGACAGTGCGTACGCCGGCGAACGTACAATCAAGGGCAAGGCCGAGAAGCAGAAGTTGTGGCGATTGGATGCCGTAAAGGAAGGCATCACCCGCTTCGACGTGGCCATTAGCCGCGGGCTCACCCCGCTCGTCGGGCGCGCACGCGAGCTCGAAAGGCTCGAGATGCTGTGGCGCGAGGCCTCGGCCGGTGCCGTGCGAACCGCCTGCATCACGGGCGAACCCGGCATCGGCAAGTCGCGTCTCGCCTACGAGCTCCGCAGTCGCATCGACGACGGCCGCGCGTTTTTCCTCGAAGGCCATTGTACGGCCGGGACTCAAGGAACACCCTTCGCTTCCCTCATCGAGGTGGTTCGCGGCTCCTTCCGAATTTCCCACGGCGCGGAAGCGGCCGAGGCGAAGCGCAAGCTGGAGCAGGGCCTGGAGATGCTCGGCATCGCGCCGGAGCGGACCTTGCCCTACCTGATGAACCTGCTGGGTCACGCCGCCGGGGATGCGAGCCTCGAGCGCATCGCCGGCGAGACGCTCGGCATTCGTACCCGCGACGCGATCCTGGCGATGTTGGGCGAGCGCTGCCGCATCTGCCCCACGGCCATGATCCTGGAAGACCTGCATTGGGCAGACACTGCGACCGAAGGGCTGTTGCAGCGCATCGCCGAGGACGGCGCGGAGATGCCGCTGCTGCTGCTGAGCACCGCGCGCACCGGCTATCGGCCGCCCTGGGCCGGCGCCAAGGGATCGGTGGACCTGCGCCTGGCGCCGCTGTCCGAAGGCGGCACCGCGGAGCTGTTGAAGCAAAGCCTGGGCGTTGCCGCCTTGCCCGCGGAGCTGGCTCGGATGGTGGCCGAGAAGTCCGAGGGCAACCCGCTGTTCGCGGAGGAGATCACAAGCTACCTGCGCGACAGCGGCGCACTTCGTACGGAATCAGATGGCGTGGTTTTCGAAGGCGGCGCGGGCGCCGTGGCCCTGCCGGTGACCGTCGAGAACCTGGTGATGGATCGCTTCGACCGGCTCGCGCCGGGCCCGCGCGGGGTGCTCGAGGCCGCCGCCGTCATCGGGCCGCGCTTTTCCGACGACTACGTCGCGGCCGCCTCGGGCCTCGAGGATGCGACCGCCGATCATCTCGCGGAACTTGTGCGTCAGGAGCTCATACGGGTCGAGCCCGATGGCGACGCGCACCGGTTCCGCCACGCCCTGACGCGGGATGCGATCTACGACAGCCTGCTGAGCCCGCGCCGGCAGGAGCTGCACGCGCGCGTCGCCGAGGCCATCGAGGCCAGGCACGGCGACCATGGCGAGGAGGCGACCGACCTCTTGGCCCATCACTGGAGCCGCACGGCGCGCGCGGACCGGGCGGTCAAGTACCTGCGGGCCGCCGGCGAGAACAGCCTGCGCATTTACTCCCTCGAGGAGGCCCGGCGGTATTTTCAACAGGCGCTCGACCTGATCGCGGCCGATCCCGGCTGCGCCGACGATAGCTTCCTCGCGGACGTGCTGCTGAACATCGCGCGGGTCATGTACTTCCGGAGCGAGTTCAACGCCATCATCGCGCTGGTCGAGCCCTACCTGCCGCGCGTCGAGGCGCTGGGCGACAAGAAGCGCTTGTCGCGCTTCCTTTTCGAAAGCGGCTACGCCCACGTCTTCGCCTCCAAGGTGGCGCAGGGGCGCAGGCACCTGGTCCGCGCGCGGGCGCTGGGCGAGGAGATCGGCGACGACCTCGCCGTTGCCTACGCCGATCTCGGCCTGATGTGGGACCGGTTGTTCTGGGGCGAGCCCGGGCAGGCGCGTGCCGCGACCCAACGCGAGGCCGCGGAGCGGATCGTCGAAGCCGGCCGCCGCCACAGCGACATCTGGCTGGCCTCCAAGGCGCAGCTCGCCCTTGGCCTGGACCTGCAAGCCTGGGGCCGGCCGGGCGAGGGCCGGGCCGAGCTCATGAAGCTCGTGGCCATGAGCCGCGAGAGCAACGATCCCCGTCCGCGCTCCATGGCGCTGTGGGCATTGGCGACGCTCGACACGTTTTCGGGCAACTACGCCGAGGCGATGGACAACGCCGACGAGGCGCTGCGCATCTGCCTCAGCCCGGTCGACCGCAACGCGGCCTTGGGCTACAAGGCCATGGCCATGATCCTGTCCGGGCAGGTCGCGGAGGGCATGGCGCTGGGCACGCGGGTCCTGCGCGACGTTGAAGAGAGGGGCCTGACCATGACCCTTGCCCCGGTGCGGATGGTCGTGGGCGTCGGCACGGTTCTGTCCGGCGACATGGCGCGAGGCGTGGGCATGATCGAGGACGCGGCCGCCGCAGCCGAACGCCAGGGCCAGACGGCGTCTCGAGCGTTCGGCGACCTGTTCCTGGGCGAGACCTATCTTCAAATGGCCACCGGCCGCGACAAGCCGCCGTTTGCCGTCGTGCTGCGGAACCTGCCGTTCCTGCTGCGCACGCTTCCCTTCGCCGGGCGCAGGGCGCGCGCTTGCCTCGAGCGCGCGCTCGAGGAATGCCGCGCTTTGCAGGCCCCGTCGTTCGTTGCGCGCTGCCTGTACGATCTCGGGTGTCTCGACAAGGTCGGGAAACGAACCCGCGAGGCCCGCGCCAAGTTCGAAGAGGCGCGCGAAATGGCGTCCTCGGTCGAGGCCACCACTCTCTTGGCCGATATCGAGGCGGCCCGCGCGGAGCTTCCGGCGGCCTAGNNCGAAGCCTGAAAGCGGGTACAACATCTTGAATTAGTACCGATTTCGCGGCTCGTGAGTCGCGTCTCGCGACTCACGAACGCGCGAAAGTCGGTCCTAGGCGAGGCGGCCTCGAGCCGGCGGAGCGCCCGCAGGGCCGCGGCGACGCGGGCCCTCAGCCACGCCGCCAGTCGCTCCATCCAGCCTGCGACCTCGGGCTTCGCGGCGCGCTCGCCCGGCGGGCGAGCCGGCGCCGAGATCGGCCCGGGGACAGACCTCGCGCGGCGCTCGAGGGAACGCGGTCCGGCGGGTGATGTCACGGCACTCCTCCGCGAAACGGCGTCCGGATCGGCGCGGATAAGGGCTGCAATCCGGTTCGATGGTCCTCGGCCGGGGGGCGCCTCGCTGGGCCGCCCTCCTCGCAGTAGATGTGGCGCAACAGGGTTAACAAAGCCTTAGCGGGCGCCTGTCCTCGAGGGCCGCGCCCGAGGGCGCCTGCGCCCGGCCGCTCAAACAGCCGCGGGCGCGGCCATCGGGTCGCGCAGCCGCTTAGGCCGGGCCTGCAGGACGGGCCTGCGGGGCCCGACCCGGGAGTCCCTGCTTGCCGTGGCCCGGGTCTAGTACCGGCTTTCACGTTAAAGCCGCTCCAGGGTCTTGGATTCGAGTGCCTGATTCACGCGGATCATTCGTGAGTCGGGCGACTGACGAAATTTCCGCGATCAGGTACCAGGCGCCCCTTGCCCGCCGCCGCGCCCGGGCCTATCGTCGGCGCGGGGCCGAGACGGGAAGCGCGTTTCATCAGTGTCCGAGACATTCGACGCCATCGTGATCGGCGCCGGCGTCGTCGGCGCCTCGACCGCGTTCCACCTGGTCAAGCTGGGCGGCCTGAGAGTTTGCCTCATCGACCGCGCTCAGGTTTGTACCGGCGGCACGGCCAAGTCCTGCGCCATTGTGCGCACGCACTACTCGGTGCCGAGCAACACCGCGCTCGCGAAGCGCAGCCTGGACATGTTCGGCACCTTCGAGGACTGGTTGGAAGACGCGGAGGCGGACGCGGACTTCGTCAGGACCGGCTACCTCATACTGGCGCCCGAGGGCGACCTCGCCGGCAAACTGTACGGGAATCTCGCCATGCAGGCGGACGTGGGCGCCGAGACCTTCCCGGTCTCGAAAGAGGACGCGCTGGAGTACCATCCGCTGCTCGCGCTCGACGACGTGGCCGCCATCGGCTACGAGCCGAACTCGGGTTACGCCGACCCGTACCTGACCACCACGAGCTTCGTGCGCGCCGCGCGCGCCAGGGGTGCGGTCGTGAAAAGCGACTGTCGGGTGACGGGCCTGATCGAGGCCGGCGGCCGCGTAACCGGCGTGCGCACGGGACGCGGCGAGATCCATGGGCCCCATGTGGTCTCGGCGATCGGGCCCTGGACCCGTGCGCTCACCGACCCGGCCGGGATCGAGGTGCCGCTCGAGATCTCGCGCCACATCGTGCTCACCTTCGGCACGGACACGCCCTACGGCCGAAGCCTGCCGGTGGTCAAGGACCTGACCACCGCGAACAAGATGTACTTCCGGCCGGCCAGCGGCGGCGTTGTGCTGGTGGGCACGGGCGACCACGGCGAGCCGGTCGAGGGCCCGGACGCGCTCGACGAGAGCGTCGGCCAGGATTTCGTCCTGCATCAGGGCGGCCAGCTCGCTCGCCGTATGCCCAGCTTCACCGAGGCCAGGGTGAGCGCGAGTTGGGTCGGGCCCTACGACATCACGCCCGACTGGAACCCGGTGCTCGGACCGGTGCCGGGCCTCGAAGGACTGACGCTCGCCTTCGGATTCTCGGGGCACGGCTTCAAGCTGGCGCCGGCGGTGGGCCTCGTCCTGGCGCAGCGGATCCTGGGGCAACGCACCGATGTGGATATCGCGGCTTACGGGATGGACCGCTTCACGGCAGGCCGCCTGCTGACCGGTGCCTACGGGATCGGCTCGATTTCCTGAGCCGTCCGCCGTCAGCCCGACACCGGGCGGCCACAAAATAGCCGGGTTCGAGCTGCAGGCTATGGCTAACGACTCGTTAACACGCTCGGTCTATGTCAGGAGGGTGTCATGAGCCAGGAGCGCGCCATGGTCGGCCGGATTTCCATTAAGTTGTTGTTTGTCTGCACAAGTTTTGCCCTCACGCTGATGGTCGTGCCGGTTCGCGCCGCGCCCGGCGAGCTTGCCCTCGAGCGGGTCATGCTCTCGAGCGGCGGCGTCGGCTACTTCGAGTACGCGGCCGAGGTCGAGGGCGACGCGGAGCTGGCCCTCAAGGTCAACCTCGACCAGGTCGACGACGTGCTGAAGAGCATCGTGGTCTACGACGACGCCGGCGGCGTCGGCCAGGTGCGCCTGCCGGGCCGCGAGCCGCTGGCCCAGGCCTTCCGCGACCTGCCCTTCGACCCGGCCGCGCTCGACTCGCCGGCGGCGCTGTTCAACAGCCTGCAAGGCGCCGCGGTGCGTGCCACCGGCGCGCGGGAACTGCAGGGCCGCATCCTCAAGGCCGTGGCCGAAACGGTCACGCTGCCCGAGGGCCTGGGCACCACGGTGCGTCACCGGGTCAGCCTGGTGACGGAGCAGGGCGTCCAGCAGTTCGTCCTGGAGGAGGCCGAGGCGGTCGAGTTCGCCGATCCGGTGCTGCAGGCCCAGGTCAACGAGGCGCTCGAGGCCATCGCCGCACACCGGGTCCGGGACAGCCGCACGCTTCGCATCGTCACGCGAGGGACCAGCCGGCGCACGGTGCGGGTCGGCTATGTCATCGCGGTGCCGCTGTGGAAGGTCTCCTACCGCCTCGGCCTGCCGACCATCGGCAAGGACGCCCCGGCGCGGCTGCGCGGGTGGGCCCATGTCGACAACCTGAGCGGCCAGGACTGGAACGGCGTGCGGCTCACCCTGGTCTCGGGCAATCCGGTGACCTTCCGCCAGGCGCTCTACACCGCCTATTTCGTCGACCGGCCCGAGGTCCCGGTCGAGGTGCTCGGCCGCGCCCTGCCGCGCCTCGACGAGGGCGTCATCGCCGGCGCCGAAAGGGATGAGGCGGGCGCGGCCGGCCAGGCCTTCGACGAGCGCTTCCGCCTGCAACAGCGCCTGGCCATGGAACGGGCGCGGAACATGGCGGCGACGGAGGAGGCCGAAGCCCCGGCGGCGCTCAAGTCGCAGGCGGTGAGGGCGCCGGAGCCGGGCGCAGGCGCCGCCGCCGGCGGGGGCCGGCCGCTCGAGCCGGCGAAAATGATCGCGGCCCAGGCGCAGGAGGCGACGACCCAGGTCGTCTTCGAAGTGCCGCGGCCGGTGAGCGTGGCCAACGGCCAGTCGCTCATGGTCCCGATCGCCGATCGCACCGTGCCGGGGGAGCGCCTGGCGCTCTACCAGCCGGCGACCCACGCCCTGCACCCGCTGGCCGCGGTCCGCCTGGTCAATGACGGCGAGACCGGCCTGCCGCCCGGCAGCCTGACTCTCTATGAACGCGCCGGCGACGGGGCCACCGCCTATGTCGGCGATGCGCGGGTCTCGGTCCTTCCGGCCGGCGACGAGCGGCTGCTCAGCTTCGCGCTCGACCAGAAGGTGCGCATAGACCGGGAGAACAAGAGCGAGCAGCGCATCCTCAAGGGCCGCATCAACAAGGGGATCCTGGAGCTCACCGTCTCCGACGAGCGGACCACCGTATACCGCATCAAGGGGGCGGCGCGCGAGCCGCGCCGCGTGCTGATCGAGCATCCGCTCCGCCAGGGCTGGAAGATCATCGCGCCGGAGGAGGACCGGGTCGACCTGACCGAGAGCCACTACCGGATCGGCAAGGACCTGGACGCCGACGAGGAGGCGACCGTCGAGGTCACCTTGCAGCGCTCGCGGTTGCAGACGATCCAGTTGGTGCGGCTGAGCGACCAGCAGGTCGCCCTCTATGCCAAGACCGATGAGCTCGATCCGGAACTGCGCCAGGCGATCGCGCGGATCGGCGACCTGAGGCACGCCGTCGATCAGCATCAGCGCCGGCTCGACCATCTCGAGGCGGCGCGCGGGAAGATCTTCGAGGAGCAGGAGCGCATCCGGCGCAACCTCGGCCGGGTCCCGTCCAGGACCGACCTGCACCGGCGCTACCTGCAGAAGCTGAATGTGCAGGAAGACAAGCTCGAGCGCCTCGACGTGGAGACGGACGCCGCGCAGGACGAGCTGGACAGGGCCAAGGACGCGCTCACCGACTACATCGCGGGCCTGGATCTTTGAGGCGTGCCGCGGGCGGAGCGCTTGCCGCAGCGGGCTGCGCACGGCATGCCGGCTGTCCTCGCCGCGGCTTGCGCGAACAGGATCGGCGGCAGGCCGGGCCTGGATCATGGCCTATAGAATCTGACTCAGGAACTCCCGGGTGCGCGGGTCCTTGGCCTCGGCGAAGAAGGTCTTGGGGACCCCGTGCTCGACGATGATGCCGCGGTCGGTGAAGTAGATGTGGTCGGCGACCTCGCGCGCGAAGCCCATCTCGTGGGTGACCAGGCAGCAGGTCATGCCCTCCTCGGCCAGCTCGCGGATGGTGACCAGCACCTCCTTCACCGTCTCCGGGTCGAGCGCGGCGGTGACCTCGTCGAACAGCATGACGTCCGGGTTCATGGCCAGCGAACGGGCAATGGCCACGCGCTGCTGCTGACCGCCGGAGAGCTCGCCGGGATAGCTGTGCTCCTTGCCCTCCAGGCGCACCTTCTTGATTAGCCTCGTGGCGCGCTCCTCGACCTCCGCCTTGTCCTGCTTGAGCACGTGAATCGGCGCCATCATGACGTTCTGGAGCGCCGTCTTGTGCGGGAACAGGTTGTACTGCTGGAACACCATGCCGACCTTCTTGCGCAGCTCCAGCTTGTCGAGGTTGGGGTCGTTGACCTCGATGCCCTCGACCTTGATCGAGCCCTTCTGGATGTCGTTGAGCGCGTTCACGCAGCGGATCAGAGTCGACTTGCCGGAACCGGAAGGGCCGATGATGCAGATCACCTCGCCCTTCATGATGTCAAACGAGACGCCCTTGAGCACTTCGAGATCGCCGAAGGACTTGTGCACGTCCTGGATGCTGACCATAGGCTGATCGGGGGTCCAGCCGGTGGCGCTTTTTGCCGTCTCTTTCATTCCGAACGCCCCCTCAAATCTTGACCGCGAAGCGTTTTTCGAGGCCGATCGACCAGCGCGCGATCGGGTAGGTGTAGACGAAGAAGATTATCAGCAGGAACAGGTAGAAGGGCCAGATCAGCTCGGGCCGGTCGCCCTCGGCGTTGAGCGCCTGGTTGGTGTGGGTCACGGATTCCTCCACGCCCATGATCGAGCACAGCGGCGTGGCCATGGCCAGGATGCAGTACCAGTTCATCCAGGGCGGGATCATCCGCTTGATGCACTGCGGCAGGATGATCATCCACATGGTCTGGCGCCGCGTAAACGCCAGGCTCTCGGCCGACTCCCACTGTCCGATCGGGATCGACTGCACGGCGCCCCGCACCACCTCGGAGATGTTGGCCATGATCGGCAGCGAGAAGCCGAGCACCGCCTTGACCCAGTCGGGCACCGGCACCACGGCGAAGCCGAGGTCGATCTCGAAGGGGAACAGCAGCATGATGCAGAACAGCAGCACCAGCCACGGCGAGTTGCGGAAGAACTGGGTCACGACCCAGGAGCCGGTCCGCACCGGCGCCAGCAGCGAGATATGCATCAGGCCGAGTGCCGCGCCCGTCACCGTGCCGATCACCATGGCGAAGAAGGAGATGATCAGGTTGAGCGCAAAGCCATCGAGCACGAAGGGCATCCACTTGAACAGCGCCTCGAACGGCCCGGGCAGCCCCTCGGCCGTTGCCGCCTCCGCGCCGCCCGCGACCAGCAGGAACAGAAGGGCCAACCACACCCCGTGGCGCGGCTCCAGAACGAGGCGGGCGGTTCCCTCGCGCCGCTCGACCAGCGCCTGGCGCCGGGTAACTCCCGGCGCGGGCAGCAGCACCGGCAGGTCCGTGTTCGCCGCGGCGTCAACGCCGGGCAACGCGCGGCGTGTTGCTTGCCTCGCGCCGAACATCAGCCATACCCCGGAATTCGCATCTTCCGTTCCCATTTGTGCATCAGCCAGACGAGAATGCCCACGAGCACGGTGTAATAGATGAACAGCACCGACATCATCTCGGGTACGTTGACGTTGTCGGACCAGATCTGGTTGGCCGTGTACATCATCTCGGGCACGGCAATCGCATAGGCGAGCGTCGTGGTCTTGACCAGGTTGACCAGATTGTTGTTCAGCGCCGGCAGGCAGACCCGGAAGGCGAGCGGCAGGATCACGTAGATGTACGCCTTGAGCCGGGTATAGCCCAGCGACTCGGCGGCCTCGCGGGTCGAGGTCGGCACCGCCTCGACGCCGGAGCGGAAGATCTCCACGTTGAAGGCGCCGGCGAAGAAGCTGAGCGAGATCACGGCCCAGCCGAAGTTGCCGATGAGCGGCTCCTTCCAGCCGCCTTTGTCGATGAACGGCATCAAGCCCGCACGCTCGAGCGTGGTGCCGACGACGAAATAGAAGAACAGGATCTGCACAAAGGGCGGCGTGTTGCGAAAGAACTGAATGTAGCCGGCCATGCCGAGGCGCACGACGCGTGACTTGGCGCCTTGTGCCCAGGCGCCGATGACGCCGACGATCAGGCTGCAAATCAGGCAGATGACGATGAGCTTAAAGGATGTCCAGATCGCCGTGACGAAGCGGTCGAACTCGTACTCTTCGTAGAAGATGACGAAGTTAAGACCGGTGGTGTCGTAAAGATCGCGGAAAAACTCGGCAAAGGCTTGCACGGACCCTCCCTCGTGCCGTGGACGTGGAAGCCATCTGTCGTTGCCGGTGCGGAAGGCGGCGCGGCCAGCTCAAGGCGGGCCGCGCCGCCGCCCGCGAGCGGATCCCGCTCGCCGATCACTTCAGGTGCGACAGGTCCGGGCGGAACTTTTCGTGCATCTTTTGGAGATACGCGGTCGGCTGGATGCCCCACTTCTTCTCCAGCTCGATAAGCCGTCCGCTGGCGTGCCAGTGATAGACCATGCCGGCCATGAAGCGGCCCCAAAGATCGTCCCTTTCCTCGAGCGGAACAGCCAGACCCCAAGGATTGTCGTCTTCGGTGGCCAGCGGCATCTCGTAATCGTCCCACTGACCGGACGCCAAATCGGCCATGATCGACGAGTCGTCATAGACCCAGGCGATACACTTGCCGTCGCGCAGGGCCTGCTTGGCCTCGGCGTTGCCGACGAAGGCGACGATATCGGCGCCGTAGCGCTTGGCGACGATCTTGTTATAGAAGGCGCCCTGCTTGCCGCAGACCGGCTTGTCGCGCAGGTCTTCCCAGTTGCTCACCGCACCCTTCTTGGCCAGCACGTTGGTTCCGGATGTGTAGTAGTTGGGCTCGACAATGCCGACCACTTTGCGCCGGTCACTGCGATCCGACATGGTGGCGATCAACAGGTCGATCTTGCCCTGCTGCAGGAACTGCATGCGGTTGGACGACTGCACCGGCACCAACTCGAGCTTGGTCCCCAGGGTGTCGGCCACCTCCTGCGCCAGCTCGACCTCCATGCCGACGAGCTTGCCGCTCGGATCGCGGAAGCCCCAGGGCTTGTAGTCGGCCTTGACGCCGACCACCAGGGTGCCGCGCTCCAGGACCCTCTCGAAGCGGTCGTTCTTCGCCTCCGCCTGGTTGCCGAGGAGCCCCAGGGCAAGACCCATGACGGTGGCCAGCGCTAGCTGCGCAACCTTTTGCAACATCTTATGCCTCCCTTGCGTTGCCGATATGCAACATATCGGCTTTTTCGAATATCTTACCACGCGACACGGACAGCCCGCTGCCCCGCCCTGGCACGGGGCCAGCGCGGCGCGGCCTGCCCGCTGCGGCCCCACAATAGCCGAAGCGAACGGCGCGGGAAACGATGGGTGTGTTAACGCCCCGGCGGCCTCGGTGACCCGCTGCGACAGCGGGGCATCCGTGGCGCGGGCGCAGACTCCCCGGGCGGCGAAGCGTGGGACCGTGTCCCCCTCGGGCCAGCTCGCCGCGGAGCCGAACCGGATCGTGCGCCTCGGGCCCGGCCGGTAGGTGGGGTGCTAGGCGAGCACGCCCTTGCGCCGCTCGACCTCGCGCCCGCCCGGCTTGGACGCGGTGCGCAGCAGCGCGACCTCGACGACGCGCAGGACCCCGGCCTCGTCAAATCCGAATCCTGGTTTACCCGATCTTGGTCTAATGGCGGTCAACTAAGGCCTGGCCGCAGGGCCATGCCCGGGCTTGGCGGGTTCTGGCTCGAAAGCGTCGATTGGCGGGCAGTAGGTCCCGGGGCCGCCCATTACTTGCGTGAGACCATGCCGCTCGGACTGTTGAAATACGGCTTGAGGCGCAGCTATCCGGCGCGCCCGGACCTGCCGCCGCGCAAGGACCTGCAAGCCTCCTACGACGTGGTCATCATCGGCGGCGGCGGGCATGGCCTGGCGACGGCGTACTACCTGGCCAAGACCTGGGGCATCACGAACGTCTGCGTGCTGGAGAGGGGCTACCTGGCCGGCGGCAACACCGCGCGCAACACCGCGGTCATCCGCTCCAACTACATCACGCCGGAGTCGGTGCGCTTCTACAAGGAAGGGGTCGATCTCTTCGCCAACCTGTCCAACGAGCTGGGCTACAACATCCTGTACAGCCAGCGCGGCCAGCTGACGCTCGCCCATTCGGACGCTTCGATGCGCATGTGCCGCCTGCGCGCCGAGGTCAACAGGCACCTCGGGGTCCGCTCCGAGGTGGTCGGCCGCGAGGAGATCCGCAAGATCGTGCCCTGCCTCGATCTGGCCGAGACCGCGCGCTATCCGATTCTGGGCGCGCTGTGGCACCGGGACGGCGGGACCAGCCGGCACGATGCGGTGGCCTGGGGATACGCGACGCGCGCCGCGGACATGGGCGTCGAGATCCACCAGCGCACCGAGGTGACCGGCATCCGCACGGACGCGGGCCGCGTCACCGGCGTCGAGACAAATCGCGGCACGGTCGCCTGCGGCCACGCGGTGCAGGCGGTGGCCGGCATGAGCACGGTGGTGGCCGAGATGGCAGGCGTCCGCCTGCCGATCCGCACCTTCCCGCTGCAGGCCATGGTCACCCAGCCGCTCAAGCCCTTCCTCGACCCGCTGGTCAGCTCGTCGCAGCTCCACGTCTACGTCTCGCAGAGCGGGCGCGGCGAGCTGGTCATCGGCGGCGGCTCGGATCCCTACGAGCTCTATTCGACGCGCTCGACGCTCGACCTGAAGGAGAGCCTGATCACCCACACCCTCGAGCTGTTTCCCTTTCTGGCCGAGGTGAAGATTATGCGCCAGTGGGCCGGGATCACCGACATGACGCCCGACTACAGCCCGATCATGGGCGAGACCCCGCTCGAGAACTACTACATCGACGCCGGCTGGGGCACCTGGGGCTTCAAGGCGACGCCGGTCTGCGGCAAGCGCATGGCCGAAACCGTGGCGCGCGAGCGGGTGCCGGACATCCTGCTGCCGTTCCGGCTCGAGCGCTTCGACACCTTCGATTTGGCCAACGAGATGGGCGCCACCGCGGCGAGCCACTAGGAGAGCCCGGCGATGAAGGTCATGCCCTGTCCGCTGAACGGCGAACGCAACGTCCAGGAGTTCGTCTGCTTGGGCGAGGTCAAGATGATGCAAGACCCGGGCGCGGTCGACGACCGCGCCTGGGCCGATCACGTCTGGTACGCCGACAACGAGGCCGGCGTGGTGCGCGAGTGGTGGTGCCACGTCGCGACCGCCTACTGGTTCATCGCCGAGCGCAACACCGTGAGTGACGAGATCCTGCGCACCTATCCGCCCGAGACGATCTTCACGGAGCGGGTCGAGTTCGCAGCCAAGGAGGCCGATACGTGAGGGCCGCGAGCGTGAGCGCCGCGCCGAGTCGCCTGCCGCCGCCCGCCGGCCTGCTGATCGACCGCGGCCGGCCGGTCGGGTTCCGCTTCGAGGGCAGGTCCTACCAGGGCCTGGCCGGCGACACGATCGCCAGCGCGCTCGCCGCCAACGGCGTCAAGGTGCTGTCCCGTTCGTTCAAGTATCACCGACCGCGCGGCGTGCTCAGCATGGCCGGCCAGGACGCCAACGCGCTGGTCCAGCTCGAGCACGAGCCCAACGTCCTGGCCGACCGCCATCCGATCAGCGAGGGCCTCGAGGTGCGGGCGCAGAACACCATCGGCAGCCTCAAGCGCGACTGGGGCGCGCTCATAGGGCCGATGAGCCGCTTCCTGCCGGTGGGCTTCTATTACCGGGCCTTCTTCCGGCCCAGGGGGATCTACGATCGGCTCTGGGAGCCGATCATCCGACAGGCGGCCGGCTTGGGTTCGGTGAACCTCGAGGCACCGCACGGTTACTACGACAAGGCCTACGGCTTCTATGACGTGGTCGTGGCGGGCGGCGGTCCGGCCGGGCTTTCGGCGGCGCTCACGGCCGCGCAGGCCGGCGCCAAGGTGCTGCTGGTCGAGGACAACCCGCTGCTCGGCGGCTCGCTCGCTTACGCGCGCTTCGATGTGGACGGCGAGCGCGCGGCCGCGTTACGCGCCGATCTGGTCGCGCAGGTCGAGTCGGCGCCCAACATCGAGATTATGACCGAGGCGGTGTGCAACGGCTGGTTCGCCGACAACTGGCTGCCGGTCATCCGCGGCAACCGGCTGTACAAGGTCCGGGCGCGCGAGTTCGTTCTCGCATCCGGATCGCTCGAGCAGCCGGCCCAGTTCCGCAACAACGACCTGCCGGGCGTCATGATGGGCTCGGCGGCGCAGCGCCTGATCCGGCTCTACGGCGTCAAGCCGGGCGCGCGCGCCCTGCTGCTCGCCGGCAACCGCTTCGGCTACGAGGTCGCGCTCGACCTGCTCGAGGCCGGGGTCGAGATCGCCGCGCTCATCGATCCGCGGGCCGATCCGGACGAGGACCCGGCCATGCGGGCGGTGCGCCAGCGGGGGGTACGCGTGCTGAGCGGCCACGCCGTGGTCGAAGCCACGCCCGAACCGGGCAAGCGCGGCCTCATCGGGGCGACGGTCGATCGCACCGTGGGCGAGGGACGGGTCGCCGGCAGGCGTGACTGGATCGCCTGCGACCTGATCGCCATGAGCGTCGGCTTCACGCCGACCTATCAGCTCGCGCTGCAAGCCGGTGCGCGGCTCGATTATGACGACGCGGCCGCGATCTTCTCGATCACCGGGACGCCGGAGCACGTCCACCTGGCCGGTTCGGTGAACGGCCGCTACGACCTCGAGGCGGTGCTGAGCGACGGGCGTCTCGCGGGCTGGCGGGCCGCGCAGGCGCTCGGCCTGGATGCCGGCGCCGCACCCGCCGTGGCGCCGGCCGACGGCGCCGGCGTCAACCTGCCGTGGCCGATCTATCCGCACCGCAAGGGCCGCGACTTCGTCGATTTCGACGAGGACCTGCAGGTCAAGGACATCCTCAATGCCGCCGCCGAGGGCTACGCCGAGGTGGAACTGGTCAAGCGCTTTTCGACCGTCGGCATGGGACCGAGCCAGGGCTGCCACTCGGCGTTGGCCACGGCGCGCCTGATCGCCAAGGCGAGCGGCCGCACGGTCGCCGAGACCGGCGTGACCACCGCCCGGCCGCCGTTTGCCGGCGAGAAGCTCGGCGTCCTCGCCGGGCGCAGCTTCGAGCCGGAGCGGCTCACCTCCATGCACCCCCGGCACCTGGAGTTGGGCGCGCAGATGATGGTGGCCGGTCCGTGGTGGCGGCCGGCCTACTATGGGCCGGACGAGCGGCGCGAGGACTGTATCCGGGAGGAAACGCTGGCCGTGCGGCACAACGTCGGCCTGATCGACGTCTCCACGCTGGGCGGGCTGGAGATCCGCGGTCCCGACGCGGCCGAGTTCCTGAACCGCGTCTACACGCTCGCCTACCTGAAGCAGCAGATCGGCCGGGTGCGTTACGCGCTCATGACCAACGAGGCCGGCACGATCATCGACGACGGCGTCGCTTGCCGCTTGCGCGAGGACCACTACTACGTGACCGCCACCACGGGCGGCGCCGAGCGGGTCTACCTGACCATGCTCTGGTGGAACGCGCAGTGGCAATTACGGGTCGACATCTCCAACGTCACCGCCGCCTATGCGGCGGTCAACCTCGCCGGGCCCAAGGCGCGCGAGGTGCTGACCAGGGTGGTCGACGACGTCGACCTCTCGGCCGAGGCCTTCCCGTACATGGGGCTGCGCGAAGGCCATGTGGCCGGCGTGCCGGCGCGTGTCCTGCGCATCGGCTTCGTCGGCGAACTGGGTTACGAGATCCACGTGCCCATGAGCCAGGGCGAGGCCCTGTGGGATGCGCTCATGGAGGCCGGCAAGGAGGACGACGTCAAGCCCTTCGGCCTCGAGGCGCAGCGCGTGCTGCGCCTGGAGAAAGGGCATATCATCATCGGCCAGGACACCGATGCCATGACCTTCCCGCACGAGGTCGACATGGCCTGGGCGATCTCGAAAAGAAAGCCGTTCTTCGTTGGCGGACGCTCGATCGACCTGCGCCTGCGCCAGCCCATGAAGCGCAAGCTGGTCGGATTCGTGATCGACGACCCGGACGTCCCCATGCCGGCCGAATCCAATGTGGTCCTGCGCGGCGACGAGATCGTCGGCTTCGTGACCTCGGTGGTGCGCTCACCGGCGCTGGAGAAGGTCATCGGGCTGGCCTACGCCCATCCGGGGGACGCCGCGCTCGGCCAGGCCATCCGCATCAAGACCGACAGCGGCACCGTGGTCGAGGCCGCCGTCGCCTCGCCGCACTTCTACGACCCGGACAACACGCGCCAGGAGATGTGAGCCATGGCCGAGCCGGGCACCGCGCACCCGGGCGCCTATCGCCGCCGCAGCTTCCTCTATCGCAGGCTCGCGGCCGGCGGCGCCAGGTTCGGCGAGGTCCACGGCGCGGCCGTGCCGCTCGACTTCGGCGACCCCGCGGGCGAGGCCGAGACCGCCCGCCGCCTGGGTCTGGCGGACCTGTCGCCCCTGCCGCACACCGGCTTCAAGGGGGCCGGTACCGCCGAGTGGCTAGCCAGCCGCGGTGTGCAGGTGCCCGCGGAGCCCAACTGGGCGGCGCCGCAGGAGGGCGGCGGCCTGGCCGTGCGCCAAGCGCGCGCCGAGATCATGATCCTCGGCGATCTCTCGGGCGAGGGCGGCTGGCCGGAGCGGCTCAAGGCGGCGTGGTGGCGCGAGCCGGTGCCGCCCGGGACGCCGCGCGGCTTTCCCCTGCCGCGCGACGAGACCCACGCCTGGCTCGTTGTGACCGGCGAGCGCAGCGCCGAGATGTTCGCCAAGATCTGCGCCGTCGATCTGCGCGCCGAGTCGTTTCCCGTGCACCGCGTCGCACAGAGCTCGATCGCGCGCCTCAACGGCGTCATCGTGCGCGATGACCGGGGCGGTGCGGCGCTCTATCACCTGCTGGCCGAGTGCACCTCGGTCGAGTACCTCTGGGGCTGTCTGCTCGACGCCATGGCCGAGTTCGACGGCGGGGCGGTGGGCCTCAGCGCGGTCCGCGGGCTGGGCTGAGCCGGAGCTGCGCATGCTCGAGCCGACGGGTCGCCCAGGCCGCCGCGGCTGCCCGCACGGGACTTTCGTGATGGCGCAAACAGGGCGTCCGCTCGTCGGTCCGAGAACACTGGGGGCCCGGGTGCGCGCGCTAGCGTTGCGGCCCGGCGCAAGGGGGCACTGACGGGGGACATTGAGAGGGGGGAGCGGATTGATGGCGAAGAGCGACATCGAGATCGCGCGGGGCGCGCGGTTGCGTCCGATGGCCGAGGTTGCGGCGCGGCTGGGGATCCCGGCGGATGCGGTGCTGCCGTACGGGGCGGACAAGGCGAAGGTGTCGCTGGAGTTTCTCGAGGGCTTGCGCGGGCGCGCGGCGGGCAAGCTGATCCTGGTCACCGCGATCACGCCGACGCCGGCGGGCGAGGGCAAGACGACGACGACGGTGGGTCTGGGGGATGCGCTGAGCCGCCTGGGCAAGACGGCGACGATGTGCCTGCGCGAGCCGTCGCTGGGCCCGTGCTTCGGGCTCAAAGGGGGCGCGGCCGGGGGCGGGTATGCGCAGGTGGTTCCGATGGAGGACATCAACCTGCACTTCACGGGCGACCTTCACGCCATCGGGGTGGCGCACAACCTGCTCTCGGCGCTGATCGACAACCACGTGTACTGGGGCAACGAGCTGGACCTGGACACGCGGCGCATCGCGTGGCGCCGGGTGATGGACATGAACGAGCGGGCGCTGCGTTCGATCGTGTGCGCGCTGGGCGGGGCGGCGAACGGCTTTCCGCGCGAGGACGGCTTCGACATCACGGTGGCCTCGGAGGTGATGGCGATCTTCTGCCTGGCGCGGGACCTGAAGGACCTGGAGGCGCGCCTGGGGCGGATCGTGGTGGGCCAGACGCGCGGGCGCGCGCCGGTGCACGCGGCGGATCTGCAGGCGGCGGGCCCGATGAGCGTGCTCTTGAAGGAGGCGCTGGCGCCGAACCTGGTGCAGACGCTGGAGAACACCCCGGCGTTCATCCACGGCGGCCCGTTCGCCAACATCGCNNCTGGGGGCGGAGAAGTTCTTCGACATCAAGTGTCGCAAGGCCGGGCTGGAGCCGGCCGTCACGGTCATCGTGGCGACGGTGCGGGCGCTGAAGATGCACGGCGGGGTGGGCCGGGGCGAGCTGGGCGCGGAGAACGTGGCGGCGGTGGAGGCGGGCTGCGCCAACCTGGCGCGCCACGTGGAGAACATGAAGGGCTTCGGGGTTCCGGTGGTGGTGGCGCTCAACCGCTTCGCGGGCGACAGCGAGGCCGAGCTGGCGGCGGTGCGGCGCGCCGCCGAGGGGCTGGGGGTGGCGGCGGTGGTGTGCTCGCACTGGGCCGAGGGCGGGGCCGGGGCGGAGGAGCTGGCGCACCACGTGGTCGAGCTGGCCGACTCGGGCCGGGCCGAGTTCCGGCCGCTGTATGAGGACTCGCTGCCCCTGTGGGACAAGGTGGAGCGGATCGCCACCCGGCTCTACGGCGCCGCCGGCCTCAGCGCCGAGGACCGGGTGCGCCGGCAGTTCGCCGAGCTGCAGGAGCGCTACGGCCACTTCCCGGTGTGCATGGCCAAGACGCAGTACAGCTTCTCCACCGACCCCAACCTCAAGGGCGCGCCCGAGGGCCACGTGGTGCCGGTGCGCGAGGTGCGGGTCTCGGGCGGGGCCGAGTTCCTGGTGGTGATCACCGGCGACATCATGACCATGCCGGGCCTGCCGCGCGTGCCCGCCGCCAACAGCATCCGCCTCAACGAGCGCGGCCAGATCGAGGGCCTGTTCTGAAAAACCCTCCGCGCGCGCCG
>JABAHQ010016124.1_pt1 | contig 24950 bp, 28 predicted proteins | sample 7062091 | NCBI WGS metagenome assembly JABAHQ01 (sample SAMN14534359, study PRJNA622989) | marine sediment metagenome | biome: marine biome [ENVO:00000428]; feature: marine pelagic biome [ENVO:01000023]; material: deep marine sediment [ENVO:00002113] | place: India: Gulf of Kutch | collected...
CCGCGGAGAGGAGGATCGGGAGCCAGAGCGACGCCAGGGAGACCATGGACACCTCCAGTTCGGGGTGGAATCACCCGTAGGATTCACGCTCGGAGGTGCTGGCGCCAGGGTCTCGGCCCCCGCGCCGGGGAGACGGGCCTAGCCCCGGGCCACGTCGCTCGCGCCCTCGACCCGGCGGTCGATCCAGCGCTCAACCGCCCGCACGTGGGCCGCGAGATCGGACCAGGGGATGCTCGACAGGAGGAGGAGGACGCCGGGGAAGTCCTCGGCCCGCCGGTTCATGACCTCCACGAGGGGCGCGAAGTCCTTGTAGTTCCGGGTCACCAGGACCCGGCCCTCGGACTGGCACCAGCGGATCAGCTCGGGGTCGGGGGTTCCGCCGAGCTCGGCCTCGAGGACGTGGAGGGTGTCGATCCCCCGGTCCCGGAGGGCCGCCGCCGTGGCCACGGCGACCTGCTCGTCCAGGAGGATGCGGATCGGCGGCATGGGACCGCCCTCACCCGGGGGATCCGGCCGACAGGATGCGCTCGACCCGGCGGTTCTCGCCGATCATCTCCTCGATCCGGTCGGGGAAGAGGTCGCCGTACTGGAGGGCCTGCTCGAGCGCCTCGACGGAGAGGTGCTCCCCGAAGTGCTCCCGGAGGGCCTCCTGGTCTCCGCCCAGGTCCCGGGCCACCATCACCACCTCCCAGACGTCGGGTCCTTCCCGGATCGCTCCCCGTCGACCCGTGACCCCGTCCCGAAACTCCAGGTGGGGGAAGCGCTGCACCGTCCACCACTCCTCGGCGATCCGCCGGAAGCCCGTGGAGGGGCCGTCCCCCCGCTCCTCCCAGAAGCGGCGGATCTCCTCGTCCAGCCAGTCGTCGACGCGGGCGGTGATCGTAGCCATGGAGCCGGGGGTGGAGCGGAAGAGTGTACGAATGTATACACTGTATCTTAATCGCCGGCCCGGGAAGGTCGCCAGCACGGCGTCCCCAGCGGCCGCGACGCCCGTCCTCGACTTCGGCGAAGACCCGCGACGATGACGATCGAGTCCCACCTGCGCGCCCTGCTCCGGGGCCTGAAGGCGGCGCTCCGCCACTGGCGCCTTCTCCGGGAGCTCGACGCTGCGATCGAGGAGCGGGAGGACGCGATCCGGGACCTGGAGGAGCTGATCGGGGGCGCCCGCCGCCGCCTGGAGCGGGCCGCGGCGGAGGCGGCATTCCGGAAGCTGCTCGCCGCGGAGGTGGCCTCGGTGCACGGGATCGGGCCCACCCTGGCCGGCCGGATCGCCGAGCATCCCCTGACCGGCGACCCGGGGGGATTCCGGGCCTCGGTGGAGCGGGTGAAGGGGGTGGGCGAGAAGAAGAAGGAGCGGCTCCTCCGGTGGGAGGAGGAGGCGCGGGAGCGGCACCGGGCCCTCCGGGACCAGATCCTCGAGGAGGGCGGCGTGGACCCGGAGCTGGAGGCCACCGTCGCCCGGCTCCGGGGCGAGGCGGAGCGGGAGCGGGAGGCCCTGGGGGAGCTGGTGGAGCGCCGTAAGCAGGCGGTGGAGCCCGTCGGGCCGGGCCGGGTCGTCCTGGACACCAACGTCTTCGTGGGGGCGGGCTTCAACCCCGAGAGCGCCTCGGCCGAGCTGGTGCGGGAGGTCCGGGAGGGCGCCCTGCGCATGCCGTGGACCGAGGCCACCCGGGCCGAGGTGGAGCGGATCCTGACGAAGATCCCCCCCCTCTCCTGGGACGACGTCCGGGAGCTCTTCCGGGAGGAGGACCGGCTCGAAGGCTCCCCCGCCCGGGACGACCTGGGCTGGATCCCCGACCCCGACGACCGGGAGTTCGCCGCCCTGGCCCGGAGCGCCGGCGCCGTCCTCGTCTCCAGCGACGCCCACCTCCTGGCGGGCCGGTCCCGGGCCACCTTCGCGATCCTGACGCCCGNNGCCTTCACCCCGTAGGCCTCGGCCTGATTCCGGGTCGACTCCTTCCGGAAGTGGAAGCCGGGGACCACGGCCGAGCGCACCCGGGCGAAGCCCGCGTCCTCGAACAGCTCGAACATCTCTCCTTCCAGGAGAGCGCCTCCTATTCAGGAGGCCCAGAGCTTGGGGTCGTTGACGATCGACTGGCTGAGCTGCTTGGCGCTGACGATGTCGGTGATCGAGACCCGTCCGCCGGGCCGTAGCACCCGGTAGATCTCCTCGATCACCCGGCGCTTCCGGAAGGAGAGGTTGATCACCCCGTTGGAGATCACCACGTCCACCGACGCGTCGGGCAGCGGGATCTCCTCCATCCGCCCCTCCCGGCAGTCCAGGGACGCCCCCGACTCCTCCAGGTTCTCCTCGGCCTTCCGGCACATGGCGGGGTTCAGGTCCACGCCGATCACCTCGCCGTCGGGCCCCACGGCCCACGAGGCGACGAGGGCGTCGAGGCCGGCGCCGCTCCCCAGGTCCAGGACCGTCTCGCCGGGGCGGTAGTCGGCCCGGAGGTGTGGATTGCCGACCCCCGCGAAGGAGTCCACCGCCCCCTTCGGCGCCCGGTCCAGCCACTCGGGGTCGTATCCGAAGAGCTCGGCGGCCTCCCGGCCGTGGTAGAAGTGGAACTCGGCGTCGGGGTTCTCGGCCACCTCGTCGTACATCCGGAAGATCTCGTCCTTCAGGACCGCCTCGAGGGAGGCCTGGGTGTCGGCGGCGTGGGTCATGGGGGGGATGGGGTGAGAGGGTCGCTCCGGGGCGCGGCTCGTCCCGCGGTCGGGCAATCTGTGGCACGATGGGGACGTTGGCCAGCCCCCCCCCTTCACCTTCCCCGGGGCCGGATCTCCCCGCTCACTTCCGCCCGCACCGGGTGACCCTCCAGGCGCTCGGGGATCCGCTCCCGGACCTCGGCGCTGGAGTCGGCCAGGTAGACGACGATGCAGGGGGCGTCGTCGCAGAGGCCGAGGGCGGTGCCCACCACGCCGGGCAGGGCCATGAGGGAGTCGGTGTGGGCCTCCAGGACCTCGTCGATCGATCTCTGGGATTGCACCGCCGGCCTCTCCTCCGGGCCGCCGCCCCCGTCGGCGCAGCCCGCCAGGGCGAGCTGTCCGACGAGGGCGAGGCCGAGCAGGTGGTTCGATCTTCGAATCACTTCACGGCGCCCACGGCGGCCCGCTCTCTCCTACGGCTTGTTCACAGTGATCGTGGTGCCGTCGCTGTCACCGTCCGGGTCGTGGTTCGCGTTGGCGTCGTAGACGTCCCCGGACTTGGAGACGGTGGTGACCGTGAAGCTCACCGACTTCACCCGCTTCCGGATCGATGGATAGAGCATGATGCAGCTGCCGATCCCCCCGAGCTCGCCGGTGGTGCACTCGTCCGAGACGAGGAATGAGCCGGGGCTCCACTCTCCGGCTACGTACACATCGTCGACCGGGTTGTGATCCCCGTCGTGGATCGTGATCTCCACGGTGGCCGACCAGGTGGATCCTTCGTTGGAAGCCGTGCCGTCCAGGTCTCCGACGTGGATTCCGGCGCTGGGCTCCTCGACGGTGACGCTCGTGGACGCCTGGTCGTTGCCGGCGTTGTCGTCGGCGAGAAGCTGGGTCGCCGTCAGCGTGTGGCCGCCGACGGAGGTGCCGGCGTCGGTGTTCCAGGTGAAGGTCAGGGTGGCCTGGGCGCCCGCCGCGAGCCCGACCACGCTCCGGCTGCCGAGCGCGTCACCGTCCGGCGATTCGGAGACGCTCACGTCGAAGGCCCCCGCGTCGTGGTTCCCCACGTTCTCCACCGTCACGTCCACGCTCACCGCGTCACCCTGGGTCGCTGTGGCCGGCGCGCTCACCGAGGTGACGGCGATGTCGGTGACGGCCGGACCGACCGTCACGACCGCGCTGCCCGAGTCGTTGCTGCCGTCGTCGTCGGTCAGGTCGTGGGAGGCCGTCAGCGTGTGGTCGCCCTCGGTGCTGCCGGCGGTGCTCCACGAGAAGGTCAGGGTGGTCCCGGCCCCGGCCGCGAGCCCGCCGCCGATCGTCTGCTGGCCGATCTGGGCCGCGTCGGTGTCGTCGGTGAGGGTGACGACGATGTCGTCGGTCACGTCCTCGGTCCCCACGTTCTGCACCGTGACCGTCACGTCCACCACGTCCCCCTCCACCGCCGACGCCGGCGCGCTCACGTCGGTGATCGCCACGTCGGTCACCGGCGCCGGCGGCTCGGCGCCCTCTCCGTCCACCGTCACCCCGAACTCCTTCAGGACCAGGTCGATCCGGTTGGCGATCGTCTGCGTCTCGCTGCCCGCGAAGAGGAGCGCCACCGGGTTCTTCTCCCCGTCGTCGGTCACGATCAGGGAGCCCGAGTCCCCGCCGGCGGAGAAGCAGCCCGGTTCGATGACGAGCTGGTCGGTGAAGATCGCCGACTTCACGCACCAGACGTACCACACCTCGTAGCAGATCTCGAAGGTGCCGTTGATCCCGGTGATCGACCCCTCGGTGTGGCCGGTGGTGCGCCCGTACTTCTGCACGCCGATGCCCAGGAGGGCGCCCTCGTTGTCGAAGAGCCCGTCGTCGTTCGCGTCGCCGAATATCTTGCTGTTCGGGATCCCGTAGCCCTCGTCGGAGGGCGTGGAGTTGCCCGCGTTGGCCACGGTGGTCGCGGTGATGGCGGCGTCCATCACGTTGTAGCCGTTGGAGGAGAAGTCGATCGGATTGAACGCGGCGAGGGTTCCGATCTGGTCGGCCAGGGTGCCGCCGTCGTAGGCGCCCGGCTGGAGGGTCGGGTCCCCGATCTGCGCGTCGTTGCTGTTGGCCAGGACGTGGTTGTTGCTGAGGATGAAGACGTTGCCGTCCCCGTTCTTGACCCGGGTGCCGAACGTCCCCGCCGTGATGTCGGGATGCCCGACCGAGAAGCCGATCGGGGCCGGGCGCTCCTTCGCCGTGCGCTCGGCGATCGCCGTGAGCCGGCCCGACACGACGGTCCGCACCGGGATCCCGTCGAGCTGGGAGGGATAGACCGCGGAGCCCGCGGACTCGAGGTAGAGGATCACCGTGGGCTCGCCCTCGGCAGAGCGCGCCACGGCGGTGCCCACCACCCCGCTCATGCCGAGGAGCGCGGGCGTGTGGCGCTGCTGGGCCGTGATCGCGCCTTCGATGTCCGGCGAGACCTGGAGCCCCTCGAGCCCGGGGTCGGGTCCGAGGATCGAGTCCTGCGACTGATCGATGCAGCCGGTCCAGAGAAGAGCGCTCAGCGCTGCGACGGACGCCGCCGCCACCGCCCGGCGTCGGGAGGAGAGGTGCCGCATACGTCCCTCCGGGGCTTGGGAAGGCCCGGGCCAGTTGGGGGGAATGTCGTACTATGCTTCCAAGCTGCTAACGGGCGGCGAGGGGGCGCAATGATCTTCGGGGGTCGCCCTCCCCTCAGCCTCCGCCCCCCGCCAGCACCCGGATCGCGCCGTCGTGCTTGTTCAGGAGGAAGATGCGGCCGTCGGCTCCCTCGCCGAGGCGCAGGTCGGTGCGCTGGGAGGGCTCCCGGCCCTGCTCCCGGTTCTTGGCCCGGACCAGCTCCAGGAAGGTGTGGGTGCCCGAGCCGTCGTCGAGGAGGACCCGGCGCACGCCGCCCTGGCCGCCGTCGGGGAGGTCGTCGGCGTTCACCCAGAAGATCTCACCGCTGGGCAGGTCGCCGAAGAGGAGGAGATCGGCGAGCTCGGGCGGACCACCCTCCCGGACCACGTGGAGGCCGGTGACGGCGGCCCGGGGCCCCACCAGGGGATCGGCGTGGTCGTACTCGGCCACGGGGTAGGTGGCGTCGGGATCGCCCCGGCGGTTCGAGGTGCGCACCGCGCCCCGGTCCACGAAGCCGAAGCTCGCCTCCCAGACGTTCCAGCCCAGGTTCGCCCCCGGGGTCACCGGGCTCACCTCCTCCACCATGTTCTGGCCGATGTCGGCCACGAACATCCGGCCCGTGTCCGCGTCCCAGGCGAAGTGCTGGGGGTTGCGCAGGCCGTAGGCGTAGATCTCGTCCAGCGTCTCCGGGTCGCCGTCGTCGGCGAAGGGGTTGCCGTCGGGGATCCCGTACTCCCCGGTGCGGCCGCCGGAGCCCAGGGGGTCGATGCGCAGGATCTTGCCGAAGCCCGAGGAGAGGTCCTGGCCCACGTCGTGGGGGTCGCCGCCGGCGCCGCCGTCCCCGACGCCGATGTAGAGGAGGCCGAACTCGGGGTCGCCGGGCGAGGCCAGGGGGTTGAAGGTCAGGTCGCCGCCGTTGTGATTCCCGTAGGGCTGCTCGAAGCGGGCCAGCTCCCGGGGCGGGCCTCCGTCGTAGGTCGCGGCTCCGGGGTCGTCGGCGGTCCACTCCAGGAGCACCGTGTGGTGCGAGACCCGGTCGCCCACGAAGGGGAAGGAGGGCCCCGGGCCCGTGTTCTCGGTGTCGACCCAGGTGTAGAGCTTCCCGTAGCCCGGCGCGCCCTCCTCGTGGAACCGGGGGTGGACGGCGAAGCTCTGCACCCCCCGCTCCCGGCCCGAGGCGTCGACCCGGACGTCCCACTCGGGCTCGTCCACGTCCAGGTACTCGGTCACCCGGCTTCCGTCGGCGCTCACCCGGTAGATCAGCCCCCGCATGTCGCTCACGAAGAGCCCGTCGGTTCCCGGCTCGGGCCTGAGCGTCATCGTGCGCGCCGGCTCGCCCCCCACGTCGGGCAGCGAGGCGAACTCGGACACCCCCACCACGATCACGCCCGCCTCGGCCTCGATCGGCTCGGGGTAGGGGTCGTCGGTGGTCTGGGCGGCGGCGGGGGTCGGCGTCAGCACCACGAGGAGCCCGGCGAGGGCGGGGTGCGTCGCGAGCGGCGGTCGGTCGGCGAGCATGGGATCCGGTCCTTTCGAGGTGGCCGATCCGTCGATTCCAGCGCAGCGGGCCCGTATTCTAGGCTCCGCTCGCCCTATGGGTAAAGGAGAGGGGGCCGCCCCGTTCCCCCCCGGCTCCTGAATCTACCGCGCCAGCAGCCGCACGAGCCGGGTGAGCCGGTACGCCGACGGCACGTCCGGGGAGCGGGCCCGGACCGTCCGGGCCCCGGTCCGCTCCATCCCGGGGACGAAGAGGAGCTGATCCACCCCCGCCGTGGAGGCCACCTCCACGTCCACGGTCACCGGGGTGCTCAGGCGGAGGGGCTGGATCTCGGCCCGGCGCTCGATCCCCCAGAGCACGCCCTGGTAGATCATCTCCCGGGCCCGGTCGGGGTGGATCGCCCGGGCCGCCGAGTGGCCGATCCCCTCCTTCACCGCCACCACCTCCGGGTTTCCGAAGACGGCCCGGGCCTCCTCGGTGGCGGCCCGGTCGCCGGAGAGGAAGACCACCGGCACCCCGAAGCTCCCGGCCACGGCCCCGGCGAGCCCCGCCTCGCCCAGCTCCCGGCCGTTCAGGCGGATGGCCTTGATCGCCCCGGTGTAGGTGTGGTCGGCCACGGCGTCGGCGGTGGAGGCCCGGGCGTGCCAGCCGATCATCACCACCGCGTCCACCTCGGGGCCGATCCCGTGGATCATGCCCAGGGGCCGGGGCCCGCCCGTGATCAGCTCCGCCCGGGGGTCGAGCTCGGTGGGCCGGAGGTTCGTCTTGCCGCCGTGGGAGTCCACCACCACGACCTGGCCGGCCCCGGCGTCGAAGGCGGCCCGGATCGCCGCGTTCGTCTCGGCCTCGGCCAGGGAGCGGCCCAGCTCGTAGTCGTGGCCCGAGGCCGAGAGCTGGCTCGAGTTCACCAGGCCGGCGATCCCCTCCATGTCCACGGAGACGAGGACGGTGAGGTCCTGGGCCCGGGCGCCGGGGACCCCGGCGAGCGCGAGGCTGATCAGGAGGCCGAGAGCGGTTAGAATGAGGGGGACGGCGCGACGCGGCATGGCACGACTCCGGTTCGGGGACGGCTCGTGTTCGGAAATAGTGCCCCGGGAGGGAGGGCGGCAAGGCGATGAGCCTCATCCGACGGTTCGTCCCCGGGGTCGTGCGCCGCTTCCTCGGCGGCCTCCGCTTCCCCCAGCTCTTCCTGATCACGGCGATCCTCTTCGCCGTGAACCTGGCGGTCCCAGACGCGATCCCCTTCGTCGACGAGATCCTCCTGGCGCTGGGGAGCCTCCTCCTCGGGAGCCTGAGGAAGAAGGAGGGCCCCGGGGAGATCGAAGGCACGGACGTTGCAGGTCATCTGGGCGGAGATGAGCCCGATGACCCCTGAGCTCGACCACCTGATCGTGGGCGCCCCGGACCTCGACGCCGGGATCCGCCACGTGGAGCAGCTCCTGGGCGTGAGCCCCGCCCCGGGGGGCCGCCACCCGAACCTGGGAACCAAGAACGCCATCCTCTCCCTGGGCAACGGAGTCTACCTGGAAGTCCTGGCACCGGATCCGGTGGGAGAGCCGCCCGAGCGGCCCCGGCCCATGGGGATCGACGACCTGGAGGTTCCCCGCTTCCTCACCTGGGCGGCCCGGGTCCCCGACCTCCTGGCCCTGGTGGCCCGGGCCCGGGACCGGGGGATCGACCTCGGGGAGGTGACCCACGGCAGCCGCACCCGGCCCGACGGGACCACGATCTCATGGACCGTGACCGACATGTGGCGCCTCCGGGCCGGCGGCGTGCTCCCCTTCTTCATCGACTGGGGCGACTCCGAGCACCCCTCCCGCACCGCGCCGTCCGGGGGCGTGCTGGAGGAGCTCCGGGGGCTGCACCCCGAGCCCGACGTGGTCCGGGCCGGGCTGGCGGCTCTGGGGATCCGCCTTCAGGTGGAAGAGGCGGAGCGGCCCGGGCTCGTGGCGTCGGTCCGGACCGCGGACGGGGTCGTGCAGCTGGGATAGGGACCCGCGCCGGGGCGCGAGGCCGGCGCGGCTCGAGCGCGGAGGTCAGCCGCGGATCTCGACCTCGACCGGGAGCCCGGGCGCCCCGGCCAGGCCCGCGTCGCAGGTGACCAGACGACATCCGATCGCTTCGGGCAGGACCACGTACGCGGCGTCGTAGGCGGTGAGTTTCGCCCGGAGCTGCCAGATCCGCGGAAGGAGCGGCGTCTCCACGTGGCGCGTGACGGGGAGGTCCTGGAGGATCTCGACCGCCGCGCCGGCCCGAGAAGCCTCCATCGCCCCCGACGCCGCGAGCCGCCGGAGCGCCCGGGCCACCTCCACGTCGAGGAGGGCCGGCGCGTGGAGCTCCCCCTCCTCGGCCTCGAACCAGGGGATCACCCTCTCGGCCCGCTTCCCGCCCAGGAGCAGCTCCACCACCACGGCCATGGCAGATCCGGACCCTGGAGGGGGTGTGCAGCCCGCGCAGGGGGAAGGTGGCGCGGGCGGCCGGAACCCCGTAGCTGTTACGGGCCCGGCCGACGGAGCCGATCCGCGCCGCCCCCGCCTTCGGCGTCGTGAGCGTCCGTCCCCTTCGCTCCCTCCCCGACCCGAGATGACCGTTCCCGATCCGGAAGCGCCCGATCCCGGACCTTCCTTCTCCGTCCGCCCCACCGGGACGGCCGATCTCGAGCGCGTCGAGGCGTTCATCCGGCCCTTCGTCGCGGCCGGGAGGATCCTCCCCCGGACCACGGAGGAGCTGCGGGATCTGCTCCCCCACGGGTTCGTGGCCGAGCGGGACGGGGAGATCGTCGGCTTCGCGGCGCTCGAGGTCTACTCGCCCAAGCTGGGAGAGGTTCGGAGCCTCGCGGTGGACGGCTCGCAGCGCGGCATGGGCATCGGCCGGGCCCTGGTCGAGGCCTGCCTCCGGGAGGCCGAGGAGCGAGACGTGTTCGAGGTGATGGCGATCACCTCCGAGGACGCCTTCTTCCAGCGCTGTGGCTTCGACTACACCCTGCCGGGGGAGAAGCGGGCGCTCTTCTACGTCACGCGGGAGAGGCATTGACGGGCGGGCCCCGGGCCTGACGCGTCGTCGCCCCGGGTCGGGAGGTCGCCATCGTACCGGATGCCTCGAGTCGCCGCAGCGCCCCGCTCACCCGTACTCGATCAACTCCAGCCCGGGGATCCGCCGGAAGTCCCGAGCGTTGCGGGTCACCAGAGGCGCATCGCCGATGACCGCTGCGGCGGCGATCAGGAGGCCCATGGTGCCGATCGGCTCTCCGCTCCGACGCGTCGCCGCGAGGAGCTTGCCGTAGCCCGGCGCGAACTCGTCCTCGAGCTCGTCCTGCGGGAGCCCGGTCGCCGGTCCCGTCGACCCGGCTCGTCCCTCGCGCAGGAGGTCCACGAGGAAGGAGGTGTCCTCGGAGGTGATCGGCTTCGCCTCCACCCTTTCGCAGTGGCCCGAGAGAACGGGCGGCGGGATGGTGGCACAGGCCGGCCTCCGATCAATCTATTTTGGTTGACATGGAACCGGCCAACTTGCAACGGTTGACCTCGGTATCATCAATCCAAAACGGTTGACTGTGCCGCTGTCAACCATATATTGTTGACCTCATGAGCCCCCCCGCAGCACCCCCCGACGCCGTCTACTACGCCCTCACCGGCGACATCGTGGCCTCCCGGGAGCTCGAGGACCGGGCCGCGGTCCAGCGCGACCTCCTCGCTGCGCTGGAGGACCTGAACGGGGAGCTGGGCGAGGCCCTGGCGATCCCCCTCCAGCTCGTGGCGGGAGACGAGGTCCAGGGCCTGCTGCGGGATCCCGCCGCCGCGGCCGACGTGGTGATAGGGCTCGCCGACCGGCTCCACCCCGTGGCGATCATGTGGGGCCTGGGCCGGGGCCCCCTGGCCACCGACCTGGCCGGCGACGTCTCCCTGGTGGACGGGCCCTGCCTCCACCGGGCCCGGGAGGCGCTGGAGCGCTCCGTCCGGGGCGACCGCTGGCTGGGGGCCGCGGGCTTCGAGGCGCCCCACGGCGCGGTGCTCACGGCCCTCTTCCGCATGATGTGGGCCGTGCGCTCGGGGTGGACCGACACCCAGATCAAGTACGCGCGGGAGGTCCGGCATGGGACCCAGACCGAGGTGGCCGAGCGCTTCGACGTCTCCCGGCAGGCCGTGAGCAAGGTCCTGGACGCGGCCCGCTTCGCCCCGGTCCGGGAGGCCGAGGAGGCGGCCCGGGCGCTCCTGGGGTGGCTCGGAGAGAGCGGGAAGAGGGAGGACCGATGACCGAGCTCCCGGCGGTGCCGGCGCTGCCCCTGGACCTGGCCGCGCCCGAGGTCGCCCTGGGCGCCCTCCTCCTCGGCGGCCACCTCCTGGGCGACTTCGCCTTCCAGACCCGGTGGATGGTGGAGGGCAAGCCCCGCCCGCTGCCCCTCTTCGCCCACGGGCTCGTGGTCGCCCTCGTCCACCTGGGCGTCCTCATCCCCTTCTTCGGCCTCCCCGTCGTCCTGGCCGCGGGCGGGATCGGCGCGGTTCATGCCGGAATCGATCTCGTGAAGGCCGGGCTGCGGAGGAGGAGCGCGGGCTCCGGCGCCGGGACCGCTTCGGGAAGCGGGTCCGCTCCCCTGGCCCTCTTCCTCGTCGACCAGGCGGCCCATCTCCTCGTCCTCGCCGTGGCCTTCGTCGCGCTCCGGGATCACGCGTGGCCGCTCCCCCTCCAGGTGCCGGCGCCGTGGCTCGGTCCGTGGGCGACCGCCGGCCTGGTGGCGGGCGCCTTCGCCTTCGCCTGGCACGGGGGCGGCGCCCTGGTGAGCGGGGTCCTGGCCACGCTCAGCCCCGGGCTCGAGGAGAAGGAGGACGCCAGCTCCGGCGTGGAGGGGAGCGGCCGGCTCATCGGCAAGCTGGAGCGGACGATCGCGCTGGTCCTGATCCTCTTCGGCCAGTGGGCGGCGCTCGTGCTCCTGGTGGCCGCCAAGTCGATCGCCCGCTTCGAGGAGCTCAAGGAGCGCCGCTTCGCCGAGTACTACCTGGTGGGCACCCTCTCCAGCCTCCTGGTGGCGATCGTCGTGGGGCTGGCCCTCAGCTTCGCGCTCTTCGGGGGGATGCGGTGAGGCTCGGGGGCTGAGCGAGCCGGAGCGTGGCGCTTCACCCCGGTGCGGTCCGAATCTCGCATCGTGGACCGCTCGCCGCGATCAGGCGGGTGTCGAAGGTCGCCAGGGGCGCGTCCAGGGCCTCGGCCAGCGCCACGTACCAGGCGTCGTACGCCGTCAGGTTCTCCCGCAGCTCCCAGACCCTGGGAGCGAAAGGCTCGTAGGGGAAGAGCTCGATGCGGAGGGAGAGGAGGTCGCCGTGGGCCAGGGCGGCCGCGTCCGTGGAGATCTCGCCCGCCAGGGCCGCCCGCCGGAGGATGTTGGCGGCCTCCACGGGCAAGAGGTGGGGGGCCGCCAGGAAACCGGACCCGAGGATCTCCTCGGCCCATTCCCCGTCCGGCCCCGAATCCGCCAGGGCGGCCACGACCGCGGAGGCGTCGACCACGACGGTCACGTGGGTATCCTCGGGGGCTCAGGTCCGATCCGCGTCCCGGTGGGCGAGGATCGAGGCCCGGTCGAGGGTCTGGCCGGTTCGCCGCTTCCGTTCCCGGACCCGTGCCATGAGCACCTGCGGGTCTGGCTTCGCGGCGAGCTCGATCAGCCGGCTCCTCAGGTATTCCTGAAGCGAGTGGCCCGTGAGCGCGGCCCGGGCCGCCAGCTCCTCGTGGGTCTCGTCCGGCACGTCGCGGATCGTGATCGACTTCGGCATAGCATCATTTTGCATGCAGTAGGGCTATTTTGCAAGTACCAGGCGTCGCTCCCGAGCCCGATGCTCGGGCAGACAGGTGGGCGGAGGAATGGCGGTGCCGGACCAGCACGACCTGCCCCGCCTCCTCCCTTGCCTCCGGCCCCTCCACCCCGGAGGGTTAGGGCAAGCTCCAGGATCACGAGCGGGACGCCGCTCGTCCCGGGAGCCGCCGCCGCGCGGGAAGGCCGCCGCCGCGGGGGAAAACCGTTTGCGCGCGGGAAGGCCGCCGCCCCGCCGAGGAGCGCACATGACCCGATCCGAGACCCTGGCCCGGGGCCGGGAGGCCTTCGGGGACTGGGTGTGGGAGGAGGCCCGGGCCCGGCTCTCCGAGGCCGACGAAGCCCGGCCCCTGGAGCCCCGGGACCTGGAGCGCCTGGCCACCGCCGCCTACCTGGCCGGCCGGGAGGCCGAGAGCGAGGAGGTCTGGGCCCGGGCCCACCAGGCGCTCCTGGAGGGGGACGATCCCATGGGCGCGGCCCGCTGCGCCCTGCGCCTCGCCTTCCAGCTCCTGAACCGGGGGGAGGCGGCCCGGGGCGGGGGCTGGGTCGCGCGGGCCGAGCGGATCCTGGGAGAGGTGGAGGAGGAGTGCGTCGAGCGGGGCTGGCTCCTCTTTCCCGCCGGCCTGCGCCGGATCTTCGACGGGGACAACGAGGGCGCCCACGAGATCTTCGGCCGGGCGGTGCAGGAGGGGGAGCGCTTCGGCGACCCGGACCTGACCGCCCTGGCCCGGCACGGCAGGGGAAGGGCCCTGATCCGGATGGGCCGGGTCGACGAGGGCGTGCGCCTCCTCGACGAGGCCATGGTCGCCGTGGAGGCGGGAGAGGTCTCGCCGGTGGTGGCCGGCGACGTCTACTGCAGCGTCATCGAGGCGTGCCACGAGATCTTCGACCTGGGGCGGGCCCAGGAGTGGACGGCGGCGCTCACCCGGTGGTGCGAGGCCCAGCCCGACCTGGTGCCCTTCCGGGGCCAGTGCCTGGTGCGGCGGGCCGAGATCCTCCAGCTCCGCGGCGCCTGGCCCGACGCCATGGAGGAGGTCCGGCGGGCGTGCGAGCACCTGACCCGTCCCCCGGCCGAGCCGGCCGCCGGGGAGGCCTTCTACCGGCGGGCCGAGCTCCTCCGGCTCCGGGGCGAGACGGAGGCGGCCGAGGAGGCCTACCGCGAGGCCAGCGAGTGGGGGCGGAAGCCCCAGCCCGGCCTGGCGCTGCTCCGCCTGGCCCAGGGCCGGGTCGCCGCCGCGCGGGGGGCGATCGAGCGGGAGGTGGAGGAGGCCCGGGACCGGAGGATCCGCTCCCGGATCCTTCCCGCCTACGTCGAGATCATGGTGGCCGCGGACGAGGTCGAGGCGGCGGCCGCCGCCGCCCGTGAGCTCGGCGAGGTCGCCGCCGAGCTGGACGCGCCCTTCCTGAGAGCCCGGGCCGGGCACGCCCGGGCCTCGGTGCTCCTGGCCCGGGGCGAGCCCGAGTCGGCCCTGGCGGCGCTCCGGGGGGCGCGGTCGGCGTGGGAGGAGCTGGAGGCGCCGTACCGGGCGGCCCGGGTCCGGGTCCTCGTCGGGCGCGCCTGCCGGATGCTGGACGACGAGGACACGGCGGAGATGGAGCTGGAGGCCGCGCGGGGCGTATTCCGGGAGCTGGGCGCCCAGGCCGACCTCGCCCGGGTCGAATCCCTCGCCCGGCCCGCTCCCTCCGGCCCCTCCCACGGGCTCACGCCCCGGCAGCTCCAGGTCCTCCGCCTGGTGGCCACCGGCCGGACCAACCGCCAGATCGCCCAGGAGCTCTCGATCAGCGACAAGACCGTGGCCCGCCACGTGAGCGACATCTACCGCCGGCTGGGTCTCCCCAACCGGGCCGCCGCCACGGCCTACGCCTACGAGCACGATCTCGCCTAGGCCCGTCTACACAGAATTACCCATCCCTTCGCCGCCCCTCGATTTGGGTGGTTCTGCCGATTCCCGGTGGCGGGTCGCCTCCCGAGTTTTCCACGGGACCCCGAGGCATCGGCTCCCCCGGCGCCCGCGGGAGATCGTCCTGGAGACCGGAGCGAGGAGGAGGCAGCGATGAGCGGACCACCCACCATGGAGCGTGAGCGTCCCGAGGATCGGGAGACGGAAGAGGACGCGGCGAGGCGCCCCCGGCGCAGCTCCGGGGACGACCCCCGGGCACGCCTCCTGGCCGGGCTCCCCGTCACCGAGCGGCGCCTGGAGCCGGCGGGCGTGCCCACCGCCGTCCTCGAGGGCGGCGACGGCCCGCCCGTGGTCCTGCTGCACGGCCCGGGGGAGTCGGCGCTCTGGTGGTTGCGGGTGATCCCGGATCTGGTGACCACCCACCGCGTCGTCGCCCCCGACCTCCCGGCCCACGGCGCCTCCGGAACCGGCGAGGGCGCGCTGGACCAGGACCGGGTCCTCGCCTGGCTCGAGGCGCTCATCGCCCGGACCTGCCCCTCGCCCCCGGCCCTGGTGGGCCACCTCCTGGGCGGAGGCGTGGCGGCCCGCTTCGCCGTCCGCCGGGAGGAGCGGATCGGGCGCCTCGTCCTGGTGGACACCATGGGGCTGCGCTGGCTCCGGCCGTCGCCGGGGTTCGCCCTGGCCCTGATCCGCTTCATGGTGTGGCCCACCGAGCGGAGCTACGACCGCTTCCTCCCCCACTGCATGTACGATCCCGACGGCCTCGAGGAGGAGATGGGGGAGCGCTGGGAGCCCTTCCTCGACTACAACCTCCAGCGTGCCCGGGCGAAGGAGCCGAGGGCGGGGATGCGGAGCCTCATGCTGAAGTTCGGCCTGCCGCCGATCCCCGAGGAGGACCTGGACGCGATCGCCGTGCCCACCCACCTGATCTGGGGCCGCCACGACAAGGCGATCCCCCTCCGGGTCGCCGAGGACGCCGCCTCCCGGCACGGATGGCCCCTCCACGTCATCGACGACGCCCGGGACGACCCGAAGCTGGAGCAGCCGGAGGCGTTCCTGGGGGCGATGAGGCGGGCCCTCGCAGCGAGCTGAGAGATCCCACGAGGAGGAGGCGACGGCATGTCCCCGCGAGGCCAGGACGGGAAGCTCGCCAGGCGGGCGGCGGAGAACTACGAGCGATACTTCGTTCCGACGATCGGCGCGCCCGTGGCGGCCGACCTGGTCGAAGCGGCCGGGCCGCGTCCGGGCGAGCGCGTGCTGGACGTGGCGTGCGGCACCGGTGTCGTGACGAGACTCGCCGCGGAGCGGGTCGGCGCGGAAGGGACGGTGGCCGGGCTGGATCCCAACCCGGGAATGCTCGCGGTGGCCCGCGAGGTGGCGCCCGCCGACGCGTCGATCCGGTGGCACGAGGCGCCGGCCGAGGAGATCCCCCTGCCGGACGACAGCTTCGATCTCGCGTTGTGTGGGATGGGCCTCCAGTTCTTCTCCGACCGACCGGCCGCGCTGGGGGAGATCCGCCGGGTGCTCGTCCCCGGCGGCCGCGTCGTGGCGAACGTCCCGGGCCCGACCCCGCCGCCGCTCGCGGCCATGGCCGAGGCGCTCACGGACCACATCGGCCCCGAGAGCGGTTCCTTCGTCCGCGCCGTCTTCTCGTTGCACGATCCCGACGAGCTCCGGGCCCTCGTGACGGGCGCGGGCTTCCGAGACGCGGAGGTGCGCTCCGCACCCAGGACCCTCTCCCTGCCGGCCCCCGAGGATTTCCTGTGGCAGTATGTCCGCAGCACCCCGCTGGAGGCCCGGGTGGCCGAGGCCGACGAGGCTCGGCGCGCCGGGCTGGAGCGCGACTTCGCGGAGAAGTGTCAGGCGTTCATGGAGGAGGGCGGCCTGGCTCTCGAGGTGGACATGACCACCGTGGTCGCAACGAAGTAGCCCGGGCCGAGGCGTGGGTGCCCCCCGGGTCCCCCCTCACCGAATCCCCCACCCCTCCACCGGCCCCCCGTGGAGGAAGGCCCCCGGGGTGATCACGCCGTCCCGCTTGTAGACCATCCCGTCCTCGAGGACGAAGCGGACGTCCCGCAGCGCGTCGATGCTCTCGAGGGGGTTGCCCCGCACCGCGATCAGGTCGGCGGCGAGCCCCGGGCGGATCGGGCCCCGGGTGTCCATGGTCTCGCTCGCCCGGTAGCCGGTGATCGTCATGGCCCGGAGGATGTCGGCGGGCGGGATCCCGGCGTCCTTCCACGTCTCGATGAACTCGATCGCCACCTCGCCCCGGGTCTTCCCCGGCACCCAGTAGTCGGCGTCGGTGGAGAAGGTGATCGGCACGTCCAGCTCCCAGGCGTTCCGGAGCCGCTCCACGGTGCGGGCGTAGCGCTCGGGGGTGGTGTGGCCCGGGAGCGTGCTCGGGGTCTCGGTGCCGGCCGCGGCGATGCGGCCGTATTCGACCTGCAAGACCGTGTTGCAGTCGGCGGTGCGGTGCGGGGAGGCAGGCTGGTCGGGCGCGGCGCGCCACCGCGCAACTTCCTCCTTGCCGAGACGATCCTTGCGGCTTCGGGATCCCTGTGAAAGTGTGAAGGGCATTCCAGCCCTCCGCCCGTGCAGAGGCAGCCGACCCAACCCCCCCAGAGGCGAGGCTCCTCGAAGGTTCGCACCCGCCGTCGCCGCGCACGCTTCCTCCAGGACAACCGTCATACAGACCTGGCAAGTCCCGCCAATCCCAGACCCCAGGGTTCAGATGCCGGACGATACGCCTCATCCCTTCAGGCCGGACCCGGATGATCCGGTGAGCCTCGTGGTGGACTTTCAGTCGATCCACTCCGTCGCGTATCGCATTCGGACCCGACACCCGGAGAAGGATTGGCGAACCGTCCACACCGGCACCCACGACGACGACATGGTGCCCCGAACTCTGCCCCCCCTCCCCGTCGGGACGCTGGTCGAGTACCGCTTTCTCTACACCGACTCGGCCGACGAGCCGTTCGTCGCGATGATCACGGCAACCCAGGAGGAAGACCTGGTGGAGGGAGGTCGGGTCCAGGTCGAGGGAGAGGGAGGGGAATGGGGCGTCGACCAGCTATTGGAGGTGGTCGAAGAATCCTAGAAGACCCGGCACGGGCACGCTTCTGCTTCATTTCCCCGGGCCTCTGCATCGCCCTGATCGTCGCACCGCAGGAGCTCGGGGCGCAGGGCGGAGAGGCGCAGAGGGAAGTCACCTACTCCGTCCCCAAGGCGCCGGCGTTTCACCTGATCGGGGCATCCCCGTCCGACGTGGGGCGACCGGGCTCCCCCCGCGAGCTGGCCGTCTCTCTGCTCTCGGCCGTGGACTCGGCCGGCCGCCTGCAGCAGGGTTTCGCCCTGGAGTTCTCGCCCGGGCTCGCGTTGAGCGGGAGCGTGGACGCGAACGAATACCGGACCGACTTCTGGAAGCGTCTGGTCGCCCGGACCGGGCTGTCTCTCGGCACGGCGAAGGCCTCGGGCGGGGGCTCCGGTACCAGGATGGCCGTGGGCGGTCGTGCCGTCCTTGTCGATCGCACCGACCCCATGGTCTATGGGGCCCACGTGGACAGTCTGGCCGAGGCCATGCTCCCCTGCTTGGTGGATGATCTCACTGAGGATGATCTCACTGAGGAGGAGGCGGGGGTCTGCGCCCGGGAGCGCACGGCTTCGCTGAGGGCCCGAAAGGTGAACGCGACCTGGAACCGCGCCACCCTCTCCGTGGGTGTCGCCTGGGGGCTCCACCTGGGAGAATCTCGCGTCTCGGAGGCAAAGTCGTTCGGAACCGCGGCGTGGGCCGTGGGCACCCTGCCCCTTTGAGTCTTCGAGCACGTCGGCGCCTGGCTGTGCGACCGGGGCCAGCGGGCGTTTCAGGTCCAGTACGAAACCAGGAACGCGGAGGCGGTTCCGGGGGAACGAGACGCCCTTTCCTTCGGGGGACGGTTCCACGTGGGTTCCGGGTCCGTGAACGCATTCGGGGAGCTGCTGGGCGTCAGCCTGAGGGACGCCCCCGCAGGCGCGGACGACTTCACGGCGGAGACCTCTGCCGGTCTCGAATTCCGGGCCACGGACGACACCTGGATCACCACGGGCCTGGGAACCCGCTTCGCCGACGAGGCGCAGCCGGACAAGATCTTCGTCATCGCGGGCCTCCGGTGGAACGTCAGCTCCGGGCCTTCCTTCGGCCGATGAACGTCCGCACGGCGGGGACCGACGCCCACTGGACATTCGGCACGCTGGACTTCCCTCCCTGACCCGAGGAGACGCCCGATGTCGGAGCTAAGAGTCGCCATCGCCATGGGCGGCGGCGTGAGTCTGGGATCGTTCTGCGGCGGGGCCCTGGGCGAAACCGTCAAGCAGCTCGTGGAGAGCCGGGCCGAAGGCTACGACAGCGTCCGCTTCGATGTCTTCTCCGGGGCGAGCGCCGGAGCCATGTCGCTGGGTCTCCTGGTGCACACCCTCGCGAGCCCGGAGTTCGAGGGGGACGGCGACGCGGTTCTCGATCGGCAGCGCGAAGCCTGGGTCGAGCGAATCGACATCCGGGAGCTCATCCCGGACCCCGCCATGACCCGGGTGAACTCGCTGCTGGACCGGGGCGCCGTGGACCGGATCGCAGACTCGTTGCTCCGGTGGAAGCGGGGCGCCGAGCCCGGGGGGGAGTTGCTCGGACCCCGGGCCCTCCTGGCCTGCACCCTGACCAACCTGAACGGCGTTCCGGTGGACGCCCGAGGCTCGGGCCAGGAAGGCGCCCTCGACGACGCGCTCCAGACCACCCTCTACGAGGACCTGCGGGTGTTCGATCTTCGCCTCGACGACTCGGGCTCCGAGGACGGCTTCCAGGGGCGCGAGAGCTGGCTCGTGAGGGAGGATCTGGGTCGCCCGGAGGTCTGGGCCGAGATCGCCGGGACCTGCGTGGCGGCCGGCGCGTTCCCCGTGGCTTTCGAGCCCGTGGCGCTGCACCGGAACCGGGACGAGTACGGCAAGATCTGGCCGAAGCAGTGGGAAGACATCGACTCCTTCGCCTTCACCTTCTCCGACGGGGGGATGTTCAACAACGAGCCCCTCCGGGAGGTGATGAACCTCATCGGCTGGATGGACGCCGAGGCCGGCGACTTCGAGCGGGTGGTGGTCTTCATCGATCCCAACCTGAGCGGGACGACCGAGGACCTCTCGCTGGACTACTACCGGGAGCTCGAGGTGCGGGACCCGGACAACACGCTGTGGAAGCTCGGCCGCCTCTTCGACGGCCGAGACATCGAGCCCCGGCCCTACGTGGACCGGATGACGGCACTGGTGGCGCCCCTGGTGGGGGCGCTCAAGGGACAGGCGGCGTTCAAGGACTGGCTGGCCGCCGAGAAGGTGAACAACCGCCTCGAGTGGCGGGGCGCGCTCCGGAGCGCGGTCATCGAGCTGCTGGGCATCCTGCCCGACGCCGCCTTCGACGATGGGGGCGAGGCCGCGGTGTTCGCGGAGGGGGTGCGGGAGAGCCTGGAGGAGGTCCTCGAGGCCAAGAGCGGCAAGTCCGTGCGCGAGAATCCCCGGCTCGCCGTCGAGCGGGAGATGGAGCGCATCGAGCGGGAGGAGACGCGAACGGGACGGGAGGGGAAGCACCTCGACGCCCTGTCGGAGGAGCGGCGAGAAGCGTGCGCCCTCCTCTTCTCCCTCATCGACCAGGTGGCCGGCCTCCGGGGACGGAAGCAGGTCCGGGTGGTGGGCATCGGGCCCCTGGACGAGGAGGGCAGGCCCCTGAACCTGGCGGGCGACTTCGTGGCCAACTTCGGGGGATTCTTCAAGGAGGAATACAGGACCTACGATTTCGAGGTCGGCAGGGCGCTGGCGGGGAGGATGCTCGAGGGCGCCGGGCTGCTGGACGAGGAAGCTCGGCTCGAGGAACTGCCCGAGAAGCCGGACTCGGATCCCACGGCGGCATCCACGCCCCAGGCCGAGCGCCTGCTGGAGCGAATCAAGGAGGTGGCCGGCGACTTCCTCGACGTGAGGATGGACTGGCCGCTCAAGCTCGACAAGCTGGCGATTCGCCTCGGAAAGGCGAAGCTGGGACGCATGATCGCGGGGGCCCTCGGGGAGGATGAGGAGCCGGTCTTCCCCTACGTAGTGCGCTTGAAGATCACGCCCGCAGAGCCAGAACACCGCTTCAAGCTCCAGGGCCAGGACGGTGGCGACTCCCTCGACGCCCGGTGGGTCGAGCGCGTGCTGGTGGTCGAGACCCTGATCTTCCACGCTCCCGGCAGCGGCGAGGTGCGGGGGCCCCACGTGAAGCGCGTGGAGGTGGATGAGGGTGATGACGACATCTACGTCCTGGAGCTGGTCCGGGACATCCGTCTCCAGAGGGACGAGCACCGTCAGCTGGCGCTTCCGAATGACGGCACGATCGAGACGCTGGAGCGGATGGCCTACGGAAAGCTCTTCGGAGAGGTGGACTGGAAGAAGGTCGAGACGGAAGGCGAGGACGAGGTCCTCGACGAGGTGGAGTGGGAGGCGAAGGAGACGCTGGACGGGTGGCGGTTTGGGTAGGCGGATCGCCATGGGTGGTCTCGCGGGAGCCGAGGCTGGGGTCGCCCGGTGACGGGTCTCGAGGGCTCGGTCTCGGATACCGCGTATCTGGTCTGCGAGTCGCGGGCGCGGCGCCTCGACATCAGCCGGGATCCCTTCGCCCGCAAATGGATCGCGCCGGAGCAGCGGGAGAGCGTCGAGGAGCTGTGGGAGGACTTCTCCCGGGAGGTCTATCCCCACGACGCGCTGGAGGTCAGCCTCCGCAACCGCTACTGGCTCGAGCGGATCGAGGGGTTCGTCGAGGGCGCCGACGATCCCGTCTTCGTCAACGTCGGAGCCGGCCTCACGTCGTATCCGTTCCTGCTGGCGGATCCCATTCCTGCGGTGGAGCTGGACCGGCCGCCGGTCGTCGCCTACAAGGAGGCAAGGGCCCGGGAGCTGAAAAGGCAGGGCGCTCTTCCGGAGCGGAACGTCGCGTTCCACGGAGTCGATCTGGGATCGGCCGGAGGCCTCGAGCGGCTCGAATCGCTTCTCGGGGACACCTGCGGAGCCCGCTCCTCCTTCGTCCTCTGCGAAGGGCTCCTCTACTACCTGGAGCGGTCCACGGTGGACGCCCTGGTCGAGATCGTCAGGCGGGCCCAGGAGGAGGGCTCCGTGCTGGGCCTGGACTTCTGGCCCCCGGCGGTTGCCGACTCCCCGGTGTTCCACCGGATGGAGGCGTTCTTCGAGGAGCGGTTCGGGATCGAGCGGGGGGGCTACACCTTTCTCGACGAGCGGTGGGTGGAATCGATAGAGGGTTACGAGATCCAGGGGGTCAGCAATGTCGTCCGGCAGGAGAGGGTCATCGCCGGCACTCCACATCTCCAGAACTCGGCCGCCGTTCTTCTCGAAATGTACGCGGCGCTCAAGAGGCGATGATCGGGAGTTCAAGACAGGAGAGCACCATGCCCACCGATGGATCCAGGGACTACAACCTTCCGGACGAGGTGACGGAGATCCTGAGGGACTTCCGGCAGACTGCTCCGGTACGCCCCAACCCGGATGAGAGAGATGCTTCCGCCAAGGACCGCTTCACGGAGAACGATGAGAAGCGGGTGGCCTGCATCCACCGCCTCGGGAGGTGGTCGGAGAAGAATCCCCAGGATCGAGCGCCCGTGCAGAGAATCCTGTTCCGACTTCTGGAACAGGATCTGACCGGGCGTCCACCGAACCCAGCGGATTCCCTTGAGACTCCATACGGCACGGAGGAGGGAAAGAGAGACTACGGAGTGAACGGTCTGATGCGCTCCTACATCCCCATCTTCATCGGGGTCCTCCACTGGTGGAATCCGAGAGACAACGGCCTCTGGAACGATGCCCGGGAGGGGCTGCTCGGTCGCCTGATCGGAGAAGATTTGGGCGAGCATGGAGTGTCCGGCCATGAGTACTCGGCCACTGTGCGCCAGTGGCTGATCCGGATCCTGCGGCGTGTGTTTGCGACGGACGACGGCTTCGCGAGAAAGCTGGCGAAGCGTCTGGATGAGGAGATCGACTACGAGGACAACGTTCTCACCCAGATCGTGATGGCCAGCGAGGTCAGCCGGCTAGAGCCACCGCAAGAGGCGGCCGCGTCGCTCCTCATGAAAAAGCTGAGTGATCCCACACGGTCGGGAAGTACCGTGGCTGCAGAAGGATTGGAGCGCCTCGGATCGGGTCTCGAGCGTTCCGAGGAGGCCATCGAGGAATTGTGCAGCTGGCTCGAGGAGCTCCAGGAGCAGAGCGACGACAGATGGGATCAGAATCGCTCGGCCGCGAAGGCGCTTGCGGATTGGGAGTTTTTTGTCGACGAGTCGGTGGAACGCAGAGCTGTCATCAAGGCCATCGCTGCCGTCGGGCCGTCAGATGAGGCCTCCCTGAACGAACGGATGATCGGTGTTCTCTTCAACGAAGTTGAGCGCTCGGGGAGCGGAAGGGATGGGTACCCCGACGTGGGAGTCGCCGCGGTCCTGGCCCTGGGACAGCTTGGATGCAGTCTGGTGAAGACCTCCGAGAATGGAGATGGGGGGCAGGCTGACGAGGCTAAGAGGCTCCGAGACGGGCTGACATCCACCGCTGTCGGCGGAGGAGACGCCACCGTGTGCGACGCCGCCGCCCGGGCCCTGACCGAATTGATGGAGAACGAGAAGACGGCTGCGGAGTGCCTGGTCGAGTATGCGCTGAGGAGCAGGGAAGAGTGCGACGACGAGCGGCTAGCGGATGCGGCGCGTCTTGTCGACGCCGAGTCCGCAATTGACAGGTTGGCGAGGGTCAGCGGCGCCGGCAGGTCATGGGCCAGGGACATGATCGCGAAGATCGGGGGTGCTCATGCCATCGAGACACTAGGCCCACCCGAATGGGCTCACAGATGGAAGTATGTCATCGACTGGGTAGCCGTGTTGCTGGTCGTTCCCGCCCTGGTTGGCACCTGGATCGCGATGTCAGATGCTACCCGTCCATTCATCCAGGGATCGCTGGACTCCTGGTGGCCCCAGAATGGAATCATATGGGGCGCGTTCCTCGGTCTGGCCGTAGGGGTCATCGGCTTTTTCCTCGTCGTGTCGCCCGACTGGGCCGAGAAGCTGAAATATGTCAGATGGGGAGCCGACGAGCTGAAGAAATTCCAGGACTCGAAGTTTTTCAGGTGGGGGGGCGGGGTTCTCGTGGCCATTGCTCTGGTCGGAACGTTGATTGCAGCCGCGGATGTGCCCCCCTGGCCCGACTGGTGGTGGTGGCCGGAAAATCCCGTTGTCTGGTCCTGGTGTTTCGTCCTGTCTGCCTTCTTGGCCAGCGTAGTCATCGCCTTTCCGTTCAGAGAGATAAGGGCCGGGAGGTACCTCGTCTCCAGCATTCTGGCGTTCGTCTTCTCGTTGGGCATGGTCGCGGCCATCGCGAGCGGTATCTGGGTCGCTCGCGAGGAGGAAGGGCCTGTGCTCTTGGATGGTCCAGTTCATGTGTTTCGGGGATCCTTCGTCGAGAACGGCGCTCCGCAGTTGATCGCTTCGCTGACAGCCCCGCCGTGTGATCCCCCCTCCCCCCCGCCGTGTCAGTCGATAGGCAACCTTGCTGAGGCCGGGGTGTTCGGGGCTCCGGTCTGGGTCGTGCTCCTGGCCGTCTTGGGCTCCGGGCTCCTCACCGTAGCGGTCATCGTCACAGAGGTCAGGAGACAGCCCGACTTTTCCGACCTGCGTGGACTCCGGCAGCGAGTCGGAGCGCTGCTGGAGCACCAGTTCTACATCCTGTTTGCCCCCTTCGGCGCGCTCTTCGTATTCGCCGGATTGCGGACGGCCCACATGTTGGAGGAACCGCTGACCGTGGCACTCGCCGCATTTGGAGCGGGATTGGCGTGGAACGTGGTCATGGCTCGGGCCGTGCGGCTCGCAGGGAGGACGGTCTATCCGCAGGCGGACGAAGAGGGCGGAGAAAGGTCGGACGATGTCGGTGTAAGAGAGGTAGCCTAGGACGAACGTCCAGGGCGGTGCGACGCGACTGCCGAGTTCACTTTCTGGTCTGGCCTCGGATCCTCGAAGCCGTTGCTCCTCTCCGTCCCCAGGCAGGACCTTACTCGGGTCCAGTCTACCCAGATCCGATGGAGTGAATTCAGGCGGTGAGGAAGTTCGCGAGCCAGCCGGCCGCGGCCTCGCTCGACGGGGGCGAGCTATCCGTCTCCCTCATGAGGCCTGCGTCGCTCGGCCCTGTCAGGGCCGAGCGTCTTCGGCGCGCCGGGGTGGGTGGTGCTTTTTTGCCGTGCTCGGAGCCGGTATGCTCACGGTCAAGGATCTCGTGAACGAGATCCGGGTTCGGCCCGATTTCCAGGACGGGCAGGATCTCCGGAAGCGGGTCGGGAAGATCATCCTGCACCAGTACTACATCCTCGTCGCACCCTTTGGGGCGATGTTCGTCTACAGGGGGCTCGTGGCCACCAACCAGTCGGAGAGCGACGTGACCGTCGGCCTGGCTG
>JABAHQ010016590.1_pt1 | contig 24937 bp, 23 predicted proteins | sample 7062091 | NCBI WGS metagenome assembly JABAHQ01 (sample SAMN14534359, study PRJNA622989) | marine sediment metagenome | biome: marine biome [ENVO:00000428]; feature: marine pelagic biome [ENVO:01000023]; material: deep marine sediment [ENVO:00002113] | place: India: Gulf of Kutch | collected...
TGCATCTCCATCCTTTCCGCTTATTTCTTTTGAACGAACTCCTTCTGCTGAAACTCGAATCCCTGGGAAAACCCGAGCCTTCCCGGGAAAGCGGCATCAATCTGTTCAAGGTCATGCTGAAGAAAGAGAAAATCACCTGGACCCGTCAGGACCACCGAATTTCGGAAGACCATTACGCCGAGAACCTGGACCTCATGGCGCAGCTCGGGAAACGAATGCATATTCCGGTGGTTTTTATGACCCTGGTCTCGAATGTTCGGGATTTTCCTCCCCTGAGATCGGAGCACCGGGCGGGCCTGACCCCGGATCAAAAGCAACAGGTGAGGACCGATCTCCAGCGGGGCCGGGTGGCGAGGGAACATCACGAGCTGGAAAAGGCCCTGGCCTATATTCTGCATTCCGTGACCGTGGATCCTTCTTTTTCCAAGGCGCATTTTGAACTGGCCCGGACCTACGAGGCGTTGTCGGATTATCCCCACGCCCGGCAGGAATACCGGCTGGCCCGGGAATACGATAAGGTCCATCTTCGGGCTTGCCGGAAGTTCAACCGGATCATTCACCGGGTGGCCCGTCGCCACGGGGTGCCGGTGGTTGAAATCGGCGAGGCTTTTGAAGAGGTTTCCCCGCACCATCTGCCGGGGGACAATCTTTTCCTGGAACACGTGCATCCCAATATCAACGGCCATTTGATCATGGCGGACACCCTTTCGCATTTTCTGGCGCGAAGGGATTTCATTGAACCCGAACCGAACTGGCAGTGGGGAAACATGCACAAGGCGGAAGATTACGTTCGAAGCTCCGGATTCGACCGCCAAGAATGGGTCCGCTCCCGGGCCACCGTGGGCCGGTTGCTTTTGGATTTCCCATTTTATAGATGCGAAAAAGGAGAGGCTTTTTTGAAGTCGATCGGCCGGGACGAAAGCGAAAAAAAGCTGATTCGGGAATGCTACCGAAACCGGTCCGGGGCTTTCGCCGGGGCGGCTCCCCCAAAGGATTCCTGATCCATGATTGTGGATTTGAACTTGAAAGGAAAACGTGTTTTGATCGTCGGCGGCGGTCGGGAAGCCGCCCGCAAGGTGGAGGCGCTGTTATCCCAGCAATGCCAGGTTACGGTCGTGGCGGCTTCGGTTTGCGACGCGGTGCAACGAGGCGCCCGGGAAGGCAAAATTACTCTGATCCCGCAGGCGGTTGCCGATGGAGGGTTTTTGAAGGAACACGAGGAAGTGGTTTTGGTGATGGCCGTCACCGACGACCGGGCCCTCAACCGGAAGGTCGTGGAGGCCGCGCGAAAACAGGGCTGTTATGCTTATTCCGTGGATGACCCCGAAGGCAGCGATTTCAGTCATCCCGCGGTCCTCACCCTGCATGATATCGTCCAGGTGGCCGTTTCCACCGGCGGCCGGAGCCCCTTGGGGGCCCAAAAGATCCGGGATCTGGCGGAACCCCTGTTCCGGGATCTGGTGGGCCAGGCGATGGTCCTTCAGATTCGCCTGCAGGAATTGATGCGAACCGAAGCCAAGGAAGTCCTGGACTCCCCCGGGGATCGCCAGCGGTTTTTAGAAACGGTATGGAATCATGAGGCCATCGGGGATTTGCTGCGTCAGGGGCAATGGGAAGAGGCCGCCGCCCTGGCCCGGGAGATCCTCCATAAGACACGACCTCCTTCCTGAGAAGATTTATTCGACGGGCGAAGGGTGTTAAAATAAACAAATAGGTTTTGAATAAAGGAGAGACGGCGTGGAAGCTCTTTTCCTGTTTTTCTCGGTGATTTTTGCGGTGGTCATGATTTTTATGTTGCCCAAATATGCCCGGTTCATTCATGAGCAGCCCAAAAAACACATGGAACAAAGGTTGGCCCAGGAAAAAAAGGAAGAACAAAAGGAACCCCCCGCCGAACCGGAGGACCCTTCCGGGAGGGACCGTTGAATGCGCGCACCGGTGGATGAGTTTTTCTCCCAGTACCTTGAGGATTTCCTGGCCGGCAACCGGGCGGGTCGGATGATTGCCGATGCGCTCCGGGATTGGGGTATCGGCCTGATGCCGTTGGTCGACCATTGCACCCTCCGGACCCGGGACGTGGACCAGCGGGCCCGCGAGGTCCTGGATTTCGGCTTTCAATACGATGAAACCATCGGGGTCCTCGAGTTTGAGACCTGGTGGGCCAAGGTTTATCGCAAGCCCGGCTATCCGTCCCTGTTCATCGACCAGGCCTATTCGGGAGAGCGTGGAAAAGACAGCCTGATTCCCGCATGGGTGGAAGCCCACGGCGACCAGCGGTTTCATCATATCGCTCTTCTGGTGGAAGATATCGAGGCGGCCATCGCGAGGATGAAACCCCGGGGGATCGCCTTCGCCGGCGACATTGTCGGGGCGCGGGGCACCAACCTGCGGCAAATCTTTACCCAGCCGGAGATGAAAAATGGCGAGGTGTTCACCGTCCTGGAACTCATTGAACGTCACCATGGTTATGAAGGGTTCCTGCCTCCGCAGGCCGACGGGTTGATGGAGTCCACCCGCAAGTGAGCCCGACCCCGACGTTATGATCCGCAAAACCGACCCTCAGGCGGTGGCTCCTTATCTCAAGGATGCGTCCAATTATTCCGGCGGAGCCGCCGAGGAAGTCGTCCTTCCCGAGTCCACCGGGGAATTGGTGGAGTATCTTCGATCCAGCGATCAACCGGTAACCGTGGCCGGGGCCGGCACGGGGGTGACCGCCTCCCGGATTCCCCCTTCCGGCGTCATCATCTCTCTGGAACGATTGAAAGGGATCGGCGAACTCCAGGACGGGACCGTGGAAGTCGGTCCCGCCGTGACCCTGCAGGAATTGGAAGACCACCTTCGGCCCACCCCTTATTTCTACCCGCCCAATCCGACGGAGACCCTGGCGTCCCTCGGGGGGACGCTGGCGACCAACGCTTCCGGCTCCCGGAGTTACAAGTATGGCGTCACCCGCGACTATGTTCTGGAAGCCGAAATCGTCCTGGCCGACGGCCGGTGCGCCCGTCTCACCCGGGACCCGACCATCGACAAGCCGCTAAGGTTCCCAGACGGCTCGGAAATTCATTTCCCCGAAGTGAAATACACCAGTCCCCGGTGCAAAAATGCCGCCGGATATTACGTTCAACCGGATATGTCCTGGCTGGACTTGTTCATCGGTTCCGATGGAACCCTCTGCATCTTCAACCGGATCCGCCTGAAACTGTTGCCGCGTCCGGCGGATTTCATCAGCGGCGTTTTGTTTTTCAGGGAAGAGGAGGCCTGCTGGCGCCTGGTGGAAAAGATCCGCTCCCTGGAAAACGGGATTCTTTCGCCCTGTTCACTGGAGTATTTCGACTTTTTTTCCCTGCAACGGTTGAAGACCCAATACCCGACCCTCCCCGAACCGGCGCGCGCGGCCCTGTTTTTTGAGCAGGATGTGCCGCGGAAGGAAGATTATGAATCGATCCAGGACGCCTGGTTTGATTTTTTGAGTGACGAAGACGAGTTGCTGGACGATTCCTGGTTCGCCCAAACGTTGAAAGATGTGCAAAAATTCCATGAATTCCGCCACCAAATTCCGGTCCTGCTCAACGAGGAAAACAGCCGGCTCGGCCGGGTCAAAATCGGCACCGACATGGCGGTTCCGGATTCGCATTTCATGGACCTGATGCGTTATTACCAAGAGACCTTGTCCGGCAGTGGGATGGATTACGTCATTTTCGGGCACCTTGGAGACAACCATCTTCATGTCAACCTGCTTCCGGACCCCGAAGAAATCGAACGGGCTCAAGAGCTCCACCACACCATGGTCCAGCAGGTTTTGAAATGGCAGGGAACCGTTTCCGCGGAACACGGAATCGGAAAACTCAAAAAGGGGTTTTTTGCGGAGATGGTCGGCCCCGAAGCTCTGGACGATTTGCGCCGAATCAAAAAAGCCTTTGACCCGCAAAACCGCCTGGGACGCGGTAATATCCTTTAAAAAGAAGAGGAAGAATCCGGAAAGGGGAAGTCGGTTTTGGAGCCGAGTTCCATTTGACACCGCGATTCGATAGAAGGTAAACTTTCGAAATGTTTCAGAATTTATGTTTTGATACGATGCGGAAACTCCATGCAGTCGGGACGGATTTGCGAATCCCGATGGCCCCGCCAGAACCTTGTGGTTGATGAGGTCTGCTCATGGACAATGGCCTGAGGTTGGAAACGATGAAGAGCCTGGTGCTCAATTATTCGTACGAACCTCTCCAGTTTTGCACTGCCAAGCGGGCCATCATCATGGTTTTGGCAGGACGAGCTGAAAACCTGGAAAGCGATGGGTACGTCGTGCGGTCTCCGACCACGGGGTTCCGCCTTCCGGCGGTCATCCGGGTTTTGAATATGGTCAAGCGAAACCGCAAGAAAGGGGTGGCTTTCAGTAAAAAGAATATTCTTCGGCGCGACAATTACATGTGCCAATACTGCGGCACCTCTAACCACATTCTGACCGTCGACCACGTGCTTCCCAAGTCTCGGGGAGGGCAAACCGATTGGACCAATGTGGTCGTGGCTTGCAAACCCTGCAACCTGAAAAAAGGGAACCAGACCCTTTCCGAAACCGGAATGGCTTTAATCCAGAATCCCATCAAACCGGAGTTCCAGTATTTTCATTTTTCCGTGCCGCCGGGGCCGGAAACCCATCTGGAAATCTGGCGAAAATACCTGCCTGCCAAATTGTTTGCCCGTACCTTCCTGAATTGATTCCGTTGCCGGAACTCCCTCCTCCTTCTTTCCTTTGGCTATTTATTTTCCGGGTCACTATAATAAATGTTAATATATGAATTTAAGGAACGGTTGAGGTTCCGAATAGGGTTTCTTTTACCCAAAAGGTAAAAAAAATGGCCAAACCCAAACCGCTCGTCCAAATCATCTCCGAAAAAGAATTTCTGGATTACCTTCAGGAACCCAGCACCCAGTTTTTCAAATTATTCAATTCTTTCGAAAAAAAGCGGAAAGAAAAGAAGGAAATTTCCCGGCAATTTTATTCCAACCTCATTCAGGAAGCCCAATTCCTGGAAAGTTTCCTCGACGAATACGGGGCCCGGGAAAATCGCAAGTGGTCTTTTTTTACCGAATACATCGCTTCCATCCGCAACCTGGCGATCGCCGCCTTTTATTTAAAACACATTCTGGACCGGTACCCCTATTACAACCTGGTGGAAGACCAGGATAAAAAAGATCAGTTTTTTGAACGCGCCCGGGAAGCCCTGGAATTTTTGAACCGTTCCATTCAGAACTTGTACCAGGAAGCCACTCAAACCGCGCGGGAAAACGGGCTGGATTTTTCAGCCGAATCCACGCCCCCCTGGGAATTCGCAGAGGTCCAAACCAACAAGCGGTTGCCCCGGAATATTTCCGAAGAACAGGTCAAGGAAGAAGACGATCGCATCGTCGACCTGTTCGAAAAAGTGAAGAAGGTTGGGGCCATGATGCGGGAACTGAAAATCAACGAGACGGACGATCTGACCGAGCTCAAACGACTCGTTCCCCGGAAAATTGACGAAAAAAGAGCCCGCATGTTTACCAATCTGGTTCACAGTGTCCAATCCGATTTTGACACCTATATCAAGAATACCCGGGCCGAGCAGGACAACCAGCAACTTAAAAATTTCCGGGGCTATATTTCCATGACCCTTCATCTCCTGGAATTCGTCCTCTGGCTCTGCCATTTCTACGAACGGCACGAGGATGAAATCCGGCACGGGGAGTGCAAGCGCAAGATCTCCCTTATGGTCAACAAACAGGAACTGCTGAAAGAAATCATCAATTTCGGATTTCAGTTCAGCCTGCGGTTCATGGAGGAAGCGCAACGGATCACCGACGAGCTGTGGCCTCTATTCGTGAAAACCCAGCAGATTGAACTGCCCATACCGGAACCGCTGGGATTTCATGCCCGTCCGTGTACTTATATTTCTCTGATCGCGCGCCAGCACGGGGAGGATTTGTTCCTGGTTGTGGATGGGGAGAAATACAACGCCAAATCCGTCATGAGCTTGCTGCAGGCGGGAGGAACCATTTCCGACAAGGGGTATTCCAAAGTGGTGTTTGAGGGGAGCAAAGCGGTTTTGGAAGACATCAAAATCCTCGCCCAGCACAATTACTGCGAAGAGAAGGAAATTCCCAAAAAACTCAATTACCTGAAGTTGATGAGGAACTCCGCCTGAAATCAAGGTCCTGTTTGTCTCCTCGATCGGCGGGGCCTCCTTTTCGAACCCCCCGCGGATGAATGAGGACGAAGAAATTTATGACGTGGTCGATTCCGACAACCGGGTGATCGGCCGCGCCACCCGCCGCGAAATTCACGCCCAATCCCTCCAGCATCGTTCGGTGCACATCCTCGTGCACGACCCGCCGGGGCGTCTGTTTTTACAAAAACGCTCCGCCGCCAAGGATGAAAATCCGGGTTTCTGGGATACCTCCGCCGCCGGGCATCTGGACGCGGGAGAAGATTACCTGCAAGCGGGCCGTCGGGAGTTGGAGGAAGAACTGGGGATCACCGACTCCCCCCTGGTTCCGGTGATGCACATTCCCGCCTCTCGGGAAACCGGCTGGGAGCACGTCTGCGTCTATTCCTGCGAGACCCGGCAAACCATCCGGATCAACCGCCGGGAAATCAGCGAAGGCCGCTTCTGGACGCTGGCGGAAATCCGGGACGCCCTGGATCAGAAAGACCTTCCCTTCACTCCCACCTTTCGGGTTATTTTCAATAACTATTTGAAAAATAAGATTTAAAATATTTCTCCCCTGTATTTCCCGCCTTGGTATCCTGTGGATTAACCCCCGATAACTGTGAGTAAGCCTTAAACATTTGTGGAAAAAGGGCTTATTTTTGTGAAAAAAACTTGAGTTTCGTGTGAAAAAAAACTAAAGTTTTTGCAGGGGTTTTCCGATAAAAAAATATACCGAAAAAGTGCATTCCCATTTGGGAAGGGAAGGGAGGTCTGTGCCATGTTGGTTGCTGGTATAGACAGGAACAAGGCCACCGAGCCGGATAAACCCGTGGAACGGGTGCTTTCCCCGGCCGCCGTTTTTTCCATTCCTCCGAGCGAGGAAAATCCGGAGTTTGTCCGGCATCTGCATAAGCGGCGCGGGGTGATTCTGAGGCAAGGGGACCGGCGCCGGAGTGATCGGCGGCAAAATCACGTCGCGGCGCGGAATTTCCCTCCGGATAAGGACCGCAGGCAGCGTCCCAACCGGCAGGAGGAAAACCGGTGGAATTCGAATACCCACGACATCATCGTCGTCGCGGTGGAAAAAGACCCGAATTTTCCCGATCGGTGGAGCTCCGGTCAGGAAGTTTTCGTGGACCCCGGGCCCCAGCAGCAAGTGACCGGGTCTCCGTACGTTCCACCGCCCACGTATTCGAGGGCTGGGACGCCGGCTTCCCGCGCAGTGGATGAAACGCCCGATTACGTGGTGCATTTGTCCCATACGCCTCCGGGCCGGTGAAGGAGCTTAAAAAAATCTCTGTTTGGATCAATCCCTGCTAGGCGAAGGCACGGGAAAGCGGGTATAATGCCGGCAGAACCCTCGGGAAATCCGTGGGATAGTGCCATCCAACCGCTTGATTTTTCACTTCTGATGAGAATTCTCCTGCGCCTCGCCTTGTTCGTTTATCTCTTCCTCGTTTTCGCTTCCTCCCTTTGGGCTCAAAACCTGGATATTTTCAATACGTCCAAGCCTTTTTCCCTGGACCGCCTGCCTCCCGGGAAACGTTGGGTCGATTTGGCGCACTTGACCCCCGAAGACATTCCCGATCATTTGCCCGGTTATTTGAAATCCCTGCGACGAGCGCAAGGCCCGGTCGAAAGAAACCTCCTGGCCCTGGCGGGGGGATATCTGTATCTTCGCCAGGGGGACGAGGGATCGGCTTTGCGGGTTTTTAAGAACTACATCCTCGGAAACTTTATCCTGGACGATTTCCGTCTCCATTTCGAGGCTCTGGCTTTTCAAAGACGGGCGCAGAAAAAATTGGAGGAAAAGAAATATTTCGCGGCCCTCGCCGATCTCAAGAAATCGCTTCGGCGACGCCTGTCCCTGTTCCAGGCCTGGCCGACCAGTCCCTTTCAGGTTTCCCTGCCCCGCGACCTGGCCGAAACCGAACGCCTGCTGGGAGATGCTTACTACCAAGTGTTCAATTACAAAGCCGCCTGGCAGATGTACCGGCGTGCCTTGATGCGTGAGTTTCCGGACAATGAAACGCATAAAAGGGAAGTCAACCTGGCCCTGGCCCGAACGTATACGGCTGCCGGGGAACTTTTTGAAGCCGGGGATATTTACATTGCCTTGTTGAAAGAAAAAAACGGGCCCGACGTTCAGGCGGCGGCGGAGAAATTCATCCGCGACCATAAAGGGAAACTCCGGGATCAACCGGCGGTGTATAGGGAGCTCACCCGCCGACTCAAGGAGGCGAAACGCGCCGAAACATCGAGCCGAGAAAAAATCGTGGCCCAAAAACCCCCGGGGCCGCTGGGTTCCGATAACCCCGAGGTTCAGGCATTTTATGAGGCGTTGGGAGAGGACGACCCGGAAAAAATCCTGGAGCGGGGCTACGCAATTTTGAAAAAGTATCCCGGGATTCGGGAGACCCGGAACGTGGTCCCCATCCTCAACCGGATGATTGTGGATCGGTACCAGAGTTTTCCGCTCCCGTCCCTGGTGCATCGCCTCATTGAACTGTATCCCGCGGAAACTTTGAGCGACTTGGGTTACGCCTACTGGAAAATCAATCGGCCCGACCATGCCGCCTTGTTTTACAAGAAAATTCTGTCCAAATATCCGCTGGATATTTCCATGGGCCACAAGTCGGCTTATTTTCTCGGACGAATTTACGAAGACAAGCGCCAGTTTGCGGAATCGCTGGAACATTACCGGCGGGTGCGGGATAAATACGATTATGGGCCTTATACCGCGGCCGCCTTGTTCAAAATATCCTGGGTGGAGCGGATCCAGGGCAATTACGATCAGGCCCGGACCCATTTCAAGGAATTAATTTCGTTTTATGATTCCCCGTTGTACCGGGAGCTGAAGGCGGTTTGGCCGGCCAGCGCGTCGTATAGGGCCGCCACTCATTATTGGCTGGCGCAAACCGAAAAGGCCCTGGGCGACCAGGACGCTCACCAAAAGCGGATCCAGACCCTGATTCGTCTTTTTCCTTTTGATTTTTATTCCATCTTCAGCCGCAGCGAAACGGCGTTGAAGGAATTTTTAACCGGGGACCCGCAGCAGGAGCTGGAGCTTCGGCAAGTGGGGTTGGGGGTGGTGGAGCGGAAACGGTTGAGCCGGGCGGAAAAATTGATCGCCGCCGGGTTTCTGTCCTTTGGCGCCCAGGAACTGGCCGAGATGACCGCCGGCCGGGACAACCCGGCCTTCGTGTTCTACCTGTCGCACCTGTTCAAACGGGCCGGCGATTTTCAAAAATCCATCCTCCTGTCCTGGAACGTGGTGGCCCGGGACGGGAACGGCTATTTGTCCCGGGACTTGGTGGAAGTCCTGTTCCCCCAGGCGTTTCGGGAACAAGTGGTGACCACCGCCCGGGAATACCGGATCGATCCCCTGTTTGCCCTGTCCCTGATGCGCCAGGAAAGCGCCTTCAACCCGAAAATCACGTCGTCGGCCAATGCGGTCGGGTTGATGCAGCTTTTGCCGACCACCGCCGCCCACGTGGCCCGTTCCCTGAAACAGGAAGCCCCCTCCGAAGACCAATTGAAGGAACCCGAGACCAACATTCAATTGGGCATGGAATATCTGAACGCTCAGCTGGAGACGTTCAACCGCAACCTCATATACGTGTTGGCCGCGTATAACGCCGGTCCTGAAAAAGTGAAGGAATGGGTGGCTTTGCGGAACAACCTGTCGCCCATGGAATTCATTGAAAGCATTCCCTACAATGAAACCCGCGGTTACGTGAAAAACGTCCTCCGGAATTATGCCGTCTACCTGGCGCTTTACGACCATTCCCGGATCCGCCCGGTAAAAGAGTGGTTGACTATTTCCCGAGAATAACCAATAATTTTTCAATTAGTTAGCTTTTTTGAAGGGCTGTCATGACAGGGTTTGACATTTTCGTCGCCATCGTTCTCGGCCTGAGCCTGGTCTACTCGGTTTTAAAGGGCCTGGTGCGGGAAATTTTTTCCCTGCTCGCTCTGGTGGGGGGATTCCTGATGGCGGTCAAATTTCAGGAACCCCTGGCCCGGGTCTTGGAAGAGCCCGTGTCCAACGATACCGTCGCCGGATTGCTCGCCTTTGCCGCGGTGTTCTTCGCCACCCTGGTGGCCGTATCGCTGATCGGTCAGGCGGTCCAAAAGTTTGTTCACCGGCGGGCCGGGCTGTCGGGACTGGATCGCATTCTGGGAGGAGCCATCGGCGTCCTGAAGGGGGTGCTTCTGTTGATCATCTTCATGGTGCCCTTGAAATTTTTTCCCAACCTTTACGGGGAATGGACCCGGGATTCGTGGTTTGCTCCGCGCCTGGAGACCGCGTCGGAGGTTTTGCGCCGCACCGTTCAATCCCCCCGCCTCCTGGACTCGGTTCCCCAGATATCCCTGGAGGGGATGAAAAAGAATCTTGGTAAACTCCAGGATTTGGACAGCGTCGCCCGAGACTTTGGAACCCCGAAGCCGGAATCCGAAGCGGCCGAGGGTCTGCCCCAGGAGGAATACACTCAGGAAGACAAGAAAAAACTGCACGACATTTTGTTGTCTCTCGAAGAAGAATAATACTCCTCTTTTGCGGAACCCCCCCGGGAGGGCGGAATCCTCCGTTCAACTTGAAACCCCGATAAAGAAATTATGACCACGCGGATTAATTTAAATGGCACGATCGATCAAGATGCCTTCGTTTCTGTTTTCGACCACGGATTCCTGTTTGGCGACAGTGTGTACGAAGTGGTCAGCACCTGGAACAACCGGCCCCAGTTTCTGGAGCGTCATCTTTCCCGGCTGCGGGGGTCGGCGCAAGCGTTGTTTATGGAAATCCCCAAGAGCGATGCCTGGTTCATCGAGGAAGTGGAAAAGACCCTGCGGGCCGCTAACAACGAAGAATCTTACATCCGGATCGTCGTTTCCCGCGGGCCGGGGGAAATCGATCTCGATCCGTCCAGTTGCAAAACCCCGAACGTGGTCATCTACGTGACCCCGGCCAAGGTCCATCTGCCCGAAGAATACGAAACCGGGATGGACATGGTTCTCGTTTCCATCAAAAGGAATCCCAAGGAAGCCCTGAATCCCGGGATCAAGACCGGCAATTACCTGAACAATGTCCTGGCCAAAATGGAAGCCAACCGGCTGGGCGCCAAGGAAGCCCTGATGGCCAACCCGTACGGCCAACTCACCGAGTGCACGACGAGCAACCTGTTTTTCGTCAAAGAGGACCGAATTTTGACCCCGTCCCTGGACTGCGGGATCTTGCCCGGCATCACCCGCAATGTCGTGATTCAGCTGGCCCGGGAAAACGGGATCCTGGTGGAAGAAGGGGAATGGCCTCCCGAAGCGCTCGACAACGCAGATGAAATTTTTCTTACCGGAACCTTGAAGCGGGTCATGCCCATCACCCGATACAATGACCGAAAGGTGGGAACCGGCAAACCCGGACCGATCACCCGCAAAATTATGCGGCTTTATGAAACCTTCCTGGATCAATCCAACTGATTCCAGTCCTTCCCAACCGCGAAACTCGATTTGAGGAGGTGCCCGTGTCGTTGCTTGTGGGTTTGACCGGCGGGATGGGTTCGGGAAAAACCCTTGCCGCGTCCCTGTTTAAAGACCTGGGCGCTCATGTGATCGATGCCGACCTCGTTTGCCGCAAACTGATGGAGCCCGGCGGAGAGGCCTGGAAGGAAATCGTCCGTCAATTTGGAAACGCCATTCTGCGGCCCGATCAAACCCTGGACCGGAAAAAAATCGCCGATATCGTGTTTCGGGATCCGGAAAAGAAATCCACTCTGGAAGCCATTCTGCATCCTCGGGTCTTCGAATATGAACAAAAAATTTACGAGGCCTTGCGCCGGGAAAATCCCAAAATCATCGCCGTGGTGGATGCGGCTCTGTTGATCGAATCGGGCAATTACCAGCGCATGGACAAAGTGATCGTGGTGCAGTGCGACCCCGAGCTTCAAATTCAACGCGTCATGAACCGAAACGGATGGAGCCGGCAGGAAGTGGAAGCCCGGCTCCGGACTCAAATGAGTCTCGAGGAAAAGCTCCAAAAAGCCGATTACGTTTTGAAGAATGATGCCAACGTGGATCATTTGCGGAAGCAGGTGACCGAAGTTTACGAGGAATTGCAGCGGCTCGCGTAACCCAGGGGAAGATATGGCCCAAAAAGTGGCGGAACCGGCGAACCTCGAGGAGCTGGACAAAACCGAAGCCGACGAGCTGGAACGGTTATTGAGCGAAACCGAAGAGGGCGAAACGCCGGAAGGATCTCGGTTTCGGAAAGGGCTTTTGGTCCTGCTCCAAAACAAAAAGTGGCTCTGGACGGGGGTGGCCGCCCTGGGGGTCCTGGTTGTCGGCCTGGCGGTCGGAGTTTACTTTCTGTTCACCCCGGAAAAAGTCGCCGAGGTTTCTCCTCAAGTCCAGCCCTCCGAGCCCTCCGAACCCTCCGTTCCGGAGCCCGAAACGGTTGAAAAAATCAATATTTATCAACTCAAGCCGTTTTTTCTTCCATTAACCGATGGGGACGAGGAAACGGGACGATTTATATTGGTCACCCCCAATCTGTTGTTGAGCAACAGCGCCCTGAATAAGGAAGTGGACAAGGTGCTTCCCCAGATTCGAAAAAATATCTATAATATATTGAGGCGAAAACGGCCGAAGGATTATTTGCAAAATCAGGCCCAAATTGAAACCACGCTCAAGCAGGAAATCCTGACGGCTTCCAATGCCCACCTTTTGAGCGGGACCGGCACCATTGAGGATGTGTTTTATACTCAGTTTGTGATCAAGTGAACCCGGATTCAGCCCGTTAAGCAGGGCAAAGTGTTGTTGGCTTCGGGAAAAAGAAATGCTTTACAAATAAAGGATTTCTCAGCCATGCCGACCATTCCTCCCGTCAATATTCAGCAAATTCTTCAAATGGGGACGCACACCGAAAAGGTGCAACAAACCCTTCAACATCTTCCTTCGATTTCGTCCCAACAGCAGAATGAAGAGCGCAAAATCGCCGATGAACTGAGACGGACGGAGGTGCAGGACAGCGAAGAGCTGTTTCCCACCAACCCGGCCGATGCCCGGGGACGCCGCCGCAAACAGTTGCGAATCCGAAGAAAAGCCGCTCCCTCCGGGGACGAACCCCCTTCCTCCGAAGACGCGACCGTTCCCCTGGAAGCTTTTCCGGGGCGTCAAATCGACCTGAGGGTGTGATCGTTCCCCCATGAGCCTTGGAACCCTGATTCAGATTTTTCTCGACCTGATTCTTCTTCTGGGATTGGGCTATTGCCTGCTCCGATTGAATAATGAAGACCGGTGGGTCCGAGACGGGGCGGCCCGGATCAAGGAGTTGACCGCGCTTCGGGATTCCCTCCGGGAAACCATCCGCGAAGCGCTTCGAGTGTCCCAACGCATCGGGGAAGATATTCAGGCGAAAAAAAAACTCGCCGATGAGATGGCGTTGCTTCTTCAGGAAGAAAAAACGTCCGGGGACGCCGCCCGCGGGCCAACCGGTTCTGGATCTCCCAGGCCGGGAGAAGCCGCGGCCTCTCCCCCTGCGTCGCCCCGGATCTTGAAACAGGTGGACAAATATGGAGAGGTGGTTCGGTTGGCCTCTCACGGATTGACCGCTGGGGAAATTTCCAAACGGTTGGACTTGCCGGTGGGCGAAGTCGAGCTGGCCCTGAATTTGAGAAAATAAGTCCAACCCGCCCGGGACCTGAGGGAGGGGATTTTGCACGTTCCCAACTTGTCGGCTCGAATCGTAAAAATCCTCGCCGGAGAAGGCGCTTCTCCTTTACCCGCCCATTTCATTGCCTCTCTGAAGCTGGGCCGGATTGTGCAAGGGACCATCCTCAACGTGTTGGGGCAGGGACGGGCCGAGGTAGCGTTTGAGGGACAAAAGACCCTGGTGGAGTTCAACCACCCGGTTCAAATCGGCCAGACCCTGCACGCCCGGGTGGAGCGGGAGGCTCCTAACGTTATTTTGAAACCCGTCGCCCCCCCTCTCCCGGAAGCCCGGTCCCGGACCGGCGCGTCTCTTCCGCCGGCGGGGTCTCCTCAGCACCCGGAACCCGATTTTGTATCCCGGATTTCCACCCCCCCGGATGCCCGTTTGCCTAAGTTGACGGGAAGGACTCTGGACCCCTCCTTCTCCTCCCGGGGGGATCAAACATTTTTGGCGACCGTTCGGCGGCCGCTGAACTCCCGATCCGTCGCAGTGGAACTCGCAGGAAAGGAATTCAAGCTGCCCCTGGCGGGAAAACCGATGCCTGAGCCGGGATCTCGAGTGGCGGTTCGGGTGGACTCGTCGACCGGCCGGGTGATCGTGGACCTTCCGGAAACCGCTTCCCCTCCCGTGCCCGTTTTGCGGGATTCCCTGCGGCCCTACCGGCCTTTCCGCCCCCTTCTGGGAGAGATGGTCGTTCAATTGCACGAACGCCTCACCCAACCCTCAACGTTGAAAGAGGTACCCCTGGAACCCCGAACGCTGGCGCGAATGCGTGAAGCGCTGGAACCGCTTCTTCCAGGAAAGGAAAAAGTTCCCGATGCCGGTCAACTCCGCCGGCAGGTGGAAATCTCCGGGCTGAATTACGAAAGCCGGTTGAAACATGTTCTGGGGAAAAACCGGGTTCCGGGGGGCCAGCGTTGGGACCCCCCGCTCGACCTCAAAGGCCGGCTTCTGGAGTTTGTCCGAGCTCTCGAACAGATTCAACAGAAAGAAAACCTTTCGCCGGCCCAGGGCCGAACCCTCCAGGAGCTGATGAACGTTTTTCGGCAGGGAGTGGACACCCTGGAATCGAACCAGTTGACTCATTTCTTGGCCCGGCAGGAAAATCAACCCTTGGTGATCCAGCTCCCCAACCCCTTTGGCGGAGGCGAGTCCACGCTCAAACTTTACGTTCGGAATTCCTCGGAAGAAGGACCGGGGAAAAAAGGATCTCAAAAGGAAGGGTACACGTTGGTTTTTTTTCTGACGCTGACGGCCCTGGGACGTTTGCAGTTGGAGTCCCGAGTTTCAGGAAAACGGTTGTTTCTGAAAATTCAAGTGGAATCGCCTGAAGTGGCGCAATTCATCCAGGACCGGGGACAGGAATTCGAGACCCGGATGCGGGACCTGGGATTTCACGTCGACCTGGCGTGTTGCGCAAAAAAAGTAGAGCTCCCTCCCGAGGAGGCTCCGGAGGCGAAGGCGTTTGACCCCTCGTCGCGATGGGTGGATATCAAGACATGACCTCGGAATCCTCTTCTAAAAAGTCTGCGGTTTCGTTGAAATACGAAGTCGCCAAAGACACCGCGCCCAAGGTGACCGCAAAAGGCCAGGGGTGGGTGGCAGACAAAATTATTGCGTTGGCTCGCGAACACCAGATCCCCGTCAAGGAAGATCCGGACCTGGTCCAGGTGCTGTCCCAAGTGGAGTTGGGACAGGAAATTCCCGAATCGGTTTATCAAGTGGTTGCCGAGTTGTTGGCGTTTGTTTACCAGCTCAACCGGGATTATTCGAAGTCGAAACCTTCTTCTTGATTTTCAGGGTGGGGTTTGAAATAATCGGCGGAATTTTAGAAGTTTTGCCGATGGGCTGCATCGGCCAAGGTGAGGTTCCCGTTTCTTTTCCGCTTGACGGGGATTGAAAACCTTTGATATCCTTTTAAAAATTAATGTGTTACACAGTTTTGGGTACCGGGGGGAGGGCGCGCGGAATCCATCTCAGCCTTCCTTTTTTCATGTCGATTTAATCCCGGATTGAAAAATGTAAGTCAGCGCCAAAAAGGAACGAGCCTTTGATTAGAAAAAACAAAGTCTCTGCCTTTGTTCCAGGGTTTTTTCTTTCCTTTATTTTTTTCCCTGTTTTTTTTCTTTCGTTCGCGTGGGCCAATCTTCCTCAAAAGGGGGCCGTGGACGAGGAAACTCCTTTTGTGGTTCCCCCGGGTTTGGAACCGCAAGTGGAGTTTTGGAAGAAAATCTACACCCAGTACACCACCAAACAGGCCGTCATCCACCACACCAAGAACCTGAACATCATTTATGATGTGATCGATTTCGGGGATCGTCCCCTTTCCAACCGAGGCCGGGAAAGAATCATGTCCCGCGCCAAGAGAAAGTACCGCAAAATTCTCCGCCGGCTGGCGCGGTTGGAACGGCGCAAAAAACTCGATCCGACCCGCCTGAAATCCGAGGAAAAACGGGTTTACGATCTGGTCCAAAACAATTTCCGATCCGCCTCACGCCGTATCCGGGCTCAAATCGGGCAAAAAGACCGGTTTGGGGAGGGGTTGGTCCGCTCGGGATTGTACATGGATCAAATTGAACAGATTTTCCGGGACCATGGGTTGCCAAAAGAACTGGGGGTGTTGCCGCACGTCGAATCGTCTTTCCAGGTGGGGGCTTACTCCAGCGCCGGAGCGGCGGGGATCTGGCAATTCACCCGCGGCACCGGCCGGTTGTTCATGCGGGTGCGGTACGATGTGGATGAACGCCGCGACCCGATCTTGTCCACCTATGCCGCGGCCAAGCTCCTCAAGAAAAATTTCGAAGATCTGAATGATTGGCCCCTGGCCATCACCGCTTACAATCACGGGCTCCAGGGCATGAAACGAGCCAAAAGGCGATATGGAGCGGACATCGTTAAAGTCATTCGGAAATACCGCAGCCGGACGTTCGGGTTTGCGTCGCAGAATTTTTATGCCGAATTTTTGGCGGCCCTGCACGTGGTCCAAAACGAGGATAAATACTTTCCCGGCTTGAAAAAGCGGGGTCCCTTGAAACGGGTGTCCATAAACTTCGACGACTACATCCACATCAATTCGGTGATGAAGCATTTTGGGATGAACCGGAAGGAAATCGCCCGCTACAATCCGGCCTTGCGGCGACCGGTGCTCTCCGGGGAGAAGCGGATTCCCCGGGGTTTTGTCTTCAAGGCCCCGGCCCAAAAATATGACGACCTGCGACCCCTTTATAAAAGAATTTCCGCGTCCGAACGTTACGCCGAGCAAGTCCGGTCCAAGTTCTACACGGTGAAGCGAGGCGACACCTTGTCGGGGATCGCTTTGCGGTTTGGAACCTCGGTGCGGACCCTGAAACGGCTGAACACCATCGGCCGTCGCAACCGCATTTACCCCCGTCAGGTTCTGCGGTTGCCCGAACCCCGGCGCAGTTGGAGATCCCGGGCGGTCTTGGCCAAGTCCGTTCCCGTCAGCGAAGAAGTGGCCAAAGCCAGGGCGGAAGGTCTGGTTTCCTACCGCGTGCGGAAAAACGATAATTTGTGGAAAATCGCCAAGCGGTTTGAGACGAAGCCCAGTGTTTTGGCCCGGTTGAACAAGATGAAGGACCCGGATTCCCTTTTTCCGGGCCAGGTTTTGAACGTTCCCCGGATTCTCCTGGCCAAGGCGGAACCGCGGACCGACGAGTCGCCTGACTTGGAAGCCACCCCCATCCCGGCTCCCAAAAAGAAAAAGAAAGCCCCCCAGAACTGGGAAAAAATTCAGGGCGACCGGGTGGTGAAAACCGATCCTCAATCAGGGCTGGAACCGGGGGTTCCCGTGCAATTGGCCAGCAAACCGCCGATCGATTTAACCCGGTACCAAAATCGACCTGCCTTTTTGCCGGTCTTTTTCGGGTCCGAAGAGAGCCGAAACTCCAAGGTCGGGATCATCACCGTCGATTTTGATGAAACGCTGAGTCACTACGCCGAATGGGCCGGGCTTTCGGTGCGGACCTTGCGGCGCATCAATAATATCCGAAGCCGCTCCTCCGCCTTGCCCATTCATAAGAAAATCAAAGTTCCCTTCACCCGGGTGGATCCGGAAACGTTTGAAGAGCGGCGGCAGGAATTTCACAAGACCATTCAGGAAGATTTCTTCAACCACTTCCGGGTCAGCAAATTGATCGTCCGCAATGTTCGACGCGGCGAAACGCTTTGGGAACTCTGCAATAAAATGAACTTCATTCCTTTCTGGCTTTTGGCCAGCTACAATCCGGAAAAAGACATTCACTCCCTTTCCGTCGGGGAACCCCTCGTGATTCCCATCATCACGCCGATCAAGCCGGATGAGGCGCCGGCGGCTTATTCCGCTACGTCCCAGGGATAATTCGCTAAAGCCGCTCGAATGGCCTGAAGATGGGCCTCCACGCGGCGTTTCATGGGAAGGTGGGTGGGCGTTTCCATGGTGAGACAGGCCCGCGCTCCCCGGGACAGGGAAAAAAGCGCCATCGGCCACCATTTCATCTTGTCCGGGTCCTTCAACCGTTCAATCACCCCCGATTCGGCAGGCATCCCTTCAATTTCAGAATTTTGATTGACCGGAACCCACGGCTCGACCGCCCGGGTGATTTTACGGCCCAGGGCGGTTTTTTCGGCCAGGTCCCCGGATTGGTACAGGTAATATCCCGGGCTGTCTCCATCTTCGTGCAGTTCCAGGGTCAGGTGGAAGGGGTCCACAAAGACCTGTTTGACGAGGCTGAGTTCCTCCGGTTCCGGGTCGTATTTGAACAGGCGGTTCAAATCCAGTTTTTGCCCGTTTTTCCGGGTTCCATGCTCGTACCCGTAAGGGTTGATGCAAGGGATCAGGACGATCTCCCAATGCCGCAGAAAAGACCGGTATTCCCGGCGTTCCAGAAAATGGCAGAGCGCTTCCACGCCGGCGGGTTCATCGCCGTGGATGCCGGCGGATATCAATACCCGGTGGGAACCCCCTCGAGCCAGCGAAACCGCGCACAAGGGGTATTCGCTGTGCGGGGCCGGAATGGACCCCAAAAGGGTCACCTGAATCTCCGGGGTCCGGGCAGATTGAATGCGGTCGAGAATTTTCCGGTAATCGTTTACCCGTTCGTGCATCATCGGGGCGGCTTGGAGAAATAAGATCCTTAATTCAGGATGGGGAAAACCCGTCCAAAGATTCTAACGGTTTTCCCGGGAAGAGGGCAGGGGCCCGGATTACAGGTTTTTTTCTGGATATTGGCATTCCTGGCGGATGACGCATTGGCGGCAGTCGAAGGTCTTGGCTTTGCACACGTAGCGACCGTGGAGAATCAGGTACCGGTGCGCCTTTTTAAGCCATTTGGGCGGGGTAATGCGCAATAATTCCTGCTCGGTCTCCAGGACCGACTTTCCCGGCGCCAGGCCCGTTCTCCGGGAGACCCGGAAGACATGCGTATCCACGGCGATGGTCGGTTGATTGAAGGCTTCGTTCAGAACCACGTTGGCGGTTTTCCGGCCCACGCCGGGGAGTTTTTCCAGCGCCTCCCGGGTCCCCGGAACCCGGCCTTCGTGCTCGTCCACCAGAATTCGGCAGGTTTGGATCAGATTTCGCGCCTTGGTGGGAGCCAACCCGATGGGTTGAATGAGGGACGCCAGACGAGATTCCCCGCAGGCCAGGAAGGCTTCCGGGTCCGGGTGGCGTTGAAACAGATCCCGCGTGACCGCGTTGACGGTTTTATCCGTCGCCTGCGCGCTCAGAAGGACCGAGACCAGCAGCTGGAAATGGTTTTGGTACACCAGTTCCGACCGGGCGTGGGGAAAGCTTTGGCTCAGCTTTTCGAAAATGCGGTTGACGGTTTTCGGATTCAAAGGATTTCTGACGCTCCAGGGTTCCTGGGGTCCGGGCGAGGCGAGCGGAAGGCGGGGTTACTTTTCTTTTTTCTCGGGGGTGGCGGCACACCGGACCCCCACCCAGAATTCCAGGGTGTGGTCGGATAGGCCCCGATGCCGAACCGAGACCCGGAGATTGTTCCACTCGTCCACCCACGACCCGCCGCGAATCACGTGCCAGCTCGTTCGGTCCCTGGGACCCTGAGGGCTGTCGACGGGGCTGTTCTCATAATAATGATCCGAATACCAATCCGCCACCCATTCCCACACGCTGCCGATCATGTCGTGGAGGCCCCAGGCATTGGGTTTCTTGGTTCCTACCGGCGGCAGGCGGCGAATGGAATTGCCCAGATACCAGACGTAATCCCCGTCGATTTCATCGCCCCAGGGGTAGAGGGTCTGGCTGCCCGCCCGGGCGGCGTATTCCCATTCCGCTTCCGTGGGCAGTCGGGTTCCCTGGCGGGTGCAGAACTCATTCGCTTCTTCCCAGCTGATGTGGGCGATGGGGAGGTTGGGGCCTTTGAAAACGGATTCATGATGACCCATCACTTCCTCCCACTCTTTCTGGGTGGCTTCCATTTTGTCCATGTAAAAATCGTCGACACAAACCTGGTGAGCCGGCCGCTCGCGAAAATTGTCCACCCCGATTTGATATTGGAAGATTTCATCCGTGCCCATCTTGAAACATCCCCCTTCGATGAACACCATGCCTTCCGGAGCTTCTTCCGCACCGGCGAAGAGGGGGAAGGTCATCCAAAACAGGGTAAATACCAGCAGGAAAAGGGGTTTTCTCATATTTCAAATTCTACGGTGTTCCCCAGGGGGTGGTCAACATTTTGAAACTTAAAGTTTATCCGCTGCCCCGCGGCGCGGAAAGGGTCAATCTTCCCCTGTCCGGGCTTTATTTTCAAGAAGTTTTTCTGAAGATTTGGTCCGCAGGGACGATAAAGAATAAAACGGGAATACGAAAAAGCCTATGAAAACAAAACTTTTGAAATTCTGGATCCTTCTGGTGCTGGGAACCGCGAGCGGGTTTTTCACCCCTCCCGCGGCGTGGGCGGACCACAAACACCGGGTCGCGGTGTCTTCCCTGAAGGACGCGTCGCCATGGTCCGGAGCGGTGGACCCGGGTCTTCTGGTTTCCCGAATGCTGGAAAAGACCCTGGCGGCGGCGCCCGGTCCTTTCCTGTTGGTTCCCTCGCCCGGGGAAGGCTCGGAAAAAAAACCTCCGGAACCGGAAGTTTCCGAAAAAAAGGGCCAGAAAAAAAAGCAACCGGATAAAGATAAAAAAAAGAGCCCGGGCCAGGAAAATGAGGCGGCCGCAGCCTCGAAGAAGATTCCGGGAATACCGCTCCATCACCCCACCCAATACCTCATCGAGGGCCGGGTCCTTCACTTTCTCCCGGCCCAACCCCTGAGTCGAGCCCAGAAGCTGCTCCAGGCGGGAAAAGACATGAAGGAACAGGCCGAGGTGGAGGTGGAACTGCGCTTGATCGCCCATCACACCGAAAAATTGATTGCCCAGAAGCGGTTTCGGGCCGAATCGGCGCAGGGCGAAGTCTTGTTCGAGGTGGGGCCTCCGCCGCTGGATCTCAACCAACCGGGATTGCAGGACAGTTCCATGGGGCGGGCCCTCCGGGATTTGACCGGCCGCGCGGTGAAGTTCGTGGCCGAAACCCTGGTTTCCTGGCCGCTGGAAGCCGAGATTGTAGCCCTGGACTCCGAATCCCGGGAAGGCATCCTCAACGTAGGGAGCTTGCACGGCGTTCGATTCGCGGATCTGGTGGACGTCTATGCCGTTCGATTGGGATTCAAGGATCCCCTAAGCGGGTTGGACCTGNNCTAAGCGGGTTGGATTTGGGAGAGCGTTACGTCCGCCGGGGAGTTCTTCGGATCCGCGAGGTGTACGACCGGTATGCCCGGTTCAAAATCGTGGCGGGAGTCGATATGAAGCCCGGCGATCTTGGAGTGTTCCGTTCCTCCCATCCCCCTGTCTGGAATCCCCCTTCCTCGTCCACGGAAACGCCCGAATCGCCCTGGTGGACGTTCTACGATGTGCGCGCTTCCGAAGAGTGAGGCGATTGGAATCCTCCACTCCGGTATTCCTGGAGGGACGTGATGCCGAGATCTTTTTCCTTGATGGCGCGGATGGCGTCGAGCAGGGCGAAGGCGCCCGCCATGGTCGTGCAATACGGCAGGTTCTGATTCAGGGAGGCCCGCCGGAGGGAAAACGAATCCCGGGTGGATTGTTCCCCGAAAACCGTGTTGATCAGGAATTGCACCCGTCCCGATTCAATCGCTTCCACGATGTGCGGGGATCCTTCCTTGACTTTATTGATGGGGGTGGCCGTGATGCCGTGCCGTTTTAAATATTCCGCGGTTCCCCGGGTCGCCAGAATGGGGTAGGCCATTTCTGCGAACCCCCGGGCCACTTCCACGGCTTCGGGTTTGTCTTCGTCCTTGACGCTGATGAATACGGTTCCTTCCAGGGGCAGGCTGATGCCGGTGGCCAGCTGCGACTTGGCGAAGGCTCGACCGAACGTCGCGTCGATCCCCATGACCTCCCCGGTGGACTTCATTTCCGGTCCCAGCAGGACGTCCACGCCCGGTAAATTTGTTGAAGGGAAACACGGATTCCTTCACGGCCATGTGGGAGATCGTTTTTTCCTTCAAAAATCCCAATTCCCGAAGCGTTTTACCGGTCATCACCTTGGCGGCCAATTTGGCCAGGGGAATGCCGATGGCTTTGCTCACAAAAGGCACGGTGCGGGAAGCGCGGGGGTTGACCTCCAGGATATAAATGTCGTCGTCCTGAACGGCGAACTGGATGTTGATCAACCCGATCACGTTGAGTTCCCGGGCGAGGGCCCGCGTCTGCTCCTTGATGCCTTCGAGGATGGGGTGGGGCAGGGAGAACGCGGGCAGGGAACAGGCGCTGTCGCCGGAATGGATTCCCGCTTCCTCGATGTGTTCCATGACCCCGCCGATCACCACGTCCTGGCCGTCGGAGATGGCATCGACGTCGATTTCGGTGGCATTTTCCAGGAAATCGTCGATCAGGACGGGGTGTTCGGGAGACGCCAGGACGGCGTGCTTCATGTAATGGTTCAGCCGGTGGCGGTCATAAACGATTTCCATGGCGCGCCCTCCCAGGACATAGGACGGCCGCACCACCACCGGGTAGCCGATGGCTCCGGCGATTTGTTCCGCTTCTTCAAAAGAGGTGGCCGTCCCGTTGGCGGGTTGCCTGAGGGCCAGCTTATCGAGCACTTCCTTGAACCGTTTGCGGTCTTCCGCGCGGTCGATGTTGTCGGGGGAGGTGCCGACGATGGGCACCCCGGCCTGCATCAGAGGCAGCGACAAGCGCAAGGGCGTTTGCCCCCCGAACTGGACGATCACGCCGTCGGGCTGTTCCACCCGGATGATGTGGAGCACGTCTTCCAGGGTCAGCGGCTCAAAATAAAGCCGGTCGGAGGTGTCGTAGTCGGTGCTCACGGTTTCCGGATTGCAGTTGACCATGATGGTCTCGTACCCGTCTTCCTTCAGGGCGAACGAGGCATGGACGCAGCAGTAATCGAACTCGATGCCCTGGCCGATGCGGTTGGGTCCGCCGCCCAGGATCATGATTTTTTTCTTTGCGCTGGGGGTCGCCTCACATTCTTCTTCGTACGTGGAATACAGGTAAGGCGTGTGGGCTTCGAATTCCCCTCCGCAGGTGTCGACGCGTTTGTAAACCGGGAAAATGCCCGCCTGCTTTCTTCGATCCGCCACATCCTGTTCCCGGCAATCGAGATGCTGGGCCAGGAATTTATCGGAAAAACCGTTTTGCTTGGCCTTTTTGAGAAGAGAGGTCTGCAGGCGGTCCAGGGATCGCGCTTCCCGAAAGATCTGTTCCCACTCGACCAGGGTTTTCACGTTGTCCAGGAACCAGGGATCGATGTGGGTGATCTGATGGATTCGGTCCACCGGGATGCCCCGTCGCAGCGCGGCGGCGACGTGCCACAAACGGTCCCAAAAGGGAAGATGAAGAATTTTGTCCAGTTTGTGGGTCTGGTCTTCGAGGCTCATGCGGTCCTGGTCCCAATCGAAATGGAATTTTTCCTCCAGCCCGCAGGTGCCGATTTCCAGGGAGCGCACCGCCTTCTGGAGCGCCTCCTTGAAGGTGCGGCCGATGGCCATGGCCTCCCCCACCGACTTCATCTGGGTGGAAAGGACGGGTTCGGTATTAAAAAATTTCTCGAAAGTGAATCGAGGAATCTTGACGACGCAATAGTCCAGCATGGGCTCGAACGAAACCGGCGTCACTTGAGTGATGTCGTTGGGGATTTCATCCAGGGTGTAGCCGACCGCCAGCTTGGCGGCGATCTTGGCGATGGGGAACCCGGTGGCCTTGGAGGCCAGGGCCGAGCTGCGGGACACCCGGGGATTCATTTCGATGACCATCATTTCTCCACTCCGCGGATCGACGGCGAACTGAATGTTGGATCCGCCGGTTTCCACGCCGATTTCCCGGATGATGGCGATGGCCGCATCCCGCATGATCTGGTATTCCTTGTCGGTGAGCGTCTGGGCGGGAGCGACGGTGATGCTGTCGCCGGTATGGATTCCCATCGGATCGAAATTTTCGATGGAGCAGACGATCACCACATTGTCCCGGAGGTCCCGCATGACTTCCAGCTCGTATTCCTTCCAACCCAGTAGGGATTTTTCGATCAGGATTTCGTGGACCGGGCTGGCGCTCAAGGCCCAGCGCACCAAATTTTCGAATTCCGTTTCGGTGTAGGCGATGCTGCCTCCGCTGCCGCCCAGGGTAAAGGACGGCCGGATGATGGCGGGAAACCCGGTTTCCTGAACCATGGCCCAGGCTTGTTCCAGAGAGCCGGCGTAACCGCTGGGCGGAACTTTGAGCCCGATGCGGGTCATCGCTTCCTTGAACGAGTGCCGGTTTTCGGCTTTCCGGATGGCTTCCCCATCGGCCCCGATCATTTGCACCCCATACTCCTCCAACACCCCCGTTTCGGCCACCGCCAGGGCGGTGTTCAACCCCGTCTGGCCGCCCATGGTGGGAAGCAGGGCGTGGGGACGTTCGCGTCGGATGATCATCTCCACCACCTGGGGCGTGACCGGTTCCAGGTAGGTGCGGTCGGCGAATTCCGGGTCCGTCATGATGGTGGCCGGATTGCTGTTCACC
>JABAHQ010003791.1_pt1 | contig 24925 bp, 23 predicted proteins | sample 7062091 | NCBI WGS metagenome assembly JABAHQ01 (sample SAMN14534359, study PRJNA622989) | marine sediment metagenome | biome: marine biome [ENVO:00000428]; feature: marine pelagic biome [ENVO:01000023]; material: deep marine sediment [ENVO:00002113] | place: India: Gulf of Kutch | collected...
TCATGCGGTTCACCAGCACCGAGCCCACGGTTTTGGCGCCGTAGTTGTACGCGTCCGCACCCACGGCCTCGATGCCCATGAGCATGTCGCGCAGGTTGCCGGCGATGGTGATTTCCTGCACCGGGTAGGCGATGACGCCGTTCTCGACCCAGTAACCCGAGGCGCCGCGCGAGTAGTCGCCGGTGACGGGGTTGACGCCCTGCCCCATGAGCTCGGTGACGAACAGGCCGCGGCCCAGCTTCTTCAGCATGGCGTCGAGGTCGTCGTCCGGCTGCGTGCGCCGGCTGGTGAGGGTGAGGTTGTGCGAGCCGCCCGCGTTGCCCGTGGTGCGCATGCCCAGTTTGCGCGCCGAGTAGGTGGACAGGAAATAGCCCTGCACCACGCCGCCGTCGACCACACGCCGCGCGCGCGTCTGCACGCCTTCGTCGTCGAAGGGCGAGCTGCCCTTGCCGCCGCGCACGAAGGGGTCTTCGTCGATGTCCAGGTGCGCGGCCATGGCGGGCTTGCCCAGGCTGTCGGCCAGGAAGCTGGTCTTGCGGTAGAGCGCGCCGCCGCTGGTGGCCTGCACGTAGGCGCCCAGCAGGCCGGCGGCCAGGGGCGACTCGAACAGCACCGGGCATTCGGTGGTGGCGATCTTGCGCGCGCGCAGGCGCGAGAGCGCGCGCTCGGCGGCGTAGCGGCCCACCACCTGGGGCGAGGCGAGGTCCTGCGGCGCGCGCATGGAGCTGTACCAGTAGTCGCGCTGCATGTTGGCGCCCTTGCCGGCGATGGGCGCCACCGACAGGCTGTGGCGCGAGCTGGCATAGCCACCACTGAAGATGCCGGGGCCGCCGCGCTGGCCGCCACGCAGGTGCTCACTGAAGAAGTGCGACTGTTGCGCCGAGACGCTGGCGCCTTCGCTGTTGGTGATCTGCGGGCTGGTGGCGAAGCTGGCGGCCTCGCAGGCCAGGGCCAGTTCGGCCGCCTGTTCGGAGGTGATGGCCCAGGGATGGAACAGATCCAGGTCGCGCAGGCGGTCGGCCTCGGTGGCCACGTCCTGCGCGTCGGGCAGGCCGGCCACGGGGTCTTCGGCGGTGAAACGCGCGATGTCGTAGGCCGCCTGTACCGTCTGGCGCACGGCGGCAGCGGAGAAGTCGGAGGTGCTGGCGTTGCCGCGGCGCTGCCCCAGGTACACGGTGACGCCGAGCGATTTGTCGCGGTTGCGTTCGACGTTCTCGAGTTCGCCCTTGCGCACCGAGACGCTCAGGCCCGCGCCCTCGGACACCTCGGCCGCCGCGTCGGCCGCGCCGAGCGATTTCGCGTGCGTGAGCGCCAGGTCGACCAGTTCCTCGAACTGGTGGCGGCTGTACTGGAATCCGGGCAAGGGGGTGTTCGAGGCGGTCTTGGACATGGCGGCCGCTATGATACGGGCCCCCTTTGCACGGCGCCCGCCCAGGGCGTGTCAACACCACTTTTTCAAGATGCGTTGCGGATCCAAAAGACCATGCGCAAGGCGCGAAACGCAGACGGGCCGGTGGCCCGGCGAGGCTTCGCAACGCGGCGCATGGCCTTTTGGACCGCAACCCGAAGGGAACGGGGTGAAAACAGCGCCACTCGTCGTTGCCCTCCTAGGCCAGGCGTCCAGCCTGGCCGTCGTCGTGCGCCTAGATTGGCGGTGTTTTCATCCCGTTCGCACTTGAAAAAGTGGCGTTGACACGCCCTAGCGCACAAGCCCCAACATTCCCCATGTCGCGCAAACCCACCCGAGGCTATTTCGTTCGCGGTCACTTCGTGGCCGAGGGCAGCGAGCTGGACCAGGAACTCAAGCGCGACGCCAAGGGCGGCGAGCTGAGCAAGACCGACCTGAAAAAGCTCAGCGAGCGCCTGCAGAACCTGGGCGAGCAACTGCTCACCCTGCCCGCCGGGCCCTTCGATCGCCTGGGTCTCGACGACCGCCTGGTCGACTCGCTGGCCGAGGCGCGGCGCATCACCAACTTCGAGGGCCGGCGCCGGCAGATGCAGTACATCGGCAAGCTCATGCGCAAGCTGCCCGAAGAGACCATCGCCGCCATCGAGACCGCCATCGACGAACAGCACCGGCCCTCGGCCGAGGCTACCCTGCAACTGCACCAGGCCGAGCAGTGGCGCGACCGCCTGATCGCCGACGACGAGGCCCTTACCGCCTGGCTCGCGCTCGACGCCGAGGCCGATGTGCAGCAGTTGCGCACCCTCATCCGCCAGGCGCGCAAGGACGCGCAGGCCGTGAAGGAGCGCCCCGGCGAGGCCCAGCGCCACGGCAAGGCCTACCGCGAGATCTTTCAACACGTCAAAGCCGCGCTGGCGCGTGGCGACGGCGACGAACCCGGTGAACCCGCATGAGCGACTCCCCTGCCGCGCACGACCCGGTGCGCATCGGCATCGTCTCCATCAGCGACCGCGCGAGCAGCGGCGTCTACCAGGACCAGGGCCTGCCCGCGCTGCAGGAGTGGCTGACGCGCGCGCTGAAGAACCCCATCACGTTCGAAGCCCGGCTCATCCCCGACGAGCAGGACCGCATCAGCGCCACGCTGATCGAGCTGGTGGACATGGGCTGCGCGCTGGTGCTCACCACCGGCGGCACGGGGCCAGCCAAACGCGACGTGACGCCCGAGGCCACGCTGGCCGTGGCGCACAAGGAAATGCCCGGCTTCGGCGAGCAGATGCGCCAGGTGAGCCTGGCCTTCGTGCCCACGGCCATCCTCTCGCGGCAGGTGGCGGTGGTGCGCGACGAGACGCTGATCATCAACCTGCCCGGCCAGCCCAAGGCCATCGCCGAGACGCTGGAAGGGGCGAAGAACGCCGACGGCTCGGTGCGCGTGAACGGCATCTTCGCGGCCGTGCCCTATTGCGTCGATCTGATCGGCGGCCCGTACATCGAGACGCACGAAACCGTCATCAAAGCCTGGCGTCCGAAGAACGCGGTGCGCCCCGCCCGCTGAAGCCACACCCGAGGAAACCGCCATGAAGATCGAAAAAGACACCGTCGTCACCCTCACCGCACGCATCCAGAACGCCCAGGGCAAGGTGCTGGAGGACGGCAAGACCGCGCGCGCCTACCTGCACGGCGGCTATGGCAACACGCTGCACGGCATCGAGGTGGCGCTGGAGGGCCAGGAAAAGGGCTTCGGCACCACCATCACGCTGCAACCCTCGCTGGCCTTCGGCGAGCGCGACGAGTCGCTCGTCACCACCATCCCCAAGACGCAGTTTCCGCCCGGCATCAAGGTCGGCGGCCAACTGGAGGGCAGCGACGAGCAGGGCCGCCGCCACCTCTTCACCGTGATGAAGATCAAGGGCGACACCGTGCACCTCGATGGCAACCACCCGCTGGCGGGCGAGGACCTCACCATCACCCTGAAGGTGCTGGACGTGCGCGCGGCCTCGCCGGAAGAGGTGCAGCACGGCCACGCGCACGGCGCGCACGGTCATCACCACTGAGTGCGACCGCGCGGTGCCGCCGGCAGATCAGAACCGGTGCACGTAGCCCAGGCTGGTGGTGGTGATGTTGCGCGTGCCCACGCCTTCGAAGTTCAGGTCGAAGCGGTTCCACTCCAGCACGATGGACGAGCGCGGCGTGATCTCGAATCCCAGACCGACCCCGTAGGAACCCTCCCAGCCGCTGTCCTTGCCGGCCGTGAGACCGGAGGCGGGCAGCACCTCCGAATCGGTGCGGCCGTAGATCGTGCCGAACTTGCCGTAAAGGCTCAGCCGCCCCATCGGCAGGCGCCCGACCAGGCTGAGGTTCAGGCCATGCGCCTTCACGCGCCCGCCGCCCCGGTCGGCCCGGCCGAAGTCCAGCAGGCCAATCTCCGCGCCGATGTATTCGTTGAACATGCCGCCGGTGTAGAGGTGAAAGGCGTTGTTGCTGTCGTCGCAGGCGAAGCCGCCGCCGCCGCAGGGCGCGTCCCAATCCGTGGTGCCGGCGTTGAAGCCGATGTAGCCGTGGCTGGAGTACGGAATCAGCGAGTAGTTGCCCTCGGACCAACCGTACATGCCGCGCCGGGCGGGGTAAGCGTTGCCCGGCGTGGGCGAGGTGTTCGCCCCGGGGGTCTGCGCGGGACCGGTGGTGCTGCCGCCGGTCTGGGCGCTGGCGGCGCCTCCCAGGGCCAGCGCCAGCACCGCCATCGGCCAGGTCCTGTGGATGCGTGGGAATCGGGTCATGGTCTTGCTCCTCGTGAGGTGAATGGGAACGCTGCGCCCAGACGGGGAACAGCGTGCGGCAAGGGGCAATCGCCGTACCCGCAGCGATCGACGCGGACGTTCAGGCGCGGCGGCGCGCGCTGGACTTGGCCGGGGCTCGCCGCGCGGGCGCACGCTTGCCGCTCCCCTCGCCGGCGCCCGCCTTGCGCTGCGACAGACTGCGCGCCAGCAGTTCGGTCAGGTCCACCACATTGCTCGGCGTTTCGGCGCGTGAGGCTTCTTCGACGGGTGTCACCGTCTCCACCTCGCCGGCCTCACGCTTGCGCTGCACCAGGGCCTGCACGGCGTCCACGAAACGGTCCTCGTAGGCCTCTGGCTTCCAGGGCGCGGTCATGTCGGCGATGAGCTGCGTGGCCATCTTGATCTCCGCCGCCTTCAGGCCCAGGGCGGTGCGGCCGGCCGGCGGCAGTTTCAGTTCGTCCATTGGGCGGATCTCGCTGGCCCAGCGGATGGTGTTGAGCATCAGCGCCGGGCCCAGGGGCACCAGCACGGCCAGGTGCTCCTTGGTGTGCATCACCACGCGCGAGATGCCGATGACGCCCGCCTCCAGCATGGCCTCGCGCAGCAGGGCATACACCTTGCCGCCCTTGCCGATGGGCTCCAGGTAGTAGGGCTTCTCCAGCAGCGGGAAGGCGATCTCGGCGGCCCGCACGAAGGCCTCGATCTCGATGGTCTGCGTGGACTCGGGGTAGGCGGCCTTGATCTGCTCGTCGCTGACGATGACGTACTCGCCGTCGTCCTGCTTCACGCCCTTGACGATGTCGGCGCTCTTGATGGGCTTGCCCGTGCGCTTGTTGATGCGCTGGTAGCCCACCGGGTCCATGCTGCGCTTGTCGAGCCAGTCGAAGTCGATGACCGTCTCCTGCGCGGCAGGAAACAGCGCCACGGGCACGTGCACCAGGCCGAAGCTGATGGCGCCTTTCCAGACGATGCGGGAGGCCATTACGTGTTCTCCGGTGAGTAGCCCAATCGCTTCATGGCGGCGGTGAGCGTGCGCGCGCGCCGCGCGTAGTCGGCCCAGGGTTCGTTGCCCGTGGCCAGGCGCTCGCGCAGGTTGCGCACGGTCCAGTGGTCGCCGCCCTTGAGCGTGTCGAGCTCGCTCCAGTCCACCGGCACCGACACGCCCATGCCCGGGCGCGCGCGCGCCGACCAGGCGCTCACCGTGGTGGCGCCGCGCCCATTGCGCAGGTAGTCCACAAACACCTTGCCCACGCGGTTCTTCGGCCCGCTCTTGGCAACGAAGCGGTCCGGCAGGGTGCGCGCCATGTGCTGGACCACGGCCTTCGAGAAGGCTTTCACCGTGTCCCAGCCGTGCTGCGGACGCAGCGGCACCACCACGTGCAAGCCCTTGCCGCCGCTGGTCTTCAGGTAGCCGATGAGCCCCAGTTCGTCGAGCATGGCGCGCATGAGCTGCGCCGCTTCCTGCACGCGGGGCCAGGCCACGCCCTCGCCGGGGTCGAGGTCGAACACCAGGCGGTTGGGCTGCTCGAAGCGGCGGTGCGAGGCGTTCTGCGTGTGCACCTCCACCACGTTCCACTGCGCGGCCGACAGCAGGCCGCCCGCGCTGGTCACCGCGATCCACGGCGCATGGCCAGGTGAGAGCGCGGGGTCGAGCTGCGCGATGCCGGGCAGCTCGGCCTCCAGGTGTTTCTGGAAGAAGCGCTGGCCCGCGATGCCGGCGGGCGCACGCAGCAGGGCCACGGGCCGCTCGCGCAGGTGCACCATCATCAGTTCGCCCACGGCCTCGTAGTGGCGCACCAGGTCGAGCTTGGTCAACCCGCTGCGGCGGTCGATCACGCGCTGGGGGTTCGTCACGCGCAAGCGTCGGGCGCCGGCCGTGGGCGGCTGGGCGGGCACCACGGGCTCGGTGGGCTCCGGCACGGGCGCGGGCGGGTCGGTGGGTTTGGGGATTTCTCGCGTCACGTCACGGGCCTCCTTGTCTTCGCGCAGGCCGACGAACACGCCCTGGCGGATGTTGCCGCCGTGCGTCCAGGCCGCGAAGGCGACTTCGGCCACCAGGCGCGGCTCCACCCAGTGCGGCCGGGTCGGGGGCCTGGTGGTGTCGGCGAACGCCGGGGTGGCGCGCTCCAGGGCCTTGAGCTGGCGGTGCAGGCGGGCCAGGGTGCGCGCATCGAAGCCGCTGCCCACGTTGCCCACGTGCCGCAGGGCGCCCTTGCCGTCGTACACGCCGAGCATGAGCGAGCCGAAGCCGGCGCGCGTGCCCTGCCCTTCGGTGAAGCCGCCGATCACGAACTCCTGGCGCAGGCCGCACTTGATCTTGAGCCAGTCGTCGCTGCGGCGGCTGCGGTAAGGCGCGTCTCGGCGCTTGGCGATCACGCCTTCCAGGCCCAGCCGGCAAGCCGAGGCCAGCACGTCGCGGCCAGGCACCTCCAGGGCGGCGCTCAGGCGCACGCTGTCGGGCGGCGCCGGCCCCAGCAGGCGCTCCAGCACGGCCCGGCGCTCCTGCAGGGGCGCGGCGCGCAGGTCAAGGCCGCCCGCGTGCGGCACGTCGAACAGGTAGAGCACCAGCTCGCCGGGTCGGGCACGCTCCAGCGTCTGCTGCAGCACGCCGAAGTCGGGCAGGCCGCGGTCGTTGAAGGCCACGAGCTCGCCGTCGTACCAGCCGGGCGGCAGCTTCATGCCGGCCAGGTCGCGGCACAGGGGCCTGAGGCGGTGCGTCCAGTCCAGCCCGCTGCGCGTGATGAGGCGCACGCCACGGCCGTCGATGCGCGCCAGCAGGCGGTAGCCATCGAACTTGAGTTCGTACAGCCATTCGCCGTCATCGGGCGGCAGTGCCTCGACGCGCGTGGCCAGTTGGGGCGAGAGCGTGTCTGGCAGGTCGGCGGCCACGGCGGCGGCAGGCCAGCCGGCCGGCGCCGGCAGGCCCAGGGCGGACACGCTGTCGGGGCCGGCTTCCAGCACGTCGAACTCATCCGCCGGGCGCGCGAAGTCGTCGCGTTCCTTGATGAGCAGCCACGCGGGCTTTTTCTCGTCGCCACCCTTCATGCGGACCAGGGCCCAGCCGCCGCGCAGCTTGTGGCCGCTCAGATCGAACTTCAGGTTCCCGGCGCGCAGGCNNCGCGCGGACGCCAGTGGCCCTTGTCCCACACGATGACCTCGCCCGCGCCGTACTGCCTGGGCGGGATGGTGCCTTCAAACGATGCGTAGGCCACGGGATGGTCCTCCACCTCGACCGCCATGCGCTTGTCGGCCGGGTCCAGGCTGGGGCCCTTGGGCACGGCCCAGCTTTTCATCACACCGCCCAATTCGAGGCGGAAGTCGTAGTGCAGGCGGCGGGCGTGGTGTTTCTGCACGACGAAGCCCAGGCCCTCGCCGGTGTCGGCCAGGGCCGCTCCCGGCTCGGGCGTGACGGAGAAGTCGCGCTTGGCCTGGTAGCGCCGCAGGGCTCCCCGGGCGCCCGCAGAGGCGCCTTTTGCTCCCTTCGCGCCCGCAGAGGCGCCCATTACTGCGTGGGCGACGTGCCCGACCCGCCGGGCGTGGGCGGCGTGGCTGGCGGCGTGTTGGGCTGCGGCGTCATGGGCTCCGGTGTGACACCGGGAGCGCCCGGCGAAGGCTGCATGCCCGGCGGCACGCGGTTGCGTTCGTCTTCCGGCCGCGGGGTGGCGGCGGGATCGGTGGTGATGGGCGGCGTGGGTGGCGCGCTGCGGTCACAGGCGCTCAGCGCGGCGGCGGCCACGAGCGCGAACAGTACGCCCGCGCTGGCAGAGGATCGGGGGGATCGCATGGAATACCTCCTTGAAGCGGCCCGACAGGGTCCTGGACCGCTTGCCCGGCAATTCCGGTGCCCGCTGGCTGGCTGCCCGTGGGCAGCAGGCCTCACTTGCCGACCAGCTGGTTGAGCTTGTCCGCCTCGAAGTGCTCCACGCGCTGCGCCTCCGTGGGCACGCAGTCGCGCTCACGGGCGTTGGCCAGCTTCTCGATCGCCTGCCACAGCAGCGCGATCTGGTGCTCCTGGCTGGCGGTGCTGTCGATCAGGCCGCGCATGGCCTGCGACAGCGGGTCGTCCTCCTGCGTGATGCCGTAGGCCGAGAACTTCGGCGCGCCCTCGGTCACGTCCGCGCTCTCGCCCTTCTTGCTGGGGATGATGCGCGCCGGAATGCCCACCGCCGTGGCGCCGGCCGGCACGGGCTTGATCACCACGGCGTTGCTGCCGATCTTGGCGCCATCGCCGACCTCGAAGCCGCCCAGCACCTTGGCGCCGGCACTCACCACCACGTCGCGACCCAGCGTGGGGTGGCGCTTGGTGCCCTTGTAGAGCGAGGTGCCGCCCAGGGTGACGCCCTGGTAAATGGTGCAGCCGTCGCCGATGACGGCGGTCTCGCCCACCACCGTGCCCATGGCGTGGTCGAAGAACACACGCTCGCCGATCACGGCGCCCGGGTGGATCTCGATGCCCGTGAAGAAGCGGCCGAGGTGCGAGATGAAGCGGCCCAGCCACTTGAAGCCGTGGTTCCAGCACCAATGCGCGGCCCGGTGCAACACCACCGCGTGCAGGCCGGGGTAGCAGGTCAGCACCTCGAAGGTGCTGCGCGCGGCCGGGTCGCGCTCGAGGATGCACTGGATGTCGGAGCGGAGGCGGGGAAACAGCATGGGGCGGCCAGTCTAGCGTTTCGCGCGCTCGGCGGTCTGCAGCATGGCGCGGGCGACACCGCGAAGAATGTGGACTTCCTCATCGCTCGGTTGCGCGCGATTGAAGAGTTGGTGCAGGCGCGGCATGAGCTTCTTCGGCGCGGCGGGGTCGAGGAAATCCACCGCCACCAGGGCCTGCTGCAGGTGCTCGAGCATGCCGGCCACGGCCGCCGCGTCAGCCGCGGGGCGCGCGCTCACGGGTGAAGCCACCGCGAAGCCGCCCAGGGCCTGGCGCCAGTCGTAGGCCACCAGTTGCACCGCCGCCGCCAGGTTGAGCGAGCCGTAGCCCGGTGCGGTGGGAATGGACAGGGCCACGTGGCAGCGGTACACGTCCTCGTTGGCCATGCCGAATCGCTCGCTGCCGAACAGGAAGGCCACGCCCTGCGGCGGCGCGGGCTCGGCCATCAATGCGGCGAAGTGCTCGCGCGGCGCGCGCGTGGGCGGGCCGAAGTCGCGCGGCGTCATGGCGGTGGCGCACAGGTGCGTGATGCCGTCCAGGGCCTCGTCCAGTGTGTCCACCACGCGGGTGCTGGCCAGCACGTCGTTGGCGCCGCTGGCGCGCTGGATGGTTTCCTCCTTGCGCAGGACATTGGGCCAGCGCGGGCGCACGAGCACCAGTTCCTCGAAGCCCATGACCTTCAGCGCGCGCGCGGCGCCGCCCACGTTGCCGGCGTGGCTGGTTTCGATGAGGATGAAGCGGGTTTTCATGGGAAAAGCGGCTTGACGGGCGGCCTAGTAAAATCGCCCGCCATTGTCGCCGCCCGCATCGCCGGGCCCGGCCCGCCCCCACCCCCCCGCTCTTCACCGTTGCGCCGCGGCGCGAAGGTCACAATCCATGTCGTCCAGCTACCACCCCATGCTCAACGTGGCCATCAAGGCCGCGCGCGCCGCCGGCGCCATCATCAACCGCGCCGCGCTCGACGTCGAAGCCGTGCGGGTGACGGCCAAGCAGACCAACGATTTCGTCACCGAAATCGACCACGCGGCCGAGGCCGCGATCATCGAGACCCTCAAGACCGCCTACCCCGGCCACGGCATCCGGGCCGAGGAGTCCGGCGAGCAGCCCGGCAAGGGCCGCGAAAAGGACCACGTGTGGGTCATCGACCCCCTGGACGGCACCACCAACTTCATCCACGGCTTTCCGGTCTACTGCGTGAGCATCGCGCTCATGGTGGGCAACCGCATCGAACAGGCCGTGGTGTACGACCCCACCCGAAACGACCTGTTCTGCGCCACGCGCGGGCGCGGCGCCTACCTCAACGAGCGCCGCATCCGCGTGGCCAAGCGCACGGCGCTGCGCGACTGCCTGCTCTCCACAGGTTTCCCGTTCCGCCCGGGCGACGCCTTCCAGACCTACATGCAGATGCTGGGCGAGGTGATGCCCAAGGTGGCCGGCGTGCGCCGCCCGGGCTCGGCCGCGCTGGACCTGGCCTACGTGGCGGCGGGCTTCTCCGACGGCTTCTTCGAGATGGGCCTGTCGCCCTGGGACGTGGCGGCGGGCGCGCTGCTGGTGACGGAAGCCGGCGGCCTGATCGGCAATTTCACGGGTGAACCCGACTTCCTGGAACAGAAGGAATGCGTGGCCGCCAACCCCAAGATCTACGGCCAGCTGGTGGCCCTGACGGGCAAGTACAGCAAGTTCGCCAGCGCGGGCGACAAGGCCGCGGTGCGCCAGGCGCGCGCGGCGGCGCGCAAGACGGTGGTGAGCAAGGCCGCCGAGCCAGGCAACGCGGACGACAACACGCCCGCCTGAGCGTGGCCCATCCAGGGGTGCCGCGGAACCGGCTTTGCCGGGCCNNGGTCGCGCGCAGCGCGGCGGGGGTGTTTCACACTCTTGGCAGGCTGAACCAGAAGCAAGCGCCCTGCCCCGGCGCCGACTCCGCCCACACGCGCCCGCCGTGCCGCTCGACGATGCGCAGCACGATCGCCAGTCCCACACCCAGCCCCGGCACCTCGCTGTCGGCGTGCAGGCGCTGGAACAAGCCGAACAGCTTGGCCGAGCGGGCCATGTCGAAACCCATGCCGTTGTCGCGCACGAAGTAGGCGTGCAGGGCCGGGTCGTAGCCCACCCGCACAAGCGGCTCGGTCTGCTGGCGCGAGTACTTCATGGCGTTGTCCACGAGGTTGCTCAGCACCTGACGCAGCAGCGTTGCATCGCCCATCGCCTCGGGCAGATCGCCCACCTCGATGCGCACCTGCGGCGCCTGCGGCCCCAGCGCCTCGGCCACGGCGTGCGCCAGTGCGGTCATGTCCACGGGCCGGGGCTCCAGCTCCACCTGCACCACGCGCAGCAACTCCAGCATGTCGGTGATCATCTGCCCCATGTTGCGCGCTGAGCGCGAGATGCGCAGGAACATCTCGCGCCCGCTCTCGCTCAGGCGCTGCAGCTCCTCCTCGGCCAGGATCTGCGCGAAGCCGTTGACCGAGCGCAGTGGCGCGCGCAGGTCGTGCGCGATGGAGTAGGAGATGGCCTCCATGTCGCGCATGGAGCGCTCCAGCTCCGCCGTGCGCTCGCGCACGCGCTGCTCCAGGCCGGCGTTGAGTGCGCGGATCTGCTCCTGCGCCGCCACGCGCTCGCTGATGTCCAGGTGCGTGCCCGACATGTACAGCGCGCGGTCCTTGGCGTCGCGCTGGTGCACGCGCCCGCGCGAGTTCACCCACACCCAGTGGCCGTCCTTGTGCCGCAGGCGAACGTCGCACTCGTAGTAAGGCGACTGGCCCGAGGTGTGCCGGTCGCGCGCCGCCTCGGCGCGCGGCAGGTCGTCGGGGTGCACGCGCGAGGACCAGGTTCTGTGGTCGACGGGCTCCAGTTCGGCGCGGGTGTACCCCAGCATCTCGGCCCAGCGGTCGTTGATCTGCATGCTGCCGTCGGCGAGGTTGGTCTCCCAGATGCCGGGGCGCGTGGCCTCCAGCACCCAGGCCAGGCGCTGGCGCTCGCCGCGCAGCGCCTCCTGCGTCTGGATGTAGGAGGTCACGTCGGCGTAGGTGCGCACCAGGCCGCCTTCCGGGAAACGGAAGGTGTGGATCTCCAGCGTGCGGCCGCTGCGCGTGCGGCGCCAGTACTGCTGGGGCAGTTCGGCCTGGGGGTCGAGCGCCACGTAGCCACGCGCCCCCGGTTCGACCCAGGCGAATTCGGGCCCGAAATCGCCCCGCTGCGCCTGCCAGGCCACCACGTCGTCGTGGCGGGGGCGCTGGCGCATCATCTCGTCGGGCAGGTCGAGCAGCTCCAGGAAGCGGCGGTTGTAGACGCTCACGCGGCCTTCGGTATCGATCTTCACCAGGCCCTGGTTGATGCTGTCCAGCGTGACCTGCAGCGCGGCGCTTTTCTCGGCCAGCAGGGCGCTGGTGGCCTCGAGCTGGGCGCTGGTGCGCTGGCGCTCGCCGTGCAGGCGCCACGCCAGCACCAGCTGGCGCAGCGCGCCCAGCAGAGGCTGCAGGAACACCACGTCGTCGGCGTTGTAGCCGCCCGGCTGGTTGGCCAGGCCCACCATGGCCACCAGGCGCTCGCCCACCGCCAGCGGGATGCCGAGGAAGGCGTTCAGCCCGGGGTGGCCGCCGGGCATGCCGCCCGCGCGCGGGTCGTGGCGCGGCTCGTTGGCAATGACGGTTTCACCGGTGCGAAGCGCATGGCCGAACAGGGTGTGCAGGTTGCGGAACTCCATGCCGGTGTCGGCGTGCGCCGAATAGGCCAGGCGCGAGGCCTCGTCCCACGAGATGTCGGTCATCGCGTGCGTGCGCAGGAAGGGCTGGTCCTTGTCGTCGTACAGCACTTCGCCCAGGAAGCCATAGCCGCTGTCCGTGACGCTGAGGAAGGCATCGAGCAGGCCCTCGAAGGCGCGGCGCTTGTCGTCGGCTTCGATGAACACCGACTGCGCCTGCGTGATGGCCGCGAGCATGCGGTTGAGCCGGTCGCGCCGCTGCGCGTCCAGGCGTGCTTCGGTCACGTCGGTGGCCAGCCCGTGCCAGACCACGCTGCCGTCGGGCTCGCGCTGCGGCGTGCTTTCCAGGCTGAGCCAGCGCAGCCCCAGCTTGGGCAGCATCACGCGATAGGTTTCGCGCCAGGGCTGAAGGCTTCTCGCCGAACGCGCCAGCGAGCTGATCACACGCTCGCGGTCCTCGGGGTGCAGCACGCGAAACAGCTTGCGCGGCTCGCGCATGAGCGCCGCGGCGTCTTCGTCGAACAGTTCTCGCACGGCCTCGTTGATGTAGCCCAGCTCGCTGCGACCGTCGGGCGTGAGGCGGGCCTGGTAGAAGATGCCCGGCACGCGCGCGGCGATGTTCTGCAGCAGCTTGAGTTGCTCGGCCAGGCGCTCGCGGGCCGCGCGTTCGGTGGTGATGTCCTGCACCACGCCGAAGTCGGTCTGCGGGTTGCCCTTGACCAGGGTCTGACCGGTGCGCGTACGGAACCAGCGGATGTTGCCGTCGGGGTGGCGCCAGCGGAACTCCACCTCGCGGCTGTCGCGGCTGTTGCGGGCCTCCAGCCAATGCGGCATGTCGTCCGGGTGGATGCCGCTGCGCACCACGGCCCGGGTGAGGCCCTTGCCCGGCGTCAGGCCGGTGATGGCGTAGAGGCCGGCCGACCAGGACACCTCCTGCTCGCTCTCGGCGTTCGTCCAGTAGCCCACGTGCGCGGTCTTCTCCATCAGGGAATGCAGTTCCACGCGCTGCTGCAGTTCGCGGTTGGCCTCATGCAGTGCCTGCGCGGTCTGCTCGCGCGCGGCTTCGGCCAGCACCTCCCGTTCGGCTTGCGTGATCTGCACCAGCAGCAGCGCCTCCGGCCGCCGGGGCGAGCTGGGCAGAAGAATCGTGTGCATCCGCACCATGTGCGGCTCGCCCCCCTTGAAGCGCACCGTGGTGGGCGCCAGCGTGCCCGGCACCTGGGCCAGCGCGGCGGTGCGCTGCGCCTCGTCTTCCCAGTGCCCCAGTTCCACGGTCGTGCGCCCGATGGCGTCCTCGCGCGCAATGCCCGAGAGCGCCTCCCAGGCGGCGTTAACGTCGATCACCAGGCCATCGCGTGCACGCGTCAGACAGGCCGCGACGAGCGAGAGCCGGAAAAACTCGTGGTCGGTCAGTGGCTCGTCGGTGTCCACGGTGGCCGCTTCAGGCAAAGGGCTTCGTGCCACCAAAGTCGCCGATCGGCGCGGTGTGGCTCACCAGCCGGCCACCGTGCCAGAGGTGCAGCTGAAATCCGGGTGTCTCCATGACGTATCCATCGGCCGAAGACCCCAGCAGGTTGAGCGCGATCTGGTGCGCCGTGCTGGGGCAGACCATGGCGACGGTGCCGCCGAAGCGGACCTGGATGGATCGGTGCAGGTGGCCGCAGAGAATGGCCTGCACCTGGCCGTGCCGCCGCACGATGGCCTCCAGCGCCTCGGCGCCTTCGAGCAGGCCCATCTCGTCCATGTGTCCGATGCAGGTGGCGAACGGCGGGTGGTGCATGGCGATGACGGTGGGCGTGGCGTCCTCGGCCAGGCGCTGGTCGAGCCAGTCGAGCCGGCGCGCGCACAGGGCGCCGTGGCCTTCCATGGGCACCACGGTGTCCAGGGCCAGCAGGCGCAAGGGCCCCAGGGCGGCCGCGTACTGCCAGAAGCCGGGCAGGCGGGCCGAGTGCGGACCGATGCGTCCGGCGAAGGCCTCGGCCAGGGACGCGCGCTCGTCGTGGTTGCCCGCCAGCGGGTACAGCGGCAGGTCGATGGGCGCCAGCAGCTCCAGCAGGTGGGCGTAGGAATCGGCCCCCCCCGCCTCCACCAGGTCACCGGTGAGCAGCAGCGCGTCGGGGCGGGGTTGCAGCGCCGCCACGGCGCGCAGGCCTTCGCGGGCCATGGCGTTGGTGTCGACCACCCCATTGGCCAGTTGGCCCGGAGCACAGACGTGCAGGTCGGACACCTGGGCGATCAGCATGCGGGGATGTGGCTCGTGGCGTGGCTGCGGGGCATCCACGCATCATCCACGCCGGCCCCAGGCCCGGCAAGCCCCCGATACCCGGGGCTTCCCCTCGATCAGGGGATGTTGATTTCCCCCGCACCGGTTCCTGCCGCTTCAGTCGAGCTTTATGCTGGCCTTGGCAACCAGGTGTGCGTAGCGCTCCTGCTCGGTCTTCAGAAAGGCCGCGGATTGCTCGGGGCTCATGGGCCGGATGAAGTTGTCCTGCTTGGCCATGGCGGTCTTGACCTCGGGGTCGGCGAAGGCCGCCACCACCGCGTCATGCAAGCGCCGGACCTGGACCGCAGGCAGGCCCTTGGGCCCCACCACGGCGAACCAGCCCGCGACATCCACCGAGGGGAAACCCTGCTCGGCGATGGTGGGCAGCTCGGGCAGCGAGGCCACGCGCTGCGCGCCCATGATGCCGATGGCGCGCATGCGCCCGGCTGCCAGGTGACCCTGCACGGCCGGCACCGCGCCCACGCCGAACTCCACCTGGCCCGAGATGATGTCCACCATCATCGGCCCCATGCCTTTGTACGGGANNGCCCCCATGCCTTTGTACGGGATGTGCGTCACTTTCACGCCCAACGCATCCACGAACATCTCGCCCGCCAGGTGGATGATGGTGCCGTTGCCCGAGGAGCCCATGTTGAACTGCCCGGGGCGCGACTTGAGCAGGGCCTGCATCTCCTTTGCGTCCTTCGCCGGCACCTTGGCCGGGTTCACCACCAGCACGAAGGGCGAGCCGCCGACCACGCAGATCGGCGTGATGTCGGCCAGACTGTCGTACGGCAGGCTCTTGTAGACGCTGGGGTTGACCGCGTGGTTGTTCGAGATGATGGCCACGGTGAGGCCGTCGGCTGGCGCGCGCACCAGCGCGTGCGTGCCGGTAATGCCGCCCGCGCCGGGCAGGTTCTCGATCACCACCGCCTGCCCGCCCAGGGCCCTGCTCAACGCGTTCTGCGTCGAGCGGATGATGGTGTCCACCCCCGAGCCGGCGCCAAGGGGCAGGATGACGCGCAGCGGCGCGGACGGGGCCTGCGCGAAGGCGGGGACCCCCAGGCTGGCGGTGGCGGCCAGCGCCAGCACGTGGCGGCGGCGCAGGGTCAGGGTGTGGTGCATGGTGTGTCTCCTCTTCTGGGTGCGTGAAGCCCGGGCGTGCGCTCAGGCCGATTGGGGTGATGCCCGGGGTGATGGGCTGCGGCGGCCCAGCACCTCCTCGGTGTGCTCGCCGACGCCGGCCAGGGGGTGGCGCACGCCGGGGCGTCGCCCTCCCATCAGCAAGGGCAGCAGCACCACCTGCGTGGTGTCGCCGTCGTCGGTGGCCATGGGCACCAGGCCGCCGCTTTGCAGCAGGTGCTCGTCGCTCACCAATTGGTCGGGGCGCACCACACGGGCATACGGCAGGCCGGCGGCCTGCAGGCGCTCGCAGAGCCCGTCGATGGCCTGCGCGCGCAGCGTGCGGCCCAACTCGGCCAGCAACTCGGGGCGCCGCGCCACGCGCTGCGTGTTGGTGGCCAGGTCCGGGTTGCCGGCCAGGTCGTCGCGGCCCAGCACGCCGCACAGGGCCAGGAACTGCTTGTCACTCACGGCGCCGATGAACAGTTGCTCGCCGTTCGCCACCTCGAAGGTGTCGTACACGCTCCAGGCCGAGACGCGCGCCGGAAACGGTGGTGGCACCTCGCCCGTCATCTGGAATTGCTGCATGTGCTGCGCGGCGAGCAGGCAGCAGTTCTCGAACAGCGCGCTCTGGATGGCCTGCCCGCGGCCGGTTCGCTCGCGCTCTCGCAGTGCGGCCAGCACGCCGATGGCGCCGAACATGCCGCCCATGATGTCGTTGACGCTGCTGCCCGCGCGCAGCGGACGGCCCGGCGGCCCGGTCATGTAGGTGAGCCCGGCCATGTTCTGCACCACCTCGTCCAGCGCCAACCGGTCCTCGTACGGTCCGGGCAGGAACCCCTTGTGCGACACGGTGATCAGCCGCGGGAATTCGCGCGACAGCGCCTCGTGGCCCAGGCCCAGGCGCTCCATCAGCCCCGGGCGGAAGTTCTCGATCAGCACGTCGCTCGCGCCGATGAGTTCGCGTGCGCTCGCCAGGCCCTCGGGTGTCTGGATGTCGAGCACCACGCTCTTCTTGTTGCGGTTGAAGCTGCGGAAGAAGCCGATGCCCAGGCCCGGCAACTCGCGCGTCTTGTCGCCCCCGGGCGGCTCCACCTTGATCACCTCGGCGCCCAGGTCGGCCAGGATCATCCCGCAGGCAGGGCCCATGACCATGTGCGTGAATTCGACGACGCGCACGCCTTCGAGCGGCAGTCCCGTGTGGCCCGAACTCATTCGCTCGACTCCAGATGCTTCGGCACCCCGGCCCGCCACAGCGCGCCGTGCGTGGCCTCGCCGTCCAGCCATTGCGCCAGGTCGCTGCGCAGCGACAGCAGCGGCGCCAGGCGGATGCCCGTGCGCACGCCCATGGCCGCGAGCATGAAGNNGGTGGCGTTACCGCTGGCCCCGGGCGCGTGCGGACAGCCACCGATGCCGGCCAGCGAGGCGTCGAAACGCGCCACGCCCAGTTGCAGCGCGGCCAGGGTGTTGGCCAGTGCCAGGCCGCGCGTGTCGTGGAAATGCCCTCCCGCGAAACGATCGCCCGCGAGCCTCAGTGCCCGCTCGAACAGGCGGCTCACGGCCGCCGGGTCGGCGTGGCCCACCGTGTCGGCCAGACTCACGCGATCGGCGCCCGCGTCCAGCAGCGCCGCCATCAGGCGCAGCACTTCCGCGGGCTTCACCTCGCCCTGCAGCGTGCATCCGAAGGCCGTGCCCACACCGCCCTCGATCAGCGTGCGCTGGCCCGAGGTGTCGCGCGCGGCGCGGATGCGCGCCATCTCGGCCACCACCTCGTCGGGCGTCTTGCGCAGGTTGGCCAGACTGTGCGCGTGGCTGGCCGACAGCGGCAGCAACATCACGTCGGCGCCAGCCGACAGCGCGCGCTCGGCCCCCTTGAGGTTGGGCACCAGCACGCTGGCCACCAGGCCCGGCAGGGTCTTGGCGTAGGCCAGCACCTCGGCCGTGTCGGCCAGTTGCGGGAGCCGTTGCGGTGGCACGAAGGAGCCGACCTCGATCTCGCGCTGGCCGGCCTCGAAGGCGCGGCGCACCCAGTCGCGCTTGCGCTCGGTGCTCAGCACGGTGGCGATGCTCTGCAGGCCATCGCGCAGGCCGACTTCGCGGATCACCGCATGGGGGGGCAGGGTCAGCATCGTTTCCTGGTCTCCGGGGTTCGGCTAGAGTTTCTTGGCTTCCCATATGGACTTCAAGTGAAACTTTGGAAGCCATTGAATTCCCGATCGGAACCCATGAGAGAACTGGACCTGAAAAGCCTGCGCCTGTTCGTTGCGGTGTGCGACCACGGCAACATCAAGGCCGCCGCCGCGCAGGAGCACATCGAACCTTCGGCCATCAGCAAGCGCCTGGCGCAACTGGAAGACGCCATGGGCCAGCCCCTGCTGCTGCGCGGGCGCCAGGGCGCGCGGCCCACGCCGGCCGGCCAGGCCCTGCTGGAACACGCGCGCGGCCTTCAGTTCGCGCTGGCGCGCATCGACAGCGACATGGCCGCGTTTCGCGGCAGCATCCGCGGGCAGGTGCGCCTGGCGGCCAGTGTCTCGGCCATCGCCGAGGCCCTGCTCGACGACATCGCCGGCTTCATGCGCGAACCGCAGCACCAGGACATCAAGGTCGACATCGAGGAGCGCATCTCGCGCGACATCGTCGGCCTGGTGCGCGACGGCGTGGTGCCCCTGGGCATCTGCTGGGACCGCATCGACTTCGGCGGACTGGCCACCCTGCCCTACCGCGGCGACGAACTGGTGCTCGCGGTGCCCGGCGGACACGACCTGACCGGGCGCGCGAGTGTGCGCCTGGCCGAGGCGCTGGACCACCCGCACGTGGGCCTGCCCCCCACCACCGCCGTGCACTCCATGCTGCACCGCGAGGCCGCGGCGCTGGGGCGTTCATTCAACTACCGGGTGGTGGTGTCCAGCTTCGACGCCGCGCTGCGGGTGGTGGGCGCGGGCCTGGGGGTGAGCGTGGTGCCGCGCGAGGTGAGCACGCCGCACACGCTGGACGGGCGCGTGCGGCTGGTGCCGCTGAACGAGCCATGGGCGCGGCGGCGGTTTGCGATCTGCTTTCGGCGGCGGGAGGATCTGAGCGTGGCGGCGGGGCGGCTGGTGGAGCATTTATGCCGGCAGGCGGCGCCGGCACAGGCCTCGGGCGATTAGGCCTTGCCGGCCCGCAGCCCTTTCAGCACCTCCTCCGCCACATCGATCCGCACCGCCCCCCGCTCCACCAGCACCTTCGCCACCGCTTCGATCTCCTCCCCCACCGCCCCGGCCATCATCGCGATGTTCTGCGCGTGCAGGGCCATGTGGCCCTTCTGGATGCCCGTGGTGGCCAGGGCCTTCATGGCCGAGAAGTTCTGCGCCAGGCCCACGGCCGCGATGGTGCGCGCCAGTTCCTCGGCCGACTGCACGCCCAGCACCTTGAGCGCGAGCTTGGCAGTGGGGTGCAGCTTCGTGGCGCCGCCCACCAGGCCCACGGCCATGGGCAGTTCGATGCTGCCGGCCAGGTTCCCCTCGGCCGTGACCTCCCAGTGCGTGAGGCTGGCGTAGCGGCCGTTGCGCGCGGCGTAAGCGTGTGCGCCAGCCTCCACCGCGCGCGTGTCGTTGCCGGTGGCCAGCACCACGGCGTTGATGCCGTTCATGATGCCCTTGTTGTGCGTGGCCGCGCGGTAGGGGTCCGCGTCGGCGAAGTGGTAGGCCGAGAGCATGCCGTCGCGCACCTCGGCGCCGCCGATGGCGGCCAGCGGCCACACGCAGCGCGCGCGCGCCAGTCGCCGGTCGGCCAGGTTGGAGAGGATGCGCAGGTTGGTGCGTCCGCCCGTCCAGGCCGCGATGCGCGGCGCCAGTTTCTCGGCCATGGTGTTGACGGCATTGGCGCCCATGGCGTCGCGCGTGTCCACCACGATGTGCGTGATCACCATGGGGCCGCCGCGCGTCTCCAGCACGCGCACCTCCAGTTCGCGAAAGCCCCCGCCCAGCTTGAGCAGCACCGGGTCGCAGTCGTCGCAGATGGCCTGCACATCGGCCTGGCGCTCCAGGATGCGCAGGCGCGCGGCCTGCGGGTCGCTCACCTGCGTGAGCTGGATCTGCGCAATCATGCGCGTGCCCGACATGGAGGTGACGAAACCGCCCGCGTCGTAACACTGGCGCGCCGCGTTGCACACCGCCGCCACCACCGACGATTCCTCGGTGGCCATGGGGATCAGGCGGTCGCGGCCGTCGATGCGCATGTTCGTCGCCACGCCCACCGGGATGTTCATGGTGCCGATCACGTTCTCGATCAGGTGGTCGGCCAGCTCGGGCGGCAGGTTGCCGGTGTTCAGCAGGTGGTCGCGCTCGGACTCGCCCAGGCCGGCGAAGCGCGCCACGGCCTCGATGCGGTCGGCGATGGAGAGTTTGTGAAAGCCGCCGATGCGGCTGCTCTGGTCGGTGGTGCTCATGGAAGGTCTCGGGACGAAGGGAAAGGGGTCAGCGCGCGGCCATCAGGCGCGGCAGCCAGGTGATGAGGTCGGGGAAGGCGGCGCAGATCAGCAGGCCCACGAACTGCAGCGCAAAGAAGGGCAGCACGCCGCGGTACACGTGGCCCATGTCCAGGTGCCTGGGCAGCGTGCCCTTGATGTAGAAGAGCGTGTAGCCGAAGGGCGGGCTGATGTAGCCCATCTGGATGGTGATGGCGTAGAGCACGCCGAACCAGATCTCGTCGAAGCCCAGCAGGCGCACGATGGGCAGGAACACCGGCACGGTGAGCAGGATGATTCCCAGCTCGTCGAGCACCGTGCCCAGGAACACGAGCAACAGCATCATGGCGCCCAGCACCACCCAGCGGTTCACCTCCAGGCCCTTGATGATTTCCAGCAGCGTGTCAGCGCCGCCCAGGCCGGTGAAGATGGCCACGTAGGCTTTCGCGCCGAGGGTGATCCACAGGATCATCGAGGTGGCCTTGAGCGCGTCCACGCCGGCCTCTCGCAACATGGGCAGGCGCAGGCGGCGCTTGATGACCGCGGGCACCATGGCGCCCGCCACGCCCACGGCGGCCGACTCGGTCGGCGTGGCCACGCCGAAGAAAATCGAGCCGAGGATCAGCACGATCAGCATCGACGGAAAGACCAGCGCCTTGAGCGCGATCAGCTTCTCGCCCAGCGAGGCGCGGCGCGCCGACGGGTCCAGCGGCACCCATTCGGGCTTGAGCCAGCCCACCACCACGATGTAGGCGATATAGAGCGCCGCCAGGATCAGCCCCGGCACCAGGCCCGCGATCAGCATCTGCCCGATCGACACCTGCGCCGTGACGGCATACACGATGGTCAGCACCGAGGGCGGAATCAGGATGCCCAGCGTGCCCGAGGCGCAGATGGTGCCCAGCGCCAGGCGCGGCTCATAGCCGCGGCGCAGCATCTCGGGCAGCGCCAGGATGCCCATGGCCGTGACGGCCGCACCCACCACACCGGTCATGGCCGCCATCACCACGCAGATGATCACCGTGCCGATGGCCAGGCCGCCGCGCAGGCGGCCGAACCACAGCTCCATGGCGCGGTACAGGTCTTCGATGACACCCGAGCGCTGCAGGATGCAGGCCATCAGGATGAACAGCGGAATGGCGAGCAGCGCCTCCGACTTCATGGTGTCGAAGATCTGCAGCACCAGCACGATGACCGCGTTGGGCTCCCACAGCGTCACTGTGAACAGCAGCGACAGTCCGCCCAGAACGAAGGCGATGGGCAGACCGCTGAGCATGAACAGCGTCAAGCTGCCGAACATCAGCAGCAGGATCATGTTGGAGCTCATGCGCGCGGCTCCTCATCCGCCACGCCGAACAGCGCCCGCGCGAACTCCACCAGCGCCTGCAACAGCATCAGCAGCAGCGCCAGCGGAACGGCCGCCTTCACCGGCCACACCGGCGGGTTCCAGGCCGAGAAGCTGGTCTCGCGGTACTCGAAGGCGCTCAGCGCGGCGGGCACGCTGTACACCAGCAGGATGCCGCAGAAGACAACGATGACCGGGTAGTTGACGAGGTCGAGCCGGCGCGTCCAGGCGGCGCTCAGGCGCTGGCGCAGCAGGTCGAGCGCCACGTGCCCCTTGAGGTGCAGGAGGAACGGCCCGCCGAGCAGGAAGTACGGTCCGAACAGCAGCACGGCCAGCTCCATGCCCCACACCGTGGGCGCGTTGAAGAAGTAGCGCATGACCACCTCGTAGAGCATCACGGGCACGACGATGGCCATGAGCCACACCGTGAGCTGGAACAGCCAGCGGTTGAACGTGGTGATCGCGCGCGCGATCGCGGACAGCCAGAGGGGCATGCCGACACTCCTGAAATCGAACGGGAAGGCCCGGCCCGCCGCGCAGGCGAACCGGGCGCTTCAACGGGGCTCAGGCCAGCAGGCCCAGCTCTTTCATGAACGCGACCTGGCTGTCCAGGATGCGCGTGGCCAGGGCGTCGCCCTTGGTGGCGGTGCGCCAGGCCTCCATGGCCTTGGGCCGGGCGGCGGCCACGTCGGCGGGGTTGAAGCGGATCACCTCGCAACCCTTGGCCGCGTACTTGCCCAGCACGGCGGCGTCGTTCACCAGGATGTGCTGGCGCAGCGCGCCAGACACCTCGCGCGCGGCCACGCCCAGCGCGGCCTTGTATTCCGCCGGCAGGCGCTCGTGCGCCCCGCGGTTGGCCACGTAGGCCGTGGCCGTGGTGGGCTGGTGAAAGCCCGGCACGATCACGAACTTGGCCACCTCGGCCAGGCCGGCCTCGAAGTTGGCGGTCAGGTCGCCACGGTCGGCCATGTCCACCACGCCTTTGTCGAGCGCGGAGTACACCTCGCCCGTGGGCAGCGGCGTCACCGACACGCCCATCGCGCCCATCACGGTGGACGCCAGGCCGACGAAGCGGCCCTTCTTGCCCGCCAGGTCGGCGATCTTGCGGATCGGCACCTTGGAGTGCAGCGGCTCCTGGCCATAGACCGTGGGCGCGATGTAGTGCAGGCCGGCCGGCGCATAGGCCTGGCGAACCAGGTCCAGGCCACCACGTTCGTAGAACCAGGCCTCGTACTCGTCGCTCTCGGCGAAGCCGAAGGGAATGGTGCTGGTGAAGGCGAAAGACGGGATCTTGCCGGCCTCGTAGCCGTCGAAGGTCTTCATCATCTCGAAGGCGCCACCGCGCACGGCGTCGAAGGCCTGGGCCGCCGGCACGATCTGGCCGGCCGCGAACAGGTTGATCCTGAAGCGCCCGCCGGTGAGCTCGGCCACGCGGGCGACGAAGCGCTCCTCGTACTTCTGCGGCGTGGTGCCGCCGTCCCACAGCGCCTGCATGCGCCAGGTGACGGCCGGCGACTGCGCGTGCACGGCCAGCGGCGCCGCGGTGGCGGCCACCGCCACGCCGGCGAGAGAGGTTTTCAGCAGGCCGCGTCGCTTGATCGCGTCTTTCATGTCTTGTCTCCGATCGGTTGGTCGTCCCGCCGTGGCCGGCGGTGCTCTGTTGCGCGCACCCGGCCACGCCGGGCCATGCGGGTCGCGCTGCAGAAAAGTCTATAGACAGTGCGCAGGCGACATAGGTACAGTTTGGGCACAGTCAAAAGAACTGTATCCATCAAGTCACGGGTACGGTTTTCCCTTCCACAGGAGCCCCGCGTGGACACCAAGGTCGAATCGCTGGCCAACCGCCTCGCCAAGGCCATCGAACAAGGCAGCCTGCCGCCGGGCAGCCGCCTGCGCTCGGTGCGCGACGCCGCGGCCAAGGACGGCCTGGGCGTGAACACCGTCGTGGAGGCCTACAACCGCCTCGTCGCGCGCGGCTATGTGGAGGCCCGGCCCGGCTCGGGCTACTTCGTGCGCCGCCTCGCGGGCGTGCGCTCGCACGCGGCGCCGGCCCACGTCACGGAGGCGGTGGACGTGGTTTCGCTGCTGCGCGAACAGCTCGAGCAGCACTACGAGGTGCGCGTGGGCGACGGCCGCCCCCCCGCCTCGTGGATGGAGGGCTCGGAACTCGGCCGCCACTTGCGCGGCGCGGGCAGCAGCGGGCTCTCGCAGGTCGACCACGGCTACGGCACGCCCTGGGGCTACCTGCCCTTGCGCGAAACCGTGGCGCGCCTGCTGGGCGAGCGCACCCTGCCCGTGAGCCCGCGCCAGGTGCTGCTCACGCAAGGCGCCAACCACGCGCTCGACCTCATCGTGCGCCACCTGCTCGAACCCGGGGACCACGCGCTGGTGGATTCGCCCGGCTACTACCCGCTGTTCGGCAAGCTCAAGCTGGCCAAGGTGCACATGCACGGCGTGCCGCGTCAGGCCGACGGGCCCGACCTGGATGCCTTGCAGCGCCTGCTCAAGGCGCACCGGCCCAAGGTGTTCTTCACGCAGTCGCTGNNGGCGGCTCCATCAGCCTGCCCAAGGCGCACAAGCTGCTGCAACTCGTCACCGAGCACGACTGCCTGGTGGTGGAAGACGACCCTTTCGCCGACCTGCTGCCCGCCGGCGCGCCGCGCCTGGCTGCGCTCGATCAGCTCGAGCGCGTGATCTACGTGAGCAGCTTCTCCAAGACCTTGTCGGCCGGCCTGCGCGTGGGCTATATCGCGGGGGCCGCGCACCACATCACCGCGCTGTGCGACCTGAAGATGGTGACCGTGGTCTCCACCTCCGACTTCGTCGAGCGCGTGGTGCACCAGCTCATCTCCAGCGGGCAGTACCGGCGCCACCTCAACCGCCTGAAGGCGCGGCTGGACGAGGTGCACGAGCCCGCCATCAAGGCCTTGCGCCGCGCGGGCACCACGGTGCACCCGGCCACGCCGGGCGGCTATTACCTGTGGGTGGCCTTGCCCGAAGGCCTGGAGGAGCTGGAACTCGCGCGGCGCGCCGCCGCGCAGGGCATCTTCCTGGCGCCGGGTTCGGTGTTCCACCCCGACCGCCACGCCGACTGCGTGGCGATGCGCGTCAACGTGGCCTACGCCACCGACCCGCGCTTCCTGCGGTTTCTGCAGGGGCAGATCAAGGCGCTGCGCTGAGCTGTCTATGGGGGGTGCGTTTCGCGGCTCTGCTTCGCGCCACTG
>JABAHQ010014739.1_pt1 | contig 24902 bp, 19 predicted proteins | sample 7062091 | NCBI WGS metagenome assembly JABAHQ01 (sample SAMN14534359, study PRJNA622989) | marine sediment metagenome | biome: marine biome [ENVO:00000428]; feature: marine pelagic biome [ENVO:01000023]; material: deep marine sediment [ENVO:00002113] | place: India: Gulf of Kutch | collected...
AGAACTATTTAATATATATTGGCTGTGAATTCATTGACCCCAAACAACAATTCTTGTAACGGAAGGAGGTAAGTTCCAGTGAAGAAAGTTTCACTTCTACTCACAATGTTCATATTTGTTTTCGCATGTGGTCAAAACTCCGAAGAAACAGCTCCGGAATCGGATGCTCAGCAAACACAAGAGAAGGACGGCGGTGCCATGAGTTGGCAGGCCCCGAATGGCTGGATTGAGGAAACTCCGAAATCGTCATTTCGTAAAGCTCAGTATAGGTTGCCAAAAGCTGAGAGCGATCCCGAAGATGCATCCTGTGTGGTCTTTTTCTTTCCGGGAGGCGCTGGCGGCGTTCAGGCAAATATCCAACGCTGGTACGGGCAATTCGTCCAACCTGACGGGAGCCCCTCAAGTGAAGCCGCAACCGTTACGACGGNNACGACGGAGACTGTAAATGGACTCAAACAAACCCGAGTCGATTTGTCCGGTACATTTCTGTCGAGACCGCGACCCGGATCCCGGCAAGTCACGGAAAAACCGAATTTTCGTTTGTTGGCTGCCATTGTGGAAACCAGCGGCGAATCCTGGTTTGTCAAATTAGTGGGGCCGGAAAAGACCGTGGCGAAGTGGGAAGAAAGCTTCTATGATTTTATGAATTCCTTTGAACAATAACGTGTCTACCCTGGATGAAGCCTGACAAACGATTTTCGGCGATCCTGTTAGCTCTGTTGGGTTGCCTATTTATCGCCCTTTATTTTTGGATAACCTCTGATTCCAAACCTACACAGCTTTTGCATCATCATGTGCCTAAAGGTGAGATTCTCGCAAAAGCTGAGGATGCTTACTACAAGTCCCCCTTCGTCGACTACAATTTGCAGCAGGACGTTGATTTGAGTATCGATGACGATCTGATGCATTACGCTCAGCTTCATCTACCGGACAAAGACGAATTTCTACCGATTGGCCGCTGGGAAATTAACTGGACCGGAGAAATTCAAACCAAAAAGGAGGGCACCAAGGAAGTCCAATTTTCGGTGGGCTACGATTTCAAAGGCAATCTGATCGAACTGGAACAAGATAGTCCAGAGCTGAACAACCCTCCTAATTTTAAAGAGTCCGAGGCAATACTTGAAGCCAAACGATATTTGCATTCCTTTGATATTGACACCGCCTCGGTTTCTTTGAGAAACAAGATCATCAATAAAGAGGATCTGACTTTAGAGTACGACTTTCTGTTTACCAAACCTTCCTCAGTCTCTTCGGATCTGATTGAAGATTACCATGTCACAATTTCCGGGAGGAATATTACCAGCTATCGGGCGCGGACCATTATCGACCGCGAGCGTTTCACGTTTCCTGAATCCGAACATGATTTTGAAGTTGCCGGTATCATCACGTCCCTCAGTATCTGGTTCCTGACCGGGATTTTTTTAACAGTCCTGTTTTTCAAACGCCTCAAACACGATTTGCTGGAATTTAAACGGGGTCTCTGGTTAGGCGTTGTGATCCTGGTTTTGATGTGGCTCCGCGTCGCCCTGGAAGATTGGGCTGAGTGGCAAGCGGTTCTTATTGGTGGCGGATTTGCTGGTGTGTTTTCCGGTTTGGGATTTGTTTTATCTTACTCGGTCACCGAATCCCTCAACCGGGAAGCCTGGCAGGAGAGACTCGTTTTAACAGATGTTTTGTTTCGAGGGACGTTCCGGGTGAAAGAGTATGGTGCCGCCATTCTCAATGCCTTATTTGTTTCCGGTGTGACTCTGTTCTTTTTTGCGGCGCTACTTTTGCTCGCTTCCAATCTTGATTTTGGCTACCTCACCTTCAATGAGGATGTCTTATGGATTTTTAAAGACAAACCTGCGCTATTGGCTAACATTTGTGAAAGTTTGTCATCCAGCCTGTTTATCGGAGTGATGATTTTCTCTTTCTGGCCGGCTTATTTGCGGTCCAAGATTCGGAATAAGGCCTTGCTGGTAGGGATCGTGACTCTATTAATTAATCTTGCCGGTCTCCATTTGTATTATTTGCGCCCCACTCATCTCGCATTTTTCCTGCTACTGCCACTAGCCGCTTTTTGGGCGTATGCCGCCCTTAAATTTGATATCATTTCAATTCTTCTGGCGGTGTTCGTCGCTAATTTCCTCTTGGAATTACCTCTAATTAGCTTGATGCCTGAAGTTTTTTGGAGCACCCCGGGCTTGATTGCGTTCTCGCTTGTGTTTGTAATGCTAACTTCCGGGACCTACTTTGTGTACAGCAAGATTTCGGCTCAGGACTTCAAGGATTATGTGCCGGAGTATGTCAGCCGGATTGCCGAGCGTGAGAGATTTTTAAAAGAACTGGAAATCGCGCGCAGCGTCCAAATGCGGTTTTTGCCGCAATCCATTCCAACGTTTCCGAATCTGGAGATCGCCTGCATCTGCCGGCCTGCCATGGATGTAGGGGGTGACTATTACGACTTCATTTGCGATGGCAGTGATTCCATCGGTGTTGTTTTGGGGGATGTGTCTGGCAAAGGGGTTTCGGCGGCGTTTTACATGACCATGGTGAAAGGCATTGTGAAAACGCTGACCAAAACCACCAAAACACCCAAGACGATCCTAACTGAGATGAATACCATATTCTATGAAAATGCCCCCCGAGACACATTCATTAGTATGGTTTACGGTCTCTTTAATATGCAAGACAGAATGTTGACCTTTGCGCGTGCGGGACATAATCCAATCATTGTGCGCAAGGGTTCGCAAAATAGGCCGGAAATGTTGAATGCAAAAGGCTTAGCCATCGGTCTCGATCGCGGCGACGTCTTTTCAACGACCATTGAAGAACTCTCATTGCCCGTCGAACCTGGCGATGTTTTTGTGTTTTTTACCGATGGAATTACCGAGTCCATGAACAAGAATGGTGAGGAGTTCGGTGAGGACAAACTGCAGGAAACCATCAATCAGAATGCACATTTGTCAGCACAGGAACTGCTTGAAAAAATCACTTTCGAAGTTAACACCTTCAGTGGTATAGGTCCGCAGCACGATGACTTCACCATGGTTGTCGTGAAGGTGGGTGGATAGATCACAAAGAGCGTCCCTTTACACTCCGGCAGGCGTCCTCGCCTGAAGAACCAAACCAGTCCCTCCCTTACCTAAACAAGCTAACCTTGTCTCCAGATTTAACTGTTCACCGCTCACTGATTCACTGTATTCAGTCGTCAGTCGTCCAGTTAACAGTAAACTCTGTCCCGGAGGCGAGGTCTGATTGTGCTTGCGCAAGGGGAGCCTGATTTGGTTCTCTCAGGTGGGTTGGCAAGTCCTGTATGTGAGAGTAGTTTTGTTTCACATCTTGATTGTTATGTCAAGGCACATTTTGGATTTTCTATATTGCTGGTCCGGCCTGGAATGCAACGCAGTTGTCCCAGCCGCGTATTTCAGCTCCTTATACTTTTGCTATTGAACAGGGACAGCAAGCCGTCGAGGCCCTGCTCCATGTCACCGAAGTTCCTGGCTTCTCCGTGGCGGTGGGCGTGGGAGATTCTATCGTCTGGTCCGAAGGATTTGGTTATGCTGACCTGGAGACAAAAACCCCGGTAACGCGCCATACAAAGTTTCGCATTGCCAGCGTTTCCAAGGCCCTCACCGCCGCGGCGGTTGCCAGGTTGTATCAACAGGGCCGGCTTGATCTGGATGCTCCCATTCGAACGTATGTGTCGAGCTGGCCAGACAAAGGACAGATCATCACAGCCCGACAACTGGCTGGTCATCTGGGCGGCATTCGAGAATACAGGGAAGAGGATTTCACGATCAAAAACATTGATGCTCGGCGCTATGACACCGTTTCGGAGGCGCTCGAAATCTTTGCCGAAGATACGCCGTGGCGCCGCCAGGCACTCGATACAGTTATTCCACTTTTGGCTACACCCTGTTAAGTGCAGGTTAGAAGCGGCTTCTGGTCAGGATTATCTGTCGTACATGCACGAGGATATCTTCGCCCCCCCTGGACATGCGCGAAACCGTGCCCAACCATACGGATAGTGTCCTGACAGAATTGACCGCCCTTTATGATCGAAATCGGAAGGACAGGTTGTCCCTGTGCCAAACATGAGACCCAGCTATAAGTGGGCTGGAGGCGGCTTTATCTCGACAGCTGAAGATCTGGTGCGGTTTGGACTTGCGCATCTCGAGCCGGGCTTTTTCGAGCGTAAGACCTTAGCGTTGATGTTCGCGTCGCAATAACGGTGGACGGAAAAGAAACCGGCGTTAGAATTGGCTGGATACTCTCGCGCGATCCCTGGGGGCGCAGAATGGTTTTTCACAACGGTAGAAATCCCCAAGACATTTTGATCGAAATTAACAGACCATAAAGTCTGTATTATTGTATTATTTGACAATAGGAATTCGTAAATTTTATTATCATTGCACTTATACCAGGAAAGGAGTCATTCATTTGATACTCATCTGACTAAGACCATTTTCTTCACCGCGACAAATTCCCCGGCCTCAATCCGATACAGATATATGCCGCTGGCAACTCGGAGACCAAGCCGAACGGTTCCGTTCCAATGGATGGAATAGACTCCCGCATTTTGGTCTTCCACAACCAGGGTCTTAACCTCCTCGCCTAACAGGTTCATGACTCGAATAGTAACATACGCCTTCTTCGGCAAACTGTAGCGAATCAGGGTCTCGGGATTAAACGGGTTGGGATAGTTCTGGCTTAACGCGAATGTCTTTGGAATTTGTGATTCCGGGCTTTCCTCTACGGCGGTCATGTTAAAAGGCGTACTAAATTCCGAGGTATTGCCGGCACTGTCCGTAGCCGTAGCCGTAAAATAGGGCAGGGCCGGAAGCGGGTCTGGAAGCAGGGCCCTAAAATTACCCGAGGCATCTGCGGTATCTGCACCGAGGAAGACCATCCCTTCGTCGCTTTCATCGGCAAAAAGCTCTACCCGCTGGCCCGGTGCAGCCATGCCCAAAACCACATTCAGTGAAACTGAATTGATGGTCGGTGGGGCTAACCGCGTTACCTCCACGGAAGTTGTAGATGCCCCGAAGCCCGTTGGCGGTGATGCTGTTCGCGGTGACAGTGTTGCCCACCGTGCTGGTAAAACTGTCGGATCCGTCCACCAGGATGCCGTCCATGCCGTTGTAGGCCAGGGCCGTTGTCCCGTCCGCATCGGTACCGATGCGGTTGTTCTGCACCGTGTTGCCGGTGGTGGCCTCGCCGAACAGGCGGACGCCGCTGCCGTTGTTGCCCGAAAGCAGGTNNCCTGTAGGATCGGTGCCAACATAACAGTTTTCGACAGTCACATTGGCGCGGTCAACCCAGATGCCATATTGAAAGTGATTGACGACCAAACCGCGGAGAGTGACCTCGTCACCCACCCTCAGCCCGGTGATGCCCTGCTGGGCCAGAGTGGTGCCATCGATCTCTATCCCGGGCTTCGGGCCAGGTACTATCTCGCCATTTATGGTTGTGCCTGACGGCACCTGGTGGCCGGTCGCAGGTTGAATGGTCCATACCTCTGTAGTCGGGTTTTAGCCGGAATCGGTCGTGGGAATGTTGAATGAAATAGTATCCGGCCCAGCTTGGCTCTCTGCAGCAGTAAGAGCCTCGCGCAGAGATCCCGGCCCGGAATCATCGGTATTGGTCACCATGATACCAGAGGGCTGGCCACCCGAAACCGCCGCCAACGAGACACTGGCGAAGGCGCCGTCACCGAAGGTGCCGTTGCCCTGGGCGTAAGTCGCAGTCGCCGAAAATTCGGCATCGCTGCTCTGCTCCCAAATCTTGAAGGACATGACCTCCCCGGGTTTGTAGCCGTCCACTTCCGGGGTCTGGGAGTCATCGATCCAGGCGGTGAGGGCCAGAGGCGTGCTGTCAGTCCAGACCGAAGCCCCCACACAAAGGTTCGCTGGGGTAAACACCCCGATTTCATCGCCTACCTCTAACGCGGATTCATCAAGGGTAGCACCATTGACCACGATGCTGTAGCTGTCGCCGGTATTGGCCGTGAAGGTGAAATGCTGGGGCTGCGCCAAAATAAGCCCCGGAAATACCAATCCCGTCAGTAAAAGCAAAATCATCCTTTTCATGTCTGATGCCTCTTTTTAAATTCAAAAGAAGCCATTACGAAGGTTTGTAAGCCTCCGCAAGTTATTNNCCCCAAGTTATTGGATTAACGCCATCTTTTTCACTGCGACAAAATCCCCTGCCTCCAACCGGTACAGATAAACCCCGCTTGCTACCCTGCGTCGGCTCTGGTTAGTTCCATTCCAGTAGACTGAATAGGAACCAGGGCGTTGCTCCTCGTCCACCAGGGTCTGGACTTCTTCGCCCAAAAGGTTAATGATTCGCAAAACCACACGAGTCTTTTGAGGAAGCTCGTAGCGTATTATGGTCTCTGGATTAAAAGGATTCGGGTAGTTCTGGCTCAGACTGAATGTCTTTGGAATGTTAACTTCTGGTTGTTCTTCCACCGCCGTGATATTGAAAGGTTGACTGAATTCAGACGTGTTCCCTGCACCATCTGTCATGGTCGCCGTGATGTTGGGACCGGTGACCGAATCGCTGGTCACGTAAGCCCACTCAAAATGGCCGGTGTTATCGGCGTTGATCGTGGCTTCATAGATACGCCCTTCATCCTCGCTATCGGAAAAAATTTCGACGACTGCATTGGCTTGCGTCTGCCCAGAAACCAGTTGTGCGGCGACTTCTTCGATATCAGGTGGCAGCACGTTATCATTCCCGTCATTGACGAGGGCGATACCTTCTGCCGCATTGCTGTAGATGCTGTTTTCCGTGATGGTGTTGGCAGCAGTCGTGTCGTTACTGCCAAAGACGCGCACTCCAGCCAGCCCATTGTAGGCGATGATGTTCCGGGGTCCTAGTTGATTGCGCCGTGCCCCCGCACTCAGGTGGATGCCGGAGAATTGGTTGCTTAAACTGTTTCCGTTGATATCCGTACCGATCAGGTTTCCCAAAATAACGTTGTCATTGGTGTGGATCAGAATGCCGGTTTGATTGGCAGAGATGACGTTTCCTTCACCCGGGTTGGTGCCACCAATAACATTGTGGTCCCCGCCCCAAATGCCGATCCCATCCCAAAGGTTGCCGATGGCCGCACTGCCGGTGATATCGGCGCCGATGTAGTTGCCCCTCACAATGTTCTGGCCTCCGGCGATACGGATGCCGTCCTTCTTATTGCCTGAAATCAAGTTTCGTTCGCCGGGCTGGTGGCCTCCGATCAGATTGTTATGGGCGGAGGAGAAGATGCACAAGCCGATTCCTTCGTTACCCAACTCAGCGTTGCCGGTAGCGATCGTCCCGATGTAATTGCCCAACACTTTATTCTCCGCGGCAGTCTGGCCGCTTATGAGCAGGCCGCAATCCCGATTTCCAGAGAGGACATTGCCCTCTCCTGGCTCGGACCCACCAATGACATTTCGAGGTGCCGCCGAGATGTAAACACCCTGGGTATTTGGAATGGCGGCCGTGCCGGCAGCATTGGTACCGAGGTAGCTACCAAGAACCCGGTTATCGTGGGCCTTTTCTGAGGAGATGAAAATGCCGGATTGCGCGAAGCCGTTGATAACGAGAGACTGCACTACATTTTGTGCGCTAAGAATCTGCAGTGCATGAGCGGACGGGCCGGCCTGGGCGCCGTTTATGACGATTTCAGGCCCGTCAGCATTAATATCAGAACCAATAAAATCCGCCTGACTACTTCCGTCTATCACAAGTCCGCTGTCTGTGATGGCGGGCAGAGGACTTAACGGTTGAACGGTCCAGGTGCCGGTATCACTATCGAAGTCAGGGTCCGATTGCGGGATGGCAAAGCGGATGGTATCGGGACCTACGTTAGTGTTGGCTTGCAGAATTGCCTCCCGCAGAGAGCCCGAGCCCGAATCATCGGTATTGGTCACCACTATGCCGGATGGTTCGCCTCCGGAAACCGCGGCCAAAGCGACAGTGGCAAATGCACCATCGCCAAAGCTACCGTTGCCCTGGGCGTAGGTAGGAGTCGCCGGCAATTCGGAATCGCCGCTCTGGTCCCAGATCCTGAAGGACATCGTCTCTCCGGGTGTGTAGCCATCCACTTCTGAAGTCTGAGAATCGTCGATCCAGGCGGTCAGGGCCAACGGAGTGGTGCCGGTCCAGACCGAAGCGCCCACGCAAAGGTCTGCTGGCGTAAACACACCGACTTCATCCCCAACGTCTAACGGAACTTCATCAAGGGTGGCGCCGGTGACCACAATGCTGTAGCTGTCTCCGGTGTTGGCGGTGAACGTAAAATGTTGGGGCTGCGCGAGAATGAACACCGGAAACATGAGGATGAGGAATGCAAACAAGGCGACTCTTTTCATCGTGAATCCCTCCGAGCATATCGATTGCAGATTGACTATTTGAGATCTTTGGTTGTGACCTGCGATTTTATGGATACACCAACGTTGTAGCATTCTTCATATAAAGCTTGTAGCCCTTTTGAGGGGCCATATCTCCCAATGTGTTGATCACGCCGGGAATGAAAAAATTGCCGGCGTCATCCTTGGCGATCATCAGTTCTGAAAGGATCGCGGTCAACGCGGTTTCAGATTTCATGGGGCTGGTTGGCAAATAGGATACAAAATTCCAGCCCACTGTCAGAGGAATTGGAGTTGCCTTTGGCACCTGGGTCCCCTGATGAACGGTAAGCTGATCCGCGGTGCTGAAATAAATCTTATAACCCTGCGTCACATCCAAGTTTCCAATCGTGTTAATGACATTGGGAATATAAAACTGTCCGGCGCCATTCACCACGATGACCAGGTGGTTTAGCCCTGCAAACACTTGCTCCATGGTCAGATTCGGTGGTTGGATATTAAATGAAATCCAGCTCCAGCCTGGAGCCAGACTCATGGTCAGGGAGGCCCATCCTGATGAAGCGGCCAAATAACCGGCTGAAAGACTATAATTGGTGCTGGCAGAGTTTCCTATCGCCGAGGATTGACCCAGGCAATCCTGCATGACAAAATTTGCTGAACTCGATGCACTCCCGGCTTGAGCCAGCACGTCGAAGGTTATGGCGTAATTGGGACTGGATTGAGCCACGACTCCATTTGAAAAGGTGATCAGAGAAATAGACAGTAGCGCCAGAAACTGGCTTGATTGCTTTCGAAAAACCACCATCTCTGTTCTCCCTTCATCTAATGTAAAACGACCAACACTTCAATTTTGCCTTTGCCGCTATCCAGGGATTGCATGGCCTTACCGAGAATGGTACCGATCTTGACTTCAGTGGCCTTCATGGCGTAACCGGGTGTACTGGAAGTGGTGAGTAAATCGCCTCGATGAATGGGTCCACCTTCTGCAGATACGTTGCACGGGACGATTCCTGTGATGGCAACGGGAATTTCATTATGATATTTATCTTCCATGGGATGCGTGGAGCCAACAAAACCAGGTTTGGCAGAATAAATTCCAATGACATCAGTTGAATAAGGCTGGCTTGAAAGCGTGACAGCCCGATCTTTCTCCTGACTGATAACTAAGACATCGCCAGGTTCAAAGGTCGCCTCGGATCCATCTATTTCAATGAGCTCCGCAAAGTCAGCAGAACCCTGCCAGCCCCCATCTGCGTAAGCCGTCCCATTCTTGGTAACTCTGAAGTCGAGATCCGCATCGCTGCCGGCACGGATGTAATCTCGCCCGACACCTTCAAAAAAGCGCAAACCATCCTGGCCGGCGGTTTGCACCCGGATGGCATCCCCACCGGCCGAAGCCACATACACACCGCTCCAATTAGCAGAGGCCACGGCAACACCATTTTTCCCCGCTGAATAAACTTGCACACCGTTAGCATTCGCAGCGGCCACGTCAACTCCCTGGCCACCGGCACTGTCTATGTGAATGCCGTGCCCTTTGGCGCCATCAATATGGATTGCATCGCCATTTACTGTGTCTTCTATGTACATGCCATGTTGATCTGCAGATTGGACATGAAAGCCATGCCGGCCCGCAGTTTTCACGGAAAAGCCATCCGAACCAGCATTATCTACCCAAATTCCAGCCCAGGAGGAGTTATCGATCTGGAGGCCATGCCAGCCCGATCGGGTAATCCGAACAGCATTGTCAAGGTGGCCAGCATAGCTGCCTGCTACAGTTTCGGTTCGAATACCTCCGGTTCCTTTGAAGTAGCCAGCAAAATATCCACTGCCGCTTGTTTCGCCAAAGATGCCATAGTTATTTGTGCTGCTGGCCTTTACACCATAGCCATTGGTGCTCACCCCGTGCACACCAGGGCCATTCACGCTTCCACCCAAAACGCCGGACCCGCTACCATTGGTACGACCTTCAAGCGCAGGATTGGTATGGGGAGGAGCACTCAGATTGTATTCGACATGAAAATAGCCGGCCCTGCCGGAGCCGTACGTAGCGGCGTCAATCGCTGGGCTGTTATTCATGAAGTCATTGTTCGAAAAATATCCAGCACTCCCACTCCCGATAACTTGAGCCTTGAGCGCATGGCCGTTGCCCTCGTTGGACAACGATAAGATCGGATCGCTGCTGTTTCCAACCATTGGACTGCTTACATACTCAGCGGCATCCTTGCCGCCTAATTTTGCCGCATCGACAGCCAAGAGTGAGTAACCGGATACCAGCGAGTAAGTCACACTTGCGATGGATTTTCGCGGTGTCATCTCGGCGTCCCCGCCAACCTTGACACCCAAATAACGTTCCCATCCGTTGATAAAATATAAAGGTGAGATGGGATTGACTCGCCCCAGGACAACGCTGAAACGGCCGTTGTCTACCGCAACCGTCTGGGTCTCCGACCATAAGGCCGTGCCTCCGGTTGAAACGTCGTAAATGGAAAACGTCAGTGACCGCTCACCAGACACCGGCTCCCCGGCATTCGGATCTGTTAAAATTCCCTGGTAGTTGATGAGTTGGGGAACCTGTGCGCTAAGCGTGGTTGCAAGAAGAAAGGACACGCTTAGTGCGACCCCGACGAATACTCTTGTTCGTTTCATTGTAAATTCCTCCTGTGATCAAAAGTCGGACTGCCATCACAGGTCGCATAGGTGAAGAGCAAGATCCAAGCCGAGCGGATTTTCATTTTCTGGGCTTCTTTCTGTGCTGTCCACGCTGTCTGCTGTTTTGACGCGATAAAATCACTTGATGAATAACATCTTCTTGACCGCAACAAACTCGCCAGTCTGGATCCGGTACAGGTATATTCCGCTCGCCACTTTTTGACCCTGCTCGTCGGTGCCATTCCACGTGACAGAATGGATATCCGCTTCTTGCTCTTGATCAACCAGATTCGCAACCACTTCTCCCATCAGATTGACAATCTGAAGCTTCACAAAAGATTTCTTGGGCAACGTGTAGCGAATGACGGTTTCAGGATTGAACGGGTTGGGATAGTTCTCGCTCAAGGTAAATTCCACTGGTATCTGCGATGCTGGGCTGTCTCCCACCGAAGTCACGTTGAAAGATGGAGCAAACTGCGATGTATTCCCTTGCGCATCGGTACAAGTGGCGGTTACATTGGGTAAGGGAACCGGTTCCTGAAACGAAAGAGCGAAATTGCCTGAGGCATCAGACGTAACGGATCCGAGAAAAATCCGACCCTCATCGTCGTCATCTGCAAAGACTTCGATGATCTGACCAGCACCAGCGGTCCCCGAGATTTCTATGTCGCTGGCAGAAACGATGACGGGCGGAATGAGCTCCGTGTTGCCGCCGGAATCGTTTTCGATGCCTAAACCTCCATTGCGGGAAATGGCGTTGCGGGTGATGGTATTGCGAATCGCCTGGCTGCCCTCGACGTAGACCCCGTTTCCCTCATTGTAACCGATTAGATTTTCCTCAACCAAATTATTTTGAGACTCACCTGTGAAATAGACCCCGTGAATCATGTTGCCCAGGTTGTCCATCTCCCACTCCTCCTCAGCGCCGATCAAGTTGTGCGCCAGAACATTGCCATTGGAGTGGCTTATCAAAACACCGGTAGAGTTGCCGCTGATGCGATTAAAGACAACTTCATTGCTGTCACTGATATCCTCGATCAGGATACCGAGTTCTTCGTTGCCGACAACAAAGCCACCGTCAGCACTGAGGCCAATGTTATTGGCGGCGACAAAGTTGTGGGAACTGTGATAAATGACGACGCCAGAGTGTGTATTTCCAGAGATGACATTAATTCTGTCATGGAAAGGAACGAGATGTAGGTCTGCCGTACCATTATATAACAAGACGCCAGTATGATTACCGGCGGCGGCCACACCGGCAAAATCAGTTCCGATATAGCAGCCTGAGATTCTGCCGCCGTGCACGCCATCTATGTAGACGCCAGCGCCGCTGAAACGATTGATGGTCAGTCCATATATTTCTACACTATTTGCAGTCACGTACAGACCATCCGCTTCGGTGCCGGCATTCGAGCCATCCAAGACGATTTCCGGACCGTTGGGATTGCTATCTTCGCCGATGTTTTCAGCTTGAGAAAACCCGTCGATCACCAGGTCAGGGTGCGTAATATCTGGCAGGGGAGTCTGCGGCCGAATGACCCAGATGCCAACATCCGGATCATGACCGGGAACATGATTGGGAATGTCAAATCGAATGGTGTCCGGTCCGACATTGGCATTGGCTTGTTGAATCGCAGCACGCAGTGAGCCGGGCCCGGAATCCTCTGTATTCTCCACAAGCAGACCGCCGCCGGGAGGGGGACCGGAGGATATGGTAAAGTCTGCATCGCTGGCATCCCAGGGATCCCCATCGGCGGCATCCGATATTTTCACCCGACATTGGCTGGCGGGGTTGTCGGGAACTTGCCAAATATGGGTGCCGTCATTTTCCGTGCTGGTTTCGATATCGTTGTAAGATGCGCCACCATCGGTCGAGTACTCAATTTTAACAGGATCAGTAAAATTGGTGCTGGTCCACTTTATTTCCTGTTGCGTGCCCACCTGCCAGTTTTCACCCCCGTTGGGGCTCACGACTGTAATGGACGGAGTAGCCGCAGCAGTGATGGTGAAGACTCCGTCGCTGATATCAAAAGGCTGCGCATCCGCCGCATCAGAAATAATAACGACACAGTTGGTTGAAGGCGTATTTGGAATCGTCCAAAGGTAGGAACCATCGTTTGCCGTGGAACTTACGACCTCGAGATGGCTGGCATTGCCATCGATGGAATATTCAATGTGCACTGGATCCGTGAAATCGGTGCTGGTCCATTGGATTTCTTGTTGCGAACCCACGGGCCAGATTTCGTTGCCATTGGGAGCAATAACCATAATCGCCGGTGCTGCTCCTGGCGCCATCACCGCAAACTCAGACAGGTGATCCACTGAACCGCAAATAATATGGGCACCGACATTATGGGCAGTCGTAATGTTATTCCATTGGCCGGGTGTTTCTTCGTAAACTTGTAAGGTAAGCTCCGCAAGCTGCTCAGTGGACAGGGTCCCGGGATTATATTCAATACATACCTCTACACTGGTGGTAAAACCTGCCGTTGTCGTGATATCGTAATATACGGGTTCTGTGAGCGGGACGACGGCAAGTCCCTCAGGCGGAAGCGTGCCGCTTGTCTTTACGTCCAACGAAGTGGTGCCGCCGCTAATAACGTTGTCAAAGGTGACTTCAACACCACTGCCGAGGGGAACCTGAATGTTGCTGCCGGGCGGCGTGTTAGTCTGCGCAGTTGAAGAAATCGTGAAACTGGCGTCACTTTCGTCGGAAGGATTTCCGTCAACGGCGTCTGAAATCCTGACCAGACAATTTGAAGACGGAGTATCAGGAATAATCCATTGGTAGGATGCGGTATTAGGCGCGGACTGCACGATCGTTGAATAGCTGCTGCCGCCATCGGTGGAATACTCGATCTTGACGGGATCGCTAAACAGATGATTGTGCCAGACTATGAAGCGCGGAGAGCCAACCTCCCAGTTTTCACCGCCATTAGGCACGTCTACGGTAATCGATTCCGTTCCTGTGATGGTAAAGTCGGCATCACTGGCATCGGAAGGGTTGCCATCGGCTGCATCTGAAATTCGCACCCGGCATTGTGTAGATGGGGTGTTGGGAACATTCCAGGTGTGAGAACCGGTGTTTGCCGTACTCGCAGTAATGGTTGTATAATTCGATCCTCCATCGGTCGAGTATTCAATTTTTACCGCGCCGTTAAAAAGATGATTGTGCCATACAATATAGTGCGGTGTCCCGGCCTCCCAGGATTCGCCGCCATTGGGCACATCAACGAAAATGGCTTCATTGGCGGCAATCGTAAAATTGGCATCACTAACGTCGGAGGGCATGCCACTTGCAGCATCGGATACTCTAACTCGACATTGAGTTGAAGGAGTATTGGGAACATTCCAAGTGTAAGAACCGCTATTGGCGGTGCTAGCAACAATGGTAGAATAAGATGATCCTCCGTTGGTCGAGTACTCAATTTTAACAGGCGCATTATAATTTTGGGTATGCCAGACAATAATATGGGGTGTTTCTGCCTCCCAAACTTCGCCACCATTGGGAACGTCCACTATGATGTTTGAAGCGGTTCCTGTTGCCGCAGAAACATTATCCAGCAACCAGCTACCTTTAGGAGCACATTCTCCGTTGCTAGGATCGCCCGGTCCGGTAAGTCGAATACGCAGATGTTTAACTTTATATTTTGGGTCCGATAAAAATGCAGGCTTCCAGTCAAAATGATAATTAACGCCGACGTTATTAATTGGATGAAAAACAAAATTCGTTCCATTATGTTCAGCAAATAGTTTCTCCTTGTTGTTATCAGATGTGTCAATCACCTTCATCTGCAACTGGGCAAAGTAGAAATTTGGTGGATTCCAGCAAGGGCTGCCTAAGGTGCGCTTTAGATCAATGCTATATCCCGCAATATTTTGCCAATTTGAATTGGAGGAGAGATCCGGTGATTCCAAATAAATATCATAGGACTTCACAGTTGAAATGCCAATGAGCAGCGGCGACGCAGAAGCAGCAAGTTGATTATTCTGATTCGAAAGTACAAAAGACGTGAACGGCGTTATCTTGTTTTGTGTGGATGTTTCATACATTTGATCTAACGTCCAATTTTGTGTAGTACCGGTGTTAAAATCAAATGTTTGGGCTGATGTTGAAGTACATACCCCCATTACAAAACACAAAACCGCTCCCAGAAATAAAATACTACTTTTCATTGTCCTTTCTCCTATTTTTCAGTTTAAAAGTGACCTTCATAAAATTCAGAAGTTTTTATATTTGGAATAAATCTAATTCTGCCATTATGCCAGAAGTTTGGTTCTGCTCTCGCTTCCTGCACTGCATGCAAGCTTAAATCGATGTTGCTGGAGATACGGAGCCCTATGCCAGTTCCGCTCCAGTTGGAACCCCAATGGTTATGGATTGCTGTGGCGAAGTCCAATGCCTCCTTGCCAGCGAGCTTATCCGTATCGGCGGGCTTTAGCGCGAAGCCCACGCTGGCAATGGGCTTTCGTGGGGTCATCTCCGGGTCATTTCCTACTTTCACGGCCAGATAGCGCTCGCCGCCGCTGAACAGGTCGGCCGAAAAGGGGGAGATACTCCCCAATAAAGTGCTGAAATAGCCGTTGGTAACCGTCACGGATTGCGTTTCCGTCCACAGCGGAGTGCCTCCTGTAGCAGTGGAGTAGATCACAAAAGTGATGGATTGTAGTCCGGAGATCGGATTGCCGCTGGCATCCTGTAAGATGCCCTGGTAATTGATGAGCGGGGGTATTTGTGCTTTAAGGGCAAAAGCGAAAATCAATATCGCCCCTAATGCCAATCCGGAAAAGAAAGGTGATCGGTTCATATCACATTCCCTCCGCAACCTAAGATTTGGCCGCCATCTCGAAGATGACGGCCAAATCATGCTATTTCATGAACACGGCCTTTTTGACTGCTGAGAAAGAGACATCGTTTGCCTCACTGACGGTTCCGCCTGACAGGTGACCCAGGCCGGTCATGCCAAGCGCAAACACCCAGAGGAAAGCTTCTGTGTTGGCCGATGCGCCGGTGCCGACGATCACGCCACCGCTTGCTGCGATGCCATTGCCCTGGCTGTTGAACTGTCCGCCGAGCAGGTCTCCCAGCCCCACCATCGGGCCTGGATCCACCCAGCGAAACGCCTCCACATTGCTGCCGCCGGAATTGGTGGAATTGCTCCAGCCGGTTACAACCGAACCATCCTCGGAAACGGCCATGGCGTAACTGTTGTTGCCGCCCGGCAGAAAACCCAACGGTTTCATACCGCCGGACGAAGTCCAACGGAAGGCCTGCGGACCACCAGAGTTGCTAACTCCCACAACAACCTTGCCATCGGCAGAGACGTCCATAGCCAGAACTGGCCACGGTCCCGCCCGGTAAATCGCCTAAACCCTGAAAGCTCTGGGCAAATACAACAGGAGAAAACACGATTGAAGTCACCAACGTGATCGCCAAAACACGTCTCATGATTCTCATGACACCCTCCTCTTTCCAAAGTGCAACAGAAAAAGTCTAATTTCATCGACAGTCACAAGACCAAAACTCCCACACATTTTTCTAACCCGCAACCACTATGCAGGAGATAATGACCTTTATTTTTAGTACGTTTTGGCTTTGATAATTACATAAAAATTTTCTAACGCTAGATTGAAGGGTTCCTGACCGCGATTTGTTCAGTTAGGATCAAGCACGAGGAGGGGGTAAGTTGAAGCAGCAAGTGCCTCAATAGCGCCTTCCTGGACAAGCCCCTGAATTTGATACACCGGGCCTGGACGCCCTGAGTTGCTCTTTCATTATATTTGCCTGCTCATATCTTCAGTGGGCGACTCGTCTCCAAGAAAACTTTTCTATTGCATTTGGGGCTTGAAGCCGTTATCTTTTTGTAAAATAAAAGAAAAATTGTGCATTCCGGGGGAATTCATTCGTATTCTAAAGGAACGAGATTGTGACGGGCACCACGAATAACAATGCTGTTGATGAAGATAGCCTCTGGATTCACAAATACGTAGACTCAAAAGATACTCAATATCTGGGTCACCTTTATGAAAAGTATAAACGAAAGATTTTCATGCTTTGCGTTAAAATGGTTAAAAATACCGAAGAAGCAAAGGACCTAACCAGTGAAACATTTATCAAAGCCTTTGACCATATCACGGAATTCAGGTGCGGTTCCCCTTTTCCACCGTGGTTATCTCGCATTGCCACGAACTTGTGTATCGACCACTTACGCCATGGCAGCCGAGTTAAATTCCAACAAATTTATAGTTACGAAACCGAAGCGCACACAATCGATCCAAGGCCATTGGGTAATCAAAACCACTTAAGGCACAGAATTCTACAAGTGTTGAAGCAGCTAAAACCACCACAAAGACGGTGCTTCTGCCTGTTTTATATTCATAGACTGTCTTACCAGGAGGTGGCTGACCTTACAGGTTATTCCTTTGACCAGGTGCGTTCTCATATTCAAAATGGTCGTAGAAAATTCAAAATCCTTATGGAGGATTCATGAAAGCAGACAAATCATTTATAACTAAATATGGGAAGTTGTTGAGCGGCATGAAAGCCGATTTTCAAGAAACCTGTCCAGAATCAGAGTTGTTGATACAATATTTCAAGAAGGAACTGCCGGGAGGAGAGAAGTTAAAAATTGAGGAACACCTCGATTTTTGTCCACTCTGCCAAGGAGTTTTGCAACGCCTGGCGGCTGCGGAAAAAATGGAAGATCGTGAGGTAACCGTACCGGAAAACTGGCAGGAAATGGCCAAAGAAATGGATGCCCGCGTGTATGCCCATTTGGATTCTATGAAATCTGAAACTTCAAAAGCCTTACAGGAGCAAAGCATTGCAGCCAAATTAAAAAGCATGCTGGAAAAAGCTTTCCATTTAGTCTTCACTCCAAAATTGGCCTATGTGGCTCTGGTCGTTTCTATGGGTCTGGGGGCAATTTATGGTTATGCTTTCTTAAATAGATCCAGGTACTTCGGTGTCGCAGTCATTGAAGCAGAGAAGATTGGCATGTTGCGGGGCGAAAACATTCAGTCCGAATCTCTCCGCAGGGGGCTGCAATTTTTTGAACAGGAAAAGTATGACCAGGCCATTGAGCCCCTGGGTAGTTATTTAGAAAACGAGCCCAACCCTTATCAAGCCAATTATTTTCTCGGCCTGGCCTATCTATTGGATGCCAGGGTTCATCTTTTAGGGGTGCCTTATCGTTTCAATCCCAATAAGGTCAGCCAAGGGATAAAGTACCTGGAAAAAGCTCGTTCCGTGGCAGGAGAGAACGCATTTTATCGAGAAGATTGCTTATGGTATTTAGCGAAAGCTTATTTGATGTTGGACGAGTTAGAGAAAGCGCGCAAACCACTGAAACAGTTGTCACAGCTTTCTCAGCCGAGTCTTATGAGAAAAAATGCAGCTAAAAAACTCCTCCTAAAATTAAACGAATTATCTCAAAATTTCTCATCACGGGAGAGATGACGAATACTGCATGCCAAAATTTATTTGACTTTTCTTTGAGAAAAAATGATACAATGTAAAAAAGATAAAGAGTCAGAGAAATTCAAAAAAGTTGAACAAGATCTCACTATTTGAAAGCTTATTCGAAAACTCACTGCAACTAATACTCTTGTTTTATCTATCCGGGAGAGAATCCAACAGGTAGAGGATATTTGGGTTACAATAGCTACAGAAGCTCAGGCTATTGAATTAACAGAAGATGAGAAAAGATAATTGGTTTCTAGTCTAGTCATAAGAAAGGATTGAATACAGCGGCAAAATTGTGTATTTTTTCCAAAAAGGTGAAAGTATGATTAGCCAAAAAGATAAAGAGATTATTATGTCCTACGCCAAGAAATTCAACGTTAGGGAGATTTACCTATTTGGCTCTTCGCTTGATAACGAAAGAGAGGCAAACGATATTGATTTAGCCGTCAGAGGGGTCTCACCTACCTTATTTTTTGACTTTTATGGTAAATTGTTAAGATATCTGTCAAAGCCCGTAGATATAATAAATTTGTCGAAAAAATCACGATTCACAGAATTGGTTGAAAAACAAGCGATTAAAATTTATGGATAAACTCAACGAAGAAATCTCAATTGAAAAAGAATATATTGAGAAAACACTAAAATTGTTGGATGAAGCATTGAGTCGATCTGAGAAGTCATTAATTGAGTTATCAGCTATCGGTTCGTTTTTACATCATTGTTATACTGGAATGGAAAACATCCTCAATCGGATCTTGAAGTTTAAGAAAGTCAAAGTTCCGAGTTCATCTTCCTCACACAAAGACTTGTTGAATGTTGCGGTTGAAGAGGATATCATTTCTCAAGATTTATCGGATAAACTTGATAAGTATCGAGGCTTCCGACATTTTTTCATTCACGCTTATGGGATTTTATTGGAGGAAGAAGAATTACAACCACTTGCCGAAAACTTGCCTAAAATTTGGAATCAGTTTGAACAAGAGATTGAGAACTGTATCAAGAAATTACAAGCATAAGATGATATAACCAATTCATTTTATCGCTACCTCCCTCCAATCTCCGAGCAATACAAACGCCCCCCAGTAGAACGGATCTCGTTGCCAGTCTTTGGATCGAATCAACTCGATCTTGGCCATTTGCATGGCCTGATTCTTAGCCATGTCCGCTTTGAGATTTCGATAGAAATATTTCATCAACTCGGCGGTGGATTCGTCGTTTACGGGCCACAAACTAACCACCAGACTGGGCGCGCCAGCATAAAGAAAAGCCCGCGTCACGCCGATGAGCCCCTCGCCACGGCTGAGCCTTCCCAAACCAGTATTGCAGCCGCTGAGTACCACCAGCTCAGCATTGAGCCTTAAGTTGTAGACTTCGTAGGTCTGAAGAAACCCGTCCTCGTTTTTGTCGTCTGTTTGGGCGAGAATAATCTTTGAATACATGGGTTGTTTATCATCCGTAATGTTGTGGGTGGCCAGATGAATAAACCTATAATTTTGCGCTCCCTCCTTAAATTTTCTCTCGGAAGCTTCCCGACCAATAACAACGGTGGCTTTTTCAAAGTTCTCCGCAATAGTTCTCACTTCAAGTTCAGCATACGGCAGTGACTCAAAACGCGCACCTCTAAAAACCGATTTGAAAGGCAAAAGGGAATTAACCCACCCAATAATTCCTTGACTTTGCTCACGACCAAAATCTGGATTGCCAAAGGCTAATAGTTCTTCTGGTGCTTTTTTCACTTTTTCGAGTTCCGGGTTCAACGAACTGGCCGAGGCGGCGTACGAAATTGGGTATTCTTCTATCAGATAGTGCACCTCATCCCTACCTAATTTAGTGACTAAAATTTCAAAAGGAAAATAGTGTAAAACGTCATCAGGCACAATAATAAATTCTGTTCTGGGGTTCAGCATATCTTCCGCTGGCTTTTGAATCAGCATGTGATACAAATCATTAAGCAGGTCAAGTCTGAGGTTGGCCCAGCGGTGGTCTATTTTGACGTCCTTTAAATTCTTTTCTTTTTGGAATAATGGACTGATATGCGCGAACCTTTCCTGAAGTTTTTTTCTGCTTAAATCAATAGTATGAAACTGCAATCGCTCTTTAGTCAAGACCCAAACGAAGGTTCGTCCCTGTCCAACAAAATATTCAAGCAGCACCTCATTATCGTTAAGAATAGATTGCTGAAGCTCATCGACCGTGAGTATTCTGGGATTTGTTAGTTGATGATATCGAGGATAATTTTCTTTTAATTCTACCAAGAGTTGCGTCTTCTCTCTTTCGAAGGCTTCAATTTCATGTTCAAGAGACAGGATATGCCCATCTTCTGTTTTGCTCTCAACCATGGAAAGTACATTGGACAATTCTGTGTGTCTACTCCTCAGGTTTGTTTCATTGTCCAAAAATCCTTNNTTTCATTGTCCAAAAATCTCTGCCGGAAGTCGGGGGGAATTTCATGCATATAATGAAAGATGCGCCCTTCATAAATAATATCCAAAAGTGCTCTTGCTCGGGCCCTCTCGGCATACTGGAACGCGAGTTGGTCGTAGCCTGTCGTTGGTTCTCTGCGGTGTAACCGGGCCAGAAGATCGATTAGTCCTTCATAAACTGTGACATGCACCGCCTGAAAACTCGTCCGGCTTTCGGTCGACAAAAGCGAATTCCTGACCCCCTCAATCAATGCTGTTGCTTTCTCGAACTGCGTCAAGGCATCGCGATAGCGACCCTGCTTGTCGTAGGCTAAGGCTAATCCTGCACGGGCTTGCCAGATAATTACCGGCTCCTTTATGGCTTTTCCGATCGCTAATGCCTTTGCATAGTGCTCGATTGACTTGGCGTAATCTCCCATTTTGAAAGCTAATTCACCAAAGTTGATTAACTGATATCCCTGACCGCTCTTATCTCCGATCTTTTTAGCGATTTCCATAGCCTGCTCGAAGGACTCAAGTGCCTGTGGGTAATCAGCATATTCTGCATGAATAAGACCTATATTGCCAAGAAATATGGCCTCGTCTTTTGCGTTTTCGACCTCTCTTGTAATGCGCAATGATTGATCATAGTAATCGAGCGCCTTTTGATAATCTCCCAGTACATGGTAAGTGGCTCCAAGGTTTCCAAGCCATGCGGTTTGCTGGAATTTATCCCCAATCTCCTGGGCAATGGCAGCTGCTTTCTCTTCATACTGCAAAGCTTTAGGGTAGTTGCCCAGGCTGAAATAGACGTTGCCTATGTGTGCCAAATGCCGAGCCTCGCCGCTGCGATTGCCGATCTCCCTGGCAATTTTGAGAGCCTTTTCGCTGTGGTCAAGGGACTTAGAATAATCGCCCAGGGTCCAATAGGTAAGGCCAATTCCTCCTAAAGCCCGCCCTTCCTCGCTTTTATCCCCTATTTCTCTCAAAATAGGTAAAGCTTGTTCAAAATATGCCAGGGCCTGCTGGTAGTTGTTCAAATTCCAATAACACAGGCCAAGGTTGACCAGCCAGGTCCCCTGGTAGCTTTTATCCCTGATTTCTCGATGAATCGCCAGGGCCTGCTCATAATGTGCCAGAGCTTCGGAATATTGCGCTAAATACAAATAAACGCTCCCCAGATTTCCAATGTTGAGACCTTCCCATTTTCGGTTTTTAATTTCCCGCGCTAATTGCAACGCCTGCTGGTGGTGCTCCCGAGCCTCGGAAAGCCCCCCCAGATTGCGATAAGCCACCCCCATGTTGGTTAACCATTTCACCTGGTTCGGCTTATCTCCAAGTTCTTGCGCTATAGTGAGGGCTTGCATATAGTAATCCAAAGCTTTCCGGTAATCGGCCACACTGCTAAAAATGGCGCCTCGGTTCCCCAGATATTCTCCCTCGCTGCCTCTATCCCCAAATTGTCTTGCGATGGCCAACGCCTCTTCAATGCTTTGTTGCGCTTCTTGAGGCTTGCCAAGTCTTTTGAGAAGCAAAGCGTGCCTGTTCAAAAATCTGTGCTGTAACTCGACCTCATGACTATTCTTTGCCAAGTTGTAACCAGCCTGGTTGGCCTCTAAAGCTTCTTGCAGCTTTCCCAAACTGTAGTAGATATTTTGTTTTTCAAGATAGGCAACCGATAAACTCGGATTGAGTCTTAATGCCTTTTCCAGTGCCACAAGAGCCTGTTGCCAGAGCCTTTGCTGGGCATAAGCGTAGCCGAGGCCGAAATAGACCCCGTCGTGTTCCTCCTGTACCCGCACCAGTTTGTCTAAATAAACGATTGCCCCGTCCAAATCGTGGCTCTCATTGTACGCGTCAACAATATCCTCATAGATGGATGCACAGCGGCTCCCCAGATCAATGCCTTTGCGATAATTTTCAATAGACTGCTGAAAATCTCCCTGTTCCCGATAAACCAATCCCAAACCGTGATAGACGCTCGCGTTCCCTGGGTCTTTTGTGATGAGTCCCTTGAAATATTCCCTGGCATCGCTGAGAGCACTTTTATATTTGTAGATTTCTATCAACTTTAAGTAGCCGTCACAGAAGAATGGTTCTTTTTCAATAATCCGTTTCAAACCTTGAATGGCTTCATCGTATTGCTGTTTGCCTACTAAATGTAACACCTCCACGTATTCTTGCTTAAGTTGGTTGGCAGTAGAAAAATCCTGGGCTTTAAGGATAGAAGGACAAGCGAGCAACAAGGTGATTGTGAGAGCGTACGCCCGAACATTTACATTTAACATGAGGAGCATCCTACCTTTGAAACGCAGAGTCTGCAGTTGCAGTGGCAGTAGCCGGAAATCTCGGGGGCAACTGCTACTGCTAGCTAGTGCCGCTGCCACCTTGCTGCAACAACAAATTATCTACAATAGTTGGTCGATGATATTTTTAGCGCCTAATCGCTCAGCCTATCGGCTCTCGGGACCGGCGCCTGCTGAAAAAAGGCATATACAACCTTACACAACTATGTACAAGATAAAACATCGCATGAAATATTCAAGATATTTTCAGTAGTATTTGATTTGCGGTTGAATTAGGAAGGCGTTCCATTGAAGAACAGAGAATCAGTTGGGAAGATTTTCGGCACGCAATTGACTATGCGCCTGGGGCTGCAATTAGACAAACCTGGTGAGAAGTTCTCTTGCTATGTCTAAGTCAATTCAACTTAGTGTCAGTCGCATATGGTGTGAAATGTGCCTTCACATAACAATCAAGATGTGAAACAAAACTACTCTCACATACAGGACTTGCCAACCCACCTGAGAGAACCAAATCAGGCTCCCCTTGCGCAAGCACAATCAGACCTCGTCTCGGGGACAGAGTTTACTGTTAACTGGACGACTGACTAACTGCTTACTGATTACTTCCGCAACTTCTTAATATGAATGTCTCCATTGGTCGTGAAAAGCTCGATGAGATCGCCGCCGCCGTTTATGTCGCCCTCGCTGCGAATGAATCTGCGACTGCGATATCTGCGGCTACGTTCTTCTCCGGTTCCTTCAGTGCTGGTCAACGGAAAGTCAGAATAAATGTTGTAGTCTCCCCAGCGATCTGTGATTTCGACCTCAGCCTGGATAGTCGCTGGCAGTTTTTCCGGAATATAGAGCTCCAACTCGCCCCCTGATGACCGCATATCGACACGATGGTCTTTGCTGAAATCCGTCAGCGTAATTTCTACTGAAATATCGCCGCCCGAGGTCTTTGCCCGCACGCCACCATTGACTTCTTCCAAATCGATGTTGCCGCCAGATGTAGAAACCTCGGCACCTCCTTGAATGGTGCGTCCTTCGACATCGCCACCGGAGGTGGATGCCTCCAATGAACCGCCGATACTACTAAGTCGAATATCTCCGCCAGAGGTGTGAACTTCAGTGCCTCCTTTGGTATTGCGAACATCGATGTCGCCCCCTGAAGTGTGGGCGCGAACTTCGCCGCCGATATCGATGATGTCGATATCCCCACCGGAAGTATGCAGCTCAACCCGGTTGCTGGAACCTTTCAAGGTAATGTCCCCCCCGGACGTCTTCGCCATGAGCACGCCCCCGATGTCTCGAAGATCCAGGTCTCCACCGGATGTTTTCAAATCAACGCGCTGCTTGGAATTGCTGACCTCAATGTTGCCGCCCGAGGTCTTCGCTTCAACATTTCCGTCAATGTCATCGAGGATAATGTCGCCGCCCGAGGTGTGCAGTTCGACGCCGCCAACTAAACCGCTAACACGCAGATCGCCGCCCCTGGTTTCAACGTCGACATTGAATTCTTTCGGGACCGTGGCCACAAAGTTGCTTTTGATCCAATCGCGGGAGTAGTATTCACCACCAATTTCAACGACGTTGCCGCTTTGCTGATAGCTTGATTTCGATTTTTCGAGCACGGTCCTGGCTTCTTTCTCCGTAAACACGTCCATTCTTTTGACTTCGTGGACTTTCACTTCGTTCTTAGCCCAGGTCTCGATGCGAACATCTCCGCGCACATCGTAGACTCTGAGCGTACCGC
>JABAHQ010001496.1_pt3 | contig 24876 bp, 18 predicted proteins | sample 7062091 | NCBI WGS metagenome assembly JABAHQ01 (sample SAMN14534359, study PRJNA622989) | marine sediment metagenome | biome: marine biome [ENVO:00000428]; feature: marine pelagic biome [ENVO:01000023]; material: deep marine sediment [ENVO:00002113] | place: India: Gulf of Kutch | collected...
GGCCCGAACGGCGCACCGCCGCGCCGCGCTGCGCTCGCGAGCCGCCGCGCAAGCCGCTTGGGCGATCGCAGCCCAACCGCCGGCTCGCGGCCGCGCCGTGTCGGATGTCAGGTGCGAGGTCGCGGCCCGAGCCGGCCCGCCGGCGCAAGCCGAGCCCTGAGGGCCTTTCGCGCCGGTGCGCGCGATCTGCCATGGCCGGGGCGTGGCGTCCGGGTCTGGGCTTCCGTTCCTCCCCTTCGGGGTAACGCTTTGGCGAAATGGTTGGGCTTGGGATGGGCGGTTACCATGCCCGGCGTCGGCGGCAGGCCGGGGCGGCGGCACTGGATGACGCAATCGCAAGGACCACGAATTTCATGGATAGCGCGCCATGAGTGCGGCACGGAACGCGATCGAGCGGGTCAACATCCTGGGCGTCGGGGTCAGTGCGATCAACATGGACCAGGCCGTCCGAACCATCGCCGCCTGGCTGCGCGCCGGCGAGCCGAGCTACGTCTGCGTGACCGGCGTGCATGGGATCATGGAGAGTCACAGGGACGCGGCGATCCGCGACATCCATAACCGGGCCGGCTTGGTCACGCCGGACGGAATGCCGCTGGTCTGGCTCCTCAAGGCCGCGGGCCACCGGCACGCCGACCGGGTCTATGGGCCGGATCTCATGCTGGAGGTCTTCGGCCGCTGCGCCGACGCGCGGCACTTCCTCTACGGCTCCAGCGCGGGCACCCTGGCGCGCTTGAGGCGAAACCTCGGGCAAGCCTTCCCGCAGGCGCGGATCGTCGGCGCCCACGCGCCGCCCTTCCGCCTGCTCACGCCGGAGGAGGACGCGGAGGTCGTCGATCGGATCAACCGCAGCGGCGCCGATATCGTCTGGGTCGGGCTCAGCACGCCGAAGCAGGAACGATGGATGGCGGCGCATCGGGCTCGGCTGCGCGCCGCCGTCCTGATCGGCGTCGGCGCGGCGTTCGATTTCCACGCCGGGCGCGTGCGCCAGGCCCCGCGCGTGATGCAGCGGGCCGGGCTCGAATGGCTGTTCCGGCTGGCCATGGAGCCGAGGCGGCTGTGGAAGCGTTACCTGAGAAACAACCCCGCCTTCGTCTGGCGCGTGTTGGCGCAGCAGGTGGGGCTCAGGCGGTACCGGACGGGCGGTTGATGCTCAAGCCCCAGTTGAGCCAAGGCACGCGCCCCCAGATAGAGCTGCTTGGCGGGAAACTGCGCGGGCTGGTCGCCGGCGGGTCGTTGCCCGTCGCCGACCAGGCGATGATCAGCCTCGTCAATTTCCTCATGAATGCGCTCCTGGCGCGCGCCCTCGGCGCGACCCAGTTTGGCGTTTTCGCGCTGGCCTGGCTGGTCGTCTTGATCGTGTGCAGCTTGCAGTTCGCGCTGATCAGTGCGCCCATGCTGAGCATCGGGCCGAAGCAGGCCGAGCGCGATGCCCCGGCCTACTTTGCCGCGGTGTTCGCGCAGCAGGCCATCTTCGTGGCGCTTACCCTGGTCCTGGTCTGGGCCTTCGCGGTGGCCGGCGCCTGGCTCGTGCCGGCTTGGGGCACGGCGGACGTCGCGCTGCCGCTCGCCATGGCGGCCGGCGCGTATCAGGTCCAGGACTTCGTCCGGCGCTACTTCTTCGCCTGCGGCAGGGCGCCGGCGGCCCTGGTCCTCGACGGCGTCAGCTACCTGGGCAAGCTTGCGCTTCTGAGCATGCTGTTGTGGACCGACGCGGCCACTCCGGCCATGGCGCTCTGGGTCATCGCCGCAAGCTCGGCCTTGGCCGCGGCCTTCGGCGCCTTGCGGTTGGGGCCGCTGAGCTGGCAGCCGGCGCATTTCCGGCACGTGGTGCGGCGCCACTGGCTCTCGGCGCGGTGGCTCGGCGCGGATGCCGTGGCGCTGTCCATTTCCGCCTACGTGTTCGTTTTCGCCTGTGGCGCGATGCTGGGCCCGGCGGCGGCCGGAGTGCTGCGCGCGGCGCAGAACCTCATGGGCGTGACCAACGTGATCTTCCTGGCATTGGAGAACTTCGTCCCGACCCGCGCCGCGACCGTCTATCACCGGCTCGGTCTCGGTGCGATGAACAGATACGTGGGCACCGTCCTGCTGGTCGGCAGCGCCGTGACCGCGCTCGTGGTGACAGCGCTGGCCGTTAAGGCCGAATTCTGGCTGGGCCTGGCTTATGGGGCGGAATACGAGCCATACGGCTGGCTCCTGCGCTGGTACGCCGCCGTCTTCATGCTGAGATTCGTGCACCTGCCCTTGAAGGCGGGCCTTCGCGCGCTCGAGGTCACGCGGCCCATATTCCTGGCCACGGCCTTCGGCGCGTTCATCGCCATGGCCAGCGTGTATCCCCTGATCACGTGGCTCGGCCTGAGCGGCGCCGTGCTCGGCGCCCTCGTCGTTCAGACGGTGAAGTCCTGGCTGCTGGTGACGAGCTTTCTGCGGCTGGCGCGGCGGCGGGTCGTCCTGGAAGGCGCCTGATCGAGGGCCCGGCGTCATGAGGCCAGCGCGCCACGCAGCCGTCGTCCTGCTCCTGGTCGTCACGGNNCCGAAGCGCGGACCGAAGCGCGGACCGTCGAGATTCGCCCCGCAAATGGCGTCCAGGAGATAGTCGCGCAGAGCCCGCCCGGGACGATTTTCAGGCTGCGGCCGGGCGTCTACCGCGAACAGAGCGTCATCCCGAAAGACGGTCAGAGGTTCATCGGGCAGGACGGCGTGATCTTCAACGGCGCCACGATCTTGCGGGCCTGGTCGCGGGAAGCAGGCCACTGGGTCGCGCGCGGCGTGCCCAAACCGCTGCCGCCGGCCGGGCAGTGCGAGGACCGCGGCACGACCTGCCGGCACCGCGAGGACCTGTTTCTGGACGGCAGGATCCTGCGCCGCGTCATGTCGCTCGGCGACCTCGGAGCGGGCCGATGGCACTACGCCGACGGCGCGGTGCACGTGGCCGACGACCCGAGTGGCAAGCTGGTCGAGCTCAGTGTCACGCCGTTTGCCTTCGGCGGCCGCGCCGCCGACGTGGTTCTGCAAGACATCGTGGTGGAGAAGTATGCCTCCGCCGCGCAGGACGGTGCGGTTCACGCCGCCGGTACCCGGGGCTGGAAGGTGATCAACGTTCAGGCCCGCTGGAACCACGGCATGGGCCTGCGCATCGGCAACGAGATGCTGGTCAAGGGGGGATCCTACAGCCACAACGGGCAGGCCGGCATGGGCGGCAAGGGCGATGGCACGATCGTCGAGGGCGTCGAGCTCGCCTTCAACAACTACGCCAACTTCAGGTACTCGTGGGAGGCCGGCGGGGTCAAGTTCGACAACTCGGACGGCCTGGTGATGCGCAACAGCTGCGTGCACCACAACGACGGAGCCGGAATCTGGAACGACATCGACAACATAAACACCGTGATCGAAAGCAATAAGGTCTTTGCCAACACCCGCGATGGGATCAAACACGAGATCTCGTACTCAGCACGCATTCGGTACAACATCGTTGCGGCAAACGGCAGCAACCGGGATACCTGGTTGTGGGGATCGCAGATCATGGTTCAGAACAGCCAGGACGTGGAGATCTACGGCAACTCGGTCGAAGTCGCGGCCGCATTCGGCAACGGCATTAGCCTCATACAGCAGGACCGGGGGGAGGGCAGGTACGGCCCGTACCTGACCCGGAACAACCGCGTCCACCACAACGAGATCGTCTACCTGGGCCGGCACGGGCGCCATGGGATGATCGCCGATTTTGTGCCCGAGGCCATGGTCCGCGACGGCAACAACAGGTTTGAGCGCAATATCTTCTGGGTGGTCGACGCGAAGCGCCGGTTCTGGGGGCTGGGTGGCGACTTCGTCGACTTCGCCACCGTTCGACGCCACGGCCTGGAGCTCGGCAGCGCCGTCGTGACGCAGCGGCGCGAACCGATGGTCCTGTCGTGCGATCGCTAGAGGCCGGCGAGACGGGCGCCGTGACACGGCGAGCCTCGGCGGCAGGCGCCGCGGTTCGGCCGGCGGGCCTGCGATGGAGTGCCCGGTACCTTCGCCGACCCGTAAGAGCTAGTGCCTAAGGTCGGCCGAGCGGGCGGGACCTATCCCTTTGGCCGCCTTCGGGTCCCGGCTCAAGACGTAGTATGGGAAGAGCGCTGCGCAAACCGCGCCCATGCTCGGGCGTCGGCCCGAAGGGCTGCGCGACACCTGCGGGCGGAGCCGGAATGACAAGGCGCGCGCCATCGTTGGGAGCATCCTACCTGGCGCTCCTCGGCGTCTTGCTGGTCGGTTATGCGTTTCTTCACAGGGGCTTCGCCTACCTCGGCGTGCCGCCGCTTTATATTGGGGAGATGGTTCTGGCCACCGGCTTGGCCGTGGTTCTGGCCGGAGGCTGCTCCGCGACCATCCTGCGCACGCCGCTCGTCTGGGCCATCCTTGCCTTCGCTACGTGGGGGGCATTGATCACCATGGCGCACATGGAGCGCTACGGGATCGTGGCGCTGCGCGATGCGGTGGTCTGGATGTACTCGGCCTTCGCGCTCATCCTTGCCGGGGTCTTCCTGCGCGCCGGCTCGCCCGAAAGGGCCGTGGCTTGGTATGGCCGCTGGAGTCCCTGGCTCTTGCTTTGGGCCCCCTTCGGTCTCGCGATCATGAGGGAGTGGCCCGGAGCCATGCCCAAGGTTCCGCTGAGCGACATCGGCGTTCTCTCGCTCAAGCCCGGGGACTTCGCGGTGCACCTGGCGGGCGCGGCGGCGTTCATGCTGCTCGGGCTGCGCCGCCGGCGCGCGAGCCGGCTGCCGGCCTGGGTGTTTACCAGGGACTTGCTGCTGTGGTGGCTGCTCCTGATCGGACTGGTGGTCAACGGCTCGCACAACCGCGGCGGGCTGCTCGCCTTCATGGCCGCGCTCGGCGTGATCGCCTTGCTCGGTTCGACCAAGCGGATCAAGCACCTGATGGTCAGCCTGATCGTGGTCGCGACCGTGTTCACGGCCCTCGACATCAGGATTCCGCTGCCGCGCAACCGGGAGATATCCGCCGTTCAGATTTACGCCAATGTCGAGAGCATCTTCTTCCAGTCCGAGAAGCTGACACTGACGCAGACCACCGAATGGCGGCTGCAGTGGTGGAAGAAGATCGTGGGTTATACGGTGCACGGGGAGTACTTCTGGACCGGCAAGGGGTACGGGGTCGATTTGGCGGCCAGCGACGGGTTCAAGGGGGAGAAGAACCGCAATCCGCACAACGGGCACTTGACCGTCCTGGCGCGCTCCGGCGTCCCGGGATTCGCGCTCTGGCTGGTCCTTCAGGGGATGCTGTTCACAACACTGTTTCGCGCATACCACCGGGCGCGTCGCCTGGGTGAGACGCAGCACGGCAAAATGGTTCTTTGGACGATGTCGTACTTGACCGCCTCCGTCATCAACATGTCGTTCGACGTTTACCTGGAAGGGCCGCAGGGCGGAATCTGGTACTGGTGCCTGGTCGGTTTCGCCATCGCGTTGACCACGCGGCGGCAGGCGGCCACGAGGCGGGTCGCGATCTTGCGGACCGACCCCGCGAGGAGCTGGGCTTAAAGCCGGCTCTCTACCGCCAACCGAACCGCGTGCAGGCCGGGGCGGCTCGGCCAAGATGCCGCTCGGGCGGCGCCGGGCGGCAAAGCCGCGGCGTCCGGGCCGCCGCGACGTCGCGCCGTGAGCATGTGCGCGGTCGCGTCGCCTTGCCCCAACGAATACGCTCGCCCGGTCCTCCGCCGGGTCGCGGCGCAAACGGTGTAATTCCGCCGGCCAATTGCACGGTGAAGCGTTTCCAGTACGCTTCCTGCGACAGCTTTATGACGAGACCGTTATGCGCCCCGAGGAGACAGGGCTCGATCGCCGGAGCGAGCGAACGGCACGCAAGCCGCGATCCGCCGAACGAACGTGTGCCCCATCGACCGGACGCGAGCGGCTCTCGCCCGCCACGAGGAGGCATCCATGCGGCTACTCCTGCTAACCGGCGTCATCGCGATCGTTCTGACCGGAAGCCGGCCGGCCCATGCGTACCTGGATCCCGGTTCGATCAGCATGTTGATACAGGGCCTCGTGGCCGCGCTCGTTGGCGGCCTGGTCGTTGTCAGGATGTATTGGAGCAGGCTGCGGCATCTTCTCTTCCGGAGGGGAAAGCACGACCAAGCTAACATGCGCGAGACGACATGAATTTCCTGAAGTCGCATGATGCCGGCTCGGCGCAGACGATCCTGGATCACTCGCCGCGGGTCCCGCGGGCCAAGAGTTCTCCTGAAGCGCCTCCCCTGGTGGTCATTCTCGGCGCGGGTCCTCCGTATCGCGGGGTCAGGCCCTCCGCGCTCAGTCCCATGCCCGATCACCGTCGCGTTCTCGACTGGATTTTCGATGCTTTCTCGTCGGCGGGCGCGGCGTTTCACTACGTGGGCGGCTACCGGGCCGAGGAGGTGGCCCGACTGTATGGGGATTTTTCCTTCTCCATAAACGCGGAGTGGCAGTTCACGGGCAACGTCGCTTCCCTTTTCGTCGCCCCTCTCTCGGCGCAGCGCACCTGCTACGTCTGCTACAGCGACGTGGTCTTCCGACGAGGGGTTGCGGACAGGCTCGGGGAAGCCGAGGGAGACGTGGTCCTGGCGGTGGACCGCACGTGGGCGCGCCGCTACGAGGGCCGCGCCGCGGAAGACCTGCACTCGGCCGAGAAAGTCAAGGTCAGCGGCCACAGGCTGATCGCCATCGGAAGCGAGCTGAAGGTGCACGACGCGGACGCCGAGTTCGTCGGACTGGTGAGGTTCTCGCCGGCCGCGATGAGGCAGATCATGTCGCTGCGCGAGACGGCCGGCAACGAGCTGCGCCATGCCTCCCTGCCGACCTTGATCGAGGCGCTGATGGGTTGCGGCCTCCACATCACCATTGTCGATGTCGCGGGAGACTGGGCCGAGCTGAACGCGCCGCAGGACCTGGCCCGCTTCGTTCTCGGGACCAAGGCCGAGACCCTTGAGCGCCTGCGTCCGCTGGTTCGCGAAAGTGTGATCGGCAAGCAGGTGAGGTTGACGCGCGGGGACTGGCAGACGGCGAGGGAGCCCTCCATCGATCAAGTGGTGCGGTGTTTCGGGGCAACGCGCATCATCGTTCGCAGCAGCGCGTTGACGGAGGACTCCTGGGTCACCGCCAACGCCGGGGCCTTCCTCAGCCTTCCGGACATCGACGGCGGTGACCGCGTCGCGATCGCGGAGGCGATAGACAGGGTCTTCGACTCCTACGGCGACCATCATCAGAACCACCAGGTCCTGGTCCAGGAGATGGTGACCGACGTCAGGATCAGCGGTGTCGCCCTGACGCGATCATTGGACTACGGAGCGCCCTACTACAAGATCAACTACGACGACACGACGTGCGGCACCCACTCCGTCACGAGCGGCTCGGGCAGGAGCTTGAAGACCCTGGTCATGCACCGAAACTGTGTGCGCATCCCCGACGAAGCGCCCGGTTCGCTTCAGTCCCTGGTGGCGGCGCTGCACGAGCTCGAAGAGCTCGTCGGGCACGACTCCCTCGACGTGGAGTTCGCGATTACGGGCAACCAGGCGTGCCACATACTCCAGCTTCGCCCGATTGCGGTGGATCACTCCGATCGGCACGCCACGAACGAAGGGATCGATACGGTGTTGGCGGGCGCCATCAAGGCGTTTCGCGCCAAGCAGGCGCCGTCCCCCTTCGTTCGCAGCGGGCGGGCCTTTTTCGGCATCATGCCCGACTGGAACCCGGCGGAGATCATCGGGACCAACCCGCGCCGCTTGGCGGTCAGCCTGTACCGCCACCTGGTCACGGATGAGGTTTGGGCGGCGCAACGCGCCGCCTACGGCTACCATGATGTCCGGCCGCAGCCCTTGATGGTCTTGTTCGCAGGGCAGCCCTACATCGACATACGCGCCAGCTTCAACTCGTTCGTCCCCGCCACGCTTTGCGACGGACTGGCGGAAAGGCTGGTCGACCATTATCTGGATTATCTCGCGGCCAATCCCCACCTGCACGACAAGGTCGAGTTCGAGATCGCCTTCACCTGCCTGACTCTGGATTTCGATGAACGCGCCCAGCGGCTGCGCGATGCCGGGTTTTCCTCGGCGGATGTTTCGCAGCTCCGCGAGGCCCTGCGCCAGATTACGCGACAAGCGTTCTACCGCTGCGACGACGATATGGCGCAGATCCGCCTTCTCGAGAGCCGCTTCGAGCGAACCATGGAGGCGAGGCTTGGCCCCCTCGATCGCGCGTTCGTCTTGCTCGAGGACTGTCGGCGTTACGGGACGCTGCCTTTTTCACACCTGGCCCGCAGCGCCTTCGTCGGGGTCAGCCTGTTGCGCTCGGCCGCGGCCGGCGGCGGCATAAGCAGCGAAGACGTGTCCGCGTTCCTCGGTTCGCTCAGGACGGTGGCCACGCAGTTGAGCCACGACGCAAGAGAAGTGGTCGCCGGCAGGCTGTCCTGGGGGGCGTTTGTCGAGCGTTACGGACACCTGAGGCCCGGAACGTACGACATCACCCTGTCCAGCTACTCCGAAGATCCCGAGCGTTTCCTGCGCCCCATAGTCGAGAAGGCCGGCCACAGCGCCAGCGGACCCGACGACGGCTTCGCCTGGCGCCCGGGGTCGCGCCAGTCGATGAGGCGGGCCTTGCGCGGCATCGGCCTGCCCGACGACATGCGGTTGCTGGACCGCTTCCTGCGGCGCGCCATCGAGGGCCGGGAATACGCGAAATTCGCGTTCACGCGCAACTTGAACGCGGCCTTGCACGCCTTGGCCGAATTCGGCGCAGGGTTCGGTTTGAGCCGGGAGGAGCTGTCTCACATCCCGCTGGAGCACTTCCGTATGCTGCGCGACGGGCACGTGCCTCCCGCCATCGGCCACTGGCTTCGCGCGCACGCGCAAGAGGGCGAGCGCTGGCATGACCTGGGCTTGGGCATCGAACTGCCGCCGTTGTTGACCCGCGCGGACGACTTCTATCGCTTCCTTTACCCGGAGACGCAGCCCAACTTCGTCAGCAGCGGCAAGATAACCGGCCAGGTCTTTCGCCTGTCGGACGGCGCCGAGCCGGCGTCCGCTCTGGCGGGCAAGATTGTGCTGATCCCGCAGGCCGATCCCGGCTACGATTGGATTCTGGGCCACGCCTTGGGCGGCCTCATAACGGCCTACGGCGGCGCCAACTCCCACATGGCGATACGCGCCGCGGAGTTCAGGCTTCCGGCGGCGATCGGCGTGGGCCAGACGCTGTACGACAGGCTGGCCCACAGCGAGGTCATTTGCCTGGACTGCCAGAACCGGCGCATCGAAATCGTCCGATGAGTCGGATCGGCCTGACGCAACGAGTGGCGGCGGCCCGGCCGTACGCAGAACGGCGGGACTGCCTGGACCAAAACTGGGCCCGCCTTCTGTGTCGACTCGATCTCATACCCGTTCCGTTGCTCAACGCCGTGGAGGACGTCTCCGGGTACCTCGACTCGCTTGACCTCGGCGGCGTCATCCTGACCGGCGGCAACGACCTGGCGGATTTGAAGGGGGCCCGGAACACGGCGCCGGAGCGAGATCGTTTCGAAAGCAGGCTGCTCGAGGCCTGTCTGGCGAAATCGATCCCGGTCGTGGGCGTTTGCCGCGGCATGCAGGTGATCAACCGCCACTTCGGCGGATGGCTGGCGCCGGCGAGCGGCCACGCCGGCGCTCGCCACCGTGTTTCTCGCAGTGGTTTTCCCCTTCCCTATTGGGACGAACGCTTCGAGGTCAACAGCTACCACGGATTTGCCGTCCCGGCAGACGGCCTCGCCGCGCCGTTGCAGCCGATTGCGCTCTGCCAGGACGGAACCGTGGAAGCCCTGCGCCAAGCCGACGGCGCCTGCCTCGGCTTCATGTGGCATCCGGAGCGCGAAGTTCCGCCGACCCGACGCGACGCCGAGACGCTTCGCTCGGTCTTCGNNTGCGTCCTTTGACCGACGATCGCCCCAAATGCATGGTCGAGCTGGCCGGGCGGAGCCTGCTCGAGTGGCAGCTCCGCTCGCTCCGCGCCGCCGGCGTGAGCGACATGACCATAGTCGCCGGTTACCGAAGCGAAGGAATAACCGCGAGGGGCTGCCGGCTCCTGCGCAATCCCGACTATGCGACCACCAACATGGTGGCGACCCTGTTCTGCGCCCGCCGGCTGTTCACCCCGGAGCGTGACCTGTTGGTCAGCTACGGCGACATCGTGTATGAGCCCGGCGTCCTGGCGGCGCTCCGCCGGTGCCGCGCCCCGCTCTGCGTCGCCGTGGATACGGCCTGGCGCCGCTATTGGGAGGCGCGCATGCCCGATCCCTTGGCGGACGCCGAGACCCTGAGGCTGGGTCCCGGCGGCAATATCCTCGAGCTCGGCAAGACGCCGAGACGTTACGACGACATCGAGGCGCAATACATAGGGTTGTTCAAGGTTCGCGCCGACCGCCTGCGGCATCTGCTTGCCGCCTACGATGCCATGGACCGCCGCGCGCAGTTCGACGGAACATCGTTCGACACTATGTACATGACGAGCTTCCTCCAGCATCTGATTGACGCCGGCTGGACGGTGCGCGCCGTGCCCATTCGAAACGGCTGGCTGGAGGTCGACAGCCCGGACGATCTGAAGCGCTACGAAAGGATGTACGCGGACGGAGTCCTCGATCGGTTTTGCCGGTTACCGCGACAAGGCCCAAGAGTCGAAGGCACGGTGGCTTGAGGCATGGGACTGATCGGCCAGTGGCGCGCGATGCGGCAGGTCCGGTCGCTGCCGCCGGAGCGGCGACGGATCGTATTCTACTCTGAAGAGCCGGGTCATTGGGTGCACCTGGAGCCCATGATTCGCCACCTTGTCGATGAGCACGATCAGACGGTCTGCTACCTGTGCTCGGCCCCCGACGATCCGGGATTGACGCAGGAGCATCCCCGGATCCTGGCCTTCGAGATCGGCGAAGGCACGGTGCGCACGGCGCTGTTCCGGACCCTGAGGGCCGGCGTCATGGTTCTGACGATGCCGGAGCTGGACTGCTACGCCGTGAAGCGCTCCGTGAATCCGGTTCATTACTGCTACGTGCACCACTCGCTGGTCAGCACCCACATGGTTTATCGGCCCGCTGCCTTCGACCACTTCGACAGTATCTTCTGCGCCGGGCCGCACCACGAGGAGGAAGTCCGGCGAACGGAGGAGCTCTATGGCTTGAGGCGCAAGAGCCTGTACAGGCACGGCTACGGACGCCTCGATTCGATCCTGGCGCAGGCTCGAGCCGGGACGAAGGCCGAAGCCGGCGGCTCGGAACACCCCCATGTGCTCATCGCACCGTCTTGGGGCCCGACCTGTATCGTGGAGACGATCGGCCGGCCGCTGGTCGAGGTTCTATTGCGGGCCGGCTATCGGGTCACGTTGCGCCCGCACCCGCAGACGCGGCGGATGAACCCGAGGAGGGTGGACAGCCTCGTCGCGAAATTCGGTCAACATCCGCGGTTCCGCTGCGAAGCCGACGTGGTGTCCCAGGAGTCCCTGCACGCCTCGGACCTCATGATAAGCGACTGGTCGGGGGCGGCGCTCGACTATGCGCTCGGACTGGAGCGTCCGGTGCTTTTCCTCGACGTGCCGCGCAAGGTCAATAACCCGGACTTTGCTCGCCTGGACATCGTCCCGTTCGAGGACCGGATACGACGCGATATCGGCGCGGTCGTAGCGCCGGACAGGCTGGATGACATACCGGACTGCGTACAGCCGCTGATCTCGGATCCGCACAGGTTCCGCGCCCGCATAGGCGTCGTTCGCAGTCGGTGGGTGTACAACGTCGGGTCGAGCGGCGCCCGGGGCGCCGAAAGGATCCTGGAGCTTGCCGCCGAAAGTGAGCGGCCATGCCAAGACACACGGTCGCGGGGCTGAACGGGCGGGAAAGCGATTAATCGCCCGTTACTTGGTCCTCAGCGCGTTTGCTCGCCCGATGCCGGCACCCCCTGCATGGCCTGCTGCGAGGAATTTGCGGCAGGGTCATATCGCCGAATCCACCCGGCCAAGTCTTGCGCCCCGTCGATCTCTCCGTCGAGGAGTGCGAGGACGAGCGCTTTGGTTATGATCGAGTCGAACGGCTGCGAGAACTCCAATCCCCGGCGCTTGCCCGCAAACTTCACGATGAACGGCACCCTCCGGTCTTTCTCGCCGTCATAGCGCGGTGAGCTCCGCCAGGGGTGATCGGTGGTGAGGATGAGCGTCGTCGAGCTCCAGGATCCGGCCGCTTCCATGGTCTCGATCAGCTCGGCGACGAACAGATCGGCCAGAACCGCCCCGTCGAAGTATCTCGCCGGGCCCTGTTGCACCGTCTTGGCAATGTGCCTCCAGGAGCTGAATGTGCGCGTCTCGGCGTCGAACACGGCCGGGTCGTGGCTGTGCGCCACGTGCAGGAAAACGAAATCCAGTTCGCGATCTGCAGCAAGGGCCTTCGCCGCCGCCGTGGATCTTTCGAGGATCTCGATGAAGTTCTGCCTGCGGAAGAGCGGCGTAATGCTTCTTGCCTGGTCGGCAAGCGCCTGTGACAAAGAGGTCGCGCGAGCGTATTCGACCGTGGCGAAGAAGTTGTCCTGGCACCATCGCAGTTGTGCTCGGAACAGGCGGCAGTATGGATGATAGAAGCCGACGGCCGCCATGCGCATGCGGCGCGCCGCCAGCGCCCGGAAAATGTGATCGAACGCTCTTATGTCTTTGAACTCGTCCGCGTCCTCCGGCTTGACCAGCAGCAGAGTCTGGCCGGCGGCCTTCGCCTGTTCCATCCTGATACCCGTCAGGAGCTTCGGTATGGCCTCCAAGGTGTTGCCGCCCACTTGCTGGGCCTGGGTGGCGAAGAACGCATTGCCGCGCAGCCTGTCCAGCGCCGGCAGCTCGAGCCCCTGGGGCCGGGCCTCGAACAGCAGGCGATAGTCCAACTCGTCGATAAGCAGCCAAACCACGCGCGCCCGGGCGCCGCCGGGTCTGGCAGCCGTCCCCGCGGCCGGCCGTGAGACGGCCTCGACGTTTGCGCTGGGACCATCTGCGGCTTTGACCGCATCCGGACTGACCGCGTACCAGGACAGCTGAACCAGATTCCACACCGCGAGCGGCGCCAGGACAATCAGGACTGCTTGTATGAGCTTGATCGTTACCGCGCTTGATCGAACGGCGACCACGGCGACCCCGACGGCCGCGGCCAGAACGAGGGCGATGACAACTGCCGCCACCAGCGTTTCGTCGATCAGCGCGGCCTCGATCCGCGAGACCGTCAAATCCAGTGATCGGCGCAGGAAGTCCAGGGGCGTAACGAGGATCAGCGGAACGGACGCATATATCGCGATGATCCTGGTCCTTCGGCCGAACCGGGTCCTGACGATCTGAAAGACAGCCCATGCCGACACGGCCATGCCGCTCAGAAGTATCAGCCCGGACGCGTACGACGTGCTGGAGCGAACGGCCGTGAAGTACAGGTCGGACCTGTCCGGATAAAGGAGCTCGGCGGTCAAGAAAACGAGGTTCAAGTTCGCGATCGAGATGCAATAGAGCAGCTCAACCAGCCTGGGGCATATCCGTTCAAGCCGGTTGCTCATGGTTGCGAACCTTGCACTCGTATCCGGGAAGCTCGGACGGGCGGATTGTGCGGCTCCAGCTCGGCCATTGAGCGCTGTTCGTCGCTGCCGGGACAACCTCGATGATCTGCCGAAGGCGGTACAGGCTGCGGTTATACGGATCGAACGGCGTCGGCCAGTGTTGTCACCACCCGGTCCACATCGTCCGCGCTCAAGCGCGGGTGCAGCGGCAGGGTGAGCTCGCGCGCGGCGAACTCCTCGCTCAAGGGGAGCGAGACGTCGCCGCACAGGCTTCGATGGCAGGTGAACCGGTGGGCTGCCGGGTAATGCACACTGCTCTGGATTCCCTCGCGCGACAGGAGGTCCATGACCGCCGATCGGTCGGCGCCTTGGGGCAGCAGGACCGGCATGATATGGGCGCTCGTCGGCCATTCGGGGTCGAAAGGAACCTCGAGGCCGGGGACTCGTTCACCGAGGGCTCGCCTGTAGTCCTGCGCCAGCACGCGGCGCGCCCGATTCCACTCGCCCAGTCGCTCCAGTTGAACCAGGCCGAGCGCGGCGCGCAGGTCGTCCATCCGGTAGTTGTAGCCGAGGAGGACCACGTCGTAGCCGCAGGCGTGGCCGCGTGCGCGGTCCATCGTGTTGCTGGTCATGCCGTGGGAGCGCATCAGCCGCAGCCGGCGGCGCAACTCCGGCCGGCGCGCGATGATCATGCCGCCCTCGCCGGTCGTCATGTTCTTGTTGCCGAAGAAGCTGAACGCGGCCGCGTCGCTCGAGCGCGCGGCCTCGGGCATTCCGGCCGCGTGCGCAGCGTCCACGATGAGCGCGAGACCGTGGCGGTCGGCGAAGTCGCGCCACGCCGGCAGGTTGCATAGATAACCACCGTAATGCATGACGATGACCGCCCGGGTGCGGGGCGTAACCTTGGCCGCGGCATCGGCGATCGAGATGTGCGGCCGGCGCGGCGAGTCGATATCGACGAAGACGGCCGCGGCGCCCGTATAGAGCACGGCATTGACGGTGGCCACGAAGGTGAGCGCGGGGACGAGCACTTCGGCGCCTCGCCCGATGCCCAGGCCGGCCAGGCACAGGTGCAGTGCCGTCGTGCAGGAGCTCACCGCCACGGCCTCGTCCGCGTCGTGGACATGCGCGAAGGCCTGTTCGAAGCGGGCGACCCGCTCGCCCATGGTGATCCAGCCGTCGTCGATGACGGCGCTGAGCGCGCGCTTCTCCGCTTCGCCGAGAAGGGGCGGCGCGAGCTGGACGACGTCCTTCCGCGCTAGGCGACTTTCTGCCGTTCCGAACGCTTGAGCCATTGGGTCTCCGCCAGCTCCTGGGCCTTGCGCAGGTCCTCGACCCGGCCGATGTCGATCCAGTATCCGGGATGCTCGTAAGCGCCCACCCGCAGGCCTTTGGCCAGCAGCGTGTCCATCAGCTCGTCGAGCCCGAACAGCCTGTCGCTGGGAATGAGGTCGAGGATCTCGGGAGCCATGCAGTACACGCCGGTGCTCACGCAGAAGGCTTGCGTCGGCTTCTCCCGGAAGCCGGTGACGCGGCCGGCGCGGTGGTCGATCACGCCGTAGTCGATCGTAACCTGCTGCGAGCTCACGGCGATCGTCAGGACGTTTGCGTTCGCCTCGTGAAACTCGATGAAGCGTGACAGGTCCAGGTCGAGCGTCACGTCGGAGTTCGAGACGACGAAGGTGTCGTCGAGCTCGGGACGCAAGGGAAGCAAGGGGCCGATCGTGCCCAGTGGTTTCTTCTCCTGGACGTACCGCAGTCGCAGGCCCCAGCGGCTGCCGTCGCCGCAGTAGGAGCGGATCAGGTGCCCGAGCTTGCTGACCGTGACGTAGACCGTCTCGATCCCGGCCCGGCCCATCATGGCGAGCAGGCTGTCGATCACCGTGGCCTCGCCGATGGGCATCAAGGCCTTCGGCAGAACCGTTGAGTAAGGCGCCAGCCGCGTGCCCTTTCCGCCGGCCTGGATAACGGCCTTCGCGCAGCTCATGGGTCCCCTTCCCGACAAACGAGCATAGATCCTCACCTGGCAGGTATTAGGCGTCACCCCGACACGGCATTCAAACTTACTTGCGTCGAAGGGCCGACCGAATCCGGAGTAACCAGATCGTTCAGCCGGCGGTAGGCCGTTTGTCCTCACGCGCATCCGCCGCGCGGCTGGAGGCCGCGGGGTGCGACGAACGCGCCCGCGCCAAAGCGGGGTACCTCGACCGCGGATCTGTCGGACCAGGCGCCCGCGAGGCAGACTGGCGCCGGCCGAGGGTATCGGCACACGGACGGCAGCCGGCGGCGGCAAGGCAGATGAGACCGGTCTATCCAGTCATCCTCTGTGGCGGCAGCGGAACGCGGCTCTGGCCGCTCTCGCGATCCGACTATCCGAAGCAGCTCCTCTCGCTCGTCGGCGAGCGATCGTTGCTCGAGCAGACCGTCCTGCGCCTCGGCGCCGGGCGGTACCGCAGCCCGACAGCGGTGTGCCGCGCCGAGCACCGCTTGCTCGTCGCCGAGCAGATCGGAGGCGTGATCTCTACCGGCTTCACGGTCGTCGCGGAGCCAGCGGCGCGCGGCACCGCGGCCGCGGCCGCCACCGGCTGCCTCCTGCTGGCGGACGAGGACCCCGACGCCGTGGTTGTCGTCCTGCCCTCCGACCATGTGGTCGAGCATGCCGCCGCCTTCGACGACGCCGTGGCCGTTGCCGCCGAGGCGGTCGCAGCCGGCGGCATCGCGACGCTCGGCATAAAGCCGATGGGCGCGGAGACGGGCTACGGCTACATTCGGGCCGGCGCCGCCCGCGATGGCGGCTCGGGGATCTTCGAGGTCGCCGAGTTCGTCGAGAAGCCGGACACGCGCACGGCGGAGCAGTTTGTGCGCCGCGGCGGCTACTACTGGAACAGCGGGATGTTCGTCTTTGCGGCGCGGCACTTCCTGGGCGAACTGGAGCGATACGCGCCCTTCATTCTCTCGGCCTGCCGGGCCGCCCTGGGCAAGGCCCGACGGGAGGGCCCGTTCGTCCACCCGGACGAGGAGAGCCTCGCCGCCGCGCCGGTCGACTCGATCGACCGGGCCGTGATGGAAAAGACGGACCACGCGGTCGTCGTTCCCACCGAGATGGGTTGGAGCGACGTGGGCGCCTGGTCGACGCTGTGGGACATCGCCGCCAAGGACGAGCAGGGCAACGTCCTCATCGGCGACGTCGTCTCCCAGGAGACGCGCAACTGCTACATCCGCAGCGAGGACCGCTTGATCGCCGCCGTGGGCGTCGAGGACCTTGTGCTCGTGGCGACCAAGGACGCGATCGTGGCGGTGCCGCGGCGCGACGCGCAGGGCGTTCGCGCGGTGGCGGATCGGCTCAAGGCCATGGCCCGGTGTGAGGCGGTGACGCACACGAAGGTGTTGCGGCCCTGGGGGTCCTACGAGAGCCTCGCCATGGGGGACCGCTTTCAGGCCAAGCTGATCGACGTCAAGCCCGGGGCGAAGCTGTCGCTCCAGGTCCATCATCACCGGGCGGAGCACTGGATCGTCGTGCGCGGCACGGCCAGGGTCACCCTGGACAACGAGACCTTTCTCCTGACCGAGAACCAGTCAACCTTCATTGACGTCGGGCGCCGGCACAGGATCGAGAACCCGGGCAAGATCCCGCTCTCCATCATCGAGGTGCAGAGCGGCCCCTATCTCGGCGAGGACGACATCGTGCGCTTCGAGGACGCCTACGGCCGGGCCAGCCCGGCCTAGGACCGGCTTCCCCGGGGCGCCGATGCACGGTCTGAGATTCGAGCGCCGGGTCCACCCGCATCATTCGCGACCCGCACGGCTCACGAATGTCCGGGCTCAGGCGCCGGCGGAAGCGTCCCCGAGCGTTCCGATGGCCCGAGCGTTCCGATGGATTGCGGCGCAAAGGACGTAACCCCGCCGGTCAATTGCACGGTGTGCCGGTTCCGTTAGGCTCGCGTCGCGGCTCACGGGCACGGCGGCCTGCAAGCCGCCACGAATCGAGACGAAGATGCGCGTTCCGGAGGCACGTGCGCAGAGGAAGCGAGTCATGAAACTGCCACTTCGCAAGCGAGCATCGGCCCTGTCGGGGCGAGGCGAGAGGGATCCCGTACATCGTCCCTTGGACACCGCGCCAAGGCTTGAGGCCGATCTCGGCGGGCCGCCGGAGGGCCCACGGCCGCTGTCCGCGGAGAGCCCCGCGTGGGGCCGCGAGCCGGAGCCGACGTTGGGCTCGCGGGATTTCGCCCCGGAGGCAGCGCCGGCACGCGTGTCGCCGGGCATGCCCGGCGCAGGCGACGATCCGTCGCGCACGCTCGTTGCCGCCAGCGCCGGCGCCCGCAGCCCGGCCGCGAGCGGCGGCACAACGAAAGGCGCGGCGACCTTCGCGGTGGCCGCCAACAGGCGCCTTTGGCGCAAGGAGTCGCGGCGCCAGAGCTACGCCGGCGAGGTCATCAAGCTTTATCGCAGCGCCTACACGCCGACCCAGCCGAAGCGGACCTTTGAGTCGCTGTCCGGGCGCTTGCCGGAGATCCGCCGCATCGTGCAGGCGCTCGAGGAGGAGCGGGCGCACGTCGTCCTCGCCGGGGAGCCCGGGATTGGGAAGACCTCGCTGGCGAACGGGATCGGCGACCTCGCCCGACAGGCGGGCTACCTGGTGCTGAGCCTGACCTGCACGGCCGAGCTCACCCTGGCCCCGATGTTGCGCGCGGTCTGGCGCGACTTGACCACGGTCGTCGCGCAGGCCCCGGCAGGCGACGTCATGCTTCAAAAGTTGGGCGCAGCGAACGGCGGCGCGCTGCAGGGCGAAGGACCCACGGCGACGGCGCAGGCCATGGATGTCTTCCGCCGGCTCGCGGACACCCAGGTCATGCTGATCCTCGACGACTACGACCGGGTGGAGAGCGGGACGTTTCGCAGGCAGATGGAAGAGTTGATGAAGGCAACCGCCGATGAGGGCCTGCCGGTTCAATTCCTCTTGCTGGGCGCGGCCGAGGACCCCAGAGACCTGCTCCTCGCGGCGACGCACGCCCCGGGCTCGGCGGTCTTCATGACATTGGGCGCCCTGGACGCCGACGGGATCGCCGAGGCCATCGCGAGGGGGGAGCGGTTGACCGGCATCGAGTTCCGGGACGAGGTGCGCCGGGCGGTCGCCTTTTTCTCCCAAGGCATACCTTATGTGGCGCAGTCGCTTGCCCTGCTCTGCGTCCGTCATGCCGTCAAGCGGCACTCCCTGGAAGTCGATGACAGCGACCTGGGCTGTGCGATCCGCGAGTGCGTCGAGCGGATCGATCCACACCTCAACGAACTGTACCGGCGCTTGACCAGGTCGCGGCACGGCGCCTGGGCCAAGGAGGTGCTCCGGCTGGCCGCGGGCACGCCCTGCGGCGAGGACGGTCTGTTCTCGGTCCCGGCCCTGAGGGCGCAGGCCGCGCGGGAGACCGGCCGGTCGCTCTCCGAACTGTCGCTCCACGCCGCCCTGTCCCGGCTTGCCAGTCGGCAATACGGCGAGGTGCTGAGAAAGGTTCCGGCGACGGTGGGGCCCGCCTACCGGTTCCGCAGCTCGTTGATGCGCTCGGTCGTGCTGCTGCAGGCGCAGCGCGATCCCTCAGCGCCCGTCGACGAGCTGCCGTTGCGGGACGACGGGCCCGTGGCGATCGCGGCGGACGAGGCCACGCAGAGCGCGCCTCCGGCCGACGCGACGCGCTTGAGCGCGTACTGACCGGCTCGCTATCGCGCCACCCGGGCACCGGCCCGCGCGGCCTACGTCAGGACTCCTCAAACCGCCGCAAAGCATGAGGTGAAACGATGCCGATACGGATCGTGATGTCGAGAACGCGATATCTGACGTTCGGTCTCGTCCTGGCGCTTGCGCTTGCGCTGCCGGGGCGCGCCCAGTGCGCCGGTCAGGGCGACTACCGCCTGGGTCCCGGCGACAAGGTGCGCGTGACCGTGTTCGGCGAGCCCGACCTGTCGGGCGAATTCGCGGTCGACGGCTCGGGCGTCATCGCGTTTCCCCTGATTGGAGAGGTCCGGGCCGGGGCGCAAACCGCGCGACAGGTGGAGATCGCCATAACGAGTGCCCTGAGAGACGGGTACCTGAAGAAACCCGTGGTCAACGTCGAGGTCCTGACCTATCGCCCGTTCTATATCCTTGGCGAGGTGAACAAGCCCGGAAAGTACCCCTATGAGGCGGGCATGACCGTCCTCAATGCCGTCGCCCTGGCCGAGGGCTACACATACCGCGCCCGCTCGGGACGCTGGCTGATCACCCGTGGCGGCGAGTCCGCTATGCAGGAGCACGAGGTTCGCGACGCCGATTTCGAAGTCTTGCCTGGTGACATCGTCACCGTGCCGGAGCGTTTTTTCTGAGCGGGCCGCGCGGTTTGTTCCAAAGACGTGCCGCCGGCGCGCCGGTGGGTCCGCTCCGGTGGGTCCGCTGAGGCAAACGCCTTGCCGGCGCCGGGCTTGCCGGCGCCGCGTTCGCACTGCCCCCAACGGGGTAGCCGTTCCCCGCTCAGTTGGGCGCGGCCTACCCCGTCCGCTTATTTGAAAATCGCATCGCCGGCGGTCATCCTGGGACTCCGGGAGGGTCTTGGAACCTGTCGCCCCCGGAGGGCCCGCTGGAGCCGAAGGTCCCCGCCTCGGCCGCGCGCCCGGGTGCGCCGAGGAGGGCATGGCAAGCCGAAGTCCACAGCCGCCATCAACGTCGTGATGCCTGGACAGCGACCGCGTAGAAATCACCAATAATCCGATGAACAAACTGATCGTGAGTGGGACGCAGGCCGGCCCGAACCCGCCGGCGCAGATCATCGACTTGCCGGTGGAAGACAGCGAGGAGCCGACGTTCGCCGACGTTCTGACCATGCTGCGGCGGCGGGTCCTGCTCATCGTCACCACGGTCGGCCTCGTCGTCGCCGGCGCCAGCGCGTTCGCCTTTCTCGCCACGCCGCGCTACACGGCGAGCGGACAGATCGTCATCGATGGCGGCCCACGGCAAATCTCAAGCCCGCGATCGGTCGTGGCCGATGCCCCGGCCGATTCCTCGGACGTGCCCAACGAGATCGCGGTCCTGCAATCGCGGGCGCTGGCCGCGACGGTGATCAGGGAGCTCGGCCTGGAGGCCGACCCGGAGTTCAACGAGGCCCTCAGGGCCGAAGGGACGCGGCTCGCGGATCTCTTCCCGTGGCTCGCCCAGCGGATCGACACTGCGTTCGGCGTGCTCGCCGAGTCTGGTACGGCGGTCCTGGCGAAGGTCTTCGGGCCGGCGGACGAACCGGCACAGGAGGAGCTGCGATTCGATCCGGCCCAGATCAAGATCGTCGATGCCTTTCTCCAGCGCCTGGAGGCGACGGCGCAGAGCCAGCTGTCGCGGGTGGTCGATGTCCGCTTCACCTCGAGCGATCCGGAGAAGGCGGCGCGCGTGGTGAACGCGCTGATGGAGGCCTACCTGGCCGCACAGGTCGAGCAGAAGCAGGCCGCGACCAGGAAGGCGGCCGACTGGCTCGAGCGGATGCTGGAGGAGTTGAGGAGCGACATGGCCGTGGCGGAAGGGGCCGTGCAGGCGTTCCGTGAGCAGACGAAGCTCGTCGAGACGAGCGGCGCCAACGTGACATCCCAGCAGGTCGCGGAGCTCAATTCCCGGCTGGTCCAGGCGCGAGCCGACGAAGCCGCGGCCGCCGCGCGTCTCAAGCAGGTCCGCAGCCTGTTGAAGACCCCGGACAGCATCGCCGCGGCGCCCGAGGTGCTGTCGTCGCCGCTTATCCAGCGGCTGCGAGAGCAGGAGATGGCGGTCCTGCGAAGGACCTCGGAGCTGTCCGCGCGCTACGGCGAGAAGCACCCCAAGATGATCGAGGTGCGCGCGGAGCTGCGCGATCTGCGCAAGAAGGTCAATAGCGAGGTCAGCAAGATCGTCGAGAGCCTGACCAACGAGGTGGCGATCGCCCGGGCCCGGGTGGCGGCCCTGCAGGCGGGGCTGTCCCGCCTCGAGGGCGAGGCGATCGAGGTGAACAAGGCCGAATCGCGCCTGCGCGAGCTGCAGCGCGAAGCCGACACCATCCAGGACCTCTATCAGGAGTTCCTCGTTCGCTATCAGGAGACCAGCGCCCAACTCGCCATCGCACAGCCCGACGCACGCGTCGTCTCGTTCGCGGCCATCCCGCTCGAGGTTTCCTTCCCCAAGAAGGGCCGGATCATCGGCTTCTCCTTCGTCGGGTCCATTGTGCTGGGCATCTGCATGGCCTTCGTCGTTTCGGCCTTCGACCGCGGCCTTGAGGATCCGGAGACCATCCAGCGGACCATGCAGCGGCCGAGCCTGGGCCTGCTGCCGCACGTGCCGAAGATTTCGAACGGTTTTCGCTCGCCCGAGGCGGTTATTCGGCAGAACCCCTGGTCGCCCTACGGCGAGGCGGTGCAGCGCGTGCGCACGTCGCTGTTCCTGTGCAACAACCAAAGCCATCCGAAGACCCTGCTGGTCACCTCGATCGTGCCCGGCGAGGGCAAGACCACCTTCGCGCTGTCCTACGCCTATTGCGCGGCGAGGATGGGGCAGAACGTGATCATCCTCGACTGCGATCTCGGCAACCCGGCGCTGCACAAGCGCCTGCACAACGGCAACCAGGCGGGCATCGCCGAGGTTCTGCTCGGCAGCGCCGGGCTTCAAGACGTCATCCACAGCGGTGGCGCGTCGCAGATCGATGTCATCTGCGCCGGCCGGTTGCCGGGCAACGCGACCGAACTGCTCGGCTCGCCCGCGATGCGCGACCTGCTGGAGACGCTGTCTTGGAACTACGACCTGATCTTGATCGACTCGTCTCCGGTACTGGCGCTCAAGGACACGCAGGTCCTCGCGCGGCTGGCCGAGGCGACCGTCATGCTGGTCCGCTGGCGGCACACCTCGCGCGAACTTCTCAAGGAGGCGCTCAGGCAACTGGACGAAGCGGGCGTCACCTCGGTGCGCGGCTTCGTTCTCTCGCGTGTCAGGCTGAGCAAGCTTCGCAACGATGCGTATGGGTACTACGGAAAGTACAGGCGCTACGCGCGAGGCCTCGCTCGGCCGCACGGGTCATCGGGCCCGGACGAGCCCCCGGCTCTGAACCGGACCGTCTGAGCCTGAAGTGGATCGGTCGGCCCCGGCGCCCGCGGCACCGGGCGCGCAAGCCCGTGCAGGCGAGGCTCGGCGACGGCGCGCGAGCGGGCCGGCGGTGGGTTTTTCTGTCCGCCCTCGAAAGAATTAGACGCGTGCCTGTTCTTGATAGTCCGTTTTCCTCGCGGACTGGTCTTAGGGGCGCTTGTCCGAGATCGCCCCGCTGCGCCACGATTTCCTTGTGTTTCAATGGGTTTGGAGATCGGAAGATGGAAAGGCGCGTGCTGGTGACGGGGGCCGGGGGCTTCATCGGTCATCACTTGGTCAAGTTCCTGGTCGAGCGCGGGTCCTGGGTCCGCGGCGTGGACATCAAGGAGCCCGAGTTCGAGGCCACCGCGGCGCATGAGTTCGAGCTGCGCGATCTGCGGCGCCATGACGAGTGTCTCGCCGCCTGCCGCGGCATCAGCGAGGTCTACCACCTGGCCGCCGACATGGGCGGGATCGGCTACATCACCGCCTTCCACGCCGAGATCGCCCGCAACAACACGATGATGAACGTCCATATGCTCGAGGCCAGCAGACTGATGGGCGTGGAACGGTTTCTGTTTTCCTCCTCGGCCTGCGTCTACCCGGACTACCGGCAGCGCGAGGCCGAAGTCGCACCCCTGCGCGAGGAGGACGCCTACCCGGCGGCGCCCGAGGAGGGCTATGGCTGGGAAAAGCTGTACATGGAGAAGCTGTGCCAGTACTTCACGGCCGACTACGGGCTGGCCACGCGCGCCGTGCGCTTCCACAACGTGTATGGTCCGCTCGGCACCTTCGAAGGCGGCAAGGAGAAGGCGCCGGCCGCGATCAGCCGAAAGGTCGCCTTGGCTCCCGACGGCGGCGAGATCGAGGTCTGGGGCGACGGCAAGCAGACGCGGTCCTTCATGTACATCGACGATTGCGTGGAGGGCATCTGTCGCATCATGCACTGCGAGTGCAGCGAGCCGCTCAACCTCGGCTCGGAGGAGATGGTCACGGTGGACGAGCTGGTCGAGCTGACGTGCGCCGTGGCGCACAAGCGGCTCGTCAAGCGGCACGACACCTCCAGGCCGCAGGGCGTGCGCGGGCGCAACAGCGACAACAGCAGGCTCAGAGAGCGGCTCGGCTGGGAGCCCGGCACGCGGCTGTCGGCGGGGCTGGCCGCCACCTATCCATGGATCGAGGAGCAGCTGGCAAGACAGGGCCGACTTCGCCGCGACGAAGCGCCGCGTCTGGCCGCCGTCGGCGGCCCGCAGGCGGCGCTCGGCTCGTAACCGCGGGCGCAGGACGGCGCCATAGCGGGCGCCGCTCGCCACGGCGAGCCGCTTCGCCCGCACGGCGCTTCCGCGCAACGCTGAATCGGCAAGGATCGCGGCTGGACAGATGTCTGAACGTGAGGCGTTGATCGGCGAGGTCGCCGCCCGAGCCGACTACGCCGATCCCTCCCGGGTCCTCGGCGAGCGCGGCGCGGCGGCCGGCCCCGGCGAGCGCGGCAGCCGGGCGCCGCGCCAGTTTGGCTATGGGCTCAAGCGCCTTCTCGACTACGCCCTCGGCATCCCCATCGCGGTCCTGTCCGTGCCCGTCCTCCTGCTCGCCGGGCTGTGCATCCGGCTCGTCGATGGCGGCCCGGTCTTTTACCGCCAGGCGCGTGTCGGTCGCTACGGCAAGGAGGTGCGGATCTGGAAGCTGCGCAGCATGTACGTGGACGCCGAAGATCGGCTCGCCAGATACCTGCAGAGCAACGAAGCCGTGCGGCAAGAGTGGGAGCGCTGCTTCAAGCTGAAGGACGACCCGCGCGTCCTGCCCGGCGTGGGCGAGTTCCTGCGCAGCACCAGCCTCGACGAGCTGCCGCAGATCATCAACGTCCTGTGCGGCGAGATGAGCCTGGTCGGACCGCGGCCCTTCCCGCGCTACCACATGGACAGGTTCGACCAGCCGTTCCAGGACCTGCGCACGAGCGTCCTGCCCGGCATCACCGGGCTGTGGCAGATCTCGTCCCGGGGCGACGGCGATCTCGAGGCGCAAAAGGCCCTCGACGGCTACTACGTGCTGAACCGGGGGCTGTGGCTGGACCTTTACATCCTGCTCCGCACCGTGGGCGTCGTGCTCAGCCGCAAGGGCGCGTACTGATGTCGAGCGCGCGGGCGAGGTGCCGCGTTTCGCCGGACGCCCCCTCGAGCGGTGCCGTGGAAGCCCGGAGCGGGCCGCGGATCACGGTGATCGGCATCGGCGG
>JABAHQ010022987.1_pt5 | contig 24859 bp, 28 predicted proteins | sample 7062091 | NCBI WGS metagenome assembly JABAHQ01 (sample SAMN14534359, study PRJNA622989) | marine sediment metagenome | biome: marine biome [ENVO:00000428]; feature: marine pelagic biome [ENVO:01000023]; material: deep marine sediment [ENVO:00002113] | place: India: Gulf of Kutch | collected...
CCACCGCGGAGTCCACGGTCCCGTAGCCGGTGATCAGGATCATCTGGGTATGGGGGTCCTGGCCCTTGGCGAACTTCAGGATGTCCAGGCCGTCCACCCGGGGCATCTTGAGGTCGGTGATGACCAGGGCGAAGGAATCCTTCTCCAGGTAATCCACGGCCTCCTGGGGGTCGTTCAGGCCGACCAGGTCGACCTCCATGGGCTCCAGGATGTTGGCCACCAGCTCGCACATCCGGGAGTCATCCTCCGCCACCAGGATGCGCGGGCGCTCCGATCCCGCCCTTGCCTCGTCGCCGGCGGGACCCTTCCCCGCCGCCGGGGTCTCACTCCGTGCAGCCAAGCTCATCGGTCGCGGCTTCCTCGCTCGGTCCGTAGTCACCCTTGCCCGCCGTCAGCTTGAGGACGAAGCGGGCGCCTCCGCCGAATCCGGGATCGCAGACCAGGGTCCCGCCCCGCTTCGAGACCATGGCGTGGCTGATGGATAGCCCCAGCCCGCTGCCGTCGCCGACCTCCTTGGTGGTGAAGAAGGGATCGAAGATCCGGCTGCGAAGCTCGGGAGCCACGCCCGGCCCGTTGTCCTCCACCGCCACCCCGACCAGGCCGGGGCTCTCCTGCCAGGTCCGGACGGTGATGCGGGGGTTGGGGGTGCCCTTCAGGGCCTGGATGGCGTTGAGGATCAGGTTGGTGAGCACGATGTCCAGCTCCCCGCAGCCCCCTTCCACCTCGGGCAGATCCTCCGCCAGGCTGAGGGCAAAGCCGACCTTGTGCCGCTTCAGACGGCAGTTCACGAAGGTGTCGTAGACCTCCTGGATCAGGTTGTTCAGCTCGCAGGTATCCCCCATGCACTGGTCCTTGCGGGCGTAGTTCAGGAGGTCCTGCACGATGCGGGAGCACTGCTTGGTCTCCTCGGCGATGACCCCGGAGAAATAGGCAAGCTTCTGAGGGCTCTCCAGGGCGCCCTCCATCAGCTGGGAGTAGCCCAGGATGTTGCCGAGGGGGGTGTTGAGCTCATGGGCCACCCCGGCGGCGAGCTGGCCCATGGCGACCAGCTTCTCGCGGGTATAGATGCTGTCCTGGAGATGCTTGTACTCGGTGATGTCCTGCAGGGTGATCACCGCCGCCATGTCGGTGTCTTCCTGGCTCAGGAAGGAAAGGTTGAGGGACAGGGCGCGGGGCTCCTCCCCCAGCTCCAGGTGGATCTCCTGGTTGCGGACGGGACGCTTGTAGAGGAAGGCGTCACGCAGCAGGCTCCGGTCCCCCTCGTTGAGCGCCAGCAGGTCGAACAGGTTGCGGCCGACCAGGTCCTCCTCCGTCCCCCGCATCAGATCCTCGGCCTGGCGGTTGACCGTGTTGATCTGGAGGTTCTCGTCCACACTGAGGAGGGCCCCGGGCAGGCTCTGCAGCAGCGCGTTCATCTTGTTGCGCTCGGCCAGGACCTTGTTCTGGCACTCCTCCACATAGTTGAAGGTGGAGCGGATGCTGGCGATCATCTGGTTGTAATCGTTGATGAGCGGAGCCAGGCCCGACTCATCCTCGATCTGGGAGCGGTCCACCGGCTGCAGGCAGCCGTCCTGGGCCTCGACGATATGGCGGTGGAGCTCACGCAGGGCGCTGCGCTTCCGGGTCCCGGCCCGTGCTGGGTCCCGCACGGTCCCGGCCAGGAAGAGGGCGGACCAGAAAGTCTCCGGCGTGACCGCCCCCCCGGAATGTAAGGCCCAGAAGGCCAAGAGAACAGCGAGAGCCGTCGCCGTTCCCCAACCTATCCGCCGTCCCAGACGCCGGAGCACCTCCGGGACCCGGAGGGGTAAGCTCCACACCATGCCGGTTCGCATCGGGACCTCCCTGAAGGGAGGCTGGTCGCCGTCGCAGGACGGCGGCCGGCGCCTCTGGATTTTCCGATTCCTAGAAGATCAGCTGCAATCCCAGGGTGGCCTGCTCGTAGTCCTGCAGCGAGACCACCGTCTGGCTCTCCTCGTCGAAGTCGATGCTGGCGTACTCGAGGGTCACCTTGAGGTTTTGACCGTCGATGTAGTAGTTGAATCCCCCGCCGGCCCAGGTCTGGTCGTACAGCTCCGAGTCGTGGTTGTACTGGGAATCCTCGTAACGGCCGAAGAACTGCAGGCGCCCCGGCCCCACCTTGCCCGGCAGGAGATAGCCGGCCTTCGCGTAGTAGCCCTCCAGCTGGCTGGTGATGGGCAGTTCGGGATCGGGGCTCTCGTTGATGGCATCGCCCACATCATACTCCATGTATGCCCCGGACAGGGTGGGCGTCCCCCAGGAGAAGGGGTACTCGAAGAACAGGTCCGCCGTCCACGCCGAGTAGTCCTGGGCATCCTGCTCGTTGGGGAAATCGGCGTAGGCCACATCGGCCTGGTAGTCATAGGAGCCGCCGATGGTCAGCACCCGCTGGGTGCCCAGGTAGGTCCCGCGGTAGCCGTACTGGTACTCGGGGTCCAGCAGACTGAGGTGGACCCGGCCGGTCACTCGCGGGGCGTCCTCCACCACCGCGTCGGACTCCCGGCCGTCGGCCACCATCACCCGGTACTGCAGCATGGCGTCCGCCAGGTTGCCCCACATGGCCACGCCGGTGTCCCGGGACCGGCCGAAGGGGGTATAGACCATGGTCTCGGCCCGATCCAGGGTCAGGGGCTCCAGGCAGGCCTCCAGGTTCTCGCGGGTGAAGGTCTGCTTGAACTTGCCCGCGATGAAGCGAACCGGGTCCGAGTAATCGAGGGTCACGTAGGCATCCCGGTAATAGACGCTCTCGCCGGTGGTGACGGTATCGTCCCGCCCGTCGGTGGTGGCCTCCAGCTGGGCGTAATAGCCCACGTAATCGCTGAACTGGCCCTTGAAGGTCAGCCGGTTGCGCCGCAGAAAGAAGTCGAACTGGCTGCCGTCGTCGGTGTTGGACGTAAAGGTCTGATACTGCCCCCAGAACTGGGCCGCGTAGTTGAAGGTCAGGAAGCCCTGCTCGCCGTAGGTGATCGTGGGCCCGGCCCATGCCGTACCGGCAATCCCCAGCAGGGCCAGCCCGCCGCCCAGCATGCTCGTCAGCCGCAGCGCCCGTTTGCTCCCGTTCATATTTTCCGCCATCGCCGATTCCTCCTACCTTCTCCCGGATGGATTCAGGGTCTCAGCCGCCAACGCCCTGGTAGCGCTTGACCAGCTTTGCGGGGTCCTCGTCCGAATGGCATCCGCCGCAGGTCTTGACCGGGCTGGTGCGGGGATCCGCGATCATGCCCTTGTGCGAGATTCCCTCGACCATGAGACGGGGATTCCCCTTGTGGCAGCCGTCACAGGAATGGTTCACCTCCATGTGCTGGGGATGCCAGGGATCCGCCTTGTCGTCCATTGCCGGGGCCGGGCCCCGCCGTCCCTTGTTGTGACACTTGAAGCAGGAGGTGGCCCCCAGGCCGCAGGCATTGGCCACCCGGATGGGCGCCTTGGCCACCACCCGCTCGTGAAAGGCCCGGAGGACGGAGCTGCCCCATCCGGAAGCTTCCTGCTCCGCCTCTGTCAGGGCCGGCCCGGCCGCGGGTCCCTGCCCGCCGGCACCGAGCCACACCGCACCCCCAAGCGCCAGCACCATGAATCCGGCCACGGCACCCGCCAGCCGCCGTCCTCTCCTCCCGTTCGGCTTCCCGCTCATCGACGTCTCCTTTGACTGCGGTTTGATCGCTCGGGCAATCCGCTAATCCCCCGGCTGCCCCTGGGCCGCTTGGATGTCCGTCTCGCTCAGCCCGGATTGGCACATGCAGGGTGGTCCCTGCCCCTTGTACTTGAGGCGCCCCGACTCGGGGTCCGCGCCGGCCCCTGCCTCCATCGGGCCCGGCCCGATCCCCTGCCCGCCTGGGCCCGTCGCGCAGCCGCCAAGAATCCAGACGAGGGTCAAAACAGCCAGAAGGCCCATTCCGCGTGCCATGGTTACTCCGGAAAACCAGCCCAGGAACCCTCAGGCGCGAAAAGCACCATCCGTGCCAACGAAAATTCTATTTATATCTCAGTTACTTTTAAGAAACATCGGCGGCGCTCGGGATTGCAAATCCCCCCGTGCCCAGCCCAGCGGGCGGATTTTGCAATGAGGATGACCACCAATCTTTCCTCCCGGGCATCCTGGAACCGAGGGTCAGGGATCCGGGGGTGGGGCGGACTCGAGGGGCCGGCGCCGCTCGAGGGCGGCAAAGCGGGTGGCCCGGGCCTCCTTCAAGGCCTTGCTGAGCAGTCGGAGGGTCTCGGCGTCCATCTTGTCCCGTTGCCGGAACATGTAGCGGAAAAGGCGCTCATAATGCGCCTGTGGCGCTACCTCGAGACGAACCGCGACCCGCCAGCCGGCCGCCCCCGGCCAGGGGAAATCGCCCGCGAAGGTGGCGGCCTCACCGGCGGGGATGCGGGTATCGAAAAGCTCACGGGTCATCTCCACATCGGCCTTCCAGGCGATCACGTGACGGGCGATCTCGCGCTTTTCCCGCCCTTGCGCGTCCTCCAGCACCAGGCGGGCGCTGACCTCAGGGGTCAGGTAGGTGGGGAAATGATGGCCGGCCCCCGAGTTCACCACCCGGGCTTGGGCCCGGCCGCGCTTGGGGGAGAGACGCTTTACCGCCAGGTCCACGGATACGGCCTCCCGGACCATGCCCGGATCGTGGATTCCCCGCCAGGTATGGCGCCCCTCCGGCATGTGGCAGTCCTGGCAGCTCACGCCCTGGTCGGCGTAGCGGCTGGCCTGCCATTCCCGGAAGGTGTTCTCCCGCAGCTTGCCGGCGAGGCTGGGGCCGTCGGGCGGAAACTGGTGGCAGCTCGCGCAGAAGCGGCTGTCCCGGAACGCCCCGGTCTCCCGGAAGCCGTTGTGCGGGCCGGCCTGGCCCGCCACCAGCCGCCTTTCCGCCGGAGGCCCGTAGCGGCGATGACGGCGAACGTGGCAGGCCGGACATGCCAAGCCCTGACGGTGCAGATCCGGCGGGATGTACTCCGGGACCGGGCCGGTCGGGGCGGATTCCCAGCCGAGACCCCTCGCCGCCAGGGCCTTCTGCTCCGCCAGCGGGGCGTGGCACCGCATGCAGCGCTTCGCCTGCGCCGGGGTCTTGACCCGCAGCTGCCACAGGATGCCGGCGCCCATGGTCTGCCTGTGCAGGCTGTCCGACCACTCCGCGAACCGGCCGGGATGGCAGGACCGGCAGGCGGTCGGACCCAGGGAGGCCTCCAGGGGGGTGAAGTCCGCCGGCGGAGGGCCCTGCGGCGGGATCGGGTGGGCCCAGAACCGGTCCAAAAAGGTGGCGGCGGAATCCTGGCCCTGGTCCGGGGCCAGCAGCCCGAACTGCCAGGCCAGCCCGCCCGCCGCGGCGAGGACCAGACCGGCCGCGATTCCCGACAGGATCCCGATTCGGCGGCGATCAGGCATGCCAGCTCCCTTGGCCCTGAAAAAGCACCCGGCCCGAACCGGAATGATGGTGCGACCCGGCAGCCCGAAGACACGAGATGGCGATGAGCAAAAGACCCACCCCGGCTCGACCCGCCCAGGCGAGCGGGATGCTCCTCCTGATCCTCCTGACCGGGTGCGGGTCCTTGCCCCCGCCGGAGGCGGTGGGGAGCGACGGTCCCCTGGCCGGCCTCTCACAGAAAAATCGGGTCACCGGCTCGTGGCTGTCCGAGGTAAAAAGGGCCACGCGCTACCGGGACCGCTGGTATTTCCGGCTTGCGGCCCACCGGCCATCATCCGGCACAGAATGCCGCTATTGGCTCCAGTTGGCCATCCGCTACGACGGTCCCTTCCGCGACTACCGCTCCGCCGCCGTCAGCGGCGAAGGCTCCCGGAAGCTCGGCCACCGCGAGCAGCTGCTCGTGGGAGGGATGGACAGCTACCAGGATGCCCGCTGGGAAAGCGGCTTCCTGGACCTGCGGCGGGCTGATCTCCCGCGCGACCCGGACGAGGGCCTGGAGTTCCGCATGCTGCCCCGGTTCGGCCGCCCCGCGGAGGTAACGCTGCCCGCGGGCTACCTCCGGGATTTCGGAGAAGCCCTGGCGGATCTCGGCTGCCCGGGCATGCCTGCGACGTAACCCCGAACACAAGGGCGGCCCCGCGGGGCCGCCCTGTCGGTGAGACGCCTTCCGGGGTGCCGGGGGAGGCTCGCGGCCATCCCCCGGAAATCACATTACCCTCCACACCCCTGCGGAGGAACGCTCACGTCGCTGTCGGTGGAGGAATCCGTGGCATCGGGATTGTACTCCGCCCACCGCGAGGCCTCGGCGATGTCGGCCCGCCAGGGGGAGTCATTGGGCAGGTTGTAAGTCCCCTGCTTGTTCATGTGGTAGGCCATTGTGCCCCACTGCATCCAGGCCCCGTCGTAGAACTTGGTCGGATAGCCCAGGATCACCCCGCTGGCGATTCCGGTGACCATGGCCCGGTAAGTGGTCACGCAGTAGGTGTAGACCGTCTGGCCGTCCTGGTAGCCCAGATCATCGACCATGGTCTTGATGGTGGATTTGTCCTTGAACTTGTATCCGTTATCGGCGTCAAGCAGCTCGCCGTAGGGTAGGTTCTTGGCGCCGCTGACGTGGCCCTCGAAGGCGTAGCCCCGCTCCTGGTTTTCCGTGCCGTCATACTCGGTCTGGCTGCGGGCGTCCCAGATGAAAGCTCCACCGGAGGGAAGCTGATAGCCCTTGGCCACGTTGAGCATTTCCTCGTAGCTCGCGAGCAGGGCCATGTTGACCTCGGGCAGATCCGCCGCGGCGGTTGTCGGGCTGTTCAGCTGGGGTGGCGCCGGGGTGCTGGTGTCATCGGTGTTGTAGTGCCCGGAAAGAGCGCCCGGGACGTCGCTGACGTAGCCCGCGCCCAGCACCGTCTTGGCCCCGCCGTTCAGCAGGGCCAGGTGATCGGCCGGCGCGCCCCAGTAACGCAGGGCGTACCAGACCCGGCCCATCTGCATGGCCTGGAAGCCGCCGCCGGTGCCCATGGCCACCACCACCATGTCGTCGGTGGGATCGATGTCGTACTTGGCCATGAAGTCGTTGATCTGGGCTTCGGAGGCCACCATCACCACCGACTCCATCACCCCGTTGTGGCGGGTCTGGTGGACCTCGCTACGGCTCACCACGTAGGTACGAACTCCCGGGGCCGAATTGATGAACGTCCCACCGGTGTCATAGGTGCCGTCGTCGTTGTAGGTGGCCCCGTCCGCCACCTCCAGGATGACCAAGTCGCCGGTGATGCCGCTAGGCTTGTTGGTGGCCCAGTCGTCGATCCAGCTCTGGAGGGTAGAGGCCGCGATCACCCCGCTGGTGTTGTTGGCGTAGTCGGCATCGGACTCCTGGGCGATGTCGGCGGGAGCATTCTCATCACCGGAATCCACACCCCCCGCGTAGTAGGTCCCGTACTTGGCCGCCAGGTCGGTCTTCCGGATGGCGTCGGCCGTGGTGGCGTAGGGCTTCATACCCGCCGGCTGGCTGACGGTGGAGGACCCGTTGTAGTTTACGGGGGTGGAAGTCCCGTCTTCATTGGAGCTCGAGCTACTGTCGCCGCAGCCGCCGAGCAACAGGAGGCCGGTCGCCATCAGCCCAGCCACAATCCCTTTTGCCGGGCCCGTTTCCGGAGCCAGACCCGCCCGCAGGCTCCCGCCTGCGCCTACCTTTCCTGCCGTGTTGCACTCCGCCTGTCCCACCATGAATCAACCCCTTGCGCTAGGTTGCCTGTCTGCCACCCGGTAACCGGGTGACCGAATCCACCCTCCCATAGCAAAGGCCGTACCATCAGACAAATCCATTTCATTTCAATTGCTTATATGGGAACAGCGAACCCGGGGCCATTGCATTCTTGCACCAGTGCCTTGGGGTTTTCCCCATATGCAATCCACCGTGTCTTGGCGGGCTGCGGATAGACAAAAAACAACCCTGGCCAAATTCCATTTCCGAGCCGATGCGCGAGAAGGAAGCCCGACCAGGGACCACCGGAGCCAAAGGAGTGGGGACATTTTCCGCGCCGGTGGTGGCTTATGGGTCGGAGCTGAGCAGGACGGACCGAGAGAACGGGTCCGTCGGGCTCGGGGGCTCTCTTTGCGGTAAGCCGGGGTAGGAGCTGGAGTGGATCAACCGGCTTCGGCAGCGGTGGGAGGGAAAAGCAATGTGCCCCGTCACGGAAAAACCGCATGCGCCCTCATGAAGAATCGGCAGGATTTTGGCCCTTGGGAGGGCGAAAGCAGCCTCCAGGTGGTACCTTCCGATCCTCCCGGGCCTTCACGGGTACCGCCGGTCTTTATTCCTGCCCGCCACCCTTGACCACGATGGGGAGGTATCCGGTCTCGACCCGGTCCAGGATCCGGTCCTCGTGGCCCTCCAGCTCCAGGTTCTCCAGCCAGGCACCACGATCCTCCAGGGCCCCCCGCAGCATATCCACATCCAGCTCCCCCCGGGCCGCATCCTCCGGCAGGATCAGCAGCAGCTCTTTCATCCTCTTGGCCCCTTGCCTCGCCTATACCATGTACACCACGTCGGCTTCCAGGATGTCATCGGCCAGCTCCCCGACATCCGCCTCCCGGTCTCCGTCCATGTAGACCACGGGGACCTCCCCGAACTCGAGCATCTCCAGCTGCTCCTCCGCCTCCGCCGGATCGTCCAGCTCCCCCACCACCCGGACCTTGACGGGATCCTCCAGCAGGGTCAGGCCCCCGGCCATCCGCAGGGCCTCGGTCTTCTTCCGGAGGGCCACCACCAGGATCCGCTTTCCGTCATTGGCCATGCTCGTTCCTTTCGTCTGCCGCAGATCGCCTAGAGCACGATCACCCGATCGCTTTCCCTGACCAGCTGGGCATCCTGCATCTGACCGCCGACCACCACCCTGTCGGGCAGGGACTCCGGATCGAGCGCGTCCCCGCCATAGCGCTCCAGGCTCAGCTCGCACAGGGAGAGGCTGCCCCGTCCCCGGCCTGTCAGCTCGACGAAGTCCGGGTCGCCGAGCAGCAGGACCCCCCGGTCCGTCAGGAAGCACTGCCACTCCCACCCGCGTCCGATCGCCGCCCGCAGGAGGCGACCGGCACTTTCCTTGTAGCCTTCGCTCGTCACCACCACTCCCAGACGCATAGCACTCCCCGCTGCCGGTGAGGGGAACCGGAGCCATTCCCCCCGCCTTCCCGGCGGATCGGGGGATGCGACTCCCTCGCTCCTTCTCGCTCAGGAAAAGTTGGCGTACCAGACCGAAAAGCCGATAAAGGCGAGGATTACGGTCCAGATGACCACCATGGGTGCCTTCATCGGTTCCCCTCCCTCACAGCTTGCGGATCTTCCAGCGGAAGGCTCCCTCTTCGTCCTGCTTATCAAAGAGCTCGTTGCCTTCCGCCTCGCACATGGACTCGATGGACTCCCCGGAGGAGGGGTTGTCGAAGACCAGGTCCAGGACATCCCCCGACTCCATCTTGGCGAGGACCTTCTTGGTGTACATCTGCGGGTGTGGGCAGACATACCCGGTCACATCGAGCACGAACTCCCCGTCACCCCGCTTTTCGAACTTCACGGCCATCACGCGCTCTCCTTGCCTATTCCCGGTCCCGAATCGGGCCGGGCTACAGATTATCCAGGTCCATCTCCCTGGCGGCCCGGCGCTCCAGCCACCAGTTCATGATCTTTACTGCGGCGTAGCTGCCCACCGCCATGCCGCCGAGGAAGATCCAGCCGGTCGGATCACCGTTGGTCACGGCGGCAAAGAAGGCGCCGATGTTGCAGCCCAGGGCCAGGCGGGCCCCGATCCCCATGAGGGTGCCGCCGAGGAGGGCGAAGATCGTCGTTTCCAGCCCGGGACGCTTCCATTTGAACTCCCGGTTCACCAGGGCGATCATCGCCGCCCCCAGGATGATCCCGACAGACATGAGCAGGGGGGCGTTGACCAGGGGGCTGGGCAGTCCGTTCTCCAGGCCGAAATAGATGGTGTCCATGTAGTCCCCGCCCAGGCGCTCCATCACCCAGCCGCCGAGCTGGGCCTCCTGGGTGGTGATGTACCANNCTGCTCGAAGCCCATGCGCCCCAGCAGCTCGCCGAAGTTGAAGATGTCGAACTTCCGGCGCAGCCCGCCCACGACCCACATCTGCATGCCGGCGAACACCCCCAGCCCCAGCCCCGCCAAGGCCGTCTTCCGGGAGGCGGTGATCATCGCCCACACCCCCTTCAGCTCGCCGCGCCAGCCCAAGGACCCTTCGGCCCCCTGGCGCCGCAGGTGGCCCTTGCGGAAATAGAGCAGGTAGAGGACCCCGACGAGGACGGCGACCACCAGGATGGCGCCGAGAAGGGCGTTGCCCAGGAAGGCCCCGGCCCAGGTGCCCTGCATGCCGAGCATGCTCGCCACATTGGTGCCGGACAGGTCCCAGATGTAGCCGGCCATGAACTGATCGAACCAGCCGTCGGTAACGGAGAGCTGCTGCGGCATGCCCTTGCCCGCGGCGGACTCGGTCCAGGATTCCGGAGCCAGCCCGTTGGACCAGGTGCCGGTGGCCACGAACCAGGCCTGGACGAAGGAGATGGCCAGGATCACCAGCCATGACCCGCCGTTGCCTTCGCCGGCCTTGTACAGGGAGCCCGAGGCACAGCCGCCGGCGAAGACGATCCCGAAGCCGAAGATGGCGGACCCGATCAGGATGTGCCAGCCGAGGGGATGCGGGTGGTAGGGACTGACCCCGGCGGCGGTGACCGCCGCCGCGGTCAGCGAGTACAGCACCACGGCGATCAGGACCCCGACCGCCATGCGGGGCACCTGGACGCTCCACAGGTCGCGCACGGCGGAGGCCATGCAGAACCGTCCGTACTGGAGCAGGATCCCGTAAACCAGACCGAACCACAGATAGGAGGTGAGGTAGACCAGCCGCAAGTCTACGGACATCACCCAGAGAGAAGCGACAGCCATCACTCCCAGGATGACCAGGGCGTAAAGGGTGCCCCGGTGCTGGAACTGCTCCGCCACCCGGGGCATCGGGGTGCCTTGCTGGGTGGCTTGCGCGGATGCTCCGTTGGGCATGAGGTCCTCCCGTCGAGTCATTGGGTCCAAACGCCCCGGGTCCCGGGAGCCCAGGCGGGGGCTTCACAGGGGATTTAGCATGATCCATGCCATCTTATGCATTTTAAATTCAAACTATTACAAGAGAGGTCGGGTGTCTTCGGGCAGGATTTTGCACGATCGAGAGATTTGGAGCGATCCCGTTTGAAAATTGCAACGGGGGCGGCTTCCCCCCGGCAACAAGGATCCGGCACCGCAGTCGGGAAACGGCCGCCAGGGGGGAAGGGATCGATAGGTAAGGGGGAAGACGGGAGCCGTCTCAGAGGCCGACCAGCTCTCCATGGAAACCGGCCTGGTGGGCAGCCCCAAGGACCTCCTGGGAGCGAACCCGGTCCGGGCGGAAGCTGACCACCCAGAGGTGGCTGTGGGCCGGATCGTGGCGAAGGGCTGTCACCCCCGGCACGGCCTGCAGGACTTCCCGGAAACGGGCCTCGCTCTCGGGGTCGAGGTTATCGGCGATGTGGAGGACGACATCGGCGTCGTGCATGGCTCAATCTCCCCTTGGATTCCGGAAGGGACGGGACCTGTTGTTTAGATCCCATTCAAAACGGTCGGGTTGCAGGAACGTGGCCCCCGGCCGGGGTTTGAGTCGCCTCTCCCGGAAGCCTATAATCCGCGGCACCGGGTCTATTCCTCATTTGCCACACCCCTGGAGCTCATGCCCAAGCTACGTCCTTTCCACCACACTCGTACCCGCCAGATGGTAAGTCGCTTCTTCGGGTTTGCCGCCCTCGGCTTGGCTGTAGCCACTCAGAGCCATTTCCTGAACGGGGGATGGACCCCCCAGATCCTGGGATGGCTGGGCCTCCTGCTGGTGGTGACCGGGGTATTCGGCCGCCTGCTTTCAACCATCTTCATCGGAGGACACAAAACCCACACGCTGGTTATGGAAGGCCCCTATGGGCTTACCAGGAACCCTCTGTACTTCTTTAGCCTTCTCGGCGTCCTGGGACTAGGGGTGACCAGCGCCAACCCGGCGGTGGCCGTTTTGCTGTTAGCGGCCTTCTCTCTGTACTACCCCGGAGTCCTGGCACGGGAGGAGGAGAAGCTGGCCAAAGAGCACGGCGACCTCTATGCCGCCTATCGGGAGCGGGTTCCCCGCTTCTGGCCCCGCCTCGGGCTGGGATGGCGGGAGCCCCGGTGGGTCGAGACCTCTCCTAACCGATTCCGTTGGGCCCTCGCCGACGGGTTCGCGTTTGTGGCCGCTTACCTCGTATTCCGGATCGTCGCCGAGGCCCACGCCGAGGACCTGCTTCCCGCGTATCCCCTTCCCTGCTGCTGAAAAGGACTATCCTCCCGGGGCCAGAGGAAAATACGCGCTCCCGATGCCCTGCCGGGACTCCGGGCCCCCGAATTCCCGATCTGGGCGAGATGGATGGACGACGGATGGGAAGCCGAACGGGGGACAGAGGTTTCGGTTCCTTCGAGGTCAGGCCACCTGCGGAATGACCCGATGAAGGGGGCTGGTGCGGGGAAGGTGATACCGGAGAACCTCCATCTGGTCCCCCTGGATATTGCGGCCAGTCAGCACCATCCATTCGGCATGGACGGGTGCGTAAGGGACCGCGAGTAAGGGCATGCGGGCCTCCTCCGGGGTGCGCCCACCCTTGAGCCGGTTACACCGGCGGCAGGCCGTAGCCACGTTCTCCCAGCGGTCCTCTCCCCCCCGGGAGAGGGGATGAACGTGGTCCCGGGACAGCTCCCGGCGGCCGAGCTGCTTTCCGCAGTAGAGGCAGGTCCAGTGGTCCCGCCGGTACAGCTCCCGGTTCTCGCGGCGGGGGAGTGGAACTCGATTGCCGGGGTGCCGGGCCTCGGCCACCACTGCGATGGAGGGCACCTCCACCATGCTCCGCAGGCCGCTTTCCCTGGAGATCCCCCCGCGCACGCGGTAGACCACATCCCCCAAGGTCTGCTGTACGAGCCCTCGACAATGGAGAACCACCAGCTCTTGCCAGGTAGCCCAGGCAATCGGGCGGGTACCGCGATTGAGCAAGAGGGTTCGGATCATGGTCTCCTTCCCGTTCCGTGGCTACACTACTGGTTCTCCGAGGCGAAGCCAAGCCTTCGCCGGAAGCTACTAATCCATTCGGAAGTTTTGTCAGGCGNNGCGGCTTGGTGACATTACTTGTGAAACCATTAGTAATATCCACCGACCGGAAGGGTCAGTCCGCTCCCTTGCCCCCCTCGGCCCCTCGTTTGGCCCGCTGCCAATAACGCCTGAGCTCGGCTGAATCCGCCTCCTGCATGGCTCGTCCGTGGTGCTGCAGCTCCGCCTCCATATGCCGGAAACGCCGCTCGAAGCGCTCGCTGCTTCGCCGCAATGCCGTTTCCGGATCCACCCCCAAGCGGCGGGCCAGGCCCACGGCTGCGAAAAGCAGGTCGCCGACCTCGTGCTCCAGGCGGTCCGCGGGGGCCTCCCCCGCCACCTCGCTGCGCAGCTCGGAAAGCTCCTCGTCCACCTTGGCGAACAGATCCTCGTCCCGGGGCCATTCGAAGCCCGCGCGCACCGCCCGCCCCTGTAGCTTGCCTGCCCGCTGCACGGCCGGAAGCGCCAGGGCCACGCCGTCCAGGGCGCTGGCAAGCTCGCCTTCGGTGCGCACAGCCCGCTCCGCCGCCTTGTATGCTTCCCAGGCCCGGGACTGATCCTCCGCCCCGCTCACCGACTCGTTCCCGAAGACATGGGGATGCCGGCCGACCAGCTTGTCACAGACCCGGGTCACGATCCCCCCGAAGTCGAAGCGGTCCGCCTCCTTCCCAAGCTGGGCGTAGAAGACCACTTGGAACAGCAGATCCCCGAGCTCCCCGGGCAGGTTCTCCCAATCCTCCCGCTCTATGGCATCGGCCACCTCGTAGGCCTCCTCCAGCGTATGGGAGACGATGGTGGCGAAGGTCTGCTGGAGATCCCACGGACACCCGGTCTCCGGATCCCGCAGCCGCTCCATGATCTCCAGCAGGCGGTCGATATCGGCCATGGGCGGTTTTTCCTTCATTGGTTTTTGCGCAAGGCCGGCATGGCGACTTCGCCAACAGCCATCGCGCGGGGGAGCCGCACCTCTACAGGGATCCGGACCCGTGTAGGAGCCTGCTTCAGGGAGCGCTCGGTTTTCCCAAAACGGCAACGCCCCGCCACTAAACCGGGTACAGCGCCTCGCAAGTGGCCCAGCCCGTAGAGGTTTAGTGGCGGGGCTCCTACAGGGGCCCGGCGGGAGCCTTTCCCTGCAGCTCCCGTTTATGCCGGGCGGCGCGGCGGTCGGCCAGCCGGGTCGGCTCGGGCAGGCGATAGCGGGTACAGCAGGCCAGGGTCCAGTCGACGGCGTCCTCCAGGGTAGTCCGATGCCCAGGACTTACGTAGAGGGGCCTAACATTGCCTCGGGAGCGTACCACGGTCCCGATGACCTCCCCGTCGTCCCGCAGGGGAACCCGGCTTCCCCTTTCCGCACCCAGACCCTCAAGGTCCGCCTTCCCTACCAGCCGGGACTTGGCCACCCCGATGGTGGGCCGGTCGAGAAGAACCCCGATATGGGCGGCGATGCCGAGGCGGCGGGGGTGGGCTATGCCTTGGCCGTCGAAAAGGAGGAGATCCGGGAGCCGGGAGATCCGGTCGAGGGCGGCAACCATCGCCGGTCCCTCCCGGAAGGAGAGGAGTCCCGGGACGTAGGGAAAGGCCGTGGGGAGAACGGCTACAGCCTCCTCGACCGGGGTCAGGTCCGGGTAGGTGAGAACCACCGCCACCGCCACCACCCGCGCCGGCAGGAAGGCGGCGTCCACCCCCGCCACCCGGCTCACGGGGCCGGAGAACGGTACCAGCCGGACCCGCTCCCGTAGCCTCTCCTGGAGGGCCCGGGCCTCGGCCGGCTCCCGGGGAAACTGGGGCCCCCCAAAGGCCACGCCGGCTAATTCCCTCCGCCGAGCCGGCCCCGCAGGAGATCCCGGCGACTAACCCGGCGGGGCTCCGGCCTGGGGGATGGGGGGGTCTCCTTCTCCCCCTCCCGGCTAGCCGCCACCCCGCGGGCCCAGACCATGGCCTCCTCGGTGTCGGCGAAAGCGCCCACGTCGTGCAAAAGCACCTCGGTCAGGTGATGGCCCAACCGGGAATCGTGGGCCACCTGCAGCTCCCGCTGGTGACCGCCGAAGGCCAGGGTCACCTTCCCGCCCGCGGTGACCCGCCCCTCCTCCTCGGTCTCGAAGGCCTCGGGGGCGGGCAGGCCGGGGGGATTGTGGGGTTTCTCGGGCAGGTAGGCGTGAAGGCCGGTCCAAGGGGTGACCAGCAGGACCCGGTGCCAGCCGTTGCGGGTCTCCAGGTCCCCGCCCCGGACCTCCAGGCGCTGATTCAGACGGGAGTTGCCCCAGCCGAGCAGGCCGAAATAGATCCCCTGGTAGGCAGCCTCCAGGCCGGCCACCGGATCGGGGACCGCGTGGAATTCCCAATGAGGACCTCTGCCATTCATCCCGGCCTGGGCTCCGGACTCCGTGGAAATGGGTCAGGAATGGCGCACCATCAAGGGGCTCAAGCGCACCAGCCAGATCGCGAAGGCCGCCAGCCACAGCCAGGCTGCCCAATGCGTCGAAGTTATCATGCCCCCGCCTTCGCCCGCCGTCCAGAGGGGAGCCAGCAGACGCAGGACCGCAGCCCCCTGCAGCGCCCAGAAGGCGGATCGCAGCCACCGGTCCGGATCGAGGGCCCGGCCGGCATGGCCGAGACTGACCCGGGTGGTGAAGGCCATAGCCAGCGAAGCCATGCCCCCCAGGCCCAAGGCGTGAATCCAGCTCCGCCCGGCATCCGGCCAATCTCCGCCCAGGGCCACCACCCCGCTCAGGAACAGGCCAAGCGAGAACCAGGCCACCGGCACCAGCTTGGATCCCACCAGCCACTGCCGAATCGCGGTCCGGGGCGACCAGCGCAGGCCCTCACGAAAAATCCAGGCAGCCAGCGCGAGGTCGAGGAGACCACCGGCCAGGGCTGCCCCTTCCCCGGGCACGGCCGCCAGGACCAGCCGTAACGCGATTCCGGCGGCAAGCCAGGGCAGGAAGCGCGGCCCCTGGGCGCCCTGATAGCCAGGGATGGCGTTGCGGGCGAACATGGGGACCAGGCGGTGTGCGAGGGCCAGGGCGAGCCCCATCTCGGCATACAGACCAGCCCGTATTGCCCAAAGATGGAGATTGCCGTCCTGGAGCCCCCAAGCCACCGCATCACTCAGGGCGGCGACTGCGGAAAGGGCGAGACCGGCCACTGCCAGCCGGGGCTGGTGGGGATTGCCGGCATCCGGAACCCACCGGGCCAGCCCCAACGCCGCCGCCCCGATGAGAAGTCCCCCCAGGCCGGCCCCGGTGGCGGCCAGGATCGGCAGCCCCCCCAAAGCCCCTCCCCAGACACCCCCCTGGGCCAGCCAGAACCCGCCCAGCAGGGCCAGGAAGCGGCGGGGCGGGATCTCGTCGGGGTGGCGGCACTGCCGGGGCAAGGCAGTCAGGATGAAGCCGAAGATGAAGAACTGGATCACTCCCCAGATCAGGGTATGGGCGTGCAGCCAGGCGGCAGGCAGGGCGGGCACGGGCACTCCCGGCCCCCGCCCGCCCAGAAAGAGCAGCCACAGACCCCACCCCGCCATGACCAGGAGGGCATAAACCACACCGCTGGGGAAAAATACGCGGTAGGGCTCGCGCAGCAAGGCGGGCCGCGCGCCCCGGTTATCTATGGATATCGTCATGGGGACCAGGCTCCGGATTCCAAGGGATTTCGACCCACCACCGGAGGATGGTCAACCGCTTTCGCCCCCGCCTTGACGGCTGTCAATGCGAACGGGAAGCAGGAAAGACGCGGGCTTGCCGGGCCCGGTGAGGAAGATCCCGGAAGGGCCGCCCAGCGGGCAAAGGAGGTGTGGTAGGAGGTCGGCCCCCCTTAGTCCGGAGGGGAGCCCTCAGTCTTGCCGGGGGTATAGTCCGGCCACAGGCAATCGCCCGAGGCTTCGTGGATGCGGTGCAGGAGCCGGAGGTGGGCTTCCCACTCTTCGGCGGTGGGCTCGACAACCAGCAACGGGGGACGGTCCGAGGCAGGCCCGGGGGCGAGGAGGCGCCCAGCGGCCCCGGCCGGGGAGCTTTCCTCGCTGGCCAGGGCGAGGTCCTCTTGACCGCCGGTCATTACCAAGTAGACGTCGGCCAGGATCTCCGCGTCGAGCAGGGCTCCGTGCTTCTGACGGCTGCTGTTGTCCACGGCGTAGCGCAGGCAGAGGGAGTCCAGATCGTTCCTCTGGCCGGGGTGGCGATGCCGGGCCTCCTGGAGGGTGTCCACCACCTGGCAGCGATCCTCCAAGCGGGGCCAGCCGATCCGGCCCAGCTCGGAATTGAGAAATCCCAGGTCAAAGGGGGCGTTGTGAATGACGAGCTCGCCGCCGTCCAGGAAGTCGAAAAGCTCGCCGGCCAGAGCGGCAAAGACGGGACAATCGGCCACATCCGCATCCGTGATGCCGTGGATGGCGGTGGATTCCTCGGGAATGGGCCGCTCGGGATGGACGTAGCGATGGAAGGCGCGCCCGGTCCGGCGTCGGCCGGCCAGCTCCACGCACCCTACCTCGATGATACGGTGGCCCTGGGCTGGGTCCAAACCGGTTGTCTCCGTATCCAGCACGATCTGGCGAATCATGGCCTTTCCCCCTCGGCCTCGTCGATGGCCCGGTTGGCCAGGGCATCGGCCCGTTCGTTCTCGGGATGACCCGCGTGACCCCGAACCCAGTGAAACTCCACGTCGTGCTTCTGGAGCAGGCTATCCAGATGCTCCCACAGGTCCCGGTTCTGCACGGGCTTCTTGTTGGCAGTCCGCCAACCCCGCCGCTTCCATTGGGGCATCCACTCCTCCACGCCCTTCTGGAGGTACTGGGAATCGGTGCTCAGCTTCACCTGGCAGGGCCGGTTGAGGGCTTCCAGTCCCCGGATGGCGGCGGTGAGCTCCATGCGGTTGTTGGTAGTATCGGGTTCATAGCCATAGAGCTCCTTCTCTTGCCCCCGGAAGCGCAGTAATACCCCCCAGCCACCCGGGCCGGGATTGCCCCGGCAGGCCCCGTCGGTAAACAGCTCCACGAGCTTGCCACCTCTCATGCACACTTCCCGAAAGGATAAGCGGGAAGGGTCCCCTCGCGACCCCGGCTCAGCTCCCGACGGAAGGCCGGTCCAAGCAGGGTCATCCCGGGCTCCTCCTTGCGGGCCTGGAAACAGGCCACACCGCCCAAGGGCAGCCGGGACGGGAGACGATCGCAGAAGCCAACCGCCTGCAGTGGCCGGGTCCGGGAAAGCGGCGGGCGGAAAAAGAGGTACCGGCTGCGCTCATGGATGAGGCCGGTGGAGTCCAGCATGCGCCGGACAGCGAAAGTCGTGAGAAACCGCCCCTGCCAGGGCCCTCGCCGGGCCCGGCGAAGCCGCCGAGCCAGACCGAACAGGGAGACCGGATTGAATACAAAGACCAGGAGCCGGCCTCCCGGCGCCAGGGACCGCTCGGTCTCGGCCAGTATCCGATACGGGGACCGGGAGAACTCCAGTGGGTGCAGGAGAACCACTAGGTCCAGCTTGCTGCTCGGCAGAGGGAGGGCCTCCGGCAGCCCCCAGATCAGGCGCTGGGGGCGACTCGCCGATCCCGGCTCTCCCGCCAGGCCGTTGCCGGCGGCGNNGCGACGGCCCAGGCTCTCCAGCACCCGTGCATATCCCTGAGGAGCGACAGCGAGGGCCTCCCGGGCGGGAGGCAGCTCGGTCAGCATGCGGGCGAGGAGGGTATCCTCCTCGGCCATTACCGCCTGGCCTAGCGGTTCGTCAAGCCAGCCCACGCTCGCCTCCGTTTGACAGGTCCGTTCCCGCCAAGAACCATGTATGGGCCCAGTTTATTGCCGACTCCTTTCCAGTCAAAGGCCATCGCGCGGCTAAGCCGTGCTTCAACGGTGGGGCTTTGCCCGCTTCTCGATGCACAAGTCAAATGTACCGGGCGACGCCCTTCTTCCAAGGCCCATTCCAGGAGACCCTCATGGAGCCCCAGGTGGAGCTGAGCCCGGCCCTGGTGGACAACTACGTGGCCCTGCTGCTCTCGCCCTACGGCCGGAACGTGGCCATCGTGGACCCGGCCGAGGCGGAGCCGGTCATCCGCCACCTCCGGGAACGCTATCTGCAGCCAGTGGCCATCTTCAATACCCACCACCACCCCGACCACACCGGAGGCAACCGAGAGCTGCAGAAGGCATACGACCTACCGGTGTACGGCGCCGCTGAGGACCGGGACCGCATTCCCGGCCTGACCCATCCCATGTACGAGGGCGATCGGGTCACGCCGGCGGGCCTCGACCGCGAGGGTGTGGTCTGGGACATCCCCGGGCATACGCACACCCACATCGCCTTCGTCTTCCCCGAGGACGGCCTCCTCTTCGCGGGAGACACCCTGTTTGTAGCGGGCTGTGGCCGGCTGTTCGAGGGTACGGCGGCCCAGATGGAGGCCAGCCTGTCCCGGCTGGCCTCGCTGCCAGATTCTACGCGAGTTTATTGCGGCCACGAATACACTCTCAAGAACCTGCGCTTTGCACGAGCTGTGGAGCCCGAGAACGAGGCTGTCCGGGAGAAGCTGGCGTGGGCGGAAGGCGTCCGGGCCCGGGGCGAGCCTACCCTACCCTCCACCATCGGCGAGGAAAAGCGGACAAATCCATTCCTGCGGGTGAGGAAGCCGGAGGTACAGGCGGCGGCGCTGAGACGGGGAGCCTCCGGCGCGGACCCCGCTGCCGTTTTTGCCGCCATCCGCGCCTGGCGGGATCGCTTCTAGCAGGGTGTTGAAAAACGTCGCGAGGGAGGGCAGATGCTAGGCGCACACCGAGGCATATCAAGAAGATAGGTGGGGAGCGAGCAGTGCGCAACGCAGCAGATGCGCTCCGCAGCAGTCTTTCAATGGCCTGCTGGGGACGGTCCGGGGATCTCCGGCCAGGGGCGGCTGAATTCTCAGAAGAAGTAATAGTCCCCCTTGCCGGCCTCCTTGGAGCGGTACATGGCCCGATCGGCACGGGCAAGGAGGGTATCCGCGTCGTCCCCGTGCTTGGGGGCGAGGGCAATGCCGATGCTGGCCNNTCGATAGGGATCGGCCGGCGGATCAGGTCCAGAACCTTGCGGGCGAGCTCTTCGGCTGTCTCCTCGTTGGGCAAGTGCTTGAGCAGGAGCACGAACTCGTCGCCGCCCAGCCGGGCGACTGTATCTCCCTCCCGCAGTGACTGGCGGAACCGCTCCGCCACCTCGCGCAGGACCCGGTCCCCGATCTCGTGGCCCCCGCTGTCGTTGATCTCCTTGAAGTCGTCCAGGTCCACGAAGAACAGCGCCACACGGTTGCGCTCCCGCGGCTCCCGGTGACGATCGGCGAGGGCCTGAGCGAGCCGGTCGTGGAATAGGCGCCGGTTGGGCAGCCCGGTAAGCGGGTCATGGTGGGCCAGGTGCTGAAAGGCGGCCTCTTCCTCCCGCTCCTCGGTAATGTCGCTGAAGATGCCGACGAAATTGGTGACCCGATTCCGGTCGTCCCGGAGGGCGGACAAGGATAGGCGAGCGATGAACACCTCCCCGCTCTTGCGACGGGCATAGAAGTCTCCCCGCCAGGAGCCGTGCTCCCGCAGAGACCGGTCCATCTCCCGGAAGAACTGGGCCCCCTGGGACCCGCTGTCCAGGAAGCGGGCATCCTTCCCCACCACCTCTGCATTGTCATAGCCCGTAATGGCGGTGAAGGCCTCGTTGATCATCTCGATCCGGCCATCGGCGTCCCAGATCATCATGCCTTCGGCGGACGACTCGAACACCGCGGTGGCAAGCCGAAGGTACTTCTCCGCCTCCTTGCGGGGGGTAATGTCCCGAAGGATGAGCTGCCCCTGCACCTCCCTGGCCTTGTAGAGAGGAGTGGCCATGAACTCGCAGGCCAGCCTGGTGCCGCCGTCCACCTGCTGGCACTCTCCTTCCAGAAAGCCCGGGAACTGGTAGCGCTCTGCGATCACGTCCACCAGCAGCCCGGCCAGATCCTGGTGCTGGCCGCAGTGCAGGAATTCGGACACCGAGCGTCCCCGCACCTCTCCCGGTGAGCCGGCCCCCAGCAACCGCAGGGCGGTGGGGTTGGCGAAAGTGATGCCCTCTTCCCCGTAGAGGACAACCCCGTCCGGCAGATTCTCAACCAGGGTGTGCAGCTCCTCCCGGCTTTCCCGGAGGGCCTGCTCCGCCCGCTCCCGCTGGATCGCGAAATTGATTGTTCGGCAGATGAGCTCGGAGTCCACCGCCCCCTTGACCAGGTAATCCTGGGCCCCCGCCTCGATGGCCGCCTCCCCGGAGACCTCGTCCTCGACCCCGGTCAGAACCACGATAGGGAGCTCCGGACGGGCCTGGGCCAGGATCTGGACCGAGCTCACTCCTTGGCTGTCCGGAAGAATCAAGTCCACGAGGGCGAGGTCGAACTGGTGCTGTCGAAGCTTGGCGAGGGCGGTCGCGAGGCGGTCGGCGGTATCCACCTCGAATCGGGTGGCCCGGGACTGCCCGAGCATGGATCGAACAACCCGGGCTAGGCCGGGATTGTCCTCGACAACCAGGACGCGCACCCGGCGGCGACTTGGCACCCGGTCTTCCTCCCCAGGGTCTTCGGGAACATCCTGTTCCGTGCCGGTGCCGGGATAGCCCTGGGGAAGATCAGCTTTCACCAGCACCCCCTCTTTCAGCTGGATGAGCCGGCCCGGAAAGCATCGACCCACCCCGGAAGGGCCCACAGGCCCGCTCTTCCCCGCCACCTTCATCAACCAGGCTGCCACTTCCGGTGGCCTTTCGGGCCTCATCCGGCCCCCCTGATCTTAAAGGATTTTACCAGCTCGACGGAACCCTCGGCTGCGGACAGTTATCGGTCACCGCGAACCCGGCAGGTGCAAGCCCGCGACACCGACGACGATCAGCATGATGCTGACCAGCTTCCCAAGGGTGACCGCTTCCCGGAAATAGAGGATCCCAACGACGGCGATCAGGGCCGTCCCCAACCCCGCCCAAACGGCATAGGCCACACCGATCTCGATCCGGGCCACGGCCAGCGCTAAGGCGGCCAGGGAAAATCCATAGAAAACAAACATCAGGATTATCGGTCCGGCCCGGGGAAACCCTGCGGACAGCTTCAGGCAGGTGGTTCCCGCCACCTCCAGCAGGATAGCGGCAAACAGGAAAACCCAAGACGTCACGGCTCGATCTCCCCCTTGTGAGTGGCTCCCCACACCTTTTTCAAGAGACGTGCGTAAATAAGCAGGTTGATCCCGACCAGCAGGCCTCCCAGCACCCATTGGTGCTCGCGGGTCAGCCCGGGCGGATACAGGACTGGGGCCAGGACATGCTCGACGAAGCCCCCAGAATAGGAGCTTTCCCCGGCGGCCTTGCGCAGGGCCTTCTCCAGCGGCGTCAGGGGACAGACCCAGCCCGCCCACTCCACCGCTACCGCCCAGGCCAGGGCGGGCAGGTGCAGCCAGGCCAGCCATGGCCGATAGTGAGCCGCCAGCCCGCCCAAGACCGCCCAGACGACAAAGGCGAGATGAACAACCACCACCAGGTCGGCAGCCAGGGCGACCACGAGCTACCCCGACCCGGGGTGCCGGCGGAGCCGCTGGTGGACGGATTCCCCCCGCGGCGGGGAGCTTGGCCGGGCTCTGCCCCCGCCGGAAACTTTGGCACGGAGCCCCCGATTACCACCCAGGCAGGGATCGGGAGCGGGGAGGCAGAGGCCGATCCACAACGCTCCCCGGCGACAATAGCCTACCGGAACCATGGCGGCTCCCGGTTTGTCCTTCCGTCAGCTTGCCCCCGCTGCCGGGCGGATTCAACCGGAGGCGGCCCCGGTAAGCCATCGCACTCTTTCGGCGGGGACCGGGTGGGAGTAGTAGACCAGGGCGTAGGCGGGATCCGAGGTGAGGGGCATGGCATTGTCCCGGTACAGCTTGGCGAGGGCCCGGGCTAGCGCGGGAGCTTTGCCATGACTGGCCGCGAAAGCGTCCGCCTCACGCTCCCGGCGCCGGGACCAGGCGGCGACCAGGGGGCGCAGAGCAAAACCGAAAACCGGGGCGACCAGCAGTAACAGGGCCAGGGCCCCGGCATCGGAGGGCCCGGCCATCCCGAGACCGTGGAAGAACCATTCCTGTCCGCGCAGCCAGGCCAGGAGCCCCAGCACCCCCAGGGCAGCGATGGCGCTCGCGGCCACCCCCCGCCGGATATGGCCCAGGCGGTAATGGCCAAGCTCGTGGGCCAGCACCGCCTCCGCCTCGGGCGGCCCCAGGGATTCGAGCAGGGTGTCGAAGAGCACGATCCGCTTGGCCCGGCCCAGGCCGGTGAAATAGGCGTTGCCGTGAGCCGTTCGCCGGGAGGCGTCCATGACGAGAACCGCCTTTAGGGTGAAGCCGCAGCTTTCCAGCAGATGGCCTATCCGCCGGTACAGCTCCTCCTCCGCCAAAGGCCGGAAACGGTTGAACAAGGGCGCGATCCACTTAGGGCCCGCCCAGGTCAGGGCCACGCTGAAGAGCACCCAAATCCCCCAGGCATACAGCCACCAGAGGGCCCCCGTCCCCGCCATCAAGGCCAGGACCGCCACGGACAGGGGGATCAGTAGCGCGGCGGCCACCAGGATTCCCCGCAGGAGGTCCGTCAGGAATAGGGCCGGGGTGGTGCGGTTGAACCCGAAGCGGGCCTCGATCGCGAAGGTTCGATAGGCGCTAAAGGGCACCGCCAGCAGACCCCGGACCGCGGCCACCGACAGCAGAAGGCCGGTCCCGGCCACCAGGGGGTGCAGGGCCGGATCCCGCCACGTCTCGGCGAGCACCTGCACCCCGCCCCCAACGGTCAGGACGATCAGCAGGAAGGCCTGGGCCGATTGCTCCGCCCACCCCGTCCGTAGCCGGGCCGCCGCGTAATCGGCCGTGCGCTGCTGGGCCTGGGGCANNCGAAAGGGGCCGGGACACTGTCCCGGCTGGTGGCGAGGTGACGGAGCTGGCGGCGGCTGAGCCACCAGCGGGTGGCGGTTACGGCGCCCAAAACGGCCAGGAAAGCCAGGGCGAAGGGATGCATGGGGGCTCCCGGATAGTTTTCCCCGGGGGAAGGAGGATTATCTCCGGGTCAAGTCCCCGGCCTCTCAAACCGCCATCGGGCCCCCGGTGTAGCTCCTTTGGTGGTAGGGCGCCAAGGCTTTCCGTCAACCACCCCGATGATCTCGGAGACCCCAACCCCCGGCCCCCGCGGGGCGCTCATGGCGACTCCGTTTTCCACCCAGACGGGGATGGCCACGGCGGGACGATCGGCCTCGGAGAGCACCGGCACCCTGCACCCCCTTATCCAGGGGGTGCAGGGTGCCGGTTTCGCTGGCGCTGGGGCCGGCGGGAGCGGGGCGTCCATGCCTACCCGGACGGGTCCTGCGGAAGGGGGTATCAGCCGGCATCCACCGCCTTCTTGGACAGTCGGATGCGACCCCGGTTGTCGATCTCCAGCACCTTGACCCGGACCATGTCGCCTTCGCTGAGGTAGTCGGTCACCTTCTCGATGCGCTGGGGGGCGATCTCGGAGATGTGCAGCAGCCCGTCGGTGCCCGGGAGGATCTCCACGAAGGCCCCGAAGTCGGTGATCCGGACCACCTTGCCTTCATAGATCTTGCCCTCCTCCACCTCCTCCACCAGCTTCTCGATCCGGCGCTTGGCCTCCTCGGCGCCTTCGGCATCGGTGGAGGTGATATAGACGGTGCCATCGTCGTCGATGTCGATGCTGGAGTTGGTCTCCTCGGTCAGCGACCGGATGGTCTTGCCCCCGGGGCCGATCACCTCCCGCACCTTCTCGGGCTTG
>JABAHQ010002639.1_pt1 | contig 24843 bp, 21 predicted proteins | sample 7062091 | NCBI WGS metagenome assembly JABAHQ01 (sample SAMN14534359, study PRJNA622989) | marine sediment metagenome | biome: marine biome [ENVO:00000428]; feature: marine pelagic biome [ENVO:01000023]; material: deep marine sediment [ENVO:00002113] | place: India: Gulf of Kutch | collected...
GCGCCGGACGGCACCGCACGGCACCGCACGGCACCGCACGACGCCGGTCGCGGCCCTGGTCGCGGCCCGGGCCGGCCTGTTGCGCTCGGGCAAAAAAAACCGCATGTCCCCGCATAACCTATGGACGAATGCGCGCCGCCTGGGCCATATAAGGGCACAGCGAGTCGGGGAGGGGAGGCCCGCGCCGCGCGCCGCCAGACGATGTATCCCGCACCGCGCATCGAGAGTTTCGGGCTGTGGCCGGGCCAGCTGCTCGGCGGCAAGTACGTCGTCGAGGAGTACCTGGGCGGCGGCCTCGAGGGCGAGGTCTACCGGGTGATCGAAGCGCGCACCCGGGTGCGCCGCGCCGCCAAGCTGTTCTACCCGCACGAGAACCCGCGCGACCGGGCGGCGCGGCTGTATGCCCGCAAGCTCGACCGCCTGCGCGACTGCCCCATCGTCATCCAGTACCACCACGCCGAGACGCTGCAGCTGCGCCGCTGCCGGGTGACCTGCCTGATCAGCGAGTACGTCGACGGCGTGCTGCTGGCCGACTACGTGGCGGCCCACCCGGGCCGCCGGCTCGGGCCGTTCGAGGCCCTGCACCTCATCTACCCGATCGTCCGCGGCCTGGAGCAGATCCACCGGCTCAGGGAGTACCACGGCGACCTGCACGAATATAACGTCCTGGTGCGCCAGCGCGGCATCTTCTTCGACGTCAAATGCGTCGACTTCTACCCCCTCGGGCGCTACTCGGGCGAGCGCCGCCAGGACGACATCGTGGACGTGGCGCGCCTGCTCTACTGGGTGGTCGGCGGCCGCCGCTGGTACGCCCGCCAGCCGCCGGCCGTCAAGGCCGTGTGCCGCGGCCTGCGCCGCGACCTCATCCTGGAGCGCTTCCCCAGGGCGAGCCACCTGCGCCAGTACCTGGAAAGCTTCCCCTGGCTGTCCGTGCTGTGAGGCGCGCGCCTCACTCCAGCGGCGCCGAGCGGAAGGCCGTGCGGCTCCAGCTCGCGTCCGCCAGGAACCGCTCGAAGACCCGGGCCAGGGCCTGGTTGAGCGCCACGACCGAGGCCTCGACGCTGTCGTCGGCCGAGGTCGCCTCCGCGGCGTAGGAGTCGACCACGAGGAGCTGATTGCGCGCGCTCTCCACCATGGCCAGCTCGACCTCGACGGCCACGCGCGGCGGGCCGCCGCCGAGCAGGCGCTCCAGGCGCCGCAGCCGGCCGCTCACCTCGTAGTTGGGCCGCACCCTGAGCTCCGGGGTGATCACCGACCTGGCCAGGCCGCTGCCGCGCAGGTAATCGACCAGCTGGGCCTGCAGCATGCGCGGCGGCGGGTCCATCCAGTAATGGTAGTCGTGCTGCTGCATCTCGTGCGCCTGGCCGCTGGCGCTGTACAGCAGCGGGCGCTCGCGCAGCAGGCCGTCGGCCGCGAGCGGGGCCACCGAGACGACGCCCGGGAAGACGATCGCCTCGCCGCGCGGCGGCGGCGTCACCAGGACCCGGTAGTAGTGGTCGCGCGGCACCGGCGGCGCCGAGCCGAGGCAGCCGGCGAGCCCGGCCAGCAGCAGGACCGCGAGGGCGAGGCGTCTCATCCTCCGGCCTCGCTGGCGCGGCCGCGCGCCGGCGAGACCGCCTGGCGCGGCGTGCCGTCGAGCAGCAGCCCCGGGTTGCGGCGGATCAGCCGGCTGAACTCGTTCATGTTGCGCGCGGTGCCTTCCAGGTTGTGCACGACGCTGTCCACCGTCGCCGCGATGGACGACAGAGTGTAGCGGACGTCCTTTAACGATTGGTCGACGCTGGCCTGGTTGTCCTCGACCAGGCGGTCGAGGTTGCCGGCCACGTTGTCGACCTTGGCCAGGGTGTCGCTCAAATCGCCGCTGATCGCGGCGAGGTTGGCCGTGGTCTCCTCCATGTTGCGCACCGAGTGGCGCACGGCCTCGACGTTTTGCGGGGCCAGGAGGTCCTGCAGCGGCTCGACGCTGGCGTTGAGGCGCTCCGTGAAGGCCGTGACCTGCTGCGTGATGCGCGGGGCGTCAGCCTCCACCGTCTCCGCGAGCGAGTGCAGGGTCTCCACGAGCGGCCGGATGTTCCTGCGGTTGAGGTCGCTGATCTCGGCCGCGGTGGCGTTGATCGTGGCGAAGATATCGGCGGCCGGCGCGCCGGGGATCTCGCCGCCGGGCGCCACCGCCGCCTCGCTCTGGCCGGCGGCGATGTCGATCGTCTTGGCGGCCAGGAAGCTCGAGCTGCCGACGCGCGCGACGCTGTCGTCGGGGATCCGCCAGCCGTGCTGGACGCTGACGTTGACCCGGAAGCGCATGCCGCCGCCGTGTTCGACGGGCGCGATATCGTCGACCTGTCCGACCGGATAGCCCTCGTAGCGCACCTGGGTCCCGAACTTCACGTCGGCGACGTTGTCGAAGACGATGAAGTAGCTGTCGACCGCGCCCGTGCGCCCGGCCAGGAGCGCGACCGACAGGATCCCGGCGGCCAGCATGGCGGTGACGAACGCGCCGACGATGACGTAGTTGAGCCTCTGCTTGTACATGTCTTTCTCACCCGGGTCCCGATTGTCGGCGCCTTGCCGCTTATCCCGCGCCGGCTCACGCGGTTCCCGTCAGCCGGCGCAGGTAGTCCGCCGGGTCGAGCCTGGGCTCCGCCGAGCGCCGGTTGAGCAGGCTCTGGACCCGATCGTTGCGGCTCTCGCGGATCGCTTCGGGCGTGGCGACCTCGACGATCCGCCCGTCGTCCAGGATGGTGATGCGGTCGGCGATCTTGAGCGCGCTCTCCACCTCGTGGGTCACCACCACCACGGTCATCTCCATCGCCTCGCGCAGGCGCAGGATGAGCTCGTCGAGCGCCGCCGAGACGATGGGGTCGAGGCCGGCCGACGGCTCGTCGAAGAACAGCACCTTGGGGTCCATGACGATGGCGCGCGCGATGGCGGCGCGCTTGAGCATGCCGCCCGAGAGCTCCGCGGGCATCAGCTCGCCGAAACCGGACAGGTTGACGACCTCCAGCTTCATCCTGGCCATGATGTCCATGGTCTTCTCGTCCAGCCTGGCGTGCTCGCGCAGCGGCAGCTTGATGTTCTCCGCCACGCTCATGGAGCTGAACAGGGCGCCGCCCTGGAAGGCGACCCCGATGCGGCGCCGCAGGTCGAGCATCTCGATGCCGCCGAGGCGCGTGACGTCGCGGCCCAAAAGCTTGAGGCTGCCGGCGCTCGGATGCTCCAGGCCGATCAGATGGCGCAGCAGCGTGCTCTTGCCGGAGCCGCTGCCGCCCATGATCACCATGATCTCGCCCTCGTCGACCGTCAGGTCGAGGCCGAACAGGATCTGGACCTCGCCGTGGTGCGCGTCCAGGCCGCGCACCTCGATCACCGGATCGGGGGCCAGGCTCGCGGCGCGCGCGGCAAGGGTGTTCTGTAGCTCCGTGGCGGTCATGTCACTGGGTCATCACAAAGCCGAAGATCATGTCCACGATGATGATCGCGGAGCTGGCGTGCACCACGGCGCGCGTGGTCACCCGCCCGACGCCTTCGGAGCCGCCCTTGACGAGCGATCCGTTGAGCGCCCCGATGATCACGATCAGGATGGCGAAGAGCACGCTCTTGCCCAGCCCGTGCAGCAGGTCGTTGGGCTTGAGCACGTCGATGGTGTTGGCCACGTAGGCGGCCATGGAGGTGTCGGTCGCGCCGGCGACGAAGAGCCCGGCCGTGCCGAGCGCCACCAGGTTGGACCACATGGTCAGCGCCGGCAGCATGACCAGCATGGCCACGAGCGTCGGCGCCACCAGGTAGCGCACCGGATTGATGCCGATCGCGCGCAAGGCGTCGACCTCCTGGTTGATCACCATGGTGCTGATCCGCGCGGCGAGCGCCGAACCGGAGCGCCCGGCCATGAGGATTCCGATGACCAGCGGCGAGAACTCGCGGGTGAGCGCCAGCGCGATGCCGACGTGGGCGAAGGACTCGGCGCCGAACAGGCCGAGCGAATAGAGGCTCTGGACCGCCAGCATGACGCCGATCGCGGCCGACAGCAGGGAGGCGATGGGCACGGCCTCGACGCCGACGTGCTGCATCTGATGGAGGATCGCGGCGAGGCGCACGGGCTGGCGCCGGCGCCGTCCGAGCAGGGCCCAGAATACGCCCTCGCCCAGCAGGCTGCTGGCATAGCCGATCTCGTCCAGACAGCGCACGGCGCCGCGGCCTGTATGTTCGACCAGCCTGAGCACGAGCGGCGATGCTCCCTATGTCCCCGCCTCGAACGCGGCGGCGAGGTCCTCGTGGATCGGGAAGACGATGTCCAGGCGGGCCAGTTCCAGCACGCGCATGGCCTGCGTGCTGACGGACACCAGCGCCAGTTCGGCGCCGTGGCCGCGCGCGGCCTGCAGGGCTTCGATCAGGCAGGCGATGCCGGAGCTGTCGATGTAGGTCACCTCGGACAGGTCGACAAGGACGTTGCGCTTGTCGGCGACCGCCTCGAGAAGCGTCTGGCGAATCGCCGGGGAATGCTCGAGGTCGACGCTGCCGCGCAAGCGGATCACGTCTTGCTCGGGCGCATGGGTCAGGGTGTGCGCCATGGCGAGCCATCCGTTCGTTTGATCATTTCCAACAGGTTTCCCGGCCCCTCCGGGTTGGGCTGAAACTCGGCCGAGTCCATGATTTCGTGGATGAAGTGCGTGCCGAGCCGGCCGGGTCTGACTTCGTTGAGGGCGCGGGGCTTGATCTCGGCCGGGTCGACGGGCGGCGCGAAGTCGCGCAGCCGCACCAGGATGCCGTCTTCGCAGCGAAAAACGGCGAGCTGGATCTCGCCGTCCTCGCGCCCCTTGTAGCCGTGGACGATGACGTTCTGGCAGGCCTCGTCGACCGCCAGGACGATGCTCTGGGCGGTGCCGTCGTCGAAGCCGCACATGCGCGCGGCGGCGCGGATGCTGCCACGGACCAGCTTCAGTCGATCGACGCACGCCGGAAAGCACAGCTCGAGCAGCGTCTCCAAGGCGCCTTCGGCGACCGCGGGAAGGCTGCGCACGCTAGCCATGGGGCTGGCCTCCGGTATCCTCGATCGCCAGCACCGTGAGGTCGTCGCGCATCTCCCAGCCCTCGTCGTCCAGTTCGGCAAGCAGGCGCTGCAGGCGTTCGCCGAGCGGCAGCGCCGAGAGCCCCTCGACCAGTTGGATCAGGCCCTCGACGCCCAGCTCCTCGCCGTCGCCGTAGTGGAACTCCACCAGGCCGTNNATCAGGCCCTCGACCCCGAGCTCCTCGCCGCTCTCGTAGCGGAACTCCAGCAGGCCGTCGCTGAAGATGTAGAACTCGCCGCCCGCCAGATTCACTTCGTGCGTCCAGAACTGCATCTCCGGGACGATCCCCAGCGGCGGCGCCTCCGCCGGAAACGTGCGGTAGCTGCGATCGGGGTTGCGCAGCAGCGGCGGTTCATGACCGGCGTTGGCGAAGCGGAGCAGGCCGCTGGAGGGGTCGTAGGTGCCGGCCACCATGGTCACGAACATGCCGCGGCTGCTGGTTTCATGGATCTCGCGATTGATGATGGCCATGATCGCGGCCGGGTCGTCGCTGCGCTTGCCGAGGCAGCGAAACAGGCTCGCGGCCTTGGCCATGAGCAGGGCCGCGTTGATGCCTTTGCCCGAGACATCGCCGAGGGCGAACGGGATCCGCTGGTCCGCCAGGGTGAAGAAGTCGAAGAAGTCCCCCGAGACCTGCCGGATCGGCCGGTTGAGGCCGAACACCGGGAGCCTGTCCTGGGCGCAGTTGGGCAGCAGGTTGCGCTGGATCTCCGCGGCCAGGTCCAGCTCGCGCTGGGTGACCTGCTGGTGCACCAGCTCCTCGGCCATGCGGGCGTTGGATACGGCCAGCGCGGCGGAGTTCGCCATGGTCTGAATGAGGTAGGACTCGCGCGGCGCGAAGGTGCCGGCGCTGCGCTTGTTGACCACCTGGATGGCGCCGAACGGCCGTCCGTCCGCCGCCATCGGGGCGCACAGCGCCGAGCGCACCATGAGCCGATTCTTGTCGCCGATGGCACCGAGCAGCTCGGCGTCGCCGCGGGGCTCATGGATCGATTCCACCGCGTTGCGGCGCAGGCAGCGGCCGAGAACGCCCTCGCCCGGCACGACGCGCACCCCGCGCAGGTCCACCGGCCCCTCGCTGGCGCGGCAGACGAGGTCGCCGCTGGCCTCGTCGAGCAGAAAGAGCGCCCCCGCCTCCGCCTGGACACCCTGGACGATGCCGGTCAGGGCCGTCTCCAGCGTCGCCTCGAGGTCGCGCGAGACGGCAAAGAACTGGCTGAACGCCGCGAGATACTGCACCTCGTCCGGGTGCTCGAGCTCCGGCGCGTCGCCGGGGTGGTTCGGAATCGGCGCGGTCATGGGATGGTTCGCCTGGCTGCTGCGCATCGGCAGTCCCCAGGATACGCAGAAATGCTTAACCATTACTTGGCTTTACCGGGAAGCCGCCGAGTTCGCGAACGGCCTTGGGGGGCCCTGGCGCAAGGGCGCGGGCGGCCTGCCGTAAGGGCGCGGGCGGCCTGCCGCGGGCAAGCGGGGCGCCCGCCTGCCCGGGCCGAAGCGAGCCGGGCGCGGCGCGCCGCCCGGGGCTACGCCCGCCGGCGAAGCGGGTTGCTCGGGTTACAAGGTGCCTGCGCCGAGTGCCTGCGCCGAGTTCGCTGCGCGCCTTGGCCCGAGGCGGCGGAGACTGCGTTGCAAATTTGCGGCAAGGGGCAAGGAATCGTCGGCCTATGTCGTTCGGTCGGTTGCTTTTTTTACCGAATTCGCCTACTTGTTAACCAATTTAATTAATCTCGCTGGCGAATTAATTAATCCTCATGGTAAAAATTGACTAATTCATTAATGACAGGGGGAATTATTTTGGGCAGACGGGACAAACTCATACATACCTGTATGTGGAGCGGCCGGACTCGCCTTGATCCTGAAGCATAAAATCAAGAAACTTCAGGTAATACAAAATTAATCCGGCGGTCGGATAACGGTCTGTTCACGGGGGTGGTTTGATGACCGGACGTTACGCGATTCGGGCGCTCGTGGTGGAGGACGAGCCGAGCCTGATCGACGATTACAGACAGATCCTGTGCCCGCCGCCGGACTCCCAGGACGACCGCCTGTTCGCCAAGCTCGAGAGGGACCTCTTCGGCGCGGCCGCCCGCCACCAGCGGTTCCCCGAGGTCGACCTCGTCGCCCTCAGCCAGGGCCGCGAGGCCGTGGAGGCGGTGAGCGCCGCGATGCAGGAGGCCCGGCCCTTCACGGTTGCGTTCGTCGACCTTCTGCTCTCGCCCGGCCTGGACGGTCTGCAGACCGCCGAGCAGATCCGCGCCCTGGATCCCGAGATCCACATCGTCCTGGTCTCCGCGCAGGCCCAGGTCCATGCCGTCGAGATGAGCGAAAGGGTGCCGCCCGCGGATCAGTTGTATTTCGTAAAGAAACCCTTCCATCCTACTGAGATTCAACAGTTGCTTTTGGCCCTGGCCGCCAGGTGGCGGGCCGAGAGCTGGCGCGTGGGAAGCGCTCGCTCCGGCGCCGCCTCGGCGGCGCTCGGCCGCGGCGGCCTGGGCGAGGCATTGGAGCGTCTTCCGGCGGGCGCCGTGGTGTTCGATCGGCGCGACCGCCTGCTCTCGGCCAACCGGGAGATGGGCCGCCTGTTCCCCGAGCTCGGCGACCTCTTCGTCGCGGGCACGCCCTACGAGCAGATCCAGCGCCAGATGGCCGAGAGGCTGCTGCCGGAGAACACCTTGGTGCGCCTCGACACCTGGATCGGCGACCGGATGGACTGGCACGCCCGCTCGGGCGGCGCGCTCGAGCAGAAGCTGCGCGGCTCGCGCTGGGTGCTGCTGGTCGAGGGCGCGGCGGCCTCGGGCGAGACCTACTGCCTGTACTACGACATCACCGATCTCAAGCGGCGCGAAGCGAGCCGCGCGACGGCCGCGCACATGACCCACATGGCGCAGTCTTTCGCGGCCCTGTGCGAGCAGTTGGACGGCCTGGCGAGCGGGCCGCGCGAGGTCGCCGCGACAAGCCGGCGCGGCGGCGCGGCCGTGTCCGTTCTGCCCGGCGCAATCGGCGCAAACGGCGGGTTTGGCCATGTCCAGTCGCTGGCCGACAAGCTGCACGCGATCGCGCAGCGCCAGAAGCTCAGCCCCGAGCCGCTCGGCCTCAACCGCCTGGTGGGCGAGGTGGTCCGCAGGATGCGCGCCGAGCTGCCCGCCGGCGTGCAGCTGGAGGTGATCGCCGGCGCGGGCCTTTGGCCGGTGCTGCTCGACGGCGCCAAGTTCGAGACCGCGCTGGCCGAGGTGGTGCGCAACGCCTGCGAGGCGATGGCGGCCGGGGGCCGGCTGGCCCTGGAGACCGTCAACATCCGCCTGACGCGGGACTTCGTCGCCACGCGCGCGGGCCTCGTCGCCGGCGAATACGTCCGGCTGTCGGTGCAGGACACCGGCCCGGGCATGTCCCCGGAGCTGGCCGAGCGGGCGCTGAACCCGTTTTTCACCTCCAAGGACAAGAGGGCGCACATGGGCCTGGGCCTGAGCATGGTCTACGGCTTCATCTGCCAGTCGGGCGGTTACATCGAGATCGACGGCGGCGAGGGTCGCGGCGCCACCGTGGACATCTACTTCCCACGCGGCGAGGAGGTCACCGCCGAGCCGGTCGAGGACGAGGCCGCGCAGGACCTGGCGGCCCAGAAAGGCCTCGGTTCGGCGGGCAGGCGCCGGGCCTAGTCGGCGCGCCCCGGACAGGCCGGGCGTGCGCCGAGCGGTGGCCATGGTGTAGCGGGCCCTTGCGGGGGCGGGGGCGGCGTGTCGCGGCGCGGCCCGCGGGCTGCGGCGTGCCAACAGGTGGCGAGGAGGCGCCAGCGTGACGGCCAGCATCCGGCTCTATCTGCTGGGCGGGTTCCGCCTGGAAAACACCGCGGGCGAGGTGCTGACCATCCCGCTGCGCAAGGCCGAGGCGCTGTTCGCCTACCTGGCCATGGCCCCGGGAAAGACGGCCTCCCGCGAGAAGCTCGCGACCTTGCTGTGGGGCGAGTCCGACCAGCAGCGGGCGCGCCAGAGTCTGCGCCAGGCGCTGTTCGCCCTGAGCCGGGAGTTCGCGCAGGCCGAGGTGTCGGGGCTGCGCATGGAAAGCCAGATGGTCTCGCTCGATCCGGACGCGGTCTGGGTCGATGCCTGCGAGTTCCAGGCCCTCGCCGCACACGGCGGGCGGCTCGAGCTGGCCCGGGCGAGCGCGTGCTACCGCGGCCCCTTTCTTCAGGATTTCAATGTCGACGCCCTCGATTTCGACGACTGGCTCCTGGCCACCCGGACCCGGCTGGAGGAGACCGCGCTCAAGGTCTTTGTCGAGCTCCTCGATCACCAGGAGGAGGCCGGCGACATTTCAGCCGCGATCGAGACGGCCCAGGCGGCTCTGCGCATCGACAGTTACCGGGAGGACATCCATCGCCGTTTGATGCGCCTTTACATGGCCAAGGGCATGCGCTCCTCGGCGCTGCACCAGTACCGGCAGTGCCGCGACTTCCTCGAGCGCGAGCTGGGCGTGCCGCCCGACGAGGACACGAACGCGCTCTACAAGAGCATTCTCGAGGCGGGGCCGAGCGCGGCGCCCGATCTGGTCGAGCCTCTCGAGGAGCCGGTGCCGCGGCCGGCGCCGGAGCCCGGGCGCGCGGCGCCGACGCCGGTTACGGTGGGACGCGAGCCGGAGCTGCGCCTGCTCAACGAGCAGCTCGGAGCGGCCCGGCAGGGCGGCTGCCGCCTGCTCGCCGCCCTCGGCGAGGCCGGCGTGGGCAAGAGCCATCTGCTCAGGCACTTCGTGCAGGATCTGGCGGCTCGGGACACGCCCGGACCGACGGCGCGCGGCCGGCGCACGGAGCGCTCGCTGTCGCTCGGCCTGTGGGTCGATCTGCTGAACGATCCGGCCCTGGCCGGGGACGCCGGCCTGGACGAGCGGCTTCCTCCGCCGGCGCGCGAGCATCTGGCGCTGCTCCGGTCCAACCGCGTCCACGCGCTCGACGGGGCCGAGGGCGCCGGAGGAGACCGGCGGCGGCTCTACGATGCCGTGGTCGAGCTGTTGCGCGCGCGCTCGGCGCAGCAGCCCCTCGCGGTCGTTCTCGATGACCTGCAGTGGGCCGACGAGGAGAGCCTGCGGCTGCTGGCCTTCGTGGTCCGGCACCTGGGCGAGGCGCCGGTGCTCTTCGTCGCCGCCATCCGGTTGGAGGACTTGGAGCGGGCGGGTCTGCTCTGCGACCTGCTGCGGGACTTGGAGGACGACGGCCTGCTCTCGCTGATCACCCTGCAGCCTCTGACGCGCGAGGCGACGGCCCTGCTGGTCGAGCGCCTGCAGCAGGCAACGGCCGGCAAAGCGGAGCCGAAGGCCAAGCCGGGCGAGATCTGGGCGCTCAGCGAGGGCAACCCCCAGATCGTGGTCGAGATCCTGGGGCTGAGCGCCGCGGGCGAGGCCGCCCTTCGCGGCGGCGGGGCGAAGCTGCCCGAGCGGGTGATCGCCGAGGTGTTCCGCGCGCTGGGCTCGCTCGGCCGGGCGGCGCGCGAGCTGGCCACGACGGCGAGCGTCCTCGGCCCGCGCGTCGAATACGACGTTCTCAGGCGGGCCGTGGCGCTGGACGAGGAGGAGGTCGTCAAGGGCGTCGAGGAACTGGTCGCGGCCCGGATCCTGGTTCCCCACGGTGACGATCTCGCCTTCGCCCGCAGACGGGTTCGTCTCGCCCTGTACGAGACCCTGTTGCCGCAGCGCCGCAGGGCGCTGCACGCGGCCGCGGCGCGCACCATCGAAGCGCTCCACGCGGGCGAGCTGGCGCCGCATTTCGATGCCCTGGCGGGCCACTACCGCGAGGCCGGGCAGGCGGCGAAGGCGCTCGAGTGCGACCTGGCCGCCGGCGTCGCCGACATGAAGCGCGGCGCGCACAGAGCGGCCCGCAAACTGTTCCAGCGGGCCCTCAAGATGGCGCAGGCGCTGCCCGAGGGCGTGCGCTCCCGGGCTCTCGAGGTGGATGCACGCCTCGGCCTGGGCGCGATCGCCGAAACGGAGCAGGACCTGGGCGCCGCCGCGGCCATATTCGGCGGCCTCGAGGCCCGCTTCGATCGGATCGAGAGCCCGCGGCAGCGGCTCGCCGCACTGGTTGCGTTGTCGCGGGTGCGCTGCGTCCAGAAGGACCGCGACGGCGCCTACGACTACGCGCGGCGCGCCCTGGCCGAGGCGGGACGAGCCGGCGGCGACTGCCTGTGGCCCTCGGCGGACTGCCTGCTCATCCGGCTGCATCTGATCAACGGCGCGCTCGGGCGCACCATCGATCGCCTGGCGGAGAGCCGCGAGCGGGCGCGGCGGCTGCAGCTGCACGAGGACGAGGCCGACGCGGCGGCCGCTCTGGGCGTGTTGTACGCCCTGCAAGGCGAGTTCACGCTGGCGGCCGACCAGACCCGGCACGCCGTCCAGGTGGCCGAGGGGCTGGGCGACGAGCGTCACTTGGCGGCCGCCCTCCAGTTCCGCGGCATGACCGCGATGTGGCAGGGCTCCCTCGAGGCCGCGCTCGCCGACCTCGACAAGGCCGGGCGCATCGCCGAGGACCGGGGCGACCTGCTTCGGCTCTACTCGCTCCGCGGCCATCGCGCCTTCGCCCTGTCGGCGCTGAAGCGCTACGAGGAGGCCGTGGAGGAGTTCAGGCGGGCGCTCGACATGGCCTCGCGCCTCAACACCAGGATCCTGCTGTCCCAGTTCATGGCCTGGATGGCGGAGGCGGCGTTCGAGGCCGGCGATCACGAAGAGGCGCTTCACCGCGGCCGCGAAGCCGTCCGGCTCGCCGCGGAGACCAACCAGCCCTGGGCGCGCTCCATAGCGCTTCGCACGCTGGCGCGGGTGCTCGCGCATCCCGAGGTCCGGGACCTGGAGGGCGCGGACAAGTCGATCCGCTCGGCCCTGGCCGAGCAGGAGGGCCTCGGCATCAAGTTCGAGACGGCGCGCTCGCTGATCGTGCAGGCGAAGATCATGCGCTCGGCCGGCCAAACCCGTCGCTCGAGCGCGATCTACGGCGAGGCCAGCAAGTTGTTCGAGCAGATGCGCATGACGGGCGATTTCGACAGCGCCCGCCACATGGCCGAGGTCCTGGTTCCGGTGCACGACGCGAGCGCCGAACAGGGCGAGTAACGGGCCGCGGCCGGGGGCGCGGCGGCGCGCAAACGGACCGGCGCCGCGCCTGCTCGAGGTCGCCTGCGCCATGCTGCAAAGCCAGCCCCCGTTCGATTCCAACCATCCTCGGCCGTGACGCATCCCCTGATCCGCGCGGGGCTCCAGCCCCGCGAAGACCTCCCTTGCTCATTGGCGGGCAGTCCCCCTTTGAAGCGGCCCGGCCGGGGATGGCCAGAGCGCCCCTGCAAGGATAAAGGTGTTTCTTGCTCAGCCACCGAGCTGTCAGGTGAGCGACATGTGCGCCAAGGACGAGGGGACACGGCACGACCCGAGGCTTCTAGAGGACGCGCCATTTTGCGCGGACTCGCTCTCCGGCGCGCCCGCCCGCGGCCGCCCACGCGATCGCCGGATACGGGCGGTGCGCTTTTCATGATCGTTTAGGCTCGGGATGCTTGGAGGTGCGCTCACATGTGGCGATTCGCGCGGTTTCTAGGTCGCGAACGCGTCTTGTCCGTGTTCGCTCCGCCGCTGATATTTCTCGGCGCTCTGGTCAATTTCATACTGTATCACGGCTACGAGGCGCTCGCGCCGGAAGCGCTATTGGCCTATGCCGTTACCGGCGGCGCAGGGCTGGCGCTGGGTCTTTTGCTGGCCGTGGTCCCGTCCGATCGCTTGCGTGCTTCCGGTTTCGCTGCCCTTCTATTCATATTTCTTGAGCTTCAGTACCAAATCGTCGATCGATTGCACCGTTTTGGCCTATCCCAAGACGCGCCGATACTTCGGTACCTCCTAATCTTCGCGATTCTGAGCGCTGCGGCGTTTCTGATCTTGTCCGTGCGCAAACACGTGGCCACGATTTTCGCGGTGGTGTTTGCCGTGATTCTGGCAAGTACCATAGCGATGCCGCCTCAGCCGATCTCTTTCGGCAAGTCGTCAAGTTCACTGGATGCACGAGATGGCGACAAGCTGCCGCCCGTCGTTCACATAATTCTGGACGGCCACATCGGCATAGAGGGTATCCCCAGCGAGCTGCGCGGTGGGTCAGAGCTGCAGCGACTGCTCAAGACGTTCTATCTGGAACGCGGCTTTCGGTTGTTCGGACGCGCGTACAGCAGCCACTTTCTGACTCGCCATTCGATCTCTGCCGTACTCAACCCTGGAGGCCCTGATTCGCAAGGACCGTTGATGCACCAGGGAGAGGACAGGTGGGCTCTCGCCGAGAACCGTTACTTTCGAAAGCTCGCCGGCTCCGGGTATGGCATTCGCGTATATCAGACGGAGTACCTGCGCTACTGCGGCGTGCAAGAGATAGAGTTCGAGTCGTGCATGACGTATTCGGGGTCGAGCTTACGTCTGATCGAGGGATTGGGCCTGTCTGCCGCGGCCAAGGCCCGGCTCATGCTCGGCGGCTATCTCTCCAGATCGCGTATCTACTTCTCTGCCTGGCGTGCTTATGACGCGATACGGCTGTTCTTGATCGAGGCGGGCTTGGACGTCTTGCCGAGGGGAAACAGGCGGAGCACCGACTTTCACAGCCTTGGCGTCCTGCCGGTCGTCCAGCGCGTCAAGGGGGATATCCTGTCCTTGCCGAACGGGCGTATCTTTTTCGTTCACCTCATGCTTCCGCATGCGCCGTTTTTCCTGACCTCCGATTGCCGGGTGCGGGACATCTCCGATTGGTACAGCCGCAAGCTTTACCACAAGTACCTAGCAACAGCCGGATCGAGGGATTTTCGGGAACAGGCCTATCGCAGGTACTTCGAGCAAATCCGGTGTCTTTATTCAGTCTTAGGGGAGCTTTTCGACAGCATGCGGCAGGCGGGGATGTTTCAAGAGTCCACCATCGTCGTACACGGCGATCATGGCTCGCGGATAAACCTGTTCGACCCGGTCTCCGAGCACGCGAGACGCCTCACGTCTCGGGACCTGAAGGATTCATATTCCACTTTGTATGCGATCCGCTCCGCGCGCATCGAGCCCGGGTATGACACGCGCAGCGAGACGATCCAGAACCTGTTCTCCGAACACATGTTTGGACGCGCGCCAAATGCGACGCGAGAGATCTATCTGGCCCCCACGGAGGGGCATCCGATTCGCCCGTTCAAGGGCGTGCCCTTCGAAGACTAGGCCGGCTCCGACAGAGTCGCCACGTGGAGCGGACGGTGTTCGCTCGGCCCCACGTCGTCGTTGCGACCAAACACGTGACTGCGCATCGATATCGAAGAGTTGGAGCACATTCACCGGCTCGATGGGGCTCATCCCCAGGCGGGTCCCATGGACGAGGGACCTGCTCCGGCAAGCGGCACATTGCGTCCGAGGCCGGGACGAGGCATGGAGCCACGCGACTCACCGTCCAAACCAAAGACGGATCTCTCGGCCTCGACCGGGCGAGCCCACAAAAGCGCCACTCGGGCGTGGTCCCCTGAGCGCCGCGGGCGGCTGTTTTCTCAGCGCCGCGACAGCCCGAGCACGCTGTAGAAGAAGCTGGAAAATATGACCTGCAGCCCGAGAATGAGCGCGGTGACGCCCGGCAGCACGACGCGCATGGACACGACCGGGTCCAGGCCGCCGAAGGAGCGGCTGCCCCAGACCTCCACGGCGTAGATCGAGGCCCCCAGGCCGCCGACCAGCAACAGGCCGCCGATGGCCAGCCCGACCTCCAGGCTGAACAGCTCGCCGAGCCTGGCGATGCGCGGGTCCTCGGGCAGGAGCTTGGCGTTGATGCCGTAGATCTTCGTGAACACCGCGAAGACGACCGCCTGGAAGCCGCAGACGACGGCGGCCGCGCTGTAGGCCAGGGTGTGGACGTCGAGCGTCACGCTGCCGAGCTGGCGCGGGCCGGGCACCAGCCAGGCCATGGTCGCGAGGCCGACCAGCATCAGCAGCGCCCGGGATAGAGGAACAGCCAGCGCGGGCTGAACAGCAGCAGGAAGCGCAGGTGCCGCCAGCCGTCGCGCCAGCTGCGTAGGTGCGGCGCGCGGCTGCGCCCGTCCGGCGAGAGCGTGGTCGGAACCTCGCTGATCCTGAGCTGCTGCAGCGTCGCCTTGACCACCATCTCGCTGGCGAATTCCATGCCGGGCGCCGTCAATTCGAGGCCCCGCACGGCGTCTCGGTTGAAGCCGCGCAAGCCGCAGTGAAAGTCGCCGACCGGGCTGTGGAAGAAGAGGCGCCCGATGCCGGTGAGCACCGGGTTGCCCAGATAGCGATGCAGGGCCGGCATGGCGCCCGGCTTGATGCCGCCGTGGAAGCGATTGCCCATGACCAGCTCGTAGCCCTCGCGCAGCTTCGCCACGAAGGGATCCAGGGCGGTGAAGTCATAGCTGTCGTCGGCGTCGCCCATGATGATGTACGTGCCGCGCGCCGCCGCGATGCCGCCGAGCAGCGCCGCGCCATAGCCCTTTTGCGCGATCGGCACGACGCGGGCGCCCAGCGATTCGGCGATCGCCTGCGAGCCGTCCGTGCTGCCGTTGTCGGCGACCAGAACCTCGCCGGCGATGCCTCGGCTCTCCAGGTAGGCCCTGGCCTTGCCGACGCAGGTCCCGATGGTCTCGGCCTCGTTGAGGCAGGGCATCAGGATGGTCAGCTCGCACGCCGGGTGCGCCGGCGCGCTTCGCTCGATCTCGGGGTGGGCCAACGCGCTCATGTGCCCTCGCTCGTGGCTACACTATCGGCGGGGCCGGTTTCCCAAAGGTTAAGCCCGGCACCCGGCCGGCCTCAAGAGCGATGAGCGGGGGGCGGTCCGGCCGCGGCGGGTCACTTGGCGGCGCGACCGTAGACGTCGTCGAAGCGCTCGATGTCGTCCTCGCCGAGATACTCGCCCGACTGGATCTCGATGAGCCGCAGGGTGTCCGGGCCGGCGTTCTCCAGACGGTGCGGGGTGCCGACCGGGATATAGGTCGACTCGTTGGGCCGCAGATCGAAGACCTCGTCCCCGCGGGTCACCCGGGCCAGGCCCTCGACGACGACCCAATGTTCCGCCCGGTGCTCGTGCCTTTGCAGCGACAGCCGGGCGGCGGGCTTGACCGCGAGTTGCTTGACCTGGAACCGAGGCCCGGCGTCGATCGCCTGATACGAGCCCCAGGGCCGGAACACCTTGACGTGGGCGACGTGCTGCTCGGAGCCTCCGGCCTTGATGCGCTCCACGACGCGCCTGACGTCCTGGGCCCGCCCCATGGGCGCGACCAGCACCGCGTCCTGGGTCGCCACCACCAGCGTGTCGCGGACCCCCACGACGGCCAGGAGCTGGTTTTCCGAGCGGATGTACGAGTTGCCCGTGTCCTCGACCAGGACATCGCCCGAGAGGACGTTGCCGTGCTCGTCCTTGTCGCCGATCTCCCACAGCGCCGCCCAGGAGCCGACATCGCTCCATCCCACGTTCGCCGGCACCACCGCCGCCGAGCCGGTTTTCTCCATCACCGCGTAATCGATGGAATCGACGGGCGACTTGGCGAAGGCCTTGGCATCGAGGCGGAAGAAGTCGAGGTCCTCGACCCCGCCTTCGACCGCCGCGCGGCAGGCGCCCACCACGCCGGGCCGGAACCTGTCCAGCTCGCTCAGGTAGGACTTGGCGGAGAACAGGAACATGCCGCTGTTCCACAACCATCCGCCCTCCTTGAGCATCGCTTCGGCCGCCTCGGACTCGGGCTTCTCGACGAACCGCTCGACGCGGTGGCAGCCGGGCACCCCCTCCCAGTCCGCGCCCGTCTGAATGTAGCCGAAGGCGGTCTCGGGCCGCTCCGGCGCCATGCCGAAGGTGACCAGGGCGCCGCCGCCGGCGGCCCTGGCCGCGGTCGCCGCGGCCGCATGAAAGCCGGCCACATCCGCCACGACGTGGTCGGACGGCAGCACCAGGACCAGAACCTCGCCGAAGCGGCGTTCCAGCAGGAGCGCGGCCGCGGCCGCCGCCGGTGCGGTGTTGCGCCCCTCGGGCTCGAGCACGACGGCCTGCGGCCGGACGCCGGCTTCGCGCAGCTGCTCGGCCACGATGAAGCGGTGCGCCTCGTTGCAGATCACCGTGGGCGCGGCGAAGCGCGTCTCGTCGGCGAAGCGGGCCACCGTTTCCTGCAGCAGGGTGAGCTCGGACGCGAGGGGCAGGAGCTGCTTCGGGTACAGCGCCCGCGACAGCGGCCAAAGCCGGGTTCCGACGCCGCCGGACAGGACGACGGGGTGGATCAGGCGGGACATCGGCGCGCTCCGTCGCAAAGGCGCTCGCTCCTAGGATCGCGAGCGGCGTGTTTCATCGCCGGGTCCGCGAAGGCGCCACCCGTGCGGCGGCGCGCCGAACGCGCCTCCGCGACCCTGCGCCGGCCCGGGCCAGCGGTGCGCGCGCCCGCACGATCCGCTTTCGCTGCCCGCTCAATAGGCCTTTCAATAGGCCTTGTCATCGCGGAACAGCATGAGCCCGGTCCTGGCCAGGATCATCAGGTCCAGCCAGATCGACCAGTTGTCGATGTAGTACAGGTCGTACTCCACCCGTTTCTGTATCTTCTCCACCGTGTCGGTCTCGCCGCGCCAGCCGTTGACCTGCGCCCAGCCGGTGATGCCGGGCTTGACCCGGTGGCGTGCCGCGTATTGGTCGACCACCTCTTCGAAAAGGTAACCCTTAGCCCGCGTTCCGAAGGCGTGCGGTCTGGGCCCAACGATCGACATCTGGCCACGCAGCACGTTCACGAGCTGAGGCAGCTCGTCAAGGCTGGTGCGGCGGAGCAGCTTGCCGATTCGCGTGACTCGAGGATCATCGCGGGTTGCTTGAACTACACGATCGGGATCGGTCATATCAACGTGCATGGTGCGGAACTTCCAGACCTCGATGGGCTGGTCGTTGAACCCGTAGCGCTTCTGCTTGAACAGGACGGGGCCGGGGGAGCTCATCTTGACCGCCAGCGCCGTCAACAGGAGCGCCGGCGCGAGCAGCAACAGGAAGACGGCCGCCAAGGCCCGGTCCTCCGCGACCTTCAGGACATGCGCCCGGCCCGAGATCGGCCTGTCGAACAGAGGCAGCATGGGAAGCCCGGCAATGTCGGCGAAGGCTCGCCCGGGAAACTCGAACCCGGCCAGATCGGGCGCCAGGCGGACGGGGACGGGGGTGACGGCCAGGCGATGCACGATATCGCGCAAGTGATCCGCCTGGTTCCAGGGCAGAGCCATGAAGACCTGGTCCACCTGGTCGCCGCGGATCAATCGGATCAACTCGTCCATGCCGCCCAGAACGCCGTGCTCGGGCGTGGTCCTGTCCGACGTCGTGGCGCGGTCGTCGATAAATCCGATGACCTGCGTGCGCACGGCGTCGCGCTCGGCCAGATGTATGGCGAGCCTGTCCGCCTGCGCCCCCGTTCCGACGATCACCGTCCGGTTGGCGAACCGGCCTCGACGCGCCAGCCGGCCGATGTGATGGCTCAGAAAGGCCCGCGCCAGCATCAGGACCGCGGCGCTCGAGAAGAACCAGCTTACGGCCCAGACGCGGGAATAGAAACTGGATATCTTCAGCGCGAAGGCGACCGCCAGAAACAAGGCAAACGTGACGGCCCATGCCGAGAGCATGCGGCTGGTGCGCAAGCCCTTCCGGAACACGAAGTCGTCCGAGTACACGCCGAGCCACTGGAACATGAGCCCGACCGTTGCGGTCATGAGGACCAGGGTCACGAAATACCGGTCGCTCGTGTGGGGCTCGCCGGGATAGACGTAGACGAGGTAGATGGCGAGCCCGAGCAGCAAGACCACCGCGACATCGAAGGCCCGCAGCAGGTCGCCGACGAGCGCCGCCGAGTACGGCTTTACCGATCTGCCTTCGCCCGCCTGTGCCGATCTGTCTGCCTCGGCCTTCATCTGCCACCCCGGCTCATCGCACGGGGCCTCACGGACGGGCGTGAGCGAGCGTTCCTCGTGTCGCGCCAAGTCTGCCACCCAGGTCTCAAGGTCCGGTCCCCGCATTTTCGCAACGCGCCTCGAGTTCGCTCGGCGCGGAGCCTCAGGTCGCGCCGCGCTTGGTCCAGTATTGGCGGTTCAAGCTGAACCACTGATTGATCTCGTTCGGCAGGAAGCGTGCCAGCCACCCCAGCCGGTAGCCGCAATACTTCGAGACTGTGCGCGCCAGGGCGAGAGGAATCAAGTGAGGCGCGCGGCGCAGCAGGTAACCCAACTCCGAGCGCACAAAGCGCAGCCCTTCGCTCCGGGTGTGCAAGAACGGCCCGAGCAGGCGCGGGGACGTGCTGTGGAGCACACCAATGTCGAAGTAGCGGCGGAATTCCTGTGCAACCGTGTAGTTGTGAGAGTGATATGTTCGAGCATCGGCCACATAGTGCAACGTCCATCCCTTTCTCAGCATTGCGATGGCAGCCAGCATGTCTTCGCTGAGAATCGTGTGCTCAGGAAACCCGCCGGCCTCAAGCAGCGCTTTGCGGCGGTAGGCGGCGAAGGAGTTGGAGCAGAAAACGGTCTTGATGCCGTACCGTTGGGCGTCCGCCATCGATCGAACGAAGCCTGTGTCCGGGTAATTGAAAAGCCTGGCATGGGCCGCTATGGGGGTCGCGCCCGGCGCCGGAAGCTGACGACCGTATGCGAGGCCGGCCCTGGCGTCCGAGAAGGCGGCGACCAACCGAGCCAGGGCCTCGCCATGCGCCGGGATCGCGTCCTGCGTGAGAAAGATGATGATGTCCGCCCCGGGCAGCATCTCCACCGCCATCTGCCGCGTGGCGCCGTGATCGAACTCCTCGGGGCCGATGGCGTGGACCCGGGCGCCGGCGGCGCGGAAGCGCTCGACCGTGCCGTCGCGCGAGCCCGAGTCGACGACCAGAAAGCGGGACGGGAACAGGGTCTGGGCCTGCAGGGCCGGGATCATGCGATCGAGATACGGGCCGGCGTCGAGGGTCGGGATGACGAGCGCGAGGCGCTCCGGGCTCGCGGGCCGGGCCGTGCCGAAAGCTTGCGTCGTCACTCCTGGCTCCCGCTGCGGTCCCGCTCGGTGATGACGGGCCTACCTCGGCTCGGGGCGACGGCCCGTTTGCATGCGCTCGTGGGGGTCGACTCACCGAGCCACGCCAATTTCCTATTGCAAGACATCGGGTCCGTGAAAGACAAAGGCAACGCTCGAGGACGGCAGGCGATCGGTTGGGCGTGTGGCAGAGCATGCCTCGGGGGCGCCCAGGATCTGATACCGGACAAGAGGAATGGAGATTAAGCGCCTAGCGATTAAAGACATTTTAATGCTCACTCCGAGCCGGTTCCAGGACGATCGCGGGTTTTTTTCCGAGACCTACAGCCGCCGCGCCCTGGCCGAGGCGGGCGTCGCGGTCGAGTTCGTCCAGGACAATCATTCGCTCTCGCTTTGCGCCGGGACCGTCCGCGGGCTGCATTTCCAGACCCCGCCCGCGGCCCAGGCCAAGCTCGTGCGCGTCGTGCGCGGGGCCGTCTTCGACGTGGCCGTGGATATGCGGGCCGGCTCGCCCAGCTATGCCCGGCACGTCGGCTGCACCCTGAGCGCGGCGCGCTGGAACCAGCTTTTCATCCCCGAGGGGTTTGCGCACGGGTTCTGCACGCTGGAGCCGAACAGCGAGGTGATTTACAAGGTCTCCGACTATTACGCGCCCGCGCACGACAGCGGCCTGTTGTGGAATGACCCGGCGCTGGGAATCGACTGGCCCGTCTCGGCCTCCTCGGCCGTCGTCTCGGACAAGGACCGCTCGCAGCCGCGCCTGGCCGAGCTGCCCGAATATTTCACATACGAACCAATGGTTAACGAATAATGGATAGGCTTCACGCTCGCTCGTGCCTGATCGGGGAAATTCGCAAGTCGCGGGACTCAACGAATTATCCGCGTGAGTCAGGTGCTTGAATCTAGGACCCTGTAGCGGCGTTTCCGTGAAGGCCGGTACGAGCGCGGAGTGCCACGCTCACCCGGTGGGTCCATGAGGCCGAAGGAGGCGAGTTGAAGATCCTGGTCACCGGCGGGTCCGGGTTCATCGGTTCGGCGCTGATCCGCTTCGTGCTCCGCGACACGGACGCGCAGGTGGTCAACGTCGACAAGCTGACCTACGCGGCCACGCCGGAGGCGCTCGCCGAGGTCGAGGGCGAGCCGCGCTACGCCTTCCAGCGGCTCGATGTGTGCGACGGCCCCGCGCTCAGCCGGGTCTTCGCGGCCGAGCGCCCGGACGCGGTCATGCACCTGGCCGCCGAGTCGCACGTCGACCGCTCCATCGGCAGCCCGGCGGCCTTCATCCAGACCAACGTCGTGGGCACCTACACGCTGCTGGAGACCGCGCACGCCTACTGGCGCGGGCTCGAGGGCGCGGCGCGCAAACGCTTCCGCTTCCATCACGTCTCGAGCGACGAGGTCTACGGCTCGCTGGGGCCGAGCGGCCGCTTCACGGAGGCGACGCCGTATGCGCCCAACTCGCCGTACTCGGCCAGCAAGGCGGCCTCCGACCACCTGGTGCGGGCCTGGCACCACACCTACGGCCTGCCGGTGGTGATGACCAACTGCTCCAACAACTACGGCCCGTACCAGTTCCCGGAAAAGCTCATTCCGCTGATGATCATCAACGCGCTCGAGGGGCGGGCGCTGCCGGTCTACGGCCGCGGCGCGAACGTGCGCGACTGGCTGTACGTCGAGGACCATGCCCGCGCGCTGTGGACCATCCTGAGCGAGGGGCGCGTCGGCGCGACCTACAACGTGGGCGGCGACAGCGAGCAGCGCAACATCGAGGTGGTGGGCATGATCTGCGATCTGGTGGACGAGCTTGCGCCGCGCCCCGGGGCGCCGCCGCGGCGCGAGCTGATCACCTTTGTCGAGGACCGGCCGGGCCACGACCTGCGCTATGCCATCGACGCCGCGCGGATCCGCGCGGAGCTCGGCTGGCGGCCGCGGGAGAGCTTCGCCACCGGCCTGCGCAAGACCGTGTCGTGGTACCTGGAGCACCGGCCGTGGTGGGAACGGATCCGGGGGAGCTCCTACGACGGCTCGCGCCTCGGCCTGGGCTGCGAGGCCGGCGCGGCGCCGGCGCCCCGGCGCCCGCCGAGCCGGGCGTGATGCGCCATGCGGGTCCTCGTGTTCGGCGGCGACGGGCAGCTCGGCCATGAACTGCACAGGCTCGACGGCCGGGCGGGCCACGCGGTCGTGGCCCTGGCCGGCCACGAGGTCGACATCACACGGCCCGCCGAGGTTGCCGCGGCCGTGCGCGAGGCGGCCTGCGAGGTGGTGGTCAACGCCGCCGCCTACACCGCGGTCGACCGCGCCGAAGGCGAGGCGGATCTTGCCTTCTCGGTCAACCGCGAGGGGGCCCGCAACCTCGCCGCGGCGTGCCGGGCGGCCGGCGCGGCGCTCGTCCAGATCTCCACCGACTACGTGTTCGACGGGACCAAGCAGGGCGCCTACAGCGAGGACGACCCGGTGGCCCCGCTCGGCGTCTACGGGGCCAGCAAGGCGGCCGGCGAGCAGGCGGTGCGCGAGACCCTGGAGCGCCACGTGATCGTGCGCACCTCGTGGCTGTTCGGCGCCTCGGGGCACAACTTCGTCAAGACCATGCTGCGCCTGGCCGGCGAGCGGGACGAACTGCGCGTCGTTGCCGACCAGATCGGCTGCCCCACCCCGGCGGCGGATCTGGCCGCGGCCATCCTGGGCATCGCGCCGTTGCTCGGGCCCGGGCGCTGGGGCACGTACCATTACTGCGGCGCGGGGCGCACCACCTGGTTCGGCTTCGCCGAGGAGGTCTTCGCCGCCCGCGCCCGGCTGAGCGGCGCGCCGGCGCCGCGCCTTTGCCCGGTCGCCACGGCGCAGTTGCCCACCCCGGCGGCGCGCCCGGCCAACTCGGAGCTGGACTGCGCCCGCTTCGTCGCGACCTTCGGCCTGAGCCCGCGGCCCTGGCGCCACGGGCTGGTGCGGGTCCTGCGCGAGCTCCTGGCGGCGTGAGGGGGCTGCCATGAAAGGCATCATCCTGGCCGGCGGCTCGGGCACGCGGCTCTACCCGATCACCCGCGCGGTCAGCAAGCAGCTCCTGCCGGTCTACGACAAGCCGATGATCTACTACCCGCTCTCGGTGCTGATGCTGGCCGGGATCCGGGACATCCTGGTGATCACCACGCCGGAGGACGAGGTGCTTTTCCAGGCGCTCCTGGCCGACGGCACGCAGTGGGGGCTGCGCCTCGACTACGCCGTCCAGCCGCGGCCCGAGGGCCTGGCGCAGGCCTTCCTGATCGGCCGCGAGTTCGTCGGCGCCGAGGCCTGCTGCCTGGTCCTCGGCGACAACATCTTCTACGGCCACGGGCTGGAGGCGATGCTGGTGCGCGCCGCGGGCCTCGAGCGCGGGGCGACCGTGTTCGGCTACCGGGTGCGCGACCCGGCGCGCTACGGCGTGGTCGCCTTCGACGGCGCCGGGCGCGCCACCAGCATCGAGGAGAAGCCGGCCGCGCCGCGCTCCGACTACGCGGTGACGGGGCTGTACTTCTACGACAACCGGGTGCTCGACATCGCGGCCGGCTTGACGCCCTCGGCGCGCGGCGAGCTGGAGATCACCGACGTCAACCGGCGCTACCTGGAGGCGGGCGAGCTCACCGTGGAGCGCCTCGGGCGCGGCTTCGCCTGGCTCGACACGGGCACGCACGACAGCCTGATCGAGGCGGCGCAGTTCGTCCAGACCATCGAGCGGCGCCAGGGCCTCAAGATCGCCTGCGTCGAGGAGGTGGCCTTCCGCAAGGGCTTCATCGACCGCGAGCAGCTCAAAGCGCTGGCCGAGCCGCTGGCCAAGAACGACTACGGCGCCTACCTGCTGCGGGTGGCCGCTGAGGGATAGCGGGCGGACGAAACCGACATGAGCGAGCCCATGGCGGGCGCGGAGCGCGAGCGCATCGACATCCTGCTGGCGACCTACAACGGCGCGGCGTTCCTGCAGGCGCAGCTCGAGTCCATCGCGGCACAGACGCACGGGAACTGGCGCCTCGTCGTGCGCGACGACGGCTCGAGCGACCAAACGCCGCAGATCGTGGAGGCCTTCCGCACGCGCCACCCGGACCGGGTCGTGGTGCTCGCCGACGGCGAGGGCAACCTGGGCCTGGTGGGAAACTTCTCGCGCCTGATGGAGAATTCGCACGCCCCGTACGCCGCCTTCTGCGACCAGGACGACGTGTGGATCCCGGACAAGCTCGCGCTCACCCTGGCCAGGATGCGCGAGCTGGAGGCCCGGCACGGCGCCGAGACGCCGCTTCTCGTGTTCACGGACCTCACGGTGGTGGACGAGGGCCTGAACGTGATCCACGAGTCGTTCTGGCGGTATCAGAATCTGAGACCCGAGCGGTGCAACGCCCTCAACCGCCTGCTTCTGCAGAACGTGGTCACCGGCTGCACCGCGCTCANNACGAGTCGTTCTGGCGGTATCAGAAATTGGATCCAATAAATGGTAGGGGCTTTCGCCGCCTGCTGGTCATGAACGTGGTAACCGGTTGCGCCTCATTGATGAACCGCAGACTGGTGGATCTGGTCGTGCCAATCCCCGACGGCGCGCGGGTACACGACTGGTGGGCGGCCCTGGTGGCGGCCGGGTTAGGGCTGGTCGAGCCGGTTTCCGAGTATACGGTCCTTTATCGGCAGCACGGCGCTCAGAGCATCGGCGCAAAGCCGCGCAACCCGCTATGGCTTCCAGGTTATGCGGCGGAGTTCCTTCGCGACTACAGCCGTCATCGTGCTAATACGGCGGCTCTATTCACCCAAGCGAGGGCC